>Ga0209885_1000143_pt1 | contig 10055 bp, 10 predicted proteins | sample GWRWS3_40_50_FD_187223 | JGI IMG/M metagenome (GOLD analysis project Ga0209885, IMG submission 187223) | Riverbed sediment microbial communities from areas with vegetation nearby in Columbia River, Washington, USA - GW-RW S3_40_50 (SPAdes)... | ecosystem: Environmental > Aquatic > Freshwater >... | reverse complement strand
CAAAACCAGGTCCTCGTCCGGATCAAGGCCTGCGCCCTCAACCACCTGGATCTCTGGCTTCGCAAAGGGCTCCCGGGGGTCAAGGTCCCGCTCCCCCATATCCCCGGCTGTGATATTGCCGGCGAGGTGGCAGCGGTCGGCGAGTTGTGCACGCGGGTCAAGGTCGGGGAGCCCGTTGTGATCTCCCCCGGCAGAAGCTGCGGGCAGTGTGCCCGCTGCCTCGAGGGTCGCGACAACCTGTGCCCAAGCTACCAGATCATCGGCGGCTACGGTCTCGACGGCGGATACACTGACCTGATCGCGGTCCCGGAGGTGAACGTCCTTCCCCTTCCCAAGGGCCTCGACTTTATCCGGGCCGCCGCCTTCCCGCTTACCTTCCTCACCGCCTGGAATATGCTCGTGACGTTAGGAAACGTCCGACCCGGTCAGACGGTGCTGGTCATGGGTGCTGGGAGCGGCGTCGGCGTCGCGGCCTTACAGATCGCCAAACTGTTTGGCGCCACCGTCATCGCCGCCGCCAGCACCAGCGAGAAGCTGGCAAAGGCGCAAGACCTTGGGGCAGATCACGGCATCAACTACCGGGACCACTCGATCGGGCAGGAGGCGAAGCGGCTCACGGAGCGCCGCGGCGTCGACATCATCTTCGAGCACGTGGGCGGTGAGACCTGGAAAGAGCTCATCCCCATCCTGGCCGCCGACGGCACACTCGTCACCTGCGGGGCCACGAGTGGCCCCATCGCCGAGACCGATATCCGGTACCTCTTCATGCGGCAGCTCCGGATCCAGGGGGCCTACATGGGGAGAAAAGCCGATCTGCTCACCATCCTGTCGCTGGTCGAGGCCGGGAAGCTGAAACCGGTGGTGGACCAGGCCCTTCCCCTTGCCGAGGCACCTCAGGCTCACCGTCTCCTCGAGGACCGGCGACAGTTCGGCAAGGTCGTCCTCACGATCTGACCTCTCGGTCGTTCCCCCAGCAGAGGAGCAGACACAGGGGAGCTACGGCTTCCCTAGGACACTACCGACGCGATATCCTCGGGGGCGACAGTGGCTTCGGCCGCCTGTTGCGCGATATGGATCTGCCCGAGAATGGTGGCGCCTGGCTCGACCACCAGCTCTGGACTCATCACGTCCCCTTTCAAACGGCCCGGGGCCCGGAGGATGAGGCGAACGCGCGTGACGACATCCCCGTCCACAGAGCCTGCGATGTCCGCCTCCGTCGCCTCGATGCACCCGTGAATCTTCCCGTCTGAATCGATCTGGACGAGCCCATCGATTTCTATCCTGCCCTCCACCTCGCCGTCACACACGAAGTCGCCAGCGCCCAGCACATCCCCGACGAAGCGAAGGCCCTTGGCCAGATAACTGCTCCTTACCTCTTCCCGATTCCAAAACATGCCGTTCACCTCCCACATCATGGCATAGCAATCGGCATGCCAGGATGAGCCAGCGTGCCCCTGCGGTCACCACGCCGACGTTCCCCGGTGAATCTGGCACAATCATTGCTGAATCCCGCAGTCATGAGGTCGTTCACCACGCTTCTGACGCCCGGTGGCTTCCTGTTGCTGGTGATCATGGCGGTCCTCCAATGGATCATGCCCCCGGAATCCCTTTCGGCCCTCGTCCAGATCTATCCCTACGCGGTCTTCGGGGCAGGGCTTCTCTTCGGCTTTCGTTTCCATCGGAGCCAGCTCCTGTTCGCCACCCTCGTCCTGGGGACCGCGGATAGGGCATTGTTACAGTATGCGGCCGGTGACGCTCCCATGGAGGGGGCCAGCCGCATTCTGTTCAATGCCGCCGCGCTCCTGGTGCCGCTGAATCTTGCGGGTCTTTCGTTCATCGCCGAACGAGGTCTCGTGACCGCGCGAGGCCTGCTGCGTCTCGCCATCATCCTCCCGCAACCCCCCATCGTAGCTCTGCTCTGCCGCCCCGAGCAGGCGGGGCTCGCCGCGCTGCTCGAGCACCGGCTGGTGGACATCCCATTCGTCGGAGGGCTGCCGATCGCCCAGCCAGCCCTGCTGGCGTTCGGGATCGCGTTCGGTCTGGTCACCGTCCGGTTCATCTGCCGCCCGGACCTCATCGCGGGTGGCTTCATGTGGGCGCTCGTGGCCGCGCTCCTCGCCCTGACCGCGGGCCGCATCGGGGCCGTTTCCACCCTCTACTTTGCCACCGCCGGACTCATCCTCGTGGTCTCAGTCATCGAAAGCTCGTACGTCCTGGCCTACCGGGATGAGCTGACGGGCCTGCGGACCCGCCGGGCCCTCACCGAAGCGTTACTCAAGCTCGGAGGCCGGTATGCGGTTGCCATGATTGACGTCGATCACTTCAAGAAGTTCAACGACCAGTACGGCCACGATGCGGGCGATCAGCTCCTCCGCATGGTCGCCGCGAAACTCACGAAGGTGCTGGGCGATGAAAGGGCGTTTCGCTATGGCGGTGAGGAATTCTGCGTGCTCTTCCCTGGCCAGTCGATCCAGGATGCCATCCCCCACCTCGAAATCCTCAGAAGGGCGGTCGAGGCTTCGTCTTTCACCTTGCGGGATCCCGACCGCCCGGCCAAGAAACCGAAGAAACCCAGTTCGAACGGCGCACCGAGCCAGACTGTCACCGTCAGCATCGGCGTAGCCGAAGGGAAGGATCGGAGCACCGATCCGCAGGAAGTGATCAAGGCGGCAGACGAGGCCTTGTACCGCGCCAAGAACGCCGGGCGCAATATGGTCAGCGTCTAGGCCCGGCACCCCCATGAGGCCTTTCAGTGGTGCAGCGGGTGGCGATTGATGTATGATAGGGCCTCGATAACCAATGACGGAGGTGATCTGATGGCACCCAACGTCGTCATCTACGGGAAGGATGGGTGACCGTTTACCTCGGCGGCCCGGGAGGAGTACGCCAAACGGAATGTCGCTGTTCGCTACGTCGATGTGAAGAGGGACACGAAGGCCCTCGAGGAGATGCTGAAGGTCTCTGAGGGTGCGCGAGAGGTTCCGGTCATCGTCGAAGATGGCAAGGTCACCGTCGGCTTCGGTGGGACCTGAGAGGTCTGAGGCCGGGGTCCCGGCCATCGGTTCAGGCCGTCCATCCCTTGTGGGGTGCGACGGCCTTTTTCTTTCCCCGGGAGAACCCAGCCGGCCTACGTCCCCCGACGCTTGCGTAAGCTCCGCCGGGAGTGAACCTCGGCCACCTCTGCGCCCCACAACAGGATGACGGCGGTCCAATAGATCCACAGGACCAGACCCACCAGCGCGCCTACCGGCCCATAGAGTCGATCGTGCGGGGCATAATGGAGGAGGTAGTAGCTGTACAGCTCCCTCGCCCCCTGCCACAGGATGGAGGCAATGAGCGCCCCCAGGACCGCGGAACGCAAGGGGACCGCCCGGGCCGGCGCCATGAGGTAAATGAGGAGAAAGACCACCAGCATGAGGATGAAGGGGAGGGGGAGCGCAACGTAGTGCCACAGCGGGGCCAGCTTCGCATTGACGGACTGGGCGTAGGGCCGCAAGACGTCGAAGTAACTCAAAAGATCATTGGCGAGGGACCAGACGGCCACGAGGAGGGGAGAGATCAGGAACGATAGGAGCAACAGCGTCCCCGAGGTCGCCATGATGACAAATCCCACCATTTTTCGATAGAAGTATCCCCGGGTCTCCTTCGCCCGCTGGATGATGTTGATGGCTCGTTCTACCGTTTCGAAGGCCCCGTTGGCCACCCACAGGAAGGAGAGGAGGGCGAGGATGCCGGCGACGGTCCTCGTAGCGATGACGGACTGGAGGAGATCCTCGACCTGACCGACCACCGGGAGCGGAAGAAGCTCAGTGATGACTGTGACCACACGCTCTACCGCGCCCTCGGAGGACCCCATGATGTAGCCGAGGAAGGCCACCCCCAGAAAGATGAGCGGGATGATTGAGAGGAGGCCATAGAAGGAGATGGCGGCAGCCAAGAGTGTGCATTCATCGGCACGGAACCCCTCGAGGACCTCGAGAAAAAATGATGGGTGCCGTGGCTCGATGATCTTGTCGTCCTTCGCCATCCGCCCCCGCCGAACGACCCTCTAGCCCTCTTCTCCCGGCCAGCGCTGCAGCCCGTACAGACCGGTCTTGAGCACCTTCAAGGCCAGTAGCCCGCACTTCAGGCGAATCGGGCTGAGCGGCATCCCCAAGATCTCGAGCATCTCTTCCTTGCTGAAGCCCCTGACCCGCTCCAGAGATGCCCCCTTAATCTTCTCGGTCAGGAGGGAGGCCGCCGCCTGACTGATGGCGCAGCCCTGCCCTGTGAAGCGGACATCGGCCACGTGGCCCTCACGGAGCCTCAGGTCGATCCGGATCCGGTCCCCGCAGAGAGGGTTATCTTCCTCGTGGGTGACATCCGGATCCTCCAGCGTCCCGAAGTTTCGGGGTCGCTTATAGTGATCCAGGATGAATTCTCGATAGAAGTCGTCCATGCCCCCAGGCCTCGAAGCCAGTGCAGATCCCGTGCCACGAGCCTACATATACTAGAGGAGTGCCGAGGACGCAACTTCGATCATTGGAGGTGAGGCCGGCTGGAGAAAGGGGGAGGTTCTCAGGGAACGAGCTGCTTTCCGCCTTCGTCAATGACGATGAGGGCGTCTACCGGACAGACGTCGCACGCATCGATCAACCGTTCTCGCTCGATGTCCGGGGGATCTGCCTTGAACGCGCAGATGTTCTCGGCGTCGAATTCGAAGACCTCCGGAGCAACCTTCATGCAGTTCGAGGTACCGATGCAGAGGGCGCGATCAATGCGGACCGTCAGACGGCTGATTTTCCGTTCGACGAAATCTCCGATGACCGCCCCTCCCTGCTGCCAGCGTTGATCACCAGAGGCCCAGTTCGAGCTTCGCCGCTTCGGACATCCTGGATGGATCCCAGGGAGGATCGAAGACCACCTCGACCCTGGCGTCCTTCACGCCGGGAATGGTCCTTACCTTTTCCCGAACCTCCCCAGGCAGCGTCCCCGCTGCCGGACAGTTGGGGGAGGTGAGCGTCATCCGGACCTCGACCGCCCCCGACGGGTCCACCTCAATTCCGTAGATGAGGCCCAGCTCGTAGACGTTCACCGGGATCTCCGGATCAAAGCACGTGCGCAAGGCCTCGATGACCTGGGCCTCGATCACCAATGTATTGGCGGACGTGATGTCCATCGGATCTCCTCGTTATGCCCCCCGATCCCCAGGGACTACTCCGTCGAAACGGTCTCCCCCTTCCCCTCGAGCGCAGCACGTAACGTGTGCCAGGACAGAATGGCGCACTTGACCCGAACGGGGAACTCCTTTACACCAGAGAATACCGCCAACTTGCCGAGGTCAACAGGATCGCGCTTCTCGTCGCTCTCCCCGGTGACCAGGTCGTGAAATCGCTCAAAAAGCCGCTGGGCTTCGGCGCGGGTCTTTCCCTTCACACTGTCGGTCATCATCGATGCGGAGGCCCTGGAAATCGCGCAGCCCGACCCCTGAAAACCGATGCCGCGAATCACGTCATCCTCCACCTGGAGGTAGAGCGTGATCTCGTCGCCGCACAAAGGGTTATGCCCCTCCGCCGTCCGGTTGGCGCCCTCCAGTGTGCGAAAGTTGCGTGGCTTCTTGCTGTGGTCGAGGATGAGCTGTTGGTACAGTTCGCGAAGGTCAGACATCAGACGAACATCTCGATGACCTTGTGGATTCCCCGGACGAGAGCGTCGACCTCTTCCCTGGTGTTATAGAAGGCCAGCGACGCCCGGGCGGTGGCTGGCACTCCAAAGCGCTGCATCACCGGCATGGCACAATGGTGGCCGGCGCGGATCGCGATTCCCTCGTGATCGAGGACCGTGCCGATGTCGTGGGCATGCACCCCGTCCATGACGAACGACACAACGCTCGCCTTCTCCTTGGCTGTCCCGATGATGCGGACGCCCGGGATCGTCGAGAGCGCCTCCGTCGCATGCGCCAGTAACTCGTGCTCGTACGCGGTGACGCGGTCCAGCCCGACGCCATCCAGATAGTCCAGGGCTGCCCCCAGGCCGATGACCCCGCCGATGTGGGGCGTGCCGGCCTCGAACTTGAACGGGAGGTCGTTGTACACCGTCTTCGCGAAGGTGACCGATTTGATCATGTCACCCCCGCCCTGATACGGCGGCATCGCCTCGAGCAACCGAGCTCTGCCGTAGAGGACACCGATACCCGTCGGGCCGAAGACCTTGTGCCCCGAAAAGCCGTAGAAGTCGCAATCCAGCTCACGCACGTCCACCTTCAGATGGGGAACCGCCTGCGCCCCATCGACCAGCACCGGAACCCCCTGGCGGCGCGCGAGACGGATGATCTCCCGCACCGGGTTGATGGTCCCCAAGGCGTTCGAGACGTGGGCCACCGCGACCAGACGCGTCCGGGGGGTCAAGAGTGTGACGTACTCGTCCAGCAGCATCTCCCCGTCATCATTGATCGGCACCACGCGCAGGACTGCACCCGTCTGCTCGCACAGGATCTGCCAGGGGACAATGTTGGAGTGGTGCTCCATCGCCGAGATGACGATCTCATCGCCCGTCCCGATGTGGGTCCGGCCGTAGCTCTGGGCCACCAGGTTGATCGCCTCTGTGGTGCCGCGGACGAAGATGATCTCCCGCGACTCGGCGGCGTTGATGAAGCCTTGCACCCTTGTGCGGGCCTGCTCGTAGGCCTCGGTGGCACGCTCGCTCAGCTGGTGCACCCCACGATGGACATTCGAATTGTACGTCGAAAGAAACTGACGGATGGTATCGATGACCACGTGCGGCTTCTGGCTGGTGGCGGCGTTGTCGAGATACACCAGCGGCTTCCCCCGAATCTTCTCTCCCAGGAGCGGAAAGTCCTGCCTGATCCGCTCGACCTCGAAGGCAGCCGACCGGCCTCCACGGGACCGTGCGGTTATCGTTCCACCGGCGCGAATCATCGGCTTTCCTCCACCAGTTTCCCCTGAGGCAACCATTGTGTCACGAGCGCCTCCAGGTACTTGCGGATCGGTCCGACCTTCATGCGCTCGAGGCTCTCGTTGGCAAAGCCGAAGAGGAGCAGGGCACGCGCCGCATCCTCGGCGATGCCGCGAGACCGCAGGTAAAAGATCGCCCCCTCGTCCATCTGCCCGATGGTCGCCCCGTGGGTGCATTTCACGTCGTCGGCGTAGATCTCCAACTGGGGCTTGCTGTCGATCTGGGCCTCTTCCGACAGGAGCAGATTCTTGTTCGTCTGCTTGGCGTCGGTCTTCTGGGCGTCCTTGTGGACGATGATGCGGCCGCTGAAGACCCCGTGCGCCCGGCCGTCGAGGATGCCATGGTAGAACTGCCGGCTGTCGCAGTGGGGGCTGGCGTGCTCGACCCTCATGAAGTTGTCCATGTGCTGGCGGCCGGTTGCCATGAAGAGTCCGTTGATCAGACACTCGCTCCCTTCACCGGCCATCACGGGGTGGACATTGTTTCGCACCAGCGCCCCGCCGAGCAGGACGGTGTGGGAGGCAACGCTGCTGCTCCGCCCCTGCTGGACGCGCAGCGTCGAAACGTTGAAGGCCTGCTCGCTGTCCCGCTCGATCAGGTAGTGGCTCAGCACGCTGTTCTGCCCGACGACGACCTCCGTGACGACGTTCGAGAAATAGACCTCGGCGCCCAATGCGACGTACTCCTCGACGATGACCGCCTGACTGTCTTCCTCCAGGACGATCACGTTACGCGGATGGGTCACGATCGGGTCAGCGGTTTCAGTCGAGACGTAGAGGAGGCGGATGGGCGCCTCGATCGCCCTCCCCCGGGGGACGTACACGAACCCCCCGTCCTCCATAAAGGCAGTGTTCAGGGCCGTGAAGCCGTCGCGCGCATAGTCGGCGTACCGAGCCAGATGCGGCTCGAGCACCGTTCGGGAATCGGTGAAGGCCTGGGCGAGGCTACTCACCGTCGCCCCATCGCTGAGCGGACCGGGAGACGAGAGCCAAGGTGCATACCGACCGTTCACGAAGACGAGCTGCGGGCCGACCAAGCCAGGAACGGCGAATTGGTCGATGTCCCGGGGCGACAGCTCGGTGCGACTTCCATTGGCATGCGCAAAAGAGGCCTGGGCAATCGGGGCGACGTTGGTGAACCGCCAATCCTCATCGCGGATGGTCGGGAAGCCCAACTCGGCGAAGCGGGCGATGGCCGCCTGGCGGACCGGGCCCAACCACTCCTGTCCGCTGCCCGCGCTGACCCGCGCGAATCGGGCGAAGTTCTCGAGGTAGCGATCCTTTGCTAGTGTCACGGCGACCACCGCCTTGGCCTCTGACTATCGGCGTCCCGGGGCCGCAGCCCCGGCCCCTCCTTCGATCAAGGCGTACCCCTTCTCCTCGAGCTCGAGGGCCAGCTCCTTGCCCCCCGACCTGACGATGCGACCGTCCACCAGGACATGGACGTAGTTGGGGATGATGTAGTTCAGCAGCCGCTGATAGTGGGTGATCACGAGAATGGCGCGGCCCGGGCTTCGCAGCCCATTCACGCCGCTGGCGACGATCTTCAGGGCATCGATGTCCAGACCGGAGTCGGTCTCGTCCAAGATGCAGAGCCGGGGCTCGAGGAGCGCCATCTGGAAGATCTCGTTGCGCTTCTTCTCGCCCCCCGAGAACCCCTCGTTGACCGAGCGGTGGAGGAGCTTCTCGTCCACCCCCAGGACCTTGATCTTTTCCCTGACGAGGGTGAGGAACTCCATCGCGTCCAGCTCTTCAAGGCCCCGCGCCTTGCGAATGGCGTTCAGCGCCGCCTTGAGGAACTGGGCACTGCTCACGCCGGGAATCTCCACCGGATACTGGAAGGCCATGAAGACCCCTTCACAGGCCCGCTCCTCCGGTGCCATCTCCAGGAGATTCTTTCCCTCGTAGAGGACCTCCCCCCGAGTGACCTCGTAGGTCTCGCGGCCGGCCAACACCTGGGCCAGCGTGCTCTTGCCCGAGCCGTTGGGGCCCATGACGGAATGGACCTCGCCGGCGTTCACCTTCAGGTTAACGCCCTTGAGGATCTCCTGTTTGCCCACCTTCACGTACAGGTCCTTGATTTCCAGCATGATCCATCCTTTGCAGGGAAAGGGGCTGTTCCCGCTGCTTAGCCGACGCTTCCCTCGAGGCTCACGCTCAACAGCTTCTGCGCCTCGACGGCGAACTCCATCGGCAGCTCCCGGAAGACCTCTTTGCAGAAGCCGTTGACGATGAGGTTGACCGCATCCTCCTTCGTGATCCCCCGCTGGTTGCAGTAGAAGATCTGGTCGTCGCCGATCTTGGAGGTGGACGCCTCGTGCTCCATGCGGGCGGTGGAGTTCTTCACCTCGATGTACGGGAAGGTGTGGGCGCCGCACTTGTCGCCGATCAGCAGCGAGTCGCACTGGGTGTAGTTGCGCGCCCCTGTCGCATTCTTGAGGATCTTCACCCCCCCACGATAGGTGTTCTGACCGTGACCGGCCGAGATCCCCTTCGAGACGATGGTGCTTCGGGTATTCTTACCCACATGGATCATCTTGGTGCCCGTGTCGGCCTGCTGGTAGTTGTTCGTGAGGGCCACCGAGTAAAACTCCCCGACCGAGTTGTCCCCGATCAACATGCAGCTCGGGTACTTCCAGGTGATGGCCGAGCCGGTCTCGACCTGCGTCCACGAGATGTGGGAGTTGCGACCCAGGCACTTGCCGCGCTTGGTGACGAAATTGTAGATCCCGCCCTTGCCGTCCTTGTCGCCCGGATACCAGTTCTGAATGGTCGAGTACTTGATCCTGGCGTCGTCATGGGCGATGAGTTCCACCACCGCGGCGTGCAACTGGTTCTCGTCTCGCATCGGAGCCGTGCAGCCTTCCAGGTAGCTCACATAGCTCCCCGGCTCGCCGATGATGAGGGTTCGCTCGAATTGGCCGGTCGATGCCGCATTGATGCGAAAATAGGTCGAGAGCTCCATCGGACAGCGGACGCCCTTCGGGATGTAGCAGAATGACCCATCCGTGAAGACGGCAGAGTTCAGCGTCGCGAAGAAGTTGTCGGTATAGGGGACGACCGACCCTAGATACTTCCGCACCAGCTCCTGGTGCTCCTGCG
>Ga0209885_1000141_pt1 | contig 10086 bp, 7 predicted proteins | sample GWRWS3_40_50_FD_187223 | JGI IMG/M metagenome (GOLD analysis project Ga0209885, IMG submission 187223) | Riverbed sediment microbial communities from areas with vegetation nearby in Columbia River, Washington, USA - GW-RW S3_40_50 (SPAdes)... | ecosystem: Environmental > Aquatic > Freshwater >... | reverse complement strand
TGTAAGCCATGGCCCAAAAGAAATTCTGCTTCATGGTTCGCATCGTGCGTGCGCCGAGGGCGATCGCGGTCACCACGGCGCGCAGGTCGTCGGTGATCAGCGTCACGTCCGAGGCCTCGATCGCGACGTCGGTCCCGGTGCCGATGGCGATGCCCACATCCGCCTGGGCGAGGGCGGGGGCGTCATTGATGCCGTCCCCGACCATGGCCACGACGTGACCCTCGGCCTGCAGTTTCCGCACCTCACTGGCCTTCTCCTCCGGTAGCACCTCGGCTAGCACCCGGTCGATCCCCACCTCTCTCGCAATGGCCTCCGCGGTCCTGCGACTATCGCCACTCATCATCACCACCTGAAGTCCCAGACGCTGCAGGGCCGCCACCGCCTCGCGGGCATGCGGCTTGAGCGTGTCGGCCACGGCGATCATCCCTGCCAAGGCCCCGTCGACCCCCAGGAAGACCGGAGTCTTCCCTTCGGCGGCCAGCCGCTCGCCCTCTTCCGTCCACCCGTCGAGGGTAAACCCCTGCTCCTGCATGAGCTTGAGATTCCCGAGCACGAGGCGCCGCCCCTCCACCGTCGACCGAACGCCCTGACCCGGGATGGCCTCGAAGCCTTCAGGGGTAACAAGCACCAACCCCTCCGCCTTCGCGCGCGCCACGATCGACTCGCCCAGGGGATGCTCCGATCCCCGCTCTGCGCTCGCCGCCAATCGCAGCAGCTCCCGCTGTTGCGCGTCCAACGTCGACCGTCCAACGTCCAACGTCTCCACAGATGAGGCCGCCTGACTCTGGGGTTTGGACATTGGACCTTGGACGTTGGACTGTGGACCCTCACCTTCGGACGTCGGACGTCGGACAATGATGTCGGTCACCGACGGTTCCCCCCGGGTCAGCGTCCCGGTCTTGTCCAGCACGACACTCGTGAGCTTCGAGGTCACTTCAAGGGCCTCGGCCCCCCGAAAGAGGATGCCGTGCTCTGCCGCCTTGCCGACGCCTACCATCACCGCCGTCGGGGCCGCGAGCCCGATGGCACAGGGGCAGGCGATCAGGAGAACGGCCATCAAGTTACTCAACGCGAAGACGAGGGCTGGCGCCGGCCCCCAGACCGCCCAGACCACGAAGGTGACCAACGCGATGCCGACGACGGCCGGGACGAAGACCGCCGCGATCCGGTCGGCCAGCCGTTGGATCGGCGGTTTTGAGGCCTGGGCCTGTTCGACGAGCCTGATGATCTGGGCCAACGCTGTCTCCCTTCCCACCCTCGTCGCCTCAAAGGTGAAAGCCCCGGTCTTGTTGAGGGTGGCCCCGAAGACGGCCGCCCCGGGCCGTTTCTCGACCGGAAGACTCTCGCCGGTCAGCATCGACTCATCCACCGCCGATGCCCCCTCGCGCACAATGCCGTCCACCGGGATCTTCTCCCCGGGGCGGACCACGATCCAGTCTCCGACCTGGACCTGCTCGATGGGGATGTCCTCCTCGACGGGACCAGCATCGGACCGACGGAGCACGCGGGCCGTCTTTGCCTGAAGCCCGATCAGCTTCTTGATCGCCTCGCTGGTTCGACCCCGCGCCCTCGCCTCGAGCCACCGGCCGAGGATGATGAGGGTATGGAGGACCGCCACTGTCTCAAAGTAGACGGCCGCCTGCTGCTCGGTTGCAAAGAAGGAAGGGGCAACCGTCGCCATCACGCTGTAGAGATATCCGGCGTTCGTCCCGAGGGAGACCAGCGTGTTCATGTCGGCGGTCCGGTGCCGTAACGTCGTGATGAAACCGCGGTGAAACTGCCAGCCGACCCACCAGTGGACCGGAGTGGCCAGGAGCAACTGCACCCACGGACTCGACAGGAGCGGCGGGACCCAGGCGGCGACGCCGTGAAGCCCCATATGGGGAAGGGCCCCGATCACGATCAGGGTGCTGAGCAGGGCCCCCACCAGAAATTTTCGCTTGAGCTGTCTCGCCTCCCGTTCCCTCAGCGCCTTTTCCCGGTCTGTACCGACTTCCGAACCCGTGATCTCCAGGGGGGTATAGCCCGAGTCCTGGATCGCCCGTCTGAGATCGGTCAGGGTCGTGGCCCCGGGCAGATACGCAATCATCGCCTGCGCCGTGGCGAGGTTCACGCTCGCCCGGATCACACCCGGAAGCGCCGTGAGCGCCTCTTCGATCCGGCGGACGCAGGAGGCACAGTGCATCCCCTGAATGGGAATCACCACCTCCTCGTGTGGGATTTCGTATCCCAGGCCCCGAACCGCACGACGCAGGGCATCGATCGAAGCTCGCGAAGGATCGAAGCGCACCGCCGCCCGCTCGGCTGCGAAGTTGACCGAAGCCTGCTCGACCCCAGGCACGGCCTGAAGCCCCTTCTCAATCCGACCGGCGCAGCTGGCACAGTGCATCCCCCGGATCGGAATATCGATGCTGACCCCCCGCGCCGTTTGCTCTTCCATCTGCCTTCTTGCCATGACGCACTGACCCCTGTCTCTATTCTCAGCCCTCAGCCCTCAGTCCGCAGTCCTGAGCGCTGAGTTCCCGCTACTCGGTCATCTTGTCGCCACCGGCTGGCTCGCACCAGGCTGTGCCAGCCTGCGGCGAGACAGCCCCGCGCCATCTTCCGGAGAAACGCCGCATAGCTCAGCCGACCGACAAGGACGGCGGCAAACGCCTCGATGGCCCCCGGGTGTCTCCTGAGTGCCCGGAACGACACCTCCGGGGCCCGGTGGATGAGCGCGGCGAGCATCGCCGCCCCTCGAAGGTCTTGTTGAAACGCGTCCCGGATGAGTTGCTGATACCGATCCGCTACCCTGGGTCCCCCTTCGGCGATCGCCTGAGCGGCTATGAGACCGCTGCGTATGGCGTAGTAGATTCCCTCTCCGGTGAGCGGGTCCACCAGTGCCGCCGCATCCCCCACGAGAAGCACCCGGGGGCTGATCGCCGGCCGAAGAGACCAGGCCGGATACGGAATGGGCCAGCCGGCGACCCTCTTGGAGTCGCGCTGTACGCCCTGTCGGTCCAGGAACCGGTCGAGGTAACCGGGAAGCCGGTCAACCTTCTTCTTCGCTCCCAGGACTCCCGTTGACAGGTCGCACGCCGTGGGAAAGATCCAACCATACCCGAAGGGGACTCCGCCGAAATCGATGAGGACCTTCCCCCGCCAGGCGGCATGAGCACCATCAGCGCCGAAGAGGCGGGCATCCATGGCGAGCGCGATCCGGGAAGAGGGCCGCCGAAACGACCGGACCGTTGCCCCGAGGGCCCCATCACCCCCGATGAGGAGCGGTGCCCGGAATGTTCCGCGGTCCGACACCACCTCCACTCCTCCGGCAATCTCCCGAGCCTGCAGGACCCGACAGCCGAACAGGACTCGAGCCCCCATCGCCTCGGCCCGATTGAGGAGGAGCTGATCAAACCGCTCCCGGCGAACCATATAGGCCAGTGGAGTGTGGGACCGATACGTGATCGCCGTCTCGCCGGGGGCAGCGAAGACCGCCTCCTCGATCACATCCTCGACCACCTCCCCGAAGTCCACGCCCAGGGAGAGGACCTTGGGAGAGAGACACCCCCCACACGCCTTCTGTCGGGGGAAACGCGCCTTCTCGAGGACCAAGACCGCGACCCCCGCTTGCGCCAGGCCATGAGCGGCTGCCGCGCCTCCGGGACCGCCACCCGCGACGACGACATCGACATCCATCCCCGACCTCACCGACCCGTACGGCCGAACCGGGAAAAGACTTCTAACAACTCCTCAATCTTTCGTTCCCGCTCCCGATCGTCCCCCGAGGTGAAGGCATCCGCCACACAGCTCTCGATGTGCTGACCGAGCAGACGCTTGCTCACCTGCTCGAGGGCCCCCTTGACCGCCGAGACCTGGAGGAGGATGTCGACACAATACTTTTCTTCCGCCACCATTCGCTGAATCCCCTGGACCTGTCCCTCGATCCGCTTGAGCCGGCTCAAGACCTCGCGCCTGGTCTCTTCATTGATCATCCGTCCCCCCCCGGTGTGACTTAACCATACCCTGGTAGGGTATCTAATTTCTCCCCCAATGTCAATAGGAAGTTGCGGCGTGCGGTCACCGAGGAAGGGGAAATGCCGGCTCGGGACTGGCTACGCGAGGGTGACGTAAATCCGGGCCGCCGCATCGCGTCCGACGGCCTGCTGGGTGTCTCCGATCAGCAGAAAGATCGGTCCGTTATACGGGGCGATCCTCTTCACCTGAAGATTGACATGAGGCGACAGGCCGAGTTCCGCCAGGTACAGGAGCAACTCCCTATCCTCCTCGGGAACAGAGAAGACCGTCGCCCGTGCGCCCTCCTTGAGTTCCACCAGCGTCGTCCCGGGGTAGTCAAAGGGAAGGCGCCCGTGGGTATCAGGGATCGGGTGCCCATGCGGGCAGCTCATCGGATCTTTGAGAAGCTGAACCAGCCGCTCCTCCACCTCGCCGCCCAGGACATGTTCAAACTTGCACGCTTCATCATAGACCTTTTCTAAGGAGAGGCCCAGCACATCGGTGAGGAAGCGTTCGGCGATTCTCAGACGCCGAATGACCCGAAGCGCAATCCGTTGCCCCTCCACCGTCACGCCAAATCCCCCGTCATTCTCGGTGAGGACAAGCCCTTTCTGCATCAACCGCTTCAGCATGTCCGAAGCGGCAGGGACGGTGATATTGAGAAACTCCGCAATCTTGGAGGTCGTGACGGGGGGGGCCGACTGCTGGGTCACCATGATCGCCTTCAGATACATCTCGGTCTTTTCCATGAGGCCGATGTCGTGCGTCATCTTTCCCTCCAAGGTCTCGGGTCTTCTGGTAGCCTAAATCCTATCGGCTGAAGGTGTCAAGTATCTTGTGTATTTGGGATCCTTGTGCCATTGAAAGAGCTTGACAAGACTGGACACTAAGGCTACCTTAACTGACAAAATAAGGATACCGTAACCAATATCAATTGGACCCCTAACCATTCATAAACGCGATAGAGGAGGCGGTGATGCGAAGGCGCTCACCCTGGAATGTGTTGGGAGTCTTGAGTATTGCTATTATTCTTTGGGGCCCGGCCGCGCTCGTTGCCGAGGCCCGAGAGGTCCGCGAGGTCGTCGTGTACTCCGCCAGGATCGAGAAGCTGATCAAGCCGATGTTCGAGGCCTTCACCCACAGAACCGGCATCACGGTAAAATACTTCACTGCGAGCGAGGCCGAACTGTTCGAACGCTTGAAGGCGGAAGGAGTCCACACCGTCGCCGACGTGTTCATGACCGTCGATGTGGGAAATCTCTGGATCGCCGAGCACGCTGGTCTCCTCCAAGGTTTCGACTCACCTGTGATCGCCAGGAACATCCCACCGCATCTCCGGGCCAAGGACAATGCGTGGGTTGGACTGTCGGTGCGGGCCCGGCCCATCATGTACAGCACCGAGCGGGTCAAGCCCTCGGAGCTCTCGACCTATGAGGCGCTGGGGGATCCCAAATGGCGGGGACGGCTCTGCCTCCGGACCTCAAGGAAGGTCTACACGCAGTCCCTGGTTGCCACGATGATCAAGACCCTGGGGGAGCCGCGAACCGAAGAGGTCATCCGTGGGTGGATGAAGAACGAGGCGCGCATCCTCGACAGCGACACCAAGCAGCTCGAGGCCATCGCCGCCGGCCAGTGCGATGTGACGATCGCCAACACGTACTATCTTGCCCGGCTCAAGGCGAACGATCCTGCCTTTCCCGTGGCCGTGTTCTGGCCCAACCAGCAGGACCGCGGCGTCCACATCAACATCTCCGGCGCGGGCGTGACGCGGTACGCAAAGCACCGGGAGAACGCCATCAGGCTGATCGAGTTCCTCTCCTCATCGGAGGCTCAGAACCTATACGCTGACGGCAACTACGAGTACCCCGCCAACGGGGGTGCGAAACCGCACGGGTTCATCGCCGCCTGGGGATCGTTCAAGGCCGACAGCGTGGACGTGGCTGCGGCCGGGGCGCTCCAGGCCGAGGCGGTGAAGCTCATGGATCGGGTCGGATACAAGTAGCGGAGGCCCGGCATGCCCACTCGACAGGCGAGCCCGGCGGTTCCCGTCGCGGGGCGCCTCACGCTGAGGCTTCCACGGGACCCGTGGCCGCTGGCGGCCGGGGCGGTGGCGCTCGTCGTCGCCACGCCCATCCTGGTCGTTGTCTCGTCCCTTGTGACGCCGAGCCTGGATATCTGGTCGCACCTCTGGCAGACACAGCTCCTTGAGCTGATCTGGAACACGCTCACGTTGAGCGTCGGGGTCGGGGGTGGCGTGGTCCTGCTGGGTACCGGGCTCGCGTGGCTTGTCACGATGTACCGCTTCCCCGGCCGGGCGGTCTTCGAGTGGCTCCTCATCCTGCCCCTGGCGGTGCCCGCCTATGTGATCGGCTTTGTCTACCGCGGGCTCTTCGATTACACCGGGCCCGTGCAGAGCGGGCTTCGCCGCGTCCTCGGACCGGGGATCTGGTTCCCGGACATCGCCTCTTTTGGGGGCGTCGTCCTCGTGATGACCCTCGTCTTCTATCCCTATGTCTACCTCCTCGCCCGGACGGCGTTTCTCGAACAGTCGGAAACGACCCTGGAAGCCGCCCGTGCCCTCGGCGCGCGCCGGACGGCCGTCTTCTGGCGGGTTGCCCTTCCCCTCGCCCGCCCGTCGATCATGGCCGGCCTCTCCCTTGCGGTGATGGAGGCCCTGGCGGATTTCGGGACGGTCGCCATCTACGGCTATAACACCTTCACCGTCGCCATCTACCGGGTCTGGTTCGGCCTTTTCAACCGCCAGGCCGCCACGGAGCTGGCCAGCATGCTTCTCCTTTTCACACTCGCCATCTTTGTCGCCGAGCGGGCCCTGCGCGGCCGCGCGCGCTTCTACCAGACGGAGCGCAAGGCCCATTCCCCCGCGCCCACGATGCTCACCGGGTGGAGGGCCTGGGCGGCGAGCGGCGCGGCCGGCGCCGTCGTCGGCGTCTCGTTTCTGTTGCCCGTCACACAACTGGTCATATGGACGGTAACGGGCCTCACGGGACCGGACTTCGACGACCGCTATCCGGGATTCATGGTCAACACGGTGACGTTGGGGGCACTCGCTGCGATCCTGGCGGTGGGGGCCGCCGTGCTGGTGGCGTACGGGCTCCGTCTGAGTCGCAGTCGAATCGTCGCCGCCTGTGCCCGCATCGCGAGCATGGGATACGCCCTGCCGGGCTCGGTGATCGCCGTCGGCGTCTTGGGTCCGCTGGCCTTTGTGGACCGTGGCCTCGATGCACTTCTGCGCCACACGGTGGGCATCTCAAGCGGCCTCCTCCTCACCGGTTCGATGGGTGGCTTGGTGTTCGCCTATCTGGTCCGATTTCTCGCCGTGAGCGTCCAGACGGTGGAGGCGAGCCTCGTCAAGGTCACACCGAGCATGGACATGGCGGGACGCTCTCTCGGCTTGAGCCCCGGGGGCGTCCTCCGACGCATCCACCTCCCCCTCATCCGCGGCGGCCTCTGCACGGGTGCGATCCTCGTCTTCGTCGATGTGATCAAGGAGATGCCGGCCACGCTCCTTCTCAGGCCCTTCGGCTATGAGACGCTAGCGGTGCGCATCTGGCAGTTCACGTCCGAGTCCTTCTGGGAAGCGGCCGCCCTTCCGGCGCTCACCATCGTCGCGGCGGGGATGCTCCCCGTCCTGATCCTGGCGCGAAGCAGCGTCCGGTCCCGGCAAGGCGCACCATGATCCTGCTGAGCATCGCCCATCTGACAAAACGCTTCACGCCGCACGACCTGCCCGCCCTGGACGACTTCTCCCTCGACGTGGAGCCCGGCGAGATCATCGCGTTGCTCGGGCCGAGCGGCAGCGGGAAGACGACCGCGCTGCGACTCATCGCCGGCTTCGAAAAACCGGATGCCGGGGTCGTGGTGATCAGCGGGAAAACGATGGCGGACCGCAAGACCTTTGTCCCCCCCGAGGGGCGCGGGGTCGGGATGGTCTTCCAGGAATACGCGCTCTTCCCCCACCTGACCGTGGAGGAGAACATCGCATTCGGTCTGCGGACACTGGACCCCAGAACCCGCGTCCACAGAGTCCACGGGATGCTGGAGACGGTCGGGCTGACCTCTTTTGCCGGCCGCTATCCCCACGAGCTCAGCGGAGGGCAGCAGCAGCGCGTGGCGTTAGCCCGCGCCCTCGCCCCTCGCCCGGCCCTCCTCCTCCTCGACGAACCCTTCAGCAACCTGGACGCCGACATGATGGTGCAGATGCACCTGGAGGTCTACACGATCCTGCGGGAACTCGGGACCACCGCCATCTTCGTGACCCACGATCAGGAAGAGGCCTTCATGATCGCCGACCGCGTGGGGATCCTGAACCAGGGCCGACTGGAGCAGCTCGGCTCATCGGAAGAGATCTATCACCGGCCCGCCACCCGCTTCGTGGCCCGCTTCGTAGGCAAGGCCGACTTCCTCCCCGGCCGGGTGACGGACGAGGGCATCGCCACCGAGATCGGCACGCTCCCCAACACTCCGGGACTGCCCGGTGGCACCCAGGTGGAGGTGATGATCCGGCCGGACCACATCGAGCTGATCCCCGACCCGATGGGCAACGCCATGGTTGTCACGCGGCAGTTTCGGGGGCCGGATAGCCTCCTCGTTGTCCAGCTTCGTTCCGGGGCCACCATTCACAGTCACCAGCCATCGACCCTGACGCTGCACCCCGGGGATCGGGCCAAGGTGGTCGCGCGCCCGACGCACGTGGTGGCCTTTCTCGCCACCAAGCCGTGGCTGTAAAGTAAACGCACAAGGTGCGTTTACTTTGGAGCAATGGACCAGCGGTTCGACCATGCTCACCGCCCTGAGCGTGTCGAAGGGTGGAGCAATAGAGCGATCTTGGAGGCGAAATGCTCCATTGTGGTCTAATGTTCTATTGCTCCATTGTCAAAAGATGAAATGCTTTTGAAAGTAAGTCAGAATCAAGGGAGGAAGGCAAAGGGAACCAGAAAACACCGTGTCGACGGTGCTACGGGGTTTCGGGACGAGCAGGTGACTCGGGGGGGAGGCGGATGTCCCGGACCACCTGCCCCGGCTCCCCGAGGGGCGGCAGCCGACGCCCGTCCAGAATAAGCTCCACGCCGCCCGCGTTCCCAACCGTCAGGACAAAACCCTCCTGAGCACGCCACTGCCAAGTCTCTCCGGCTCGGAGGAGGACGTCCCGGGTTTCCCGACCATCAATCGTGACCAGCATCCAGGTCATCTCCTTGGCCTGGGCCCGTAACGTTTTCGCCTCCTGCGCGCCTGGCGAAATCGGTGGTTGGGAGAGGGTCGGGGTGCCCGCCGCGACAGGAGCCGGCGAACCCGTCTCGGGAGTGCTGGGAGGAGACCTGACGGGCAAGGCCTCCCGCGTAAGTTCCGGCCTCTCCCCCCGGTCGGGGGTCTGACCACCCCGGGTCCGATTCAACAGGAGCGAGAACCCGATGAAGGCGGAAGGAATCACGACGGCCAGGAGAAGGAGCGCCGGCACGAGGCCGCGCAGCGGCACGGTGATGGTTCGCTTGACCGGAAAGACCGCCAGGGAACCGGGGTCAGGCGCGATCTGCTCCGCGAAGCGGCCCTGAACTGCCCGGGCATCAACGTTGAGGAACCTGGCATATTCCTCGAGGAAGCGGAGGAGGTACCGCTCATCCGGGAGGAGGTGATAGTCGTCCTCCTCCAAGGCGGCGAGAAAGACGGGTTTGATCCGCGTCACCGCTGCCGCCTCTTCCCGACTGATCCCGCGAGCCTCCCGGGCTGCTCGCAGCAACTGCCCGACCGTCCTCTTGTCTTCCTGCTCCATCGCTCTTCCGTTCATAGTTCATGGTTCATGGTTCATGGACTTCGGTAAGCTCAGTCGAGCCGTTCATACTTCACAGTTCATGGTTCATAGTTCATGGTTCATGGACGACCCGGCTCCCTCATGCCTTTCACCTTTCCTCTCACCCTGAACCATGAACCATCAACCCTGAACCTTTTCGCCCTGCCGCGTTACCTCCTCGATGATACGGGGAAGGACTGAAAGACTCTCGATGGCTCGCACCCCCTGGTCTTCCGCCTGAAGGACCCCCGAGGAGCCCACGAGCACCGCCTGCATGCCAG
>Ga0209885_1000139_pt1 | contig 10194 bp, 8 predicted proteins | sample GWRWS3_40_50_FD_187223 | JGI IMG/M metagenome (GOLD analysis project Ga0209885, IMG submission 187223) | Riverbed sediment microbial communities from areas with vegetation nearby in Columbia River, Washington, USA - GW-RW S3_40_50 (SPAdes)... | ecosystem: Environmental > Aquatic > Freshwater >... | reverse complement strand
GCCAGTCGCCTTCAACCGCTTTGCCACCTCGTCCACATCCGGAGGGCCAGGCAGACGAACCACGCGGAGCCGTGGCTTACGGCTCAGCGCAAGCTCGAGGGCCTGGTCCGCTACGGTTGCGCTCGCCCCGGGGTGACGCGCGAGGTCGCTCGCCGGGACGAGAAAGATGGTGACGCTCGGCGGGTGGACCACTCGGTCTCCGGGACGAGGGGCCGTCTGGGACCAGAGGAGGACGGCCCGGGCAACATCGTCCCGAACTTCGGTCAGGCGCACGGCGCCGATCACGACGGGGAAGGCTGTCCCGGGCTTCTCGGGCTCGCGCATCAGGAGATACTCACTATCCGGACGAGCTCCGCTCCGGTCGAACTTGACCACGACCCCCGCGGGAGGGATGTCAAACGAGACCCGACCCCCCACTTCCGGGCCTCTCGAGAGATCGGCCGTAAACTGTTCGGCGATCCTGTATGCGGCGTTCACCAGGTGGGAGGCATCGGCACTTAGGGCGGGGAAAGGGTGGATGAAGAGCGATGCGAGGAAGATAAGGAAAGAGATCAACGTACTAAAACCCAGTTCTGATTTATGGCCCTTTCTTCTCACCTCTTGTGTCCTCATCTCTTCACTGGGTCCAGTAATTTCATTACGATGGGGGTCTGGACGACGCCTTCAGCGATAAGTCGCTTCCGGGCCGCCACGGGATAGCGCGCTGGTGAAAAACGGGCAACGGCCATAGGTGGGCCTAATTGTGCTGTTTCTTTAATCCGGAACGGGGCGTTCTGTCAAGAAGTTTTTTAAGAATTCTCTTGACAAGGGGAAAAGCCCTGGATAGATTTGGACCCTACCCAACCCAGAGATCAAAACCTCGTTCTCTTTTCCCCCTCTTTTCCCCTCGATACGGGTCAGCGGTGACTCGGGGGGACGACGGAAATGATTCAGAATGATTCAGCAGGAAGGGAGGTGAAAGATTCGGAGGCAGTGCTGGCAAGCTCAATGGGAGTGTCCGGGACGTGTGGCTTGACCGAATGATGTATGCGCAACTCTGAGGAGACCCAACCATGAAGCGCAGTGGAGTGCTCTTTCTGATACTGCTTTTGCTCCCCTTCTCTGTTTCTGCCAATAAGGATATCCTCACGCTCCAGCAGGACAACAACCAGTGGGTGCTCCAGCGGCAGAACTACTCCGCCCAGGGGTACAGCACCCTGAACCAGATCACCACGGAGAACGTGAAGAACCTGAAGGTCGCCTGGTCCTTCTCACTCGGGACCCTCCAGGGGCAAGAAGGGGGGCCGCTGGTTGTCGGCAGCACGATGTACGTCCACAGCTCCTTTCCGAACAACGTCTACGCCCTCGATCTGACGAAACCGGGGGCGCCCATCATCTGGAGCTACCACCCCAAACAGGATGCGAAGGCGCCCCCGGTCGCCTGCTGCGACCTCGTCCACCGGGGCTTGAACTATGCCGAGGGCAAGATCGTCATGAATACCCTCGATGCCCAGGTGATCGCGCTGGATGCCAAGACGGGGAAGGAGATCTGGAAGGTCCGGAATGGCGATCCCGGCAAGGGTGAGACGTACACCGGGCAGGGCATGATCATCAAGGACAAGTTTATCACCGGGATCTCCGGGGGTGAGTTCGGGGTCCGGGGGTGGGTGGTCGCCTACGACCTCAACACCGGCAAGCAGCTCTGGAAGGCCTACAGCATGGGCCCCGATGAAGACCTCCGCCTGGCAGCCGATTTCAATAATGCCAACCCCCAGCACGGCCAGAAGGGTGAGGGGACCAAGACCTGGCCCGGCGATCAGTGGAAGATTGGTGGCGGCACCACCTGGGGCTACTGGTCGTACGATCCTGAGCTCAACCTCTTCTACTACGGGACTGGGAACCCCGGGACCTGGAACCCCACGCCGCGGAAGGGGGATAACAAGTGGTCCATGACCATCTGGGCCCGCAACCCGGACACCGGCGAGGCGAAGTGGGCCTACCAGATGACCCCCTGGGACGCGTGGGACTACGACGGGGTCAATGAAGGGATCCTCTCCGAGCAGACCATTGGAGGGAAGAAGTACAAGACCATCACTCACTTCGACCGCAACGGCTTCGGCTACACGCTGGACCGGACCAACGGGACCCTCCTCGTCGCGGAGCCGTTCGTCCACGTCAACTGGGCGACGGGGGTCGACAAGAAGACCGGCCGGCCCATCGAGGTCGCCGCGAAGCGGACCAAGCAGGGGGCCGACACCAAGAACATCTGCCCCTGCGCCATGGGGGGTAAGGACCAGCAGCCCGCCGCCTACTCCCCGAAGACCAACCTCTTCTACGTCCCGACCAACAACATGTGCATGAACTATGAGGGGGTCGAGGTCAAGTACACGTCGGGGGCGGCCTACGTGGGTGCCAACGTTCTGATGTTCTCCGGCCACGAGGGGAAGGATAACTACCTCGGCGAGTTCATCGCCTGGGATGGCGCCACTGGGAAGCGGGCGTGGGCGATCAAGGAGAAGTTGCCGGCCTGGAGCGGCGCCCTGGTGACCGCCACGGATATCGTCTTCTACGGCACCATGGATGGGTGGTTCAAGGCGGTGAGTGCCAAGGACGGCAAGGAGCTCTGGAAGCACAAGGTCGCCTCTGGCATCATCGCCGTCCCGATGACCTTCGTCGGTCCGGACAAGAAGCAGTACGTCGCCGTCTACTCCGGGGTCGGCGGCTGGTTCGGCGCCCCGGTGTCGCTCGACCTGCCCCAGGACGATCCCTTTGGCGCCTTGGGCGCCGTGGGGGTCGCCAAGGAGGCGGGGCTCCACAAGGCCACGACCAAGGGCGGCGTCCTCTACGTGTTCGGGCTGTAACAACTAGGCAGACCCCGGCGCCGGAGCGAGCCGCTTCGGCGCCGGGTCTTTTTCCCCTGTTTCCCTGATAGCTCGATGATCACCCCGCTCCGGCGGGGTAATTTTTTCGGTGCGGTGTTTTCGAATGCATTTCAGTGATCGAAGGTGCAGAATAGGGTGGGTGCGCGCGACGTCTGATCAAGGAGGGAGAGGATGGGGAACGTAGGCCCGGAGAGATGGGGATGAGCAGAAAGGTGCGACACCTCGCCGGAGCGCTCCTGCTCCTGATCCCCTCCGTTCTTGTCGGGGAGGCCCAGGGGGCTGAGGTGAAGGAATTGCGCGTCTGTGCCGATCCCAATAACCTCCCCTACTCGAATGAACGACGGGAAGGCTTCGAGAACAAGATCGCCGAACTGGTCGCGAAGGAGTTAGGCGCTACCCTCACCTATTACTGGTGGCCGCACCAGCGGGGGTTGGTGAGGAACACGCTGCGCGCCGAGCAGTGCGATGTCCTGATCGGGATTCCCAAGGATTACGATCCGGTCCTGGCAACAAAGCCCTATTACCGCACGGGCTATGTCATCGCCTATCGCAAGGATCGCGGCTTCCAGATCAGATCCCTGGATGATCCGATCCTGAAGAAAATCAAGATCGGTGTCCATAGCGACACCCCGCCCCACCAGGCGTTGGCGCAAAGAGATCTTATCGGCGACAACCTGGTGCAGTATTCCCTCTTTTACGGCTGGGCTCACCCGGAAGAACAGCTTGGCAAGCCTATCCAGGATCTTATCGCTGGTCAGATCGACGTGGCGATGGTCTGGGGCCCGACCGTCGGATACTATGTCAAGAAGTGGTCCGCCTCGTTCTTGGAGGTGGTGCCCCTCCAGGGGGATGATCCCCACATCCCGCTCGCCTTCGAGATCTCCATGGGGGTCAGAAAGGCCGATAAAGATCTCAGGGCCCGGTTGGACGAGGTGCTGAGCACGAGACAGGCCGAGATTAGGAAAATCCTGGAGGAGTACGGCGTGCCGTTGCTGGCTACCGGATCCCGGATAGCGCTGCCTCCGGAGGAAGAGCAACCAGGTCAGGTCGAATACCGTCGTTTCGAAAGGGAAGAACTCGTCCCGTCTCCGCGCTAAGACTACGGGGCCGAGGATAAGAGCAACGATCGCGAAGGAGGAATCGTGACGATGCGGCAGAAGAGGTGGATTCTTGTTGCCCTCGTCGCCGGACTGATCCTCGGCCAGCCCGGAAACGTACCGGCCCAGGACCAGGCGAAGCCGAAGAAGCTGAACCCCTTCACGGGGAATGCCGAGGCGATCAAGGAAGGGGAGCGGCTGTTTCTCCTGTATGGATGCAACGGCTGCCACGGAAAGGGGGGTGGCGGTGGGATGGGGGCGCCCCTCCTTGACGATGAGTGGAAGTGGGGCAGCGACGACGAGAGCCTCTTCAAGTTGATCCGAGGGGAAATTCCGGGGCAGACGATGCCCGATGTGTTTGGCAAGGTGATGAAAGATGAGGAGATCTGGCAAGTCCTCGCGTTCATCCGATCGCTGTACAAGGGGGATCCCAGCAAGGTCAATTGGTAGACAGGACACGGGCGACGACGAGGGTCTTCGCCGCGACCTGCTGGTTGAAACGCCGCTCTCCTGCCAGAGGGAGCGGCGTTTTATCTGCCGGCGAGCGTTCCGGGTCATGGCTGCTGCACCTCGGGTGGAGTTGCCGAAAGATCCCCTCTCGTCCGGCTAGTGAGGGAGGGGGCAAGGATCAGCGCAACGATTGAGAGGGAGGAACCTTGACGATGAGACAGAACAGGTGGGTCCTTGTCGCCCTCAGCCTGGGCCTGATCCTCGTCCAGCCCGGAAATGTACCGGCCGAAGGCCAGGCGAAGCCGAAGAAGCTCAACCCCTTCACGGGGAATTCCGAGGCGATCGCGGAGGGGCGGAAAGTATACTTTCTGTATTCCTGTAACGCGTGCCACGGGGGAACGGGCGGAGGCGGGATGGCTGGCGAGCGTGGCCTCCTCATTGACGATACTTGGCAGTACGGCAGCGACGACGAGAGCCTCTTCAAGTTGATGCGGGGACAAATTCCGAACCAGACCATGCCGGCGGTCGGCCAGTCGATGACGGATGATGAGATCTGGAAGGTCCTCGCCTGGATCCGGACTCTCTACAAGGGGGACCCCAGTAAGATCAATTGGTAGGTTCTGGCATCCTGTTTCCTTCCCTCCTCGTACCGTTCGGACCAGGGCCGCGCGAGGCCGAAGAGAGAGGCACCGTCGGCCTTGACAATCAATTGTCGCCTGGGATATAAGGCGGGCCGAGTCTCCGTCCCTCCAACCCGGCTCCCCACCGTTCCCCGGGCCCTCAGGGGTAGAGCGTAGGGGAGACGTGGATTCACGCCGAGAAGGAGCTGCCGCCCATGTACAAGACCATCTACGTCCCGGTGGATAACTCCGAGCATTCCAATGCCGCCATCGAGGTAGCGGTCGCCCTCGGGAAGGCGTTCGGCGCCGATCTCGTCGGAAGCCATGTGTACGCGGCCAGGATGCACGACTACCGGTTCCGCCAGATGGAGTACACGCTGCCGCCCGAGTACCAGGACGAAGAGGAGATGGAGAAGCAGCGAAGGATTCACGACTCCCTGATCACTATGGGCCTGCAGCTCATCTCGGACTCGTACCTCGAGGTCATGGCGCAGAAGGCTGCCGCCGCGGGACTCACCTGCCGCAAGGTGATGATCGACGGCAAGAACTACGCGGAGCTGGTCCGGGACATCCGGGGATCGAACTACGACCTGGTCGTGATCGGGGCGTTAGGGATGGGAGCGGTCAAGCCGAGCAGCCTGGGCAGCGTCTGCGAGCGAGTCGTCCGCCGGATCGAGATGGATACCCTCGTCGTGAAGTCTGTGATCCCGCCCCACGCGCTCCCCGAGGCGCCGATCGTGGTCGGCATCGATGGGAGTCTGCAATCGTACGCCGGCCTGCAAGCGGGCATCGCGCTCGGGAAGGCCTTCAACCGCCGGGTGGAGGCGGTGGGGGTGTACGACCCCGTCCTGCACTACACGGTCTTTCACAGCCTCGCCGACATCCTGACAGAGAAAGCCGCCAAGGTCTTCAAGTTCAAGGAGCAGGAGCAGCTTCACGAGGAGGTCATCGACACCGGTCTGGCCAAGATCTACCAATCGCACCTCGAAGTGGCCAGGGAGGTCGCCCGCGACCAAGGGGTGGACCTGAAGATCACCCTGCTCGACGGGAAGGCCTTCGACCGGATCCTGCGGTACGTGCGCCAGACGGAGGCCTGGATGCTGGTGCTGGGCCGGATCGGCGTCCACAGCGATGACGGGTTGGATATCGGCTCGAACACCGAGAACCTGCTGCGGCTGGCCCCCTGCCACGTCCTGATCACGAGCCGGAAATTCTATCCTCCCATGGACGTCAAGGCGGAGGCCAGCATCGCCTGGACGCCCGAGGCCGAGCGGCGGATGGAGAAGGTGCCGGGCTTCGTGAAGGCCATCGCCCGGACCGCGGTCCTGCGCTTCGCAATGGAGCGGGGGCACTCGGTGATCACCAACGCCGTGATCGAGCAGGTGATGGACATCTTCATGCCTCGCCGAACGGCCGAGAAGGCCCAGAAGCTCGCCTTTGAGCTGGCGGTGGAGCATGTACGCGAATCGGAGATCCCCGCGTACATCTGTCGGGCGTGTGGGCATACGGTGCGGGGTGTGCAGCCGGCGGTCTGCGTCGTCTGCAACGCGGAGGCAGCGGAGTTCGAGAAGGTGGACAAGATGGCGGTGGAGGCGCTGGCGGCGTCCGAGGGGGCCATCCGGGACGAGGAGACCTTCGACGGGGTCAGGCTCCGCTGGACGGAAGAGGCGAACCGCGTCTTGCGGATGGCGCCCTCCGGGTACATGCGCCGTCGGGCGAAGGCCCGGATCGAGAAATTGGCGCGGGTACAGCAGCTCGAGGTGATCAGCAAGGAACTGGCGTGGCCGATTGTCGCGGAGATTCTTGAGGATCAGCAGGTGATGCAGGATCGGGACGCCCTGACGCCGGAGCAGCATATGCTGCGCGCCACGCGCGCCACGGGCAGGACCGACGATCTCTTTACATGGACGGAGGAGGCCGTAGCGCGGCTCCATCGGGTCCCCGAAGGGTACATGCGGGACATGACGAAAAAGCGAGTGGAGGAGGTGGCCGTAGAGCGTGCGACGCGGGAGATCACGCTGGAGATCGTCGAGGCCGGCATCGAAGCGGGCAAGAAGATCATGTCCGAGCTGATCGAGGCATACAACAAGGAAGCTGAGCGTTGAGGGTTGAGAGTTGAGGGGTTAGGGAACATGACCGCCTTTACCCCGTATACCATCTCCTGGAATCTCACCCAGCGCTGCAACCAGCGATGCGCTCACTGCTACCTGAGCGCGTTCCCGGGGGCAAGTGCCGCGGGCGAGCTGAGCACTGCGGAGTGCTTCCGGGTCATGGACGAGATCGCCGAGGTGAACCCGGATGTCTTGCTGATCCTGACGGGTGGCGAGCCTCTGCTCCGGCCCGACCTATTCGATCTGGGTCGGTACGCGGCGGAAAAGGGGTTCACCGTGGTCCTGGGGACCAATGGCTTCCTGCTCAAGCACAAGCAAGCCAGGGCCATGCGTGAGTCCGGAATCCAGGGGGCGAGCATCAGTCTTGACTCCACCGACCCTGCCCGTCACGATGCCTTCCGCCGCATGCCGGGAGCGTGGCGGGGGGCAGTCCAGGCCACCGAGGCGCTCCGCGCCGAGGATCTTCCCTTTTCCCTCCACATGAGCGTGACCGAGTGGAATGTGGAGGAGATCCCCGCCATGATCGACCTCGCTCGCAACTTGGGGGCGCGGGTCCTCAACCTCTTCTTTCTGGTCCGCACGGGGCGGGGGGAGGATCTCACCGACATCACGCCAGACCAGTATGAGCGGATCCTGACCTACGTTGCTCGGGCGCAGGGAGTCGGGCCGAGGGGCTCGGCACAGGCCCCTCGACCGGGCTCGCGGCGGGCCGACGGGGAAGGGGAGGATCCGTGGGGCGCGGCGGTGGGGCGGGCAGGGGACATGCTGATTCGGGCCAAGTGCGCCCCCTTCTTTCGGCGCATCCTCTACGAACTCGACCCGGCCTCGCCGCTCTTGAAGAATTTCTCCGAGGGAAGCTGTCCGGCAGGGCGGCATTACTGCCGCATTATGCCGGACGGTGACGTCACTGCGTGTCCCTATATGCCCGTGGTCGCCGGCAACCTGCGACGGATTCCGTTCGGCACTCTCTGGCGGGACGCACTCCTGTTCACCGACCTGCGCGGTGGGCGCCTGGGAGGCCGGTGCGGCGCCTGCGAGTTCGCGAAGGTGTGCGGGGGGTGCCGCTGCCGCGCCTATGCCACGTACGGCGACTACCTGGCGGAGGATCCGGCCTGCGTCTATCAGCCCGGAACCTACGGGGGTCGTGTGATCGAGCTCCCGGAGGAGCAGATCTTCGGTATAACAGCGAAGCCGACACTCGCGTGGACCCTTGAGGCGCAGGAGCGACTGAAAAAGGTTCCCGGTTTCGCCAGGGGGATGGTGGTAAGGGCAGTGGAGCGCCATGCCCGTGTGCGCGAAATCGCCGTCGTGACGGGTGAACTCATGCAGGAGGTGCGGGAGCGGACGGTGGGCCGCTTTCCGTGGTTCGCCGGTCGATGAGACAGGAGCATGACGTCGCAGGAGACGAAGTTCCGGCAAGCGGCCTGGGCCTATGGGGTCTACGGCGTCTCTTACCTGGGTGGGGCAGTCTACCTCGCGGCAATGGGTGTCACCCCACGAGCCCTGGCGTCGCGCGACTGGGTCTGGTTTGGCCTGGGCGGTATCATCTTGATCCTTTTTCCGTGGCTCCTCTGGCGGGGGTACACGTGGTTCGCGCGGGTGTTGGTTTTCCTCATGGCCTACCGGGCCTTCGAGGTGTTGAAGATTGCCCTCGCCCCTGCCTCCAAGGACGTGGCGCTGCCCGGGGGCGGGTCGATACCCATGGTCTATGGCGCGTTGGCGTTCTTCCTGCTGACGGTGGGCGCCGCAGCCATGGTCGCGCGGGCCGCCTGGGACCTGTGAGGCCCCGACAGATGGTTCTCAGGGTGGGATAACGATGAAGACATACAGGGACATCGCGGGGGACGCGGGCTCGAACGTCGCCGAGCAAGTCGAGGCGCAGACGGCGCGCCTGCGTGGGCGGATGGTGCATGTCCGGCGAAAGGTCGCGGTGGTGAGTGGCAAGGGTGGTGTCGGCAAGAGCACCGTGACGGCTAATCTGGCGGTGGCGCTTGCCATGGATGGCCTCCGCATCGGGGTCCTGGATGCGGACGTGAACGGCCCCTCCATGGCGAAGCTCTTGGGGGTGCGTGGCCGCTCGCTGAAGGCGGGGCCGGATGGGATCCTGCCCCCCGAGGGACCGATGGGGATCAAGGTGGTGTCCATGGACCTGCTCCTGCCGAGCGACGAGACGCCGGTGGCATGGCACGGCCCGGCTCAGCAAGAGAGCTTCATCTGGCGAGGGATGATGGAGGTAAATACCCTGCGCGAGTTCCTGGCGGACACCGCCTGGGGGGAGCTCGACCTCTTACTGGCAGACCTCCCACCGGGAACAGACCGAATTGCTCACCTGACCGGTCTCATTCCTGATCTCACCGGCTGCCTCGTCGTCACTGTGCCATCCGAGGTCTCGCACCTCATTGTCAAGAAGGCGGTCAGTGCCGTGCGCGACGCCCGGTGGGCACCGACCCTGGGGCTGGTCGAGAACATGGGGCGATTCACCTGCAAGCACTGCGGCGCACCCGAGGCGATGTTCCCGGGGGGTGACACGCGCGCGATGGCCGCCGCTATGGCGCTCCCATTTCTCGGCAGTATCGACTTCGATCCACGGCTCGCCGCCGCGTCGGATCGTGGCGTCCCATTCCTGCTGAGCCATCCCGATACGCCGGCCGGCGAGGCGCTCACCCGGATCGCGCGGACGATCCAGGCGTGGATGGAGGCGGAATGAAATTCGTCTGTGTCTTGTGTGATACGCCGATGAAACTGGAGGAGACTGTCGGGCCCGTGGAAGGTTCCCTCACTGTGACCTTCGCCTGTCCGAGCTGCGCCCACCGGATCGCCCTGCTCACCAACCCGTGGGAGACCCAGCTCGTCCGGGGCCTGGATGTGAAGATCGGAGGGCGCAGCAGTCCAGCGGAGCCCTGGGAGTTTGTCAGGACCATGCTGGCGGCCAGACGGGAGGGTACCCTGGAAGGGTCAGGGGATGTGGCGACAGGCGAAGAGGGCTCACCCGCCTCGACTGAGCCTTCGTCCCGAGCTCAGGCCGAGGGGCTCGGCGCAGGTCCCCGGTGCCCCT
>Ga0209885_1000138_pt1 | contig 10267 bp, 10 predicted proteins | sample GWRWS3_40_50_FD_187223 | JGI IMG/M metagenome (GOLD analysis project Ga0209885, IMG submission 187223) | Riverbed sediment microbial communities from areas with vegetation nearby in Columbia River, Washington, USA - GW-RW S3_40_50 (SPAdes)... | ecosystem: Environmental > Aquatic > Freshwater >... | reverse complement strand
ATCGGTCGGGCCGGGGAGCCCCAGACGATCTCCCCATCTCTGAACTGCTTGCCCGGAGCGACTCCGGACTGGGCGCCGACGATCACGCGATCCCCTAACGTCACGTGGTCGGCGATGCCTACCTGCCCGGCCAGGGTGCAGCCTTTCCCAACGGTCGCGCTCCCGCCAATGCCGACCTGAGCGGACAGCGTGGAGCTCTCCCCTATGGTGACATTGTGGGCGATCTGCACGAGGTTGTCGATCTTCACCCCACGCCCGATGACGGTCCGGCCTAACGTGGCGCGGTCGATGCAGACATTGGCCCCAACCTCGACGTCATCCTCAATGACCACGATCCCGACTTGCGGAATCTTGATCTGTTCGCCGCCCTCGGGGGCAAACCCGAAGCCGTCAGAGCCGACCACCGCCCCCGCGTGGACGATCACCCGTTTTCCAATCCGCGTGCCCTCGTAGAGGGTCACGCGGCTGTGAAGAACGGTGTCCTCTTCAATCACGCACCCATCCCCGATCGCACACCCGGGGCCAATCGACACGCGGTCGCCAATCCTGACGCGATTGCCGATCGTGACGAAAGGCCCGATGGTCACCTCGGCCCCGAGCCCGACCTCCTCCCCGATCACCGCGGACGGATGAACCCCGGCGCGACCCTTCTTTGCCGGATGATACAGCCACAAGACGTGAGTGAAGGCTGCCTTCGGATTTCTCACCAGGATCAGGCTCTTGGGGGACGGTCCGGCCCCCTCGCGGGTGAGGATACAGGAGGCAGATGAGGCCTCGGCGCGCCGGAGGTAGGCCGGGGTTTCGGCAAGGACGAGGCTTCCCTCCTGGGCCTCTTCGATGGAGCTGACCCTCCGGATCGAGACAGCGCCATCACCACCGACCTCACCCTGAACCAGGCGCGCGATCTCATCCACGGTGTAGACCATAGATCTTCCTCCTGCTGAATCTTCCCCGCCACTCACTCGACACGCCAAGCCTCCCCATCAGGGAATCTCGGCGTCCCGGATCGAAAGTCCCTCATCGTTCCCGAAACTGAAAGGCGTGGACCTCGTCTTGAAGCTCGATCACCAGCCGGAGCGGATACGCCGGTCGCGCCGATGCCGGTTGATAGAAGTAGACGTACCCGGAAACCGCATCATTGGGCCCGAGCGTGACCTCATTCAGCAGCACTCCGAGCGCCACCTCAGACCCCTTATCGAGGGACAACCCGAGGACAGCCTTCTGGGGTGCCACAAAGGTCACCTCCACGAGCTTCGCCATCTCTTTGGCCACCTCGTCTCGCTGGGTGTTCGTCAGGGGCGGGGCCGCATACGCGACGCCACCGAGCGTCACCTTCGCAGACGGAAAACCAGGAACTGCCTCGCGATCGGGGGCGACGGGCCTCCCGCGAATGCTGGCATCGTAGTACCCGGGCAGCCATTGCTCGGAGACGCGGAGGATGAGTGTTCCTCCCGCGTCGGCCAAGTACACATGCTGGGGTCCGAAGGTCAGGGGTGCACCGGTGCGATTCTTGACCGACACCTGCGTCAGAAAGATGCGGTCCTTTCTGCCCGAGACGCCGGCTTCTCGCAACGAGACCTCCCCGGCGAGAGATCCGCTGGGTGGTCGCGCCTCGCCGGCGTTCGGCAGGCTCTGCATCATCACGTCAGGCGACGACGCGCACCCGGCCAGGACCAGGATGACTCCACACAGCCATCTCCCACCCGCCCCACAACCCTCCTGTATTCGCACCCCCATCCCTCCTCCTGCCGAGATTTCTAACACTCCTCCGACCTTCCTGCCAAGGGAAACTTTGGCGGGAGGGCCGGACCCGGCAGAGCTATGGCTCGCGGAGCGTTTGGCCATCGCCGAGCGGGTCGAGAAGGGGAGCTGTGCGAAGGGAACGGCGATCGCCAGATGAAGGAGTTGAGCGCGCGCATCCGGAAAAGGATCGAACAGGGGTAGGAGAGGCTGAAGGTGGAAGGGCGTTGTGGCCCGAGGGACGCTCACGCCTCTCCCGGTGTGCACGGAGTGAGTCTAAAAGTTTACGCGTGTCCCGGGGGACTCGTACAGACGCCCTCAAGCTTCAGGATGTGGATTCCAGGGCGCCACGCAGCGAGTGTCTGCACCGCCTTCACAAAATCTGGGGCGGAAACCTCTACGAGTTCCGTCTCAGAGCCTGCGTCTCCCCGCACGCTGAAGAAGAACACTGGCATCGGCATCGTTTTCTTCCCTCACACACCCACAATCTGGGTTCAGGCTCTAACTTCAGCATATTGCAGCATAAACCGTGCCAATACGGCAGACGGACCGTCGAGCACCATTATTCTTCCCAATTCTTCCCCGGGATTCCTCTACTCGTAACCCCTTGTTTTCTCTGGTGCAATCGGGGTCCTTGGCCGTGACCCTTCGCGAGCCCTCAGTGAGACAGGCGGGTCCTCAAGATCCAGGTGTCTGGTTTGTCGACAGGCGTCCCAAAAGGATCTGCCTCTTTCCTGTGCCCTTCTCACACTGTCTACGCGCAGATTTCAAGGGACGCGGCTATGGCGGAGATGTCGTGGAGAGATGAAGCGCCGGAGATCGGCGAGGGCGGCGAGGGCGGAATTACGGCCTGCTGCCCCGATGATACCGCCGCCTGGATGGGCGCCGGCGCCGCAGAGATACAGGTGTGCTATCGGCGTGCGGTAGCGTGACCACCCCGGTGCAGGACGGAGCCAAAAGAGCTGATCGAACCCCATGGCACCATGAAAGATATTGCCGCCGGTCAGGCCAAAGATCCTCTCGAGATCGAGGGGGCTGAGAATGTCACGCGCGAGTACCGAGGCCGTGAACCCCGGGGCGAATTCCTCAATGACCCGAAAGACCTGGTCTGCAAAGGCATCCTTGATCCCCGGGTCATCCCACGTCCCCTGGGCGAGGGTGTACGGGGTGTACTGGACGAAGAGGGACATCACGTGCTTGCCTGGCGGGGCGAGCGTCGGGTCGAGAGACGAAGGGAGCGTCATTTCGATGACGGGTCGAGTTGAAGGACGCCCCGCAAGTGCATCCCGATAGGCCACCTCGATCTCCTCCATCGCTGAGACCAGGTGGATGGTCCCGTAATGCTGTGGCCCTGGCGCGTGTCCGGGGTGCGCCCTGAAGCTGGGAAGGCGATCGAGCGCAACATTGATCTTGGTGACCCCGGATGAAAAGTCCATGGAACTGATGCGATCGCGGAACTCCCCGGGGAGGCTCTCTGCCGGAAGCAGCTTCAGAAATGTGACCTTGGGATCGGCGCTCGAGAGGACCACGCGCGCTCGGATCGTCGTTCCGTCTTCGAGGATGACACCCGTGGCTCCGTCGGCTTCTATCAAGATTTTCGCTACAGGACGGCCGGTGAGGATTGTCGCCCCGTGAGCTCGTGCCGCGCCGGCAATCGCCTGAGCAAGTGATCCCATCCCGCCACGGACGTATCCCCACACCCCGCGGACGCCATCGGTCTGCCCCATGACATGGTGAAGGAGGATATATCCGCTCCCCGGGGTCGACGGGCTTGCCATCGCGCCGATGATGGCGTCGGTCGCAAGCGTGGACTTGAGCGGCTCGGACTCGAACCATCGGTTGAGGATGCGTGAGGCCGGCGCAACACACATCTCGAGCAACGGCAGGAGGTCCCTGCCGAGCTTCACCGCTCGCCACACCAGCCTTGCCAGGTCACCGATGGTCTCGGCCCGCTCCTTCCATCCCGTCGCCGCGAGGTCGGGCGGGGCCATGTCGAGCACGGGTTCGACAAAGCGCGTGATCCGGTCAAGCGTCGCCTCATACTGGGGGAATGCCTCCGCATCACGCGGCGAGAACTTCGTGATCTCCCGGTGATTCAGCCCCGGGTCTGGCCCGAGCAGCAGGAAGCGGCCGTCGAGCAGCGGAGTAAAGGACGAGGGATTGCGTGGAATCACGGAAAAGCCGTGATCGGCCAGGCGCAACTCGCGGATGATCTCGGCCCGGAAAAGGCTCAGGACATACGCGGCGCGGGAGAATTTGAACCCGGGGAGGATCTCTTCGGTCACGGCCGCGCCGCCGACCATCTCGCGACGCTCGAGCACCAGGACCTTGAGCCCCGCTCGCGCCAGATAGGCGGCGGCCACAAGTCCATTGTGACCCGCGCCGATGATGACGGCATCGAAGGACCGTGGTCCTGCTTCAGTCAGCATCGTCGGCCAAAAATCGCAAATAGCAACGCTATTCGTGATCGCAGCATAACACGAATCATGGGCACCACCGCATCGAAATGGACAGGAGAGCAGGGGATGCCGTATTATAGACCGCCAGTCTCGCTGAACCCACGACAGGCAGATCAACGACGCAGGGAACTGAGAAAGCGTCCATGCGAGCTCGAGACGTTGCAGGAACTGCCGAGGATCAGTCTTCCAAGGCGCATCGGCCAGGCAGACAGCTGGGGTTCTTCGATGCGGTCTGCATGATGGTCGGGATCGTCATCGGCGTTGGGATCTATGAGTCCCCACCGCGAGTCGCGGCGAATGTTTCGGATCCCACGGCCCTGTTGATGGCTTGGGCCCTCGGCGGTGTGCTCGCCTTCATCGGTGCGCTCTGTTATGCGGAGCTCGCCACCGCATATCCCCGATCCGGCGGGGACTATGTCTACCTGAGCCGGGCGTACGGCTCGTGGGTCGGCTTCCTCTACGGGTGGGCGGAGTTGCTGGTGATCCGAACGGGGTCCATCGCCGCGATGTCTTTCGTGTTTTCCGACTATATGACCCGCATCGCTCCGCTTGGGCCGCAGTCGTCAGTCGTGTACGCCGTGTGCATCGTCGGGCTGCTGTCGCTGGTGAACGTGCGCGGCGTCCGCGAAGGCAAGTGGACGCAAAATGCCTTGACGGTGAGCAAGGTCCTCGGAATATCGATAATCGTGCTGATCGGTGTGTTCTCCACGCTCACGCCTGGCTCGTCGCCGTCCGCCTCTTCGATCTCTTCCGGCTCGTTTCCGCTCGCGATGATTTTTGTCCTCTGGACCTACGGCGGGTGGCACGAAAACGCGTATATCGCCGCGGAGGTGAAACAGCCTCAGCGAACCATCCCCCGGTCCCTGCTCTTTGGGACCGGCTTCGTCACCCTCATGTACCTCGCCATCAACTGGGCGTTTCTCCGGGGTCTCGGCTTTCAGCAGGTGAGAGCCTCGCAGGCAGTCGCAGCCGATGTCCTCTCCCTGTCGTTCGGGAGCGCCGGCGCACATCTCATGGTGATCCTTGTGGCGGTGTCGGCGCTCGGCGCTGTCAACGGCCAGATCTTCACGGGGGCACGGATCAGTTATGCGCTGGGGCAGGACCACCGGGTCCTGTCTCGGCTCGGGACGTGGAGCGAGCGGTTCGGGACACCGACGTGGGCCCTCATCACTCAGGCGTTGATCACCATGACGCTGATCGTGACGATTGGCTCCAGGGACGGATTCGAGGCGCTCGTGAAGTATACGGCGGCCGTATTCTGGTTTTTCTTCCTCCTGACCGGCATCTCGCTATTTATTCTACGCTGGAAGGACCGGGAGCGGGCCCGCCCGTACCTGGTCATTGGGTATCCGCTGACACCGCTGGTCTTCTGCATGTCCTCGGCATACATGCTCTACGGATCGTTGTCTTATGCGCCCCAGGAGTCGTTGTTGGGCGCAGCGATCGTGCTCGTTGGGCTCCCGCTCTACTGGCTTTCATCCGCAAAAAACAGGGAAAGGAGAACCGCATGAACGGACCCCTGAGATTTCGACAGGTCGCCGTGCTGGTCGCGACCCTGGGATTGGCACTCTCGCCCGGGGTCTGGTCTGGGGCCGTCCACGGCCCGTTCGCCCAAGTCGCGACCGATCCCAAGCTTGCGCCCTTTGTCCCGACACCTCAGAGCGTGGTAGAGATGATGCTGACGATGGCCGAGGTGACAAAGAACGACGTCGTATACGACCTGGGCTCGGGCGACGGGAGAATCGTGATCACCGCCGCGAAGAAGTACGGAGCGAAGGGGGTCGGGTTTGAGATCGATGAGGACCTCATAAAGGAGGCTCGGGAGAAGGCCCGCAAGGAAGGCGTCTCGCACCTCGTCGAGTTCCGTAAGCAAGACGTGATGACCGTCGATCTCTCACCAGCCACCGTCGTGACACTCTATCTGTTGCCCGAGGCAAACCTCAGACTTCGTCCGCGGATCCTCTCCCAGCTTCGGGTCGGGGCCCGCGTGGTCTCGCATAACTACGATATGGGTGATTGGGCGCCGCTTCGGGCTGCAGAGGTCCGGGACGCAGAGTCGAGCCACTCACTCCACTGGGTCTATCTATGGCGCATCGACGCCCAGCGCCCCAAGCCGTAGATTCAAGAGGAGCGTTACTGGTGGGCAGGGGCGGAATTGAACCGCCGACACCGGGATTTTCAGTCCCGTGCTCTACCGACTGAGCTACCTGCCCGATTGGTGCTTGACCGAGAGCGGCGAGTGTTTTGGAGGATACCAGATTGCCGCATCAGTGTCGAGGGCTATCCAAACGGCGACGGCTTGTCCCGCAACGAGATCTAGGCTATCGTAAGCCGAACTGAGCGTCCCCGAGGGGATCCGATGGGTCGGTCAAAGCAGGCACCGTATGCCAGGGCCGGTGTGGATGCGGAGAGAGCAGGCTCCGCCCTCAAGGATCTCACCGCCCTGCTCCGAGAGACCTTCGCCTTTCGCAAGGCTATCGGCCGCGTGATGCTCCCCTTCGGGTACTTCGCCAATGTCATCGCCCTCGGCGAGAACCTCGGCCTCGCGCTCTCGACGGACGGCGTCGGGACGAAGATCCTGGTGGCCCAGATGCTGGGCAGGTTCGATACCATCGGCATCGACTGCGTCGCCATGAACGTGAATGACCTCCTCTGCGTCGGGGCAGAGCCGCTCGCGCTCGTTGACTACGTGGCGGTGCAATCGCCCAACCGACGGATGTTCCGGGAGATCGGCAAGGGCCTACACGAGGGGGCGCGCCGCGCCCGGATCACGATTCCCGGCGGCGAGATCGCGCAGCTCCGCGAGATGATCCGGGGGGTCCACAGGGACGATGGGTGTGATCTCGTCGGGACCTGCGTGGGCATCGTCCCGCTGGATCGCATCATCATCGGTCAGCGCATCAAACCGAAGGATGTGGTCCTAGGACTCCGGTCGAGCGGCATTCACAGCAACGGCCTAACGCTCGCCCGCGATGTGTTCTTCCGACGCCGGAAACTTCGCCCGGATCGGCACATGCCCGAACTGGGTCGGACCATCGGGGACGAACTGCTCGAGCCGACCCGCATCTACGTCCCCGAGGTCGTCGAAATGCTGAGGGACGAGTTGGACCTGAAGGCCCTCATCCATATGACCGGTGATGGCCTCCTCAACCTCAGCCGGGTTGCTGCACCAGTCGGTTTTGTCATCGACTTCTGGCCGGAACCGCACCCCGTTTTTGGCCTGATCCAGGCCATGGGCCGGATAGGCCCCGAGGAAATGTTTCGAGTCTTCAACATGGGGATCGGCTTCTGTCTCGTGCTGCCGGATGACTCTCGCCAGATCGACCGGGTCATGGCCATCGCCAAGAGGCATGGGGTCGAGTGCTATCGGCTGGGATACGCCATCCGGGACGCCGAACAGCGGATCTCCCTGAAACCGCATAACCTCGTGGGGCACGGGAGGGGCTTCCGTCGAGGTTCAGGGTTCACGGTTCAGGGTTCAGGGAAAGGCCCGGGGAAGCGATCTCTTTGATCAGCGATCTATCGTTGTTTGTCCTGAGAGCCCCGGACGAGCTTCTCCAGCTGGCCCAGGGCATTGGCCGTCTCCTGGCGGGCATCCTCCAGTGCCTGCTGCAGACTTTCCACGCGCTCTCGAAGCTTTAAATCGGCTCCTGTCCGCTGATAGGCCATCGTCGCCAACACAAGCGCGGCAATGCTGATGAGGAGCGCCAGCAAGGCCAACCCTCGACCCCCCTTCGCCTTCTCAGCCATATCGCCTTCCTCCCAGCGTCACTGCCCGCCTCCGGCATCGACCAGAACAACACAGGTCCCGGCCAAGAGATCATGAAGCCCCCGCCTGCGCGGATGAAGGAGGACCACGATCAGCCCCAGACCGAAAGGGAGCAGCGCGATGAAATACCCCACCCATCGCAGGAAGGCGCATCCGTATCCGATGTCCCCGCCATCCCGCCTCACCACCCGCACCCCCATCAGCATCATTCCGGGGGTCTGACCCCCCTGCCCCCAGTACAAGACGTGGTAGGCGAAGCTCACCGCAACGCCCGCCACGAGCGCGGCACCTACCGCCAGAAGCTGGACCTCGAATGTCAGCTCCCTGGCGACCATCCCCCCCAATAACGCAGTGACGTAGGCGAGAATCATGGCCGGAACTGTCAAGACAAGGGAGAGGGGCGCATCGACCAGGGCAGCAACCACCCTCCGTAAACAGCCCGCATAGACCATTGCGGAACCCGCGGAGACCCTGGCCTCCTCCGTCTCGTCAGGCGTCTTGAGCTCCGCCGGCAAGGTGAGACGACTCCAGTCCAGTTCCTCTTCCAAGGCCTCCCCCTCGACCAGGAACCGGTCCAGAAGCCCCAGCCGCGTTTCTTGAACCGCGACCGGGGAAGCGACGGCTGGCAGCGCGATCATGGGGGCCGGCGCAACATGCGGGCGGATCGGAAGGAAGGGGTTGGCGCACCGCCGACACACGGTGAGGCTATCAAACCTCACATAGCCACAATGATGGCACCGCATTCCACCCTGCTTAACATATTCCCCAAGGGACGGTCAAGGCAGAAGGGGGGATTGGCAGCACCTGCAGGCCCCTCCCTCCTGGCCTCTCGCGGCGACCCCGTTCGGCCAACGGGTCCTGTCGTCGGCCACCCCATCCGTCCTCGGAGACTTCACGCACCATTCCATCAGGGGGGAAGTGGTGGCGAAATTCTCCTGCGGGCGGATGGGGTCCCGGCCTCCGCCACCCGTTGGCCGAGCGTCCCCCCGCCGCTCCCGGCAATGTCGCTCGGGGCCTACATGTGCTGCCCGGCGGGAAGCCCAGGGAAGGCTTGACCGTTCACGCTGAGTTGCTAGAATCGAGTGTGTTGCTGAGGGGGGTCCCCATGCCAATCTACGAGTACGCCTGTGGCGACTGCCGCCGCACCCTGAGCCTGCTCATCTTGAATATCCACAATCCGCCGCCGCTCCGCTGTCCCCACTGTGGAGGCGAGCAGCTTGACCGCCTCCTCTCCCGCTTCGCCCGGCTCCGCACCGAGGAGCGCCTCGACCGGCTCGCTGATCCGAACCACCTGAGCGATCTCGATGAAGAGGATCCCCGGAGTGTCCGTCGGTGGGCTGCGCGAATGGGGAAAGAGCTTGGAGACGATCTGGGAGAGGACTTCGAGCCGATGATGGAGGAGGCGTTCCGCGACGAGGGAGATCTGGAATCGGCCCATGATGAGGAGCCCTGATCCAGCAGAACACTGCTCACCGGAATGACGTAGAACGGGAGGACGACTAGAGAAGTGAAAGCCGAATCGGCTATGAGGTCTTCTCCGCCACCTCGATGCGGATCAGGGCCCGGGCGAGGGACGCCTGGGCGCGCAGGACATCGATCGACTCATCTCCCCATCGGGCCATGCGTTCCACGGCCCGATCCCGCGCTCGCTGCGCCCGGGCGATATCGATCTCCTCGGCCTTCTCCGCCGCTTCGGCGAGGATGATCACCGTCTGAGGAAGGACCTCGGCATACCCCCAGCTGATCGCCAGATATCGCCATGTGCCATTCTTCCGGTAGGCGAGCTCCCCACTCTTCAGCGTGGACATGAAGGGGAGATGGCCTCCGAGGACGCCAAAGTACCCCTCGGCCCCCGGAGCGATGACCTCTTCGACCTCATCCCTCACGACCATCCGGGTCGGAGTCACCACCTCCACAGTCACCGTCTTCGGAACCCCTTCGACTCTCGCCACGATTGCCCCCTGGGCGCGCCCAAGTGCGGCTAGAAAGCTAGAAGGCGAGGACGCTTGTAAGCTTGAAGGAGAAGTCCGATGCGTCGTTGCATCCTAGCATCCTAGCTTTCCAGCATCCGAGCATTCTAGCAGCCGGCGGCTGCCTGGAAGCAGTCGCCGGCTATTTGCCGGCAAGCTGCTCCGCCTTTTCTTTTGCCTCTTCGAGCAGCCCCACCATGTAGAAGGCCTGCTCCGGCCACGTGTCGCAGTGGCCATCGAGGATGTCCTTGAATCCCTTGATCGTTTGCTTCAGCGGGACGTACTTTCCGGGAGTGCCCGTGAACTCTTCCGCCACAAAGAAGGGCTGC
>Ga0209885_1000136_pt1 | contig 10324 bp, 8 predicted proteins | sample GWRWS3_40_50_FD_187223 | JGI IMG/M metagenome (GOLD analysis project Ga0209885, IMG submission 187223) | Riverbed sediment microbial communities from areas with vegetation nearby in Columbia River, Washington, USA - GW-RW S3_40_50 (SPAdes)... | ecosystem: Environmental > Aquatic > Freshwater >... | reverse complement strand
CTAGCTGTCCGCTATCAGCTGTCAGCTCGAAATCCGAATCAGGCGTTTTGCCGACTGCCGACAGCCAGCTATCATACCTTCATTGGGGCCGTCCGAGCAATCGAAAGATGTCATTATAGAAGGCGAAGATCATCAAGGCCACCAAGAGGACCAGTCCCACTCGCTGCGCCATCTCCCGCTTCCTCACACTGATCGGCCTGCCGCGGAGCAATTCGATGCCAAAGAAGGCGAGGTGGCCGCCGTCCAGGATGGGGACAGGGAGAAGATTCAGGAGCCCCAGGTTGATGGAAAGGACCGCGGTCAAGAAAATCAGATAGAGAAACCCTTGCTGGGCTGCCTCGCCGGTCATCTGTGCCATCAGGATCGGCCCACCAAGCGTCCGCGGTGAGATCTCACCCTGCACGATTTTCCACAAGGCCCAGACTATCGTGACCGTCCAGCCCGCCGTTTGATTTCCAGCGTAATTCAGAGCGGAGAAAGGATCCATGTGGGTGAAGATGGGGGAGATTCCTACGTCCCAGAGCCCCACCCTTCGCTGTTCATATTCGCTGACAGCCTCGATGCCAATGAGGCCCACCTGCTGGCCCTGTGCCTCCTTCTCTGGGGCTGGACTCAGACGCGGGGTGACGATTGCTGCAAACTGCTCTCCGTTCCGCTCAACCGTCAATGTCACCGCGCGCCCGGGGCGCACCCGGATCTTCAAAGAGAGCTGTTGCCAGGAGTCTATGGGGTCGCCATTCACCGCGATGATCTTGTCACCGGGACGCAATCCTGCCTCGGCTGCAGGGAAGTCAGGCACGACACGCCCGATCGTGGGGGGAATCACTGTCGTGGTCACGTCCCTTCTTCGGGGCGTGATCGTCACGTCGACATTCTCTTCCCCTCTCTTGATGCGCAATGCGACCGCCCGCCCTGAGGCGTCGTTTATCCTCAGGATGAGATCGCTCCAGCTGGATACCGCTTCCCCGTCGACGGCGACAATCTTATCCCTGGGGTGCAACCCGACACGCGCCGCAGGGGCATCCTCCTCCACTTCGCCAACAATCGCTTCCATCGATGGGCTTCCGACAAACACCGCAGCAACCCAGAAGAGGAAAAAGCCCAGGAGATAATTGGCCCCGGGCCCGGCCAGGACGATGGCGATCCGCGCCCACACCGACTTGTGGGCGAAGGACTTCCGGAGATCCAGGGGTTGGCCCGCGCCATCGAAGGCTTGACCGGTGGCGTCCACCACGACCTCGCGTGGATCCTCGCCAACCATCTTCACATAGCCGCCGAGCGGGATGGCGGAAACCAGGTACTCGGTCTCTCCCCGCCGGAAACCGAAAAGGCGGCGACCGAACCCGAGGGAAAACTTGAGCACCCCGACGCCGGCCCGCTTGGCGACCAGAAAGTGTCCCACCTCGTGGACGAAGATCAGGAGCCCCAGGATGACGATGAAGGAGACGATAGTTTCGACCGTCATGACACCGGCCTCACGCTGACCCGGTATGTGCGGGCAATCTGCTCGCGGACTTCCCGATCCGCTGCCAGGATCTCGTCCAGACTGTCCCCGTCCCCCGGCCGGTGTCCGCGCAGGCTCGCCTCGATCACCTCGGGGATTCCGCCAAAGCCGATCTGCCGACCGAGAAACAGCTCGACCGCCACCTCATTGGCGGCGTTCAAGACGGCCGGTGCCGTCCCTCCAACCGCGACCGCCTCATACGCGTATCCGAGACACGGAAACCGTTCCCGATCGACCGGCTCGAAGGTGAGGGAGGCCACCTGGACCAGATCGAGGGTGGGGAAGGCGTTCTTGAGGCGGGCCGGGTAGCTCAACGCATAGAGGATCGGAAGGCGCATATCGGGCGGGGCGAGCTGGGCCAGAACCGACCCGTCCACATACTCGATGAGGGAGTGCACGATCGACTGGGGGTGCAGGATCACGTCCACCTGCTGTGCGTCGATGTCAAACAGCCATCGCGCCTCGATCACCTCGAGCCCTTTGTTCATCAGCGTCGCCGAGTCGATGGTGATCTTCTTCCCCATGCTCCAGACCGGATGGTTCAAGGCCTCCTCGGGGGTGACGAAGGCCAGCCGCTCCTTCGGGACCTGCCGCAGCGCTCCCCCCGAGGCGGTCAGGATAATCCGCTTGAGGGCCCCCCACCCGCCCCCCTCGAGACACTGGAAGATCGCGGAGTGCTCGCTGTCCACCGGCAAGAGCTTCACCCCTCGGGCCGCGGCCTCAGCCGTCAGCAGTGCCCCGGCCATCACGAGGGCCTCCTTGGTGGCGAGCGCCACGTCCTTGCCGGCCCGGATCGCCGCCAGGGCCGGCTTGAGTCCCGTCGCCCCCACGACCGCCAGCAACGTGAGCTGCGCATCGGAGTATGCCGCAACCTCGCTCAACCCCTCCTCCCCGAAGCAGATCTTCACGGGAAGGCCGCGCAGCCTCTCCTGGAGCTCCTGCGCCCCGTCCCGGCTCGCCACCGAGATCAGGTGCGGCCGAAACTCCCGGACCTGCTGCGCAAAGACATCCAGCCGCCGCCCGGCCGCCATCGCCACCACCTCGAAGGCCTCGGGGTGGGCACGGACCACCTCCAGGGCCTGCATGCCGATCGAGCCGGTGGAGCCCAGGACGCTCAGGCGCTTCATCGCTTTTCCTTGATCCCGACCCCGTCCCTGGTGCCCGTCTTGACGAGATACATCGCCTCGTCGGCGTGGCGCAAGAGATCTTCTCCGGTCTCCCCGTCCTCAGGATAGGTGGCAACCCCGAAGCTGGCGGTGAGCGACACCTCGGCCCCTTCCACCGGGTGGAACCGATGGGCCCGGATCGCCTGGCGAAGGCGGTGGGCTGTCTCCACCGCCCCTCGCTGATCGGTCTCGGGCAGCGTCACCGAAAACTCATCCCCGCCAAACCGGAATATCTTGTCGGTCCGCCGCAGCTGCTTCATGATGACCTTCACCACCTCTATCAGCACCTTGCTCCCCGACAGGTGCCCATATTGGTCGTTGATATGCTTCAGGTGATCGAGGTCGAAAAAGAGGAGAGAGAAGGGGTGTTTGTACCGGCGGGACCGCTCGATCTCCTCGCCGAGATATCGATCCAGATATCGACGATTGAGGACCCCCGTCAGGTCATCCTGCAGCGTCTCGTGGCGGAGACGGGTGTTGGTGCAAAACAGCTGATATCGCTCGAGGGCATTCCTGAGCCCGATCTCGAGGTCGGCCGGTTGCAGCGGCGTCGCGAGGGCCGCGTAGGCCCCCTTCGCGAGGGCAGCGCTGGCACCCGCGCTCGCGGGAGGCTCCAGCACAATGATGGCCTGCTCTGGTTTGCGCTCGATCATGCGCCCCACCACCTCGACTGCCTTGGGTCCTGCCCCCGCCAAGTCAAGGAAGACGATCGCGTACTCGTCCTTTGCGAGCTCCTTCAGGGCTTCCTCGCCGCCGGAGGCCTCCACCGGCTGAAGACCCCGTTGGCGCAGCACCTTTGCGAGCCGCCGACGCGCGGCCTGGTCAGGATCGACGATCAAAATCTTTTCGTCGGCCACTTCCCGGCCCCCTGCGGTCCCACCGCTCCGCGGATTTCGTAAGTATAATGAACTCCAGGGCTTCTCGCAAGTCATTTCACCTTGACAGTGTCGAGGGACCGTCTCTATACTGCCGACAATCTCCGCACGTGTGTGTGAGGAGGCCATGACGCGGATTCAGTTTGGGACGTCCGGCTGGCGCGGCGTCATCGCCGACGATTTTACCTTGCCCCGAGCGATGGCCGTCGTCCAGGGCATCGCCGACCACCTCAAGGCCGCGGGGCTCGAGGGGCGGGGGATCGTGGTCGGGTACGATACCCGCTTCCTGTCGGAACGCTTCGCGGGTGAAGCGGCCAAGCTCCTTGCCACCAACGGGATCCGGGTTTTCCTCTGCGAGCGGGATACGCCCACCCCCGTGGTCGCCTGCGAGATCCGGCGCCGGCGGGCGGGCGGAGGGATCACCATCACCGCCAGCCACAACCCGCCGGAGTGGAACGGCATCAAATTCTCCACGGCCGCCGGGGGCCCGGCCCTGCCCGAAGTGACCCGCTTCATCGAGGCCCAGGCGAATGCGCGGTTGCCGAATGCCCAGGTGGAGACCATAGAGATCGAGGCGGCAGAAAAGGCGGGACTCCTCACGATGATCGATCCGCTCCCGCCCTATCTCACGCACCTCCAGAGTCTCGTGGACTACGAGGCGATCCGCCGGGCCCGCCTCAAGGTGGTGGTGGACCCCCTCTTCGGGACCGGCCGGGGGGTCCTGGACGCCGCCTGCCGGGAGGCAGGGTGCGAGGTCGAGATGCTCCACGACTGGCGGGATCCCCTCTTCGGGGGCGGCCCTCCGGACCCGACCCCGACGCGGCTGCAGGAGCTCACACAACGGGTGGTCAAGCGGCGCGCCCACCTCGGCCTCGCCACGGACGGAGACGCCGATCGCTTCGGCATCGTGGACAGCGACGGCACGGTCCCGAGCGCCAACCAGATTCTGGCCCTGCTGCTCAAGCACCTGCTCACCACGCGTCCGGCACCGGGGGGCGTCGCGCGCACGGTGGCGACCACGCATCTCCTCGACGCGGTCGCCCGTCATTACCACGTCCCCGTGTATGAAACCCCGGTCGGGTTCAAGTACCTCGGCGAGCTGATCCTGCAGGACAAGGTCATCCTGGCCGGCGAAGAGAGTGCCGGGCTCACCATTCGGGGGCACATCCCGGAGAAGGATGGGGTGCTGGCCTGTCTGCTCGTGGCCGAGATGGTCGCGCACCGGGGGCGGGCATCCCTGAGGGAGCTGCTCGACGAGCTGTACGCCCAGGTCGGGACGATCCTCTCCCGACGGATCGATTTCACCCTGAGGCCTGAGGAGCGCGCACGCCTCCTCACGAAGCTGGAGGAACCCCCGCGTGAGCTGATCGGCCGGAGGATCGCAGCGGTCGAGCGGAAGGACGGAACCAAGCTTCTGCTCGAGGATGGGAGCTGGCTCCTGATCCGGCCGTCGGGGACCGAGCCGGTCGTCCGGCTCTATGTGGAAGCCAAGAACGCCACGGATCTCGAGCGGCTCATCGAGGCGAGCCGGGAACTCGTGTACAATGCGTAGCCCCGATGATAGGGCCCAGGAGATCGTCCCCATGAGTCAGATTCTTCACATGCATGCGCGCCAGATCCTGGATTCCCGGGGCAACCCGACCGTCGAGGTCGACGTCCGCCTGGAAAGCGGAGCCTTTGGCCGGGCCGCAGTCCCCTCGGGGGCGTCCACGGGCGAGCGCGAAGCGGTGGAGCTCAGGGATGGCGATCCACGGCGCTACGCGGGGAAGGGGGTCCAGAAGGCGGTGGAGCATGTGAACACCCTCATCGCCCCAGCGCTCATCGGCGCGGAGGCGTTCGACCAGTCCCGCGTGGACGAGACCCTGTGCCGGCTGGATGGGACACCTACCAAGGGAAAGCTCGGGGCCAACGCCCTTCTCGGGGTGTCGCTCGCCGTGGCCAAGGCTGCGGCCGACGAGGCTGGCCTGCCTTTGTACCGCTATCTCGGGGGGGCCGATGCCCGCGACCTTCCGGTCCCCCTCATGAACATCCTCAACGGGGGAAGGCACGCCGACAACACCGTGGACTTTCAGGAATTCATGGTTGTCCCGGTCGCCGGTGGGCGCTTTGCCGAGGCGCTCCGGATCGGCGTGGAGGTGTTCCAGAGCTTGCGGGGTGTGTTGAAGAGGCGCGACTACAGCACCGCCGTCGGGGACGAGGGGGGCTTTGCCCCTGATCTTCGCTCGAACGAAGAAGCGGTCGAGCTGATCCTCGAGGCCGTCACCCGGGCCGGTTATCGCCCGGGACGGGACGTCTTCGTCGCGCTCGACCCGGCGGCCAGCGAGTTCTACGAGGGAGAGCAGTATCACCTCCTGGCCGAGACCAAGAAGGAGCTCAGCCGGGAAGAGATGGTGGAGTTCTACGCGGGATGGGTCAAGCAGTATCCCATCGTCTCCATCGAGGACGGGATGGCCGAGGGGGATCTCGAGGGATGGGCACTCCTCACGGGTGCTCTCGGGGACCGGGTGCAGCTCGTCGGGGATGATCTGTTTGTGACCAACGCCGCCCTCCTCCGCGAGGGTATCGCCAGCGGACTCGCCAACGCCATCCTGATCAAGGTGAACCAGATCGGGACGGTGACCGAGACCCTCGAGACGATCGCCGTGGCCAAGCGGGCCGGGTACGCCACGATCATCTCTCATCGCTCCGGCGAGACCGAGGATGTCACCATCGCGGACCTGGCCGTCGCGGTGAACGCTGGCCAGATCAAGGCCGGTTCTGCATCCCGCACGGACCGCACGGCCAAGTACAACCAGCTCCTCCGCATCGAAGAGGCGTTAGGGGCGGCGGCCCGCTTTCCCGGGGTGGACGCCTTTCGCCCGTTGAGGGGGCGGTGATGTCTGAGCGGTTCAACCGGGGTCACCGCCCTGAGCCTGCCGAAGGGGCAGATCCCCTGGAGTTGCACCGGAGACGGCCGCGGGCCGGCCTGTTCCTCCTCCTCTGTTTTCTGGGGCTCCTGCTCCTCCTGTCGCTGTTCGGCGATCGCAGCCTGCTCCAGCTCTACCAGATGTGGAGTGTCAAGGCGCACCTGGAGCAGCAGATCGAAGCGCTCACGCAGGAGAACGCCCGGCTCCGGCAGGAGGTCGAGGCGATGCGCCGGCACCCCTCCCAGTCCGAGGAGGTCGCCCGGCGGGACCTGGGGCTGGTCCGGCCCGGGGAAACCGTCTACCAGTTCCGGAAACGGTGATCCCGCCCCTCATCGCTCCCTCCGACTGCGCCTGCTGAACCCTCGTGATCCTGGAAGGCTTCGGCCGTGAGCCCTTCGACGCGCTCAGGGCTGCTCAGCCGAACGGTGCGGGCCTGTCTGCTCGGCAGGCGGCTGAGATGCTCGAGGGGCCGGGACGAGCCAGGCCGATTCGACTGACCGACGCGAGGCAGCTCCCATGAAGGAATACGTGCTGAAGACGGCCAAGGCCGCTGTGGACCTCTCGCCCTACGAGGCCCGGCTCAACCCCGCCCAGCTTCAGGCGGTGACCGCCGGCCCCGGTCCGCATCTCGTCATTGCGGGCGCGGGGAGCGGCAAGACGCGGGTCATCACCTACCGGGTCGCCTACCTCATCGACCAGGGGATCGATCCGTCCCGCATCCTCCTGGTCACCTTCACCAACAAGGCGGCCCGCGAGATGCTCCGCCGGGTGGCCGAGGTGGCCAGCGGGGACAGTCGCCAGGTCTGGGGCGGCACCTTCCACCACATCGGCAACCTGATCCTCCGCCGCCATGCATCCGCCGTGGGCCTCACGGGCGGCTACACCATCCTCGACCGCGAGGACGCCAAGGAGCTTCTCCAGGCCTGTGTCGCCGATCTCGGGATCGCCGTGACGAGGCACCGCTTCCCGCGCGGGGATGTCCTCCAGGACATCCTGTCGAACGTCATCAACACCGGGCGGTCGCTGATGAAGGTCTTGGAAGAGCGGTATCCCTTCTTCACCCTCTTCGAGGCGGAGATCCTCGAGATCACCCGCCGGTACCGAGAGCGGAAGTGCAAGGACAACCTGGTCGATTACGATGACCTCCTCTCGCTCTGGCTCCGCCTCCTCCGCGAGCACCCCGAGGCGCTCGACACCTACCGCCAGCGGTTCCTCCACGTCCTCTGCGATGAGTACCAGGACACGAACGCGATCCAGGGGGAGATCCTGGATCTCCTCGCCTCCGGGCACCGGAACTTCATGGTCGTGGGGGATGACGCCCAGTCGATCTTCGCCTTCCGCGGCGCGAATTACGCCAACATCCTCCGCTTCACGGAACGCTATCCTGACGCGGCCGTCCACAAGCTGGAGACCAACTACCGGAGCACCCCCGAGGTGCTCGAGCTGGCCAACGCCAGCATCGCCCACAACGTGCACCAGCACCACAAGACGTTACGGGCGGTCCGATCCTCCGGGTCGAGGCCGGCTTTGACGGCCCTCACCGACGAGGAGGAGCAGGCCGCTTTCGTCGCCCAACGGATCCTGGAGCTTCGCGATGAAGGGATTCCGCTCCACGAAATGGCCGTACTCTACCGAGCCCACTACCAGAGCATCCAGCTGCAACTCGAGCTGACGAGGCGCGGCATCCCCTTCGAGATCCGCTCGGGCCTCCGCTTTTACGAGCAGGCCCACGTCAAGGACATCCTCGCGTATCTCAGGATCGTGGCCAACGCGCGGGATGAGCTGGCCTGGAAGCGGGCGGTCAAGCTCCATCCGGGGATCGGCAACGCCACCGCCGACGAGATCTGGCGGGCGGTGGCGGGGCAGAGCCAGCCTATCGATCTCGACGCCCTCGGGGCCATTGCGCGGGTGCTTCAACCGAGGGCCCGCAGAGGCTTCCACGAGTTTTTGACCCTGCTCACCACGCTCCTCGCCCTCCGTCACGCCCCGGCCCAGATGATTGCCGCGGCGCTCGAGGGGGGCTATCGCGAGGTCCTGAAGACCCGGTACCCCAACTGGGCCTCCCGGGTGGAGGACCTCGAGCAACTGGCCATCTTCGCCCTCCGCTACGAGTCCCTCGAGGCCTTCCTCACGGAACTGTCACTCCTCGGCGCCATCACCGGCGAGGACGTCTACTGGGATGAACCGCGGGATGAGCTGTTGATCCTCTCCAGCATCCACCAGGCCAAGGGCCTGGAATGGACTGTGGTCTTTCTCATCTGGCTGGTCGATGGGTGGTTCCCCTCCTCTGCCGCCCTTCGCGAGGAGGGGGGACTCGAGGAGGAGCGGCGCCTCTTTTATGTGGCGTGCACCAGGGCCAAGGATCAGCTCACCCTCTGCCACCCGCTGCGCACGACGGATCTGAGGCGGCGGGAGCTCATCCTGAAGCCCTCCCGGTTCCTCCTGGAGATCCCCGAGCCCCTGTACGAGCGCTGGCACGTCCGGGTAGAGTGAGGGCAGAGCCTGAACCAGAGCGGCATCAAGATCGGGACGTCGGGATTCAAGTATGCGGACTGGAAGGGGGCCTTCTACCCGGAACGGCTCCGCGACCAGGAGATGCTCGCCTTCTACGCCCAGTGCTTCGATGCCTTGGAGATCAATTACACCTACTACCAGGTGCCGAGCCCCAAGACGCTCGAGGCGATGGCCAGAAATGCGGGCGGCCAGATGACCTTCACCGTCAAGGCGCATGGCGACATGACCCACCGGCGCGAGAATTTCGATGCCGCGGCCCCGGCCTTCCGCGAGGCCCTGCGCCCGCTCGAGGATCGACAGGCCCTCGGGTGCGTCCTGGCCCAGTTTCCGTATAGCTTCTGGAACACAACGGAGAACCGTGATCATCTCCTCCGCCTGCGCGAGGCTTTGGAAGGCCTCCCGCTGGTCGTGGAGTTTCGCAACGCCTCCTGGTACGCCCCCGCGACCCTCGACCTGTTGCGCACGCAGCGGATGGGCCTGTGCGCGGTGGACGAGCCCGAACTCCCCCGGCTCCCGCCCAAGGTGGTGGAGGCCACGAGTGAGGTGGGCTACGTGCGGTTCCACGGCCGCGCCGCGGAGAAGTGGTGGAAGCATCAGGAGGCCGCCGAGCGCTACGATTACCTGTACTCGGACGGCGAACTCCAGGAATGGGTGCCGAAGATCCAGGCCCTCGCGTCGAAGACGGGGACGACCTACGTCTTCTTCAACAACCACCCTCGCGGCAAGGCGGCCGCCAATGCCTTCATGATGAAATCCAACCTGGGCCTCCCCGTCGGGAAGATCCCGCACATCCTCATCGAGCAGTTCCCCGCGCTCAAGCCGCTCTCCAGCGACAAGACCGGCTGAACGCTCGCCGATGACCGCAGTCCGAGACCGGTGCCACCAGGCTCCATTGGCGGGTCGCCACTCGCACACCGGAACCTACCACGGACGGCACAAGGCGCACGGCCATCGGGTCCTGTCGTCGGCCACCCCATCCGTCCTCGGAGACTTCACGCACCATTTCATCAGGAACGAGGGAGCGGTGGCGAAATTCTCCTTCGGGCGGCTGGGGTCCCGGCCTCCGCCACCCGTTGGCCAAGGTCCCGCCACGGCAACAGCACCTGCAGGTCCCGAGCGACATTGGCGGAAGCGGCGGGGTCCCTCGGCGGGCGACGGCCTGGGAAACCGAGGCGCGATCCGTGCCCCGCCTTTCTTGCACGGATCGTGAACACGGAGGGACCCAGGCCGTAAGCCGCCGCACAGGGTCGCCGCGAGAGCCCCGGAGCGAGGGGCCGAGGGCGCTGCCCAAGAGAGCAGAATTCGCGAGCAGAGATGGGTCACTTTGGGAGGGCGAGGGGAGCCGGGCCTGGACTCGGC
>Ga0209885_1000135_pt1 | contig 10325 bp, 11 predicted proteins | sample GWRWS3_40_50_FD_187223 | JGI IMG/M metagenome (GOLD analysis project Ga0209885, IMG submission 187223) | Riverbed sediment microbial communities from areas with vegetation nearby in Columbia River, Washington, USA - GW-RW S3_40_50 (SPAdes)... | ecosystem: Environmental > Aquatic > Freshwater >... | reverse complement strand
CCACTGGGCGCCTGAGATCTTTGGGCAGGACCTTCAGGCTGAGAAAAAAGGTCCGGCTCACCCTCTTCAGGATCTCGCCCAAGAGCTCCGCGTCCCCTTTTCCCATCGTGTGTAACCTGTAGCTGTCAGCAGCCGGCGGTAGTCGGCTAGGATGCTAGAAGGCTAGGACGCTGGCACGCTAGAACGCGAGAAGGTCAACCCGCGCTTCTAGCACCAAGCATCCTAGCTTCCCAGCATCCCAGCCCCTCACTGGGGCGGCGTGAACACTTCATTCAGATCGCTCCGAGAAGCCCCCGGCTTGGGGCCTCCGGCAATCACGTAGATTCGGCCTTCGAAAGAGGCAGCCCCCAGTCCGTGGCGGGCCGTGGGCATCGGTTTGAGCTTGACCCACCGATCCGTCTTCGGATCATAGGCCTCGGTGTCGGCAAAGGCGCGTTCGGGTTCCTCGCCGCCAAAGATGTAGATCCGACCGCCGACGACTGCGGCGGCGATGCCGCCTCGCGCGGTCGGCATGGGAGTCCGGACGGTCCATTCCTTCCTTTGCGGGTCGTAGGATTCATTGGCGCCTACGTTGCGGCTCATGGTTCCCATGCGTCCCCCTATGGCGTAGAGGCGGCCGTCCAGGGTCGCGACAGCCAGGTGATCCCGGGGGGTAGGCATCGGGGCAAGCGTCTGCCAGGTGTCCGTGGTGGGATCATAGACTTCGAAGATTCGTAGGACCTCGCCGTTCGTCTTTCCTCCCGCGGCGTATATCTTTCCATCGATCACCCCGATTGCCAGGGCGCCGCGGGCGGTGGGCATCGGGGCCTTCCGCTGCCATCGGTCCCGCGCGGGATCGTACTCCCAGACGGTGTTCACCGCCTTCCACGGCCAGATCCTTGCGTACCCGCCGACCACGTATAATTTCCCGTTGACCGCCGCGACCGCGGTATGGTGGAGAGACTCGAGCAGAGGCGCCTTTCTCTCCCACCGATCGGTCTCCGGATCATAGGCCTCGACGGCATCCGAGACCCCTCCCAGGAAAAAGTAGCCGAAGCCGCCGATCACGTAAATCTTGCCATAAAGTTCGGCGACGGCTACCTCTGTGCGTTTGCTCGGCATGGGAGCGGCCTTCGTCCACTCTCCTGGGGATGCCCCCGGAGCGAGCAGGGGAAGGCCGAACAGGAACAGGACCACGAATGCCATCCTGCTCCCCGATCCCCTTTGGCACCTCAATCGCCGTCTCATCTGTGTGATATCCTTTAGCGTTCCCTCTGCCTGGAGAAGCATACCGGGAAGGGGAGGGCTGGGCAAGCCCTCTGTGGTTGCCTTCTCTCCTCTGCTCCCGTACAATAACCCGGGTCAGGCGAGGAAGTCCGTCGGATACGAGAGGAGGGGGCCGTGGATGTGAAGACGTCGAGCGGTGCGGGGGTCGTCTGGGACCTGAGCGATCTCTTTGCCGCGCACGATGACCCGCGCCTCCGGGAGACGCTCGAGTCGCTGCAGGGGCGCGCCGAAACCTTCGCCCAGCGGTACCGCGAGACCATCAATGTCCCCGGGGGACCAACGGCATCGCACCTCCTGGAAGCGCTTCGCGGTCTTGAGGCTATCGAGGAGGGCATGAGCCGCGTGGCCACGTATGCCGGTCTCTTGTACGCCTCGGATAGTCTCCGGCCGGAGCACCAGGACCTGCAACAACGGGTCGAACAGTGGCTGACCGGCGTCCGGAACCGCCTGCTCTTCTTTGATCTAGAGTGGCTTGAGCTGGAGGAGTCAGCGGCGGCGCGGTTGATCGCCGACCCTGTCCTGACAGGCTACCGCCATTACCTTGCCCACGGACGGCGGTACCGACCTCACAAAATGAGCGAGGCGGAGGAACAGGTCGTCAATGAAAAGGACAACACCGGCCGGCGGGCATTCGGGCGTCTCTTCACCGAACTCCTCTCCTCCCTGAGCTTCCCCCTCGAGCGTGAGGGGACCGTTCGGGAACTGACGATGCCTGAACTCCTGTCGATGCTCCACCGGGCCGACCGAGGACTACGGGCCCGGGCGATGGAGACCCTTTTTGAGGTCCTGGGTCGGAACGAGCTCGTCCTCACCTTGACCTATGACACGCTGATCCAAGATCACCTCACAATGGATCGGCTGCGCCACTATCCCGACCCGATGGCCGAACGGCACCTGTCAAATGAGATCGACCACACGGCGGTCGAGCAGATGATGGAGGTCACCGAGGCCAACTACGGGATTGCCCAGGACTACTTCCGCCTCAAGACAAAGCTCCTGGGACTCGACCGGCTTGCCCTCTACGACCAGTACGCTCCGGTCGGCGGGGAGCTTCCCGCGTGCACCTTCGCAGAGGCCCGGGCCGCCATCGTCGAGGCCTTTCGGGCCTTTGCGCCCCGGTTCAGCGAAATCGCACAGGATTTCTTCACCCGGGGCTGGATCGATGCGGAGATTCGAAAGGGGAAACGCGGCGGGGCTTTTTGCGCTTCTCCCTCCCCCGAACTGCATCCGTACATCCTGTGCAACTATACCGATACGCTCCGGGATGTCATGACAGTTGCCCATGAGCTTGGCCACGGGGTCCATGGCGTCCTGGCCAACGGCCAGACCCTCTTCAATTACGATCCGCCCCTGATTACCTGTGAGACCGCTTCGGTCTTTGGGGAATTTCTCGTGTTCGACCAGATGCTTGACAGACACCGGGATCCGCGCGTGCAACTTGCCCTGCTGTGCAGCAAGATCGAGGATGCATGTGCAACCGTCTTCCGACAGAACGTCCTGACGCGGTTTGAGCAGGCCGTGTTTCGGGCGCGGGCGCGGGGACGCCTGACGTCCGAGGGGCTGGCCGCGGCCTGGCTGGCGGCAAATGGCCGCTACTACGGCGACGCAGTCGAGATGGTTCCCGGCTACCGCCTGGGATGGTCCTATATCCCGCACTTCATTCACACCCGCTTCTACTGCTACAGCTATGTCTTCGGCCAGCTGTTGGTCCTCTCCCTGTACCGGTTGTACAAGGAGGAAGGGTCGTCCTTCGTTCCACGATACCTGGAGTTTCTCGCGGCGGGGAGTTCGAGCGCCCCCGAAGCCCTCCTGAAGCCGCTCGGCGTGGATTTCCGGGACCGCAGCTTCTGGCAGAAGGGCTTCGATGAGATCAGGACCCTCGTGGAGCGAGCCAAAGCCCTCGCAGGTTCATAGTTCATGGTGGATGGTTCATGGAAAGATAGAACGATCAGATTGTCAGTCCTGAACCCTGCACCTCACCTTGAATTCATAGCCCTCAACCATGAACCCTGAACCCTGAACGAGGTTCCCCCAATGGAGCTCATTGACGCCCACGCCCATATGAGTGACAGGGCCTTTGCAACCGACCTCGAGACCGTGCTGCAGGCGGCGGCCGAGGCGGGAGTCGTGGGGATTGTGACGGTCAGTGAGAACCTGGAGGATGCGCATAAGGTCGTGGAGCTGGCCGAAAAATTTCCCCTCCTCAAACCCTGTGCAGGCCTGTATCCTGACACCCTGGACCTTGAGGCGGCCGAGGCCATGGTGGCCTTCATCCGGGCCCACGAGGACCGCGTCGTCGGGATCGGAGAGGTGGGGCTCGACCATTGGGTTGTCAAGGAGGCGAAGGAATGGGAGATCCAGGAGCAGATACTCGCCAAGTTTGTCGCGTTGTCGGAGGAGTTGAATCTCCCCCTCAACATCCATTCCCGGTCTGCCGGGGGGCACACGGTCCGGTTCCTGCGGCAGCATGGCGCGCGGAAAGTGCTCCTGCACGCCTTCGATGGGAAGGCGTCGGCGGCCCTGGAGGGGATAGAAGCCGGCTATTACGTTTCCATTCCCCCCTCGGTGGTGCGATCCCGGCAGAAGCAGAAGCTGCTCGAACATCTCCCGCTCGACCGTCTGATTCTTGAGACCGACTCGCCCGTTCTCGGACCCGACCCAGCCGCCAGAAACGAGCCAAGGAACGTCCTGGTCTCCTGTCAGGCTATCGCCGCGGCGAAAGGCGTATCGATAGAGGAGGTGGCTCGCGTGACGACCGAGAATGCCCGGCGGCTCTTTCCCAAGGCATTTTCCTCGTCCTGCCCCGGCGGCGGCCCTGGCAGAGACCCTGAGCCAGGGCACCTGGACCCACGATTACCCCATCACCTTTGAGGAGGCCAAAGAGATGGGGTTGCCGGTGAGCCCAGCCATCCCCGATGAGATCCACCAGTTGATGGCCTTGTTTCCACAGCCCGCCCGGCAGCGCCCCTCGGTCGAGTACGTCCCGCTGCCGTATCGCACGCGCCCCGGGGGCCCGTCCCGAGGTGCTACCTCCCCTTGACAAGAGGGGGAAACTTGTTAGCGTATACAAGGTCGAGTTGAACGCGGACGGGACGCACGTCACCAAGGAGGCGCGATGGCAAGCGCATTGGACAAGAGCATCATCTCGCGACTGGTGACCGGCCTCCAGGCCACGCCGGCGGTGAAAAGGGAGATGGTGGAGACATTGGGCAAGCTTCTGCAGGAGCTTCAGCAGCCCCACGTGACCGAGGCGGAGGCCGAAAAACGGCTTCGAAAATGGCTGGAATCGGCGCCGCCCCATGCGGCGACAGTCCTGCAATCGGTGATTCTCGGGTCGCGCTATCTCAGGATCGTGTCTGAGGATTCCTGGGTCTACAAGGTATTCAGCACCCTCCCGACGCCTGCCCCGCAATAAGGCGCGGTTGTTTCCATGCGGCAGCTTCTCTTAGCCTTTGCCCTCGGGGGTCGCGGGCTTCCTGCGCAGGTGCAGCTCAATCTGCGAAGGGTTGGTGCCTGCGATTTGCAGGCCAAGGGGGAGGTTGATGTTCTTGGCAGAAATGCTGTAGCGCTTGAAGCCGGCGCTGGCCCTGTTCAGGTCGATAGAGACCTGGAGCTGGCTGGGATCCAGGAAGTTCAGCATCATCCGCGACCCGCGCACCCGGACCTGCACCTCCTGAACCCGATTGTCCTCGATGGCGAGATCCTTTGGGATGTTGACGAAGACCACCGGGATCGAGATCCCCACCTCGTCATTCTTCTGTCCCACCAGGACGAATAAGAGAAGGCTCACCCCCACCACCGTTGCCAGCTTGGGACGCCAGTTCCGGGTGATGAGGGCAATGGCGGAATCCGGCCGCTTCCCCGCCTCCTCCCGCGCGCTGAGCCGCTCGGTGAGCCAGGCGAGCAGCTCGGTGGCATTATCGACGAGGTGGATCGTCCCTCCCTCCACGACCGAGACCGTCCCCCGCTCCTCGGAGACCGCCACGGCGACCGCATCCGACTGCTCTGTAATACCCACGGCCGCCCGGTGGCGGGTCCCGTAGAAGTAGGCGAGCTGCGGATCCTCCGACAGCGGGAGCACACAGCCAGCGCGATAGGCCCTCCCGCCCCGGACGTAGAGTGCTCCGTCATGGAGCGGGGCAGGGTCGGCAAAGATCGTCTCGAGCAGCTCTTCACTGATCTGGGCGTCGATCAACGTTCCCGGACTTTTCAGCATCGGTTCGACGAAGTCGTTCCGCTCGAGCACGAAAAGTGCGCCGCGGCGCTTGGCCGCGAAGGCCATGGCGGTTTGGGCGAGGGTGGCCAGGGTCTCCTCCCGGAACCGCACCTGGCTTCCCCAGCCCAAGAGGGTCGTCAGGGGCAGGCTGGGGTTGACCTGCTCCAGCATATGGCGGATCTCGCGTTGAAAGATCACGATGACGAGGATAAGGGCGGCGGCCCAGATCCCTCCCAGGACCCACGATGTCAGAAACAGTCCGGCGGCCTGCGCGGTGAGATATCCGAGTCCCAAGGCGACGATCCCCGCCAGGATCCGCATCGCCCGTGTGCCACGAATGCGAATGTAGACCTGATACACAATGAAGCTCATGAGGGCGACGTCGATGGAGTGACGCCAGGGCAGATCCCACACGAGATTCCCTACCCAACTGAGCACGGATTCAATGAATTTTGCAATCTCTACACTGACGTTCATCCCTGTTCCCAGGACTCCGAGGATGGAAATGAGGAGAACTCAAGAAGATCATACGAGGCTTCTTCACCGGTGTCAACCCAGCTAAAGTGCAATTTCCGAGCCGGATATCCGGCTCTCCCCCGATTGACGCCTTGCGGAGGGGCGCGGAGAGAGGCACCCGCGCCCGCCTACGGCTTGGTCGGTGATTCCCCGGGATAGTTGCAGGCGATGGACCCTGTGATGAAGAGATGCTGGGGGTCGCCTATGATCGTCTCTTTTAGGGTTTCCTTCCTCTTGCCGCCGTGATGGGGGCACCGTTCACATTCGTCGAGGGTCACCTTCAACCCTGCCATTGGGCAGTTGACCAGGAGGAAAGTGCCGGTATCCTCGATGACGATCCACCGCATCGCTCTTTCTCCGTCCATTGTTCGCCCCCTAACGTTCTCCCATGAAAAGGGCAAGAGTTGTGACCTGAGCGGAGCTAAGGTCGGCGACGCGGACTCGGTGATTATTGGTGTCCGCGATGTAGATCCGGTCCTCGACCACACTCAGCCCCCCGGGCTCGGAGAACTCGGCATGCTGCCCGTCCCGCTGCCCCGCTTGACCAGTGCCGAAGAGGGCCTTGACCGCCCGCATGGTGGGGTAGAGGACCTTGATCTTGTGGTTGTAGGTATCGGCCACGTAGACACGGCCCCCGGCACAGGAAATCCCGAGGGGATGCTGGAGTCGAACCTCCTCACCGATCCCGTCCTGGTCCCCAAAGATAAAGAGCCCCTGGCCGACCAGGGTGCGCAGCCTCTCAGCGCCGTAGAGATCGATGGTTCGGATCGCACTGACCTCACTGTCGGCGATGTAGAGTGCCTGCCCGTCCGTCGAGAGCCCGCTTGGCTGGGCCAACGCCCCTTCCAGACGGGGCCCGTCGATGATCTGCTCCTTCCCCGTCCCCGCGTAGAGCGCGAGCTCCGCGGTGGCCAGGTCCATCACCCAGATCTGGTGGCAACCCGCCATGGCGATGTAGAGCTTGCCGTCCACATGGCACAGGTCCCACGGGGAGTTCAGCGACATCTGCCGAGCCGACCCCCGTCCCCGGATGACAGACCCCTGTCGCCCGGTGCCGGCGATCGTCTCTGCCGTCCGGGTGTCGAGATCGAGACGGCGGATCAGGTGGTTCTCCGTGTCGGCGACGTACAGGGAGTTGCCGGCCAAGGCCAGGCCCTGTGGCGAACGAAAGGCGGCCTGCTCGAAGGATCCATCCGTGGCCCCCATCCTCCCCGTCCCGGCGACCTCGAAAATCTTCCCGCTCAGGCCGCTGATCAGGATCCGATGGTGTCCCGTATCGGCGATGAAGAGGCGACTTCTGTCGCCATCGGCGAGGACCTTCCCAGGAAAGGCGAGGGTTGTCTCGGGCATCTGGTCCCGGTGGAAGTGGACCGGGTCTTCCTTCAGCGTGCCCTTCTTCCGGTGCTCCTGGATCAGCGTGGCGATCATATGGCGGAGATGATTGCCATGTCCCTCGCCGGCCAGCGTCGTCACGATGTATCCCTGAGGGTCGATCAGGACAAGGGTGGGCCAGGCGCGAACCGCATAGCTCCGCCAGATGAGGAACTGGTCGTCGTTGACGACCGGATGGGCCAGCCCGTGGCGCAGGATGGCCTGTCGGATATTTTCTGCCTCCCGCTCGTTCGGGAATTTGGCGGAATGGATCCCGATGACGACCAGTTCAACAGGAAAGGCCTTTTCCAGAGCGTCCAGCTCTGGGAGCACGTGCATGCAGTTGATTCAGCAATAGGTCCAGAAATCCAGGAGGACCACCTTGCCCCGAAGCTCCTTGAGACTGACGGGCCGGTCACTGTTCAGCCATTCGAGGCCAGGGGGAAAGTCCGGGGCTCGGACCATCTGCTGGATCGTCATATCCTCGTTCATATTTTACTCCTAAATATCAGGTACTTATAAGATATTTATTCAAGTATATTATAGCTTGTGATCTGCCCCTGTGTCGATGCCGCCTGCTTCGGGCAGCCAGTTACGGTCTCGCTTATCGTCTAGTTTTCTCGAAGGGCGTTGTCGATGGCCTGCCGAAAGACCGGAGTGGGAAGAGCGCCGCTCAGGTAGACCCCCTGAACTGTATCGTCAGATCTCGTCTTGCCGATGAAAAAGCTCGGTGTCCCTCGGACGCCGGCTGCCACCCCATCCTCGAAATCCTTCTGGACCTCGGTGGCATACGTGTCGCGGTCCAGGCAGGAATCAAAGGCTGCGCCGTTCAAGCGGAGGCTCCGCGCATGCGTCTTGAGGCTCTCGACCTGGAGCGCCTGCTGATTCTGGAAGAGCAGGTCGTGCATCTCCCAGTATTTTCCCTGGTCCCCGGCGCAATGCGCTGCTTCGGCTGCTTTGCGCGCGTGCGGATGGATCTGGTCGAGGGGAAAGTCTCGGAAGACGTAGCGGACCTTTCCTGTCTCGATATACTCTGCCTTGAGCGTCGGCAGGGCGGTCTCGAAGAATCGCTTGCAGAAGGGGCACTGGTAATCCGAGAATTCGATCATCGTGACCGCGGCGTCTTTTTTTCCCATGATAAGATTCCCGGCAATGCTCACGCTGGCCACGACCGAGCCAGGCTGGGTCGGTTGGGGACGCCCCTGCGAGAGATGCTGGCGAATGAGCTTCAGATCTTCCCGGATTGCTGCAAGCTCGGCCTTGATCTTTTCAACATCACCCTTGAGGGCCTCGAGCTCGGACTGGGAACCGGTCTGTGGCTGCGCCAGGGCCGGGGGAGATCCGAGCCTCGGGTCCCGGCTGCCGATGACCGTGAGGCACAGAGCGACAATACAGACTCTCCATGTGACCGACCTCATCCGCTTTCCCTCCTCAGCCCCGTTGCTTTCAAGTCTCCCTGCATTTCTCTAAGTATCAAGTATCTCCGGTTGATCAGGGAGTGTCAAGGCGACATTCTGCTTTTCATGCCAGGAGGGGCGGGGTATCATGCGGGTGGCGGTCGCCGGCGCGTTGAGAAGAGTGGTCTGACGGGTATTGACTCGCTGGAGGGAAGAACCGCTGAAGGCCGGGAGAGTAGCGGGCTCGATCGCTGGAGCAGCACTTGGAAAGGGAGCTGAGACGGCGGACAGGGGGGTGGCCGGCGCATGGAGAATACTGTCGCCGTTAATCGGGTTGTAATTTTGGCCTGGCCATGTTACACTCCGCAAGAGTGGGCAGCGATCAACAATCGACTTGAGAGGAGGTCACCATTAGCGCCAAAGTGTTCGTCGGGAACTTGAGCTACGATACGACGCAAGGCGAGATCGAAACTCTTTTTTCTGAAGTAGGCAAGGTAGTAGGGGTATTCCTGCCAGCCGACCGCATTACGGGGCGTCCACGAGGATTCGCCTTCGTCGAATTCAGCGAGGAGGCGGATGCCGCGAAGGCCATCGAAAGGTTGGACGGCTACGAGTTCAAGGGTAGGAGTCTTCGTGTCAACGCAGCGGAGGAGCGGCGGCCGCGCTCACCGGCCTTTGCTGACACCGGGTCATTCGGCATGCCTCGCGGTCGAGGGGAATTCAAGCGAAAGGGTAGTCGCCGCAACATTCGCGCCAGGAAGCGTAGCCTCTGAGCCCTTACACTCCCTCATCATCACCATATCCTGCAACGGGGAAAAAGGTACCTGCCCGCGCTTCCTCAATCTTCTGATTGGGGGAGCGCCGTGGAGGTCCAGATGTTCGCCTTCCTTGCTACGCTCTGTGCTGGTCTTTTCGCGGGGGCGGCGGGCTATATCTCACTCGTTGAGCACTGGGCGCGGCTGCAAGCCGGCCCGTCTGCCGCCCTCGCGCAGTTTCGTCCCGGGTTCCCTCGTGCCCGGGGCATTCAGGCGTCGTTGGCTGTCATCGGAGGTGCCAGTGCGCTCATTTCCTGGCTGGCGGGCGGCGGGGTGTCCTGGCTGCTCGGTCTGCTGGCCTTTTTGATGGCGCTGGGATCGCTCTAGCGAGTCTCCATCTAACGAGTGGCTGTACCCGAAGGGCCACCCCTACCGGTAGTATTTTTTCTTGCCCAGTCATCCTATATGTAGTAGTATCCCCCGAAGGCCATGGGGGCCTGACCGCTAACAAGGGAGGAGGAGTGAATGGCGAAGGCGAGAAAGAGGAAAAGGGCTAAAAGGGCTAAAGGGTCGAAGAAGGCGTTCGGAGGCTATTCGATCAGCTTCAAGGGGCGCAAGGACACGCTTGAGTCGGTCTTCGGGAGCGTCCCTATCGGACCCTCGGTCATGACGAAGAAGCTCTGGACGTACGTAAAGCGGAAGAAGCTCGGCAAGCGCCGCTGAGGCGCCTGCGCCTGTCCCATCGCTCTCTGGCGGCCCGCATCCGGCGGGCCGCCGTTTTTCATAGCCCGTCGCCCCGAGACG
>Ga0209885_1000134_pt1 | contig 10348 bp, 8 predicted proteins | sample GWRWS3_40_50_FD_187223 | JGI IMG/M metagenome (GOLD analysis project Ga0209885, IMG submission 187223) | Riverbed sediment microbial communities from areas with vegetation nearby in Columbia River, Washington, USA - GW-RW S3_40_50 (SPAdes)... | ecosystem: Environmental > Aquatic > Freshwater >... | reverse complement strand
GCCAGGCCCTGAACATCAGCCCCCAGGCGGTGGCCGTGGTGGACGGCCACGAGGTGGGGGAGAGCTTCGTCCTTCTGGCGGGGCAGCAACTGGAGTTTGTGAGGCTTGCCGGCGAGAAAGGCAAGAGCCTCCACGCCGGCGCGGGTGCGCCTGACTCGCCTCACATGGCTTCGATGCCCGGAAAGATGTCATAGACATAGTCGTGGGCGGCCAAGGCGATCTTGTTCAGGGTGCCTGCTTGAACGCGCTTGACGATTTCCTCGCGGGAGAGGTCGAAAATCGCCTCGAGAATCTGCGCGCGCTCCTGCTCGTTCGCCTCTCCCACGACGAAGAGCACGCGGGCGCTGTGCTGGATGTAGCGGGGGCAGAGGAGCTGCCGCTTGAGGAGCTCCATGATGACGGGCGCCTTGGCGCGGTCGAAGCGGCCCGGGTCGCCGCGGCGGTCCAGCTCGGCGAAGAACGCGTACGTCCACTCGTTGTGGTAGTCCCACAACTTCTCGAACAGCTCTTTCGTGAAGCGGGTACCCGCCTTGACCTGGAAGGCGTTCTGGGCCGGGACGAGCCCGTCCTCGGTGAGGGCCGGGCCTTTGAGGTAGCCGTCCTTCGTGATGGCGGACCGGTGATGGATGAGGCTCCAGAGCCAGGAGACGTCGATCCGGTAGGTGGCGAGGTCGTTCATGAACCTGAGGCGGAGCTCGTAGTCGTCGATGGCGGCCGCGAAGTTGCCGTTGAGGATCTGGAAGCCGTAGTTCGCGGCCATGTAGAAAGCGTGCTGGATGTTCTCGATCGTGATGTCGCCCTTCGGCACCCCGTAGATGTTGTCCCAGAGCTCTCGCGTGAAGAGTTTGTCCGGCGTGTCGTACATGTCCTTCGTGATGACCCAGGGCGTGATCTTGCCTTGCGCGTTCAGCAGGCCGCGGGATTGTAGTAGGGACCGCTCCGCGTCGCTGAGACCGCTGGCGACCGCCGGCACCGGTTTGCCCTTCACGTCCACGGTCTCGCGCGGCGCATCGACGAGGGCCTGGAGCTGCGTCACCGGCGCCTGGAGGGGCCCGGTGCCCGCGGCGACATAGGCCGGCTCCGGGCTGGCGACCCAGCTCTGCCGGTAGGCGTCGTAGAGGCGTCCCTTGACCCGGCCGGAAAGAATCTCTTCCAGGGTGGGCTGCTGCCCGGCGGGCAGGGGTCCGTCGGGCACGAACATGAGGCCCAGCAGACGCTCTCTGAGCTTGTCGATGACAATGGCGCGGAGCGCGAGCGGGTTGTACCTGGCGCGGCCGTACGGATCAGCCGGCGGGTAGATCATGACCGCGGCCATGCCGCCGATGGGGCCCCCCTGGCTGAGCTCGCCGTTCTTCATGCCGGCCATGAGCATCATCAGCGCGTTGTACCGCTGGTACGCGATCATGTTCAGCGAGGCCATGCCGATCGACTGCGGGTCCGGAAAGACGCCCTGCGGGTCGTCCTTCCACATCTCGATGAGGCTGCCCAGGTAGTCCCAGCGGCCGACGTTCGTCCCCAGGAGCCGGCGCCGCAGCACCCAGGCGATCGCGGGCAGGAACCGGCCCGCGTTGCCCTCCTCGTACAGGACCTTGATCTTGAAGGTGCCCGGCCGGACGCCGATCGCCTCCTCCACCCGTACCAGGAGCTTCTCCAGGATCAGGGCTTCCTGCGGGGTCTGGATCTTCGGGATGTAGTAGTACACGCCGGTGCCGGCGCGCGTGAGGGCGTTATAGTTGTTGACGGCCCAGAGGATGGTGATGGGGATCATGGCGGGCACAGGCCGGCCGTCCACCGTGATGTGGTCGTACTGCAGGTGCATCCCGGGAGGCCGGGCGAACCGGGTCGGCCACTCGGCCGGGGACTTCTTGATCCGGTACACGCGAGGCTGGCCTTTTTTCACCACCTCGTAGGGACGGTCGGCCCAGTGGCCTTCCAGAATGTCTTTGGCGTTCTGCATGGCCGCGAAGACCCCGATGGGCTGATTCTTGGGCGTGCCGTCGGGCTGGAAGTGAGGGGGCGAGGCGTCCTCGAAGTCCGGCATGTTTATGGGCGCCGCGCTGTTCAAGGCGTTGAAGGCCATGTCGAGCGGATGCCACGGGCCCGTGAGTTCCAGGCCAGGGTTCGTCAACGGATGGGCGTCCTTCGGGATGGGCACCTCGTCGTTGAGGCGCCAGCGCCACTGGCTGTCCTGGCCGAGGAAGTTGTCGATCATGCCCTGGACGATCTGGCGAAAGGTCCAGGGCTTCCCCGTCACGGGGTCGTCGAAGGTGTCGTCCCACTTCGGCCAGGCGTATTTCTCCCTGACCGGCGCGGAGGATGCGAGGAGCTCCCGGCGCGCGGTGAGGGTCTTCGCGATCTCGGGAGCCAGCTCGCGGGTGAGCGCGACGATCAGCTGTTCGACGTCGACTTCCCGGCCGTTGACTTTCTTGGTCCCGAAGAGCTCCGGAAAGGTTTGGGCGATGTCCTCGCGGATGATCATGGCCTTGGCCTCCTCAGCATGTCCCTGTGGACATGCCTATCATTGAACCACCGGGCCGCCTGGACCCGGCTGCCGTACGGGCCCCCCTGGATGCTACCGGCGGCGGAAATAGCTAGATGCTAAAGGAGGATGGAGCGCCAGTCAAGGGGGCGATCGTGACGGGCGCAGGCCGCGGCATCGGCCGCGCCGCGGCGCTCGCGCCTACTTTCCCTTTGACAGGCCGCAGGGGGTGTGCTACCTAACGAGAAGCAACACGAGTGTCTGAAGGTCGGTCTCCTTCCCTGGGGGCGATAGGGTCCTGCCGCGCAGGAGACATTCGCCAATGCATCATTTCCACTACCGGGGGGAGGACCTCTACTGCGAAGAGGTCCCCATCTCGGCCCTCGCGGAGGAGGTCGGGACCCCGTTTTACCTGTACAGCCACGCGACGCTGACCCGCCACTTCCGAGTCTTCGATGAGGCCTTCCAGGATGTTCCCCACCTCATCTGTTTTGCCGTCAAGGCCAACGCCAGTCTCGCCATCCTGAGGCTCTTTGCCGCCATGGGCGGAGGGGCCGACGTGGTGTCGGGCGGCGAGCTGTTCCGTGCGCTTGCCGCCGGCGTCCCCCCGGATCGCATCGTCTTCGCCGGGGTGGGGAAAGCGCGAGAGGAGATGCAGGAGGCCCTGAAGGCGGACATCCTGTTGTTCAACGTCGAGTCCTCCCAGGAGCTGCGTCTTCTGGATCAGGTGGCCGGTGAGATGGGGACGGTGGCCCGGGTGGCTGTTCGGGTGAACCCCGATGTGGATCCCAAGACGCATCCGTACATCGCCACCGGGCTCAAGAAGACCAAGTTCGGCATAGACATCTCGATCGCCCTGGAGGAATACCAGCTCGCCCAGACCCTGCCCCACATCGCCGTCGTCGGGATCCATACGCACATCGGGTCGCAGATCACGGAGGTGAGCCCCTTCGTGGACAGCCTCTCCCGGGTGGCCGAGTTGATCCGGGAGCTGCGGACGCGCGGGATTCAGATCCAATATCTTGACGTGGGTGGAGGGCTCGGGATTCCGTATAACGAGGAGACCCCGCCGCATCCGAGCGAGATGGCCCGGGCGGTGGTCCCCATCCTGAAGACGCTGGACTGCATCATCGTCCTGGAGCCGGGGCGGGTCATCGTGGGCAATGCCGGGATCCTGGTGACCAGGGTCCTCTACACGAAACGAACCCCGATGAAGCATTTTGTCATCGTGGATGCGGGGATGAACGACCTTATCCGCCCAAGCCTGTATGGCTCCTACCACGCCATCCAGCCCGTCCGGCGGCAGGAAGGGCGGCAGCGCCTCACCGTGGATGTGGTTGGCCCAATCTGCGAGTCCGGAGACTTCCTCGCGAAGGATCGGGAGATCACCATGGTGGAGCCCGGGGAGCTCTTGGCCGTGATGAGCGCCGGTGCGTACGGATTTACCATGGCCTCGAACTATAACGCCCGACCTCGGGCCGCCGAGGTTCTGGTCAAGGGCGATCGGCACTTCCTGATCCGGGCGCGGGAGCGTTACGAGGATCTCATTCGCGGAGAAGAGATTCCGAACAACCTGTGATCCGACGATCGACGACCGTGGACCAAGAGCTCGGAGGGACCTTCCTCGGCGGCGCCAAATTCTCCGAGGACGTGATGCGCAGAGGCAACGTTACGCATGCTGAGGCATTGTAATTCGCTAGTGCGGGCCACCCCCACCTGCGCTACGCTCCGGCGGCGGGACCCCGGCCGACGCAAGCCAGATGTCGCCTGCCTCGGAAGGAGCCCCCTCCTCGCTCTTGGCGCCGTGGGACATTGGACTTTGGACGTACGGACTTTGGACTCTAAACGTATGGAGGGAGGGCGATGAAGAAGAGCTTTGAAGGTTCCATCGTGGCGATGGTCACCCCCTTTCGGGACGGAAAGGTCGATGAAGTCAAGATCCGTGAGCTGGTTCAGTTTCACGTCAAGAACGGGACCGATGCCATTGTTCCGTGCGGGACCACCGGTGAGTCCCCGACGCTGAGCCATGCGGAGCACAAGCGGGTCGTGGAGGTCACGATTGAGGCGGCGGCGGGCCAGATCCCCGTGATTGCCGGGACCGGGTCTAACTCCACCGCCGAGGCGATCGACCTGACCCAGCACGCCAAGAAGGCGGGCGCGGACGGCGTGCTGATGGTCTGCCCTTACTACAACAAGCCTACGCAGGCAGGCCTCGTTGCCCACTACAAGGCGGTGGCGGCGGCGGTGGACATCCCGATCATCATGTACAACATCCCGGGGCGGACGGGGGTCAACATGCTTACCGAGACCGTGGCGGCCCTGGCGGGGCTGCCGAACATCGTCGGGATGAAAGAGGCCAGCGGATCGCTTGAGCAGATGACGGAGGTCATCAGTCTCTGCGGGGATCGGCTCACGGTCGTCTCGGGTGATGATACGTTGACCCTCCCCCTGATGGCCGTTGGAGGGAAGGGAGTGATCTCGGTCGTCGCCAACATCGTCCCGAAGGAGACGGCGGAGATGACCCGTGCCGCATTGAACGGCGACTGGAAGCGGGCGAAAGAGCTTCACCTCCGCCTCTTCCCCCTCTGCAAGGCCATGTTCTACGAAACCAATCCGATCCCGGTGAAGACCGCCATGCAGCTTCTCGGGAGACTGAATGGCGAGCTCCGGCTGCCGCTCTGCCCGATGTCTCAGGCCAACCGGGACAAACTCCAGAAGGCACTCCAAGCCTATGGCCTGCTGTCGTGAGCCTTTGCGGCGTGAGAATACAGCCCAGAGCCGATGGCTGAATCACCGAGCGGAGGAGCGATGATCCGAGTCATTGTGACCGGGGCCGCTGGGAGGATGGGGGGTCGCGTCCTGACACTCGCGAAGGAGGCGGGCGACTTTCGGATCGTCGGGGCCACGGAACACCCCGGCCACTCCGCCATCGGGCAAGATGTCGGAGAGGTGGCCGGGATCGGGGCGGTGGGGGTCAAGGTGGCCGATGGCCTGGCGAGGATCATCGCGGGCGCTGACGTCGTCATCGACTTCACGGCGCCGGAGGCCTCAGTCGATCATCTCCGGGCGGCGAGCCAGGCGGGTGTGCCCATCGTTGTGGGGACGACGGGGCTGACCAAGGAACATCTCGCGGAGGCCCGGCGTCTCGCCGCCCACATGGCCTGCGTCATCTCCCCGAACATGAGCGTGGGGGTCAACGTCCTCTTCAAGGTGTTGCGGGAGGTGGCCCGGACCCTCGGGGACGACTATGATGTGGAGATCGTCGAGGCCCACCACCACTTTAAGAAGGATGCCCCATCCGGCACCGCCCTCCGGATGGCCCAGGTGGTGGCCGAGGCGTTAGGGTGGGACCTGGAGCAGGTGGGAATTTACGGCCGGAAGGGGATCGTGGGGGAGCGGCCGAAGACGCAGATCGGCGTCCACACCGTCCGCGCAGGCGATATCGTGGGGGAGCATACCGTCCTCTTCGGAGGCATGGGAGAGCGGATCGAAATTGGTCACCGGGCGCATAGCCGGGACAATTTCGCTCGGGGGGCGCTGCGGGCTGCTCGGTTCGTCGCGCAGGCCCCCAAGGGGCTCTATGACATGGCGGACGTCCTCGGTCTGAAGTAGAAGCTGTCGGCAGACTTCGGCGAGCTCAGTCGAGCCGTCAGCAGCGAGAGACATGAGACCGGAGATAGGAGACCCGAGACTCCAGTCTCAAGACTCAGGTCTCCAGTCTCTGGTCCGGTGGCTGACAGCTGGAGAGCGAATATATGCGGATCGTCCGGTTCCAGGCGGGTGGAGAGCCCAGGTACGGCGTGGTCGAGGATGACATCGTCCGGGAGCTTGTCGGGAATGTCTTCGGCCGGTTCCGCGTCACCCGCAAGAAGCATCCCCTCAACCGTATCCGATTCCTCTCCCCGACAGAGCCCACCAAGATTGTGGGCGTCGGGCTCAACTTCCGGGATCACGCGGCGGAACTTGGCTTTGAACTTCCGGGTGAGCCGGTGATCTTTATCAAGCCGGGGACAACGGTCCTCCCGCACGGGGGAAAGATCCTCTACCCCAAGGTCTCGAACCGCCTGGACTATGGGGCCGAGTTGGCCGTCGTCATCGGGCGGTACGCCAAGGAAGTCTCTACGAAAAGGGCCGCCAGGATCATCCTGGGGTACACGTGCTTCAATGACGTGACCGCGCGGGATCTACAACGCAAGGACGGCCAATGGACGCGGAGCAAGTCCTTCGATACCTTCGGCCCTGTCGGCCCCTGGGTGGAGACGGCCCTGGACCCCCACAATGCGCCGGTCCGCGCGTACTTGAACGGGGACCTCAAGCAGAGCTCCAGCACCGCCAACTTCATCTTTGACGTCCCATACATGGTGAGCTTTATTACGAGGATCATGCCGCTCTTTCCCGGAGACATTATCGCCACGGGGACCCCGTCTGGCATCGGCCCGATGAAGCCGGGGGACACGATCGAGATCGAGATCGGAGGGATCGGTCGGCTGCGGAATACGGTCACCCGCCAGCCCTAGGAGGCCCGATGAAGAGACGGTTTCCGTACGCCACCAGACTGAGGCAGCTCCCCCCGTATCTCTTCGCGGAGATTGATCGGCTCAAGCAAGAGGCGATCAAGCGGGGAACGGACATCATCGATCTGGGGGTCGGGGACCCGGACCTTCCGACGCCCCCCCATATCGTCACGCGGATGGCGGAGGCCGCCGCAGACGCCCGGCATCACCGCTATCCCTCGTACGAGGGGCTGATGGAGTTCCGTCAAGCGGTGTCCGAATGGTACCGGGACCGGTTCGGGGTGGTGCTCGATCCTGCCACGGAGGTCTTGACGCTCATCGGCAGCAAGGAGGGGATCGCCCATATGCCGCTGGCCTTCATCGAGCCCGGAGATGCGGTGCTCATCCCCGATCCCGGCTATCCGGTCTATCAAGCGGCGACGGCCTTTGCCGGCGGAACTCCCTATGCCCTTCCCCTCTACCCTTCGAACGGCTTCCTCCCAGATCTGGAGAGCATCCCGCTCGACGTGCTGCGCAAGGCGAAGATGCTCTTCCTGAATTACCCCAACAATCCGACGGCGGCAGGTGCCCCCGAGGCGTTCCTGGCTCAGGCCGTCGCCTTTGCCCGAAGGCACCGTCTCATCTTCTGTCACGATGCCGCGTACTCCGAGATCGCCTTCGACGGCTTCCGGCCCTCCTCTGTCCTGAGCGCCGAGGGGGCCAAAGAGGTGGCGATCGAGTACCACTCGTTGTCCAAGACGTACAACATGACCGGCTGGCGGATCGGGTTTGCCGTGGGGAATGCCGACATCCTGGCCGGGCTCGGCCGGATCAAGACCAATGTGGACTCCGGCGTCTTCCAGGCGATCCAGCTCGCCGGGATTGAGGCGCTCAAGGGCCCGCAGGACTGCGTCGCGGCCCATTGCAAGGTCTATCAGGAGCGGCGGGACGTCCTCGTCGAGGGGCTCACCCGTCTCGGATGGAACGTCCCCAGGCCGCGGGCCACCTTCTACGTCTGGATCCCGGTCTCTCCAGGGCATAACTCCACCGAGCTCGCCAAGCGGCTCTTGAGCGAGGCAGGGATCGTGATGACCCCGGGCGTTGGTTTCGGACCCCACGGCGAGGGGTTTATCCGGGCCGCCCTCACCGTTCCGGTTGACCAGATTCGGGAGGCCGTGGAACGCATCGGCAAAATGAGCTTTTGACGGGTTCATGGTTTATAGTTCAGAGTTCAGAGATGAGGAACTTGGCTTTACCATGAACCATCAACCATGAACTCTGAACCAGATGGAGGCACACGCGTTGATTCGCGCCTATCTCGGTCTCGGCGGAAACGTGGGCGATCGGCAGGGAGCGCTCGAACAGGCCCTCTCGCTCCTGGTGTGCCGTCCCGGGATCCACCTCCTCCGCCTCTCGTCCCTGTATGAGACGGAGCCGGTGGAGGCGTCGGGGGGCTGGTTCTTCAATAGCGTGGCAGAGGTCGAGACCTCTCTCGGCCCCGACGAGCTGCTCACGACCCTCGAGCAGGTGGAGGGGACCTGTGGCCGGCCGCGCCTCCGTGAGCGGGGAGAGGCGCGGCTGGTGGACCTGGACCTTCTCCTCTACGGGTCTCGCATCATCGCGGAACCGCATCTTCAGGTCCCGCACCCCCGGATGCACCTGCGACGCTTTGTCCTCGTCCCGCTGGCCGAGCTGGACCCCGGTCTGGTGCACCCAGGGCTCGGGACCCGGGTGAGTGACCTCCTCGCGCATCTTTCGCAGCTTCCCGAGGTTCGGATGGTTGCCCGGGAGTGGTTTGTCGCCCGGGCCGGAGAGAGGGGTGTGCCGTGACCGCCGGCTTCGAGGCGCACTACGTGGCCGTCGAGGGGCCGATTGGGGTGGGCAAGACGGCGCTCGCCGAACTGCTGGCCCAGCGGCTGCAGGCGCGGGCGGTTCTGGAGGCGGCCGAGGAGAACCCCTTCCTGAAAGATTTCTATCAGGATATGCGGCGGCACGCCTTTCAGACCCAGCTCTATTTCCTGCTGACCCGCTACCGCCAACAGCAGGAGCTCGTGCAGTTCGATCTGTTCAAGCAGCGGGTGGTCTGTGACCATCTTTTTGCGCGGGACCGGATCTTCGCCTATCTCACCCTGGATGATCACGAGCTCGCCCTCTACGAGAAGATGCACGCCCTCTTGGAGGCCCGCATCCCCAAGCCCGACTTCGTTATTTACTTGCAGGCGGACGTGGAGGTGTTGTATAAGAGGATCGCCGTCAGGGGGCGGGCATACGAACGGGACATCCCGCGCGCGTACCTGGAGGATGTGGTTCAGGCGTATACGCACTTTTTCTTCCATTACACGGAGACGCCTCTGCTGGTGGTCAACACGACGGACATTGACTTTGTGAAACGAAAGGGGGACCTTGACGACCTCATAAAACAGATGCAGTCGATGAAGCGGGGAATGCGGTATTACGTCCCGCTTGGATCCTAGGCGGACCGAGACGGGCAGGGAAGGGCCGCTCGAACGGCAGGAAATGCCACCCTGAACAGAAACCGTCGGGAGTGGCGAAGGTACTCAGGACGCGAGAGCGGCATCGCTCACTCTAGGCCTCCCGGCACGTCCGGGAGGTCTTTTTTGTTCATAGTTCGGGTTCATGGTTCAGAGTTCGTTAAGAGCCCAGGTTTTTCCATGAACCATCAACCATGAACCATGAACCTTGAGGGAGGAGGGATCGATCGTGGCGACAGCGCGGGTAACGACGGTCACCTTGCGGGAGATGAAGGATCGCGGCGAAAAGATCAGCATGCTCACGGCCTACGACTACCCGATCGCCCGGCTCCTCGATGAGGCGGGGATCGAGGTGATCCTGGTGGGCGACTCGTTAGCCATGGTGGGGCTCGGGTATGAGACCACCCTGCCCGTGACGATGGAGGAGATGCTTCATCACGTGCGCGCGGTGAGTCGAGGGGTGAAGCGGGCCCTCCTCGTGGCCGACATGCCGTTCGGCTCGTTTCAGGCCAGCGTGGAAGAGGGGGTGAGGAACGCCGGTCGATTTCTGAAGGAGGCCGGCGCCCAGGCGGTCAAGCTGGAGGGGGGACGCGAGGTCGCTGACCTCACGCGGCGTCTCACATCCGTCGGCATCCCCGTGATGGGCCACCTCGGGCTGACCCCCCAGATGGTCCATCAGTTCGGGGGCTTCAAGGTTCAGGGCCGGACCGCGGCGGCGGCTGAGCGTTTGCGGGAGGACGCCCTGCTCCTCGAGGAGGCAGGGGTCTTTGCCCTCGTGCTCGAAGGCATCCCCTGGCAGGTGGCGGAGGTTATCACCAAAGAGCTCCGGATCCCGACCATCGGCATCGGGGCGGGATCCTCTTGCGATGGCCAGGTGCTGGTGA
>Ga0209885_1000132_pt1 | contig 10393 bp, 9 predicted proteins | sample GWRWS3_40_50_FD_187223 | JGI IMG/M metagenome (GOLD analysis project Ga0209885, IMG submission 187223) | Riverbed sediment microbial communities from areas with vegetation nearby in Columbia River, Washington, USA - GW-RW S3_40_50 (SPAdes)... | ecosystem: Environmental > Aquatic > Freshwater >... | reverse complement strand
ATCAGCAGGCCGTCGGTTCAACCCCGACCGCCGGCTCCACCCCGCTCATAATGATTTGCGCGATCTTCCAGGTCCCTGCTCTCGTTACACGCCACCAAGACCGGACGATTCCCAATTCGCTTCCACTCCGAAGGCATTTCGAGCTATCCTGGGGCCATGCAGAGGGCTCCTTAAAGACGGGATAGGTGCCCTTTCGAGGTTGATATGAGAGGTCAAGGACGGGCGGGAAACCGGCTCTCGCAGGAATTGACGACGCTCCGCCAGCGGATTGCTGAGTTGGAAGCATTGCATGCCGGGCGCGAGCGCGCGGAGGAAGCGCTGAGAAAGAGGGAGGCGACCGCCCGGGCGCTGCTGGAATCGGCCGCGGAGGGGATCGTGATCGTGGGCAGCAATGGGCGGATCGTGCTGGCCAACGCCAGGGCCGCGGAGATGTTCGGCTACCCGCGCGAGGAGTTGATCGGACAACCCATTGAGGTCTTGCTCCCCGAGCGCCTCCGGACCGCGCATACCACCCACCGCGCTGGCTACTTTACGGAGCCGCGCATCCGGCCGATGGGTCGCGGCCTTGACCTCGCCGGACGGCGCAAGGACGGCACCGAGTTTCCCGTGGAGATTAGCCTGAGCTACAACGAAACGGAAGACGGGCTAGTGGCCATGGCCTCCATCACCGATATCACCCAGCGGAAGCACGCGGAGCGGCGGCAAAACACCCAGTTCGCCGTGACGCGAGTCTTCGCGGAGTCTGGACAACTGGAAGATGCCATCGCGCCCCTCCTGCGGGCCATCTGCGAAGGCCTCGGCTGGGAGCTCGGGGAGCTGTGGTACGCGGACCCCGCCATCAAGGTCCTGCGCTGGGGAGGCATCTGGCATGCGCCGTCCCTTGATGTGGCGGAGTTCGAGGCCGTCAGTCGCCGGATCACCCTTTCACACGGGAGCGGCTTGCCCGGCCGTGTCTGGGCCACAGGCGAGCCCGCATGGATAGCCGATATCCTCACCGACGCCGATTTCCACCGCACGGCTGTCGCGGCCAAAATGGGCCTGCACGGGGCGCTGGCATTCCCGGTCCGGAGCGAGCGCGGCGTGACGGGGGTCATGATCTTTTTCAGCCGCCACGTTCATCCGCCCGACCAGGACCTCCTCAAGATCATGGCCGACATCGGCAGCCGGATCGGCCAGTTCATCAAACGCAAGCGGGGTGAGGAGGCGCTGACCCGTCAGGCGGAAGAGCTCGCCCGGCTCGGGCAGGAGGCCCAGGTCCGCGAGGCCTTCATCCGGAACGTGGTCGAAAGCATCCGGGACGGGATCATCGTTTTGGACCGCCAGGGGCGGATCACCGAGTGGAACCGGGCAATGGAAGAGAGGTACGGCATCCCCGCCGCGGAGGTCCGGGGTCTGTCTCTTCTGGAGGTCTTCCCGTCGCTGAGGACCGAGGGGTTTGAGGAGTCGCTCGGCAGGATCCTCGGGGGGACTGAGGAGGTCACCCTGGAGAGGTGTGAACATGAAACGCGCCACCGGGGGCGGGGCACGATGAACATCAAGGGAAGTCCCCTGCGCACCCTGACCGGGGAGGTGATCGGGGCGGTCCTGGCACTGGAGGATGTCACCGAGCGCGTCCAGCTTGAACGGATCGCCCGACAATCGGAAAAGATGGCAGCGGTGGGGAGCCTCGCCGCCGGGATTGCCCACGAGATCAACAATCCCATCGGGGTTATCACCTCGCGCGTGGAGCTCATCCTCATGGAGGCTCGCGAGAAGGGGCTCCCACCGGGGGTGACGCGGGACCTGCAGGTGATCGAGAAGCACGCCGGACGGGTGGCCAAGATCACCCAGGGTCTGCTCTCCTTTTCACGCCAGGCGCCGTGGAAGCTGACGGACATGGATGTGAACCAGGTCGTCGAAGAGGCCCTCCTCTTGGTCGAGAAGCAGTTCACCAAAGAGCGGATCGTCTTGGAGAAGAATCTAGCATCCGGTCTTCCCAAAATCGCGGGGAGCCCCAATCACCTCGAACAGGTCCTGGTGAACCTGCTGACCAATGCGCGGGAGGCGATGGTGAGAGGAGGGACAGTCCTGGTGGAGAGCCGTCGGGCGCATGAGATGATCGAGATTCGGGTCACGGACACGGGCCCGGGAATCCCGCCTGAGGTCATGGCCCGCATCTTCGACCCCTTCTTCACGACGAAAGAGGAGGGAACGGGGCTCGGCCTGAGCATCAGCTACGGGATCGTGCGGGAGCACGGCGGTACCATCACCATCGAGAGCCGACCGGGTGGGGGGAGCACCTTCGTCATTCATCTTCCGATTCGAGAGACCTCCACGGAAGAGGGAACCCTTCATGGCGAAAGAGCGGATCCTCGTCATCGATGACGAGGAGGACATGCTAGAGAACTGCAGCCGGATCCTCAGCCGGTTGGGATACGAGCCTCTCCTGGAATCGGTTCCAGAGAAGGGGGTCGCGCGGTTCGAACACGAGCACCCGATGCTCACCCTGACGGACCTGCGCATGCCCGGGATGGACGGCCTTGCCGTCCTCCGGGAGATTCGACGCATCGATCCCGAGGCCCTGGTCATCCTCTTCACTGCTTTTGCAACGGTAGAGACGGCGGTGGAGGCGGTGAAAGAGGGGGCCTTTGACTACATCCCGAAGCCCTTCAGCGCCGATCAGCTCCGTGTCGCGCTCGAGCGGGCCTTGACCCAACGACGGCTGCTGGAAGAAAACCGCCGGCTCCGGGCGCAGCTCACCGAGACCTACCGGTTCGAGAATATCGTGGGCCGGAGCCGCGCCATGCTGCAGGTCTTTGACGTCATCAAGAAGGTGGCGGCCAGCGAGGCGAACATCCTCATCGTCGGCGAGAGTGGAACCGGCAAGGAGCTCGTCGCCAGGAGCATCCATGCTAACAGTGTGAGGGCAGCCCGCGCCTTTGTCCCGGTGGACTGCGCCTCTCTGCCCGAGCATCTCTTGGAGAGCGAACTCTTTGGCCACGAAAAGGGGGCCTTCACCGGTGCCCTGACCACGCGGCGAGGATTGTTCGAGGAAGCCCACGGGGGGACCGTCTTCCTTGATGAGGTGGGGGACATCCCCCTCTCCCTGCAGGCGAAGCTCCTGAGAGTTCTCCAGGAGCGCCAGGTCCGACGCGTCGGGGGCAACCGATTCATCGAGGTGGATGTCCGGGTCATCTCCGCCACCCACCGGAACCTGACGGCGATGGTCAAGGAAGGGGATTTTCGAGAGGATCTCTACTACCGCCTCAATGTGATCTCCTTGCCCCTGCCACCCCTGCGGGACAGAGCCGGCGACATCCCCCTCTTGGCGTATCACTTCTTCAGACGATATGCTGCCCAGAGCGGGAAAGACCTGAAGGGAATCGCCCCCGAGACCCTCGAGCTTCTGGAGCAGTATCCGTGGCCCGGAAACGTCCGGGAGCTGCAGAACGTGATGGAGCGGGCCGTTGTCTTGGCTGAAGGAGAGGCGGTTTCTCCCGGAGACCTCCCCGCCAGCCTCCGCCTCCCCCAGAAGGCGCCTGCCACCGCCGTGGCCGAGCACCTGACCCTCAAAGACGCAAAGCAGCAGTGGGTCGAGGCCTTGGAGCGGGACTATCTCATCGTCCTCCTTCAGAAACATCAGGGGAACATCTCCCAGGCCGCCAAGACCGCCGGCGTCGACCGCAAGACCATCCACCGCCTCCTCAAGCGATACCGGATCGAACACTCCTAGCAGCCGCCGACCGTTGACAGACCACCGATGACCGACGAGAGGAGAAGGATTTTCGATTCAGCGCTGTCATCGGTCAACGGACATCGGTCATCGGCGACTGCCTGGTCAGGCAGGAGCCTCGCGCTGGGGCAGTCGTACGGTGATGGGGCAATTCTGTCCCAGGCGAGGCGGAACCGGAGGGGCGCACGGCTTCATGGCTTCGCGTTCTGATCTGTCCCTCCCCGTGCCTGGTGTGGGACAGTGATGTCTCAGTGAGCCGGACGTGTTCCGTTTCATCTCGCGACGTAGGCTGAGGCTCCGCCCTCTAAAATTCAAAGCTTACTTTTGTCTTATACCACGTGTTGCGCCGTGGCACCCGGCTTGCTCATATTGTCGATGGGTGCGCACGCGCAGGGAAGGGACGACGATCAATGGCGACGCGGGAGCAGGGGAGGGGGGCATGGGGAAGACGGCGGAAATCTTAACAGGATTCCCGAAGACCTGGATTCTCGATTATGGGGCCAAAGTCACGGTGCGCCCGATGGTGAAGGAGGACCGGGACAAGCTGGCGGACTTCTTCAAGCGCATCCCCGAGGGGGAACTGCGGTTCCTCAAGGATGACGTGACCGATATACGGGTCATAGACCAGTGGGTGCAGGACCTGAACTACGATCGCGTCCTGCCGCTCGTGGCTGAGGCGAACGATCGCATCATCGCCGATGGGTCGCTGCACCGTCGGAAGGAGGGCTGGCGCCGCCACCTCGCCAGCGTGCGGGTGGTCGTGGATGTCGCGCACCGGCACAAGGGGCTTGCGTCCCGGCTCATCGATGAGCTGGCGGACATCGCCATGAAGGAAGGGATCGAGCGACTCTACACTGAGCTTCCGACCGATGATCGGGCAGCCATCGAGGTCTTCCAGAAACGGGGCTTCAAGCCGGTGGCGCGGTTCGAGCGTAACATCCTGGATCGCGCGGGGAAGTACCACGACCTCTCGGTGTACCATCTTGAGCTGGCCACGCGGCGGTGAACAGAAAGCACCTATGACCGTACCGGATGGGGTCCAATGACGGCCCAGATTGTCGTAGCCACAGATGGGTCAGCCACATCCAGCGAAGCCGTTCGCTTCGGTGCAACGGTAGCGAAGGCGTTGGGTGGCCGTCTGACTCTCCTCCACGTCGTGCCCGCGGAGGCGGGTCGCCTCGCGCCGTTCATGCGCGAAACCTGTCCGCCGAGGGAGCGCCGAGCCGCCGAGGCACTCCTGCATTCTGCCCAGGCTGAGGCCGCGCAGTGGGGGTCGCAGGCAGCCGTGCGAATGGCCGTCGGCCGGCCGGCCGAGGCGATCCTGCGGGTCGTTCGTGAAGTCCGTGCCGACATGCTGGTGGTTGGCACGCGGGGCCGTAAGGGCGTGGCTCGAATGTTCCTGGGGAGCGTCGCGGAGGCTCTCGCCAAGGTTGCCCCATGTCCGGTGGCGGTTGTCCGGGAGTTCCACCAGGCATCAACAGGGATCGGCCCGCTCCTTGCGCCGACCGACTTTTCCGAGGGGGCTGCTGATGCGGCCCGGACCGCCGCGCGTCTCGCGCGAAGGCTCGGAATCCGCCTCGTGCTGCTCCACATCCTGCCCGAGGTGGTCGCCCGGCGAGGGGATGACCCGAAGGCAAGGCGTCGGGCGGAACTGAAACTGCGCCGGGAGGCCGAGAACCGACTCCGGGCCGTGATCGAGACGCTTGACCTCGACTCCGGGCAGGGAGAATCCATGCTCATGACCGGCGTGGACACGGCTGGGATCCTGCACGTCGCTCAGAAGATCCACGCGGGCTGCATTGTGATGGGAACGCGGGGGCTGACCGGCCTGCCGCGGGTGCTCCTGGGGAGCGTGACCGACCAGGTGCTGCGGCAGGCGCGCTGCCCCGTGCTGGTCGTCCCTCCGGGGGCAGCAAGCGGTGAGGGGTGGTGGGGCGAAGCGGCACCGTGACGGATAGGGAGCTCGGCCGCGAAGATCCGGTACCCTGCCTGCCAGAGCGAGGATGTGGAGGACCTCGTGCCGCCGTTCCTCGCCAGGGCCTCCAGGAAGAGGGGCCGCTCGGACGGAGAGGCCGGCGGCGGGAGTGGTCAGGCCCAGGGAGGACTCCGTGTATCCGACTGTTGAGAAGGTTATGAGTGCGGTGCCGGTGGTCGTGCGGCCAGAGGAGGCTCTGCGAAAGGTGTACCGGCTGATGTCCGAGCACCGGATCCGCCACGTCCCGGTCGTCTCCGCAGACGGTTTGGTCGGGGTCATCAGCGATCGGGACGTCCGCGAGGCCTTACCGTCTCCGACCGATCCGGCCGGGGCGACGGAGTTCGCCGCTGCGATGGATCGGATCACCGCCTGGGAGGTCATGAGCGAACAGGTGATTACGGTGACGCCTCGGACGCCTCTTTCCGAGGCAGCGCAACTTCTTGCGCACCGCAAGATCGGGTGCCTCCCGGTCATGGAGGCTGGCCGGCTTGTCGGGATCGTCACCGAGACCGACATGCTCCGCGCCTTCGCCACCCTTTTGGGTGACCTGTCGGGTTTCCCGCGGCTTGAGGTAAGCGTCGCCGATGCACCTGGAACATTGCGGGACGTCAGCCGCCTCTTCGCCGATGTGCCTCAAGAGGTCGGCAGCTTCGTGGTGGGCTGGACCGAACCCGCCAGCCCGGGGAAGCCAACCGACCGGGTTCTCGTCTTGAGGTTTCAAGCGGGTGACCCGGAGGAGATCCTGCGTATCCTCAAGGGGGCCTGGGTCCGGGTCCTGTCCGTCAAGGGTCCGGAAACCGATCGCGCACCCACGGGAGGGAAGCGATGAAGCTCACAGCGAAGATTACGCGGATTCTTGCGCCGACCGATCTGTCGGGCTCTGCGGAGGAGGCATGTCGCCTCGCAGCGCGGCTCGCGAATCGCTTCGAGGCGAAACTCGTGGTCTTCCATGCCGTCCAGAGTATAGACGTAGCCTTGCAGGTGGGGCCCGCGACGGAAAAGACGCAGGTCCAGGTCGTGAGCGGCGTCCGCGAGCGCCTGTCGGCCTGGTTCCATGCGGTCGTGCCGGAAGAGCTCCGCCGCTTCCTGACGCTTGAAGCCCAGGTCGCTGTGGGAGAGCCGGCCCCGAGTATCGCCTGGGCGGCCAAGGAGAGCGGAGCGGACTTCATCGTGATGGCGACCCACGGTCGGTCTGGGATCAGCCATCTCGTGATGGGAAGTGTCGCCGAATCAGTGCTCCGAACCGCGCCCGCCCCCGTCCTCGCGCTCAGGACAGGCCAGGAGGGTCGTCCCCTGACGGAGGTAAGAACGATCCTCTGGGCCACTGACCTCTCGGCAACCTCTGAGGAGGCGTGGCGCTACGCCCTGTTGCTCGCCGACGTATTCGCGGCGGAGGTGTCTCTGCTCCACGTGGTGAGCCCTCTCGAGTTTGCCGGGATCGGCGATATGCGGGTCCCGCCCCCCACCGGCTGGATGGAAGGTCGGGTCGCGGCCAGTGATAAGGAACTCGCCAGGAAGCAGCAGGAGGTCGAGACGTTCGGACTTCGCGCCCGCCGCAGGGTTAAGGTCGGAGCCCCGGCCGCGACTATCGTCGCCGAGGCACAGGAAGCGCGGGCTGACCTGATCGTCATGGGGACGCATGGGCGCACCGGGCTGAGCCACCTGCTCCTCGGGAGCGTGGCCGAGGCGGTGATCCGGAAGGCCCCCTGCCCGGTCCTGGCGGTCCAGGCGAAGCGGTAGAGGGGAGTGGAGCCCCTAGGTGCAGGAGTCATCCGGGCCCATGGGGGAGAGTAACGGGCGCGTCTCCAGAAGGAGTTGTGAAACGTATGAAGGGATACAAACGTTACAACCCGGCATCCTTCAAGAAAAAGGTGGACATCGAGACCGATACCTACTTGCCCAAGAGGGCGGCCGGGAAAACGCTGATCTGCCCTGGGTGCCACGCCATCTTGACGCGGAAGCGATGGCGCCTGGATGAGGCGGCGTATGCCAAGCTCCTGCGGGCCGGGACTGCAAGGCAAATATTCTGTCCCGCGTGCCAAAAGATTCGGGACGGCTACCCGAGCGGGCAGGTGACCCTTACGGGTCCATTCCTCGCCGAGCATCGGGATGAGATCCTGCGCCTCATTGCGAACGAGGAGAAACGCGCCAGGGAGAAGAATCCCTTGGAGCGGATCATGAGTCTCAGCGAGGAGAACGGACAACTCGTCCTCACGACCACCGATGAGAAGCTTGCACAGCGGATCGGACGGGAACTGCGCAAGGCCTGTGGGGGGACAGTCACCTACGGTTGGTCGCACAACAACAAGTTCTTGCGGGTGCAGTGGGAGCGCTGACCGCGCCTGAGAAACATCCTGCCGGAAAGGAGGTTCCGGAAAGGAATGAGGGGTGGGTCACCATTCTGCAAGCTTGTGGGTGCTCGGCGTGCGATTGACAGACGAACACGGAGAAATCCGCTTGCCTGTTGTGACTCAAGAGTGTGTGTGGTAGGATGCGTTTCCTACCATTTTTGCCCACCCGATGGGATACAGGGAGATCGCCATGGACTTCAGGTGTCCGATGTTCCCACTTCACTGAGGACCGCGGACGGGAAGGGCAATGGTCGAGATCATCGAGAAATCCATCCCATTTCGGGTCTCCCCGGAGGAGAACTGTCCGATCCTGCTGGCTCAGCTCCCCAACCAGCTCAGACACCAGCGGTTTCTCTACCAGGTTGCCGATCCCGACCACAAGTGGGCGATGGTGAGACCGATCCTCGAGATGGTGGCCTCACGCGAGGGCCACTTCAACCGGACGAAGTTTCTGGCCTTTCCAGAGGGCTCGATCCCCTTTCGTTATAAGGACGAGATCGTACAGCTCATCGATGGCCGTTTCCCGTCCAATTCCGTTGTCATCCTGGGGTTTGAACACATCCCCTTCAGGCAGTACTGGCAGCTTTTGAGCGAGTACCGGACCTTCAATGAGGAGGCTTACGAGCTGGTCCTCAACCAGCGGGCGGCTGAAGCGGAGGACCGGCCCGTCAACTGGTGCATGATCGTCGTCAAGGATGATACCGGCAGGCTCCACTGCTACCTCGAGGCCAAGACTCATCCCTTTTTCGGCGAGGAGTTCTTGGATCAACCCCGGGACCTCTACCGGGGCCGGCACATCTACCTCTTCCGCTCGACCTTTATCCCCTTTAACTTCATCGTGCTCATCTGCCTCGACTACATCTATCGGGACCTCCACAGCTCCAATATCACCACCATCATCCAGCGGGCCAACCAGATGTTCCTCAAAGAGCGGCAACACCTTGACCTCCTCTTCGTCATCCAGTCTAATCCCAAACCGGAGCATAAGGTCTTCCAAGACGTGGTCTCCGGCTTTTATGCCGAACGACTGATCTTCACGCCCGGAGTCAAGAACGCCATCAGCATCTTCCTCAACTCCTCGGGTGAATCGGTCATTCAAGGCCTCAAGTCCGACGCTGGTACCTTCGGCCACAGCGCCATCGTCATCCACAAGGACCACAGGCTACCCTTGACGTCGGTGGCCCAATACCGGACCGACGATTTTAACGGTGAGCCGGTTTCCCGGCTCCGCTTCGGTCGTGAGACCCGTCTCTACTTCCTTGACCTTTCCCTCTTCCATCAGCGGGATCCCCGGACCTCCCGCCTGTCGATCAAGATCCTGAGTATCTTCTGTTGGGACGAGGGGAAGTGGCGACGCTTGGAGGGGGAGGAGATCATCTCTGGCGTCCGCCCCTCGCACGAGTTGGAACCCTAGCGGAGATCGAGATCGGGTGGTAGTCCTCTGGAGGATCACATGACACGCTTCGACAGAGCCGGGATCACGTCGCTGCTTCGGACCGACCGCTTCGGTCGAGAGCTTCACTTCTATAAGGAGGTCGGCTCCACCAGCCTGATTGCCCAGGAGTTGGGAAGGAAGGGGGAGGGCGAGGGGACGGTGGTGGTGGCTGATGCCCAGACGGCCGGGCTGGGCCGGGCCGGGAAGTCATGGTTCTCGCCCCCAGGGGTCAACCTCTATTGCTCGGTGCTCCTCCGGCCGCCTGTGCTGGCGCGCGAGGCGACGCTGCTCTCCTTGGTCGGCGCGGTCGCCACGACGGAGGCGATGAGGCGTGAGGGGGCCTTGGCCTTCATCAAGTGGCCGAACGATGTCCTGATCGAAGGGCAGAAGGTGGCCGGCATCCTGGCCGAGGCGGACTTCCGGGGCGAGCACATCGATTTCGTCGCCTTAGGGATCGGCGTCAATCTCAACGTCTCCCGGGCCGTGTTGAAGAAGGGTCTGGGCAAGGTTGCTGAAGGGGCCACATCCCTCAAGGAGGCCATGGGCAAAGAGCTCGATCGGACCCGATTCGCCGCGGCCCTCCTCTCTCAACTGGAGGGGTGGTATCAGCGGTACATCCAGGGGGGAAGGGAGCTGATCCTCAGGGCATGGCTCGAGCGGTCCATGATGATGGGGCGTCGGGTCGAGATCAAGATCAACGGGCGGACCCTCACGGGGATCGTGTGGGGACTCGACGACTACGGCCTCCTCCTCTTGCGGACGGACAAAGGTCGCGTCGAAACCATCACGACAGGGGAGGTCCGCTTCCGGGACTGACCGAGTTTCGTTTTGTACAGGACGCAGGGTATGTCATCATACCCCATGGGTGCGGACGTTCTTCCCGTGGACCACTCAACAATCTTCAGGGGAGCGTGGATCAT
>Ga0209885_1000130_pt1 | contig 10502 bp, 12 predicted proteins | sample GWRWS3_40_50_FD_187223 | JGI IMG/M metagenome (GOLD analysis project Ga0209885, IMG submission 187223) | Riverbed sediment microbial communities from areas with vegetation nearby in Columbia River, Washington, USA - GW-RW S3_40_50 (SPAdes)... | ecosystem: Environmental > Aquatic > Freshwater >... | reverse complement strand
AAGGCCGAATCTACGTGATTGCCGGAGGCCCCAAGCCGGGGGCTTCTCGGAGCGATCTGAATGAAGTGTTCACGCCGCCCCAGTGAGGGGCTGGAATGCTGGGAAGCTACGATGCTTGGTTTCTCATCCGCTGGAATGCTAGAAAGCTGGCAGGCTAGGATGCTCGAAGGCCGCACTGCGGGAATTCGGAGAACAAAGCCTTCGCCTTCCAGCCTTCAAGCCTTCTAGCGTACCAGCCTTCTAGCCGGAGTATCAAAGCATATGGGAAAAGGGGACGCGGAGCTGTTGGGCGAGATCCTGAAGAGGGTGAGCCGGACCTTTTTTCTCAGCCTGAAGGTCCTGCCCAAAGATCTCAGGCGCCCAGTGGGTCTGGCCTACCTCTTCGCCCGTGCCGCCGACACCATCGCCGACACCCGGCTGGTCAGCCGGGACAAGCGCCTCGAGTACCTGGAGCTGTTCCGCACTGAGGTGCGCGGCAACGGCGCGAATGGCATCCGCAAGGTCAAAGAGACGCTGACAGGTCCGCAGAAGATCCCGGAAGAGCGAGAACTCCTCGCCCGACTCGAGGAGTGTTTTGCGATCTACCGGGGGCTGGATCCCGCAGACCGGACGCGGATCCGAGATCTCATCCTCACCATCACCCAAGGCATGCAGATGGATCTCACCACCTTTCCCGGAGAGGAAGACGGCCGCCTCATCGCGTTGAAGACCCGGAGCGACCTCGACCGGTACACGTATTTCGTCGCGGGATGCGTCGGGGAATTCTGGACCGAGATGCACATGGCCCACCGTCCCTCCCTCAGGGCGTGGGACGTCGCCGAGATGAAGAGACGGGGGGTCCGCTTCGGCAAGGGGCTCCAGATGACCAACATCCTTCGGGATCTTCCCCGAGATCTGCGCATCGGCCGCTGTTATCTCCCCGAGCAGGACTTGTCCGCCCTGGGCATCACCCCGGAAGATCTGCTGGAGCCCAAGGCCATCACCAAGCTGCGCCCCCTCCTGCGCGACCTGCTCGCAGAGACGGTCGCGCACTACCAGAGCGGATGGAGTTACATGTTGGCCATTCCCCGGCGGGAGGTCCGCTTGCGGCTCGCCTGCGCCTGGCCCCTTCTCATCGGGCTCAAGACGCTCGCCCTCGTCGCGCAATCGGAGAATCTGCTGGACCCTTTCGCACCCACGAAGATCTCTCGCCCCGAGGTCTACCGCATCATGGCCTCCTCCCTGCTGATGATCGGCTCCAACCGGCGTCTCAGCCTCTACTACGAGGCGCTCCGCCGAACCATCCCCATCGCGCCATGAAGACGTCGCGATTCGTCAAGGTGGCCAGGATGGCCGATCTCGAACGAAAGGGCTGCGTGGTCCTGCAGGTGGAAGGACATACTATCGCCCTCTTCTTGCACCAGGGCTCCCTCTACGCCATTGACAACCGATGCCCGCACATGGGGTTCCCCCTGGACCGCGGCACGCTCCAGGACGGGGTCCTGACCTGCCATTGGCACCATGCCCGCTTTGATCTTGCGAGTGGCGGCACCTTCGACCCGTGGGCCGATGATGTCCGGAGCTTTCCCGTCCGTGTGGAAGGGGATGAGGTCTGGATCGATCCCTCGCCACGGGCGGATGAGCAGGCCCGACAGCTCCAAAGGCTTGAGGACGGCTTGCAGCGCAACATCCGGCTCGTAATTGCGAAGTCGGTCATCGCCCTCGTCGAAAAGGAGGAGAACGGGCACGGACCGCTGCAGACCGGTCTCAGTTTCGGCGCCAGATCCCGCCGCGATGGCTGGTCCATGGGCCTGACCATCCTCACCTGCGCAGCCAATCTCCTCCGCTCCCTGAATGCCCATGACCGGGCACGGGCGCTGTACCACGGCCTCTCGGCGGTAGCCCAGGACTGTGACGGTCAGCCACCCCGTGTCCCCATGCGACCGCTGCCCGTGCTGTCGACAGGCCCTGATCCCCTGAAGCGCTGGTTCCGCCGGTATATCGAGGTGCGGGACGCTGAAGGGGCCGAGCGGTGCTTAATCAGCGCCCTCCGTGGTGGAGGAGACCCCGCCCAGATCGCCGATCTCCTCTTTGCGGCGGCGACCGACCATCGGTACCTGAGCACCGGCCACGTGCTGGACTTCACCAACAAGGCGCTTGAGGCCCTGGACGTAGTCGGCTGGCAGCACGCCGAAGCCGTCCTGCCCAGCCTGGTCCTGAACTATGCGACGGCGGATCGGATGGAGGAATCGAACGCCTGGCGGCATCCTGTTGATCTCGTTGCAATCCTCCATGCCGCCTTTGAGCGTCTATCAGACGCATTGGAGACCGGGGCAAGACGCCAGGCCGCCTGGGGCGGGCGAACGGCCTTGATCCCGGTCCTCTTGGGTGAAGATCCCCGAGCCATCGCCGACGCCCTTCTGACCGCCCTACGGGAGGGGGCAACCCTTCAGACCCTGGGCGGCGTGGTGGCGTATGCGGCAGCGCTCCGCATCGCCCGCTTCCACACGGCAAATGAGTTCGGGGACTGGGATACGGTCCTTCACACGTTCACCTTTGCCAATGCCGTCTTCCAGGGACTCCGCCGAGCGCCGTCCCCTGAACTGGCGCGCGGGCTCTTTGACGCCGCCATGAGTATCTACCTCGACCGCTTCCTGAACGTCCCCGCTGCCCGTCTCCCCGAGGGAGGGCCAGGTCCGGCAGAAGACCGGAGGATTCTTGATGAACTCCTCACGACACTCGACCGAAGGCAGCAGGTGGATGAGGCGGGCATTCTTGTCGCTCGCTATCTGGCCCTTGGTGCCGATGCCACGCCCCTCCTCGCCACTTTGGGCCATGCCCTGTTCCGGGAGGACCGGGACTTCCACACCATCCAGGCGCTGGAGGCTGCCTTCCGTGTCTTTGCGCTCACGGAAGATCCAGCGGAAAAGAGCCACGTGTTGATCGCGGCAGCCCGCTATCTGGCGGCCCATGCCCCTACTCCGCGGGCCCAGGGGCAGACCTTCCAGATCGCCTACCGTCTCCACCGGGGTGAACGGATCCATGAAGAAACCTAGTGCCATTCCAACATGATGAGCCGCATGTGATCAGCCTGCCTTGTTCCAGCGGTGGTCGGCGCGAAACCTCACTCCTTCTCCGCAAACTCTGCTATAATAGCGGCGAGTCGAAAGGACACGAGGCGTGCCAGAGATGGCTGAAGGCAGGATGGAGAGACCCTTGGTCGCCATTACCGTTCATAAGGTGCCGAACAAAGAGTTCTGTGGCGTGGTGGTCCTGAGGCAGGAGTCCGATGGCTCGTGGACCGGACAGTGCAGCAAATGTGGAGAGGCCTTTCAGGTCGAAGAGGACCCCAAGTTTAAGGCCCGCATCCTCGCCTTACGCAACTGAACCGACCCACTCTTTCTCCGGTAAACTTCTACGTAATCGCCGTACCCATGCGGGTCAGGTACGCCTTGGGAGAGAGAATTCGAATCCCTTCAAAGGTTCCCAATCGCTTCAAGTGCTGGTCCCCCGAGATGATGTAGTTGGCCTGGGCCTCAAGGGCGCACTCTAGAAACATGTTATCGGCCGGGTCGTCTCGGATGAGGGTAACACGACGAGACGGAACTACCGGGATGATCCGCTCGGGGTCCTCGAACAGGGAGAGCAGTACCTCCAATAGTTCCCTGGCAACACCGACCCGAGCTAGAACTCCCAAATACTCCCGCAGAATGGGTACGGAGAGGCAAAGCTGATCTTGTCCGTCTCGGATGCGATTGAGGACTTGACGCGGGGGATCGCTGGTCAGAAAGCTCGAAACGATGATGTTGGTATCCACTACCAGGCGACTCACCGCATCCCGGTCCTAGCCCTTTTCCTGGGTCCGCGTGACCGAACATCTGCAATGAGCCGTCCTACCGTTTTCTGTTGGACGCCGGCCTGGCGAAGGACCCCTCCGATCTCCGACCAAACCCGGTTGAACGTTGTGGCATAGCTCTCCCCCGATTCCAGGCGCGGCTTCGCCAAGCGAAAGGCCTGCCGCAGGAGCCAGGAGATGGATCGGTCGGTCCGCGTAGCCAGGCGCTTGATCTCTTTGAATTCCTCTTCGGGAATGGAGATGGTGGTCCGGATCACGTATCCTCCATGCGTATGATTTAGTCATACTATCGCATACTCGGCCTGGCCGTGTCAACCCTGACTTTTGATCCGGCTTCCGCGAGTGGTTTCGAAGAAGAAATGTTTGTTAGTCGAGGTCGATGTCGCGGGGGGGCGGCGTGGTGGATGGATCATCCTTGGCCTTCTTGAGCAGCTCCTGAAACTTCCGATCCAGGACCTTCCCTTTGTCTTTCTCGGCCTGCATCCGCTCCTTGAACCGCGCGTCCCGCTGAGCCGTTTCCGTCTTGAGAGCCTCCACCGCCTCCTTCAGATCCGTCACGCTGCTCGGCTTGGGCGGTAGCTCGTGATGCAGGACCACCCCAAGGGAGAGGTCCATCGTGAGGCGGGCCTGGCAACAGGGACACGTGATCTCTGTCGTGCTCTCTGGAGTTTCAGTCATTCGCTTTCTCCTCCGCTATGGACCCTGGTAGAGCGGAGCCAACACCCGAAACACGTCGAGGGCGGCTTTCTGAAACGCCTCCGCCGTCATGCCGGTCACCTCGGCCCGCGACAGACGGCGCCCGAGAACGAGCTGGCCCTCCCGCCGCCGAGTCAGCTCGCCGAGCATCATCCGGATCTCAGCGGGACCCGCCTCCCCTGCCGACGCCGCCGGATCCTCGTCATGCTCGTTCTTGAACCAGCCGATGTCCTGCCCCCGCTTCACGATCGCGATCAGATCCGCCGGACGCCCCTCCCGCCGGCCTGCCCAGCCTCGCTTATCTTCATGCTCTGGGCCTACCTCGAACAGGTAACGAATACAATTCTTCGACACCGCCACTTTGAAGTGCGTGTGTTTCTTGTAACCCCGCCGGTCGGGGCCAAAGGCCACCCACGTGTCCTCCGGGGGGTTCACCGTACGCCGTGCGTGCTTGGCCACGTGGGGAAAGACCTCACCTTTGATCAGACGGCCGATATGCGGCGCCAAGGATTCCCCGAGCGCGGTCAGCTTCGGCCGGACCTGCTCCCGGATCGCCCGCATCCGCCCCGCGAAATCGGGAATCTCGAAGACCCGGAAATCACTCGGTGTGAACACGGAAGCCGCCATGCTGTCTTCCCCACGAGGTATCTTGCGTGGTCACATTGTACGGAATCCCTGCCAGTAGCGCAATAGCCGTCAGCAGTCAGCTGTCCGCTGTCAGCAGGCTAAGAGGCTGAGTACCAATAGCTGATTGCTGTCAGTATTTGCTGACTGCCGACCGCTGACAGCCGATTGCTCCCCTAGGGTCGCTTACAATCCTTTGGCTGATCGCAGAAGTGCCAGGCCGCCTCCGGTTTATCGTGAGTCACATGGATGACCCGCACGCCCCCATCGGGTGCCACCAGCTCGTATAGATGCTTGAAGCCGGGTCCCGTCGTCGGGTGCTCCGTCGGGATCGCATACTTGCCGGTCGCGGGCTGAATCCGTGATCCTTCCGGAGCCTCAACTGCGCAACTGCCACCGGCAAAGCGAATTTCCATCATGCGCCTCCAATCCTCTCCCCTCCTTACTCCTGGCCGCAAAGGTCCACCCATTGATAGCATGATCCTCCCGAGGCCGGAAAGGCTTTGTCTTCAACTTGACGTGACACGCCCAACGCGTTATCGTCGCAGCAATCGTGACGGCCTTTCGGGAGGCGATCAAGGATGCGAGAGATCCGCGGGGTTATCCCACCGGTCATTACGCCGTTTACCGAGTCGGGCGAGGTGGATTATGCCGCCCTGGTGAGTAATCTCGCGCGGTGGAATCGGACCGCCCTCGCGGGCTACCTCATCCTGGGGAGCAACTCGGAGTTCGTCTATCTCAGTGAGGAGGAAAAGGTCCGGATCCTGGAGGTCACGCGAGAGCACATCCCCCGCGGCAAGGTATTGATCGCCGGCACCGGGTGCGAGGCAACGCAGGCCACTATCACGCTGACCCGGCGCGCGGCGGACATCGGGGCGGATGCCGTCATGGTCGTCACTCCCTCGTACTACAAGCCCCACATGCGCCCCCACGTTCTGATCGAGCATTACCGGCGGGTGGCCGACGCCTCCCCGGTCCCCGCGTTCCTCTACAACGTACCGATCTTCACCGGGATCGTCCTCGACCCCGACGTGGTCGGCCGTTTGGCGGAACACGGCAACATCGTCGGCATGAAGGACAGCGCAGGCAATATGGCGCTCTTCGCCCAGTACTTGCAGGTGAGTCCTCGCGAATTCATCCTCTTCGTGGGCTCAGGCCCGGTCTTTCTCCCTGCCCTCTCGCTTGGAGCACGGGGCGGCATCCTCGCCTTTGCCAACTGCGCGCCCGAGGCGTGTCTCAACCTCTATTCACTTTTCCGGGAGGGGAAGCTCGACGAGGCGCGGGAGCAACAGCTCAAGCTGCTTCCGGCGATGCAGGCGGTGACCACCCGCTTCGGCATCGGGGGCTTGAAGGCAGCCATGGATATGGTGGGATATACCGGAGGATGGCCGCGGCCGCCGCTTCTGGCTCCGACGGGCGACGAGCGGCGCGTAATCCGGCGGGCCCTGGAAGAGTCGGCACTCCTTTCAAAATAAAATCAGCGGGTCCTGTCGTCGGCCACCCCATCCATCCTCGGAGAACCCACGCACCATCAAATCATAAGGGAGAAGGGCTGGCGGTGGCGCATTTCTCCTCCGGGCGGCTGGGCGCCCGGCCTCCGCCACCCGTTGTCCGGGGTCCCCTTCCGGCAACAGTGCCTGCAGGCCCCGAGCGCCATGGGCGGAAGCGGCGGGGCCCCTCGGCGGGCGACGGCCTGGGAAACCGAGGCGGGATCCGTGCCCGGCTTTCTTGCACGGAGCGTGAACACGGAGGGACCCAGGCCGTAAGCCGCCGCGCAGGGTCGCCGCGAGAGCCTTGGAGCGAGGGGCCAAGGGTGCTGTTGCCGTAGAACCGGCAGCCCGTGGCATTTTCCGCCGACGAAGGATGGCTACCGGAGCCGGTGAGCCCGGCGGCAACAGCACGCGCTCCTTGCGTCGCTCAGTGTCGAGCGATGAACGCTCAGTCCTCAGACCTCAGTCCTGGAACCTCAGCCCTCAGTCCTAAGTGCCATGCGTGCCAGTCATCGGTCAGCGGTCGTCCGGCCGATTTGTCGGCGCACGAAGGCCTCAAAGGAGGTCGGGGCCCACAGCTTATCGGGAAACGGAGGACGGCGGGGCGCACGCAGACCATATCGGTCCACAAAGTGCAGAATCGCAAAGAATTCCCGGAGGGCCGGCGACCATGGGCGAGCCGCAGCCGCAGCCAGATGAAGCACCGGGAAGGGAATAGGACAAATCCGTGCGGACCTGCCCAAAACCCTGGCGACTATCTGCACGCACTGGCGGTTACTTAGATCTTCGGGGCCACCGAACTCGATGGTAGCTCCCTTGGCCTCCGGGTGTCCAATGGCCAGGACGGCGGCACGGGCTACATCCTCGACCGCGATGTAGGTAATAGGTGTCGTCCCCTTGCCCGGCAGCGGTGCGACGCCAAAGCGCCGGATGGGGGGGAGCACAGTCAACAGGTTCTCCATGAAGCCAGACGGGCGTAGGATGGTATACGGGATCCCGCATAACTGGACGACCTCCTCCACCCGACGTTTCACTCGAAACTGCCTGGGAGCCGCCGGGTGGTCCACCCCGATCGCGGACAGGTAGATGATCTGGTCAACCCCGGCGTCTCGAGCGGCCTCCAGGAGATCGCGGTGTCCCTGCTCTTCAACGGTTTCGGGGCGATATGACTGCTCCAATGCCCTGGGGTTCAACGAGGTGACCGCACTGAAGATAGTGCAGACTCCCTCACAGGCTGCGACCAAGGCCCGACGATCCGTGAGGTCGCCTAACGTGGTCTCGACCCCAGCCTCGCGGAGCGGCTTGGCCTTGACCTCACTCCTGCACAGGGCCCGCACCGCTCTCCCCTGCTGCCGCAGGAGTCCGACAACCAGGCTTCCCACGCGCCCGGTCGCTCCCGCCACCAGGATCATGTCGTACCTGAGTATCGGATGTCTGGTATTCGGTGTTGGGTGTTCGGTGTTAGGCAGTGATCCATGAGCTATCGGCTCCCCGGTCTCCAGTCCCTCTTCGCGTTTGTTGGGTTTATGGGGTTTGTTGGGTTTATTGGGTTTGACGGTCATCGGTCATCGGTCATCGGTCAACGAGCACTACAGGTCTTCAAAGTGGGCGAGCTGTTTGAACTGCCGGTAGCGGGCCTCGATCTCGGGGTAGGTGAGGTGCTGCAGCCTCTGGAGCGAGAAGGCCTCCACCGCAAAGGAGGCCATGACCGAGCCCATGATGACGGCCCGGCGGAGATTCGCCTCATCGAAATTTCGCGTGCTGGCCAGAAACCCCAGAAAGCCTCCGGCAAAGGCATCACCCGCGCCGGTGGGGTCGTAGACGTTCTCCAGAGGAAGGGCGGGGGCGGCGAACCAGCCTCCGTCGGAGAAGCTGAGGGCCCCGTACTCTCCGCGCTTGATGACCAACGAGCGGGGGCCCCAGCCCAGGATCGTCTTGGCCGCCCGGACCAGATTCGGCTCCTGGGCCAACATCCGGGCCTCGGCATCGTTGATGATGAGAATCTGGACCTGTTTCAGGGTCTCCCGTAACGCCTCCGGCTTGCCCTGAATCCAGAAGTTCATGGTATCAGCGGCGACGAGGCGGGGAGAGAGCACCTGGGTCAGGACCTCACGCTGGAGGTCCGGATCGATGTTCGCCAGGAAGACCACCTCGCGCTCGCGGTAGCGCTCGGGCAGCCGCGGATGGAATTCGGCGAAGACATTCAACTGGGTTTCCAGGGTCTTCGCCTCATTCAGGGCAAAGCCGTACTCTCCCCGCCATCGGAAGGTCCGGCCGGGCCGCCGCTCGAGTCCGGTGAGATCGACCTCTCGCCTTGTCAGAAACTCCAGCGCCTCCATCGGGAAGTCCTCGCCCACCACCGCCACCACGCTGACGGGGGCGAAGAAACTGGCGCTCGAGGCAAAGTAGGTCGCCGAGCCCCCCAGCACCTCCCTCGCCTCGCCAAAGGGGGTCGTGACCGTGTCGAGGGCCACCGATCCGACGACCAAGATCTCCATGTCGCGTCCTCGATCCGTTATGGGCGGCGCCCGCCCAGGTACTTACCGATGAAGGGCCAGAGCCTCTTTTTGGTGGCCTCCGGGATGGCCTGGGGGGCGGTGATGATCGCATCCTTCAGGGCCGACGCGCAGCCGCAGGACCGGTCCGGCCGGATCTTGGGGATCACGCCCCGGACGATGGCCTTGGCGGTGGCCACGTTCTTGTGCAGAATGGCGATGACCTTCTCCACTGTCACATCCCCTTCCGCCTCGTGCCAGACGTCGTAATCGGTGACGAGCGCCATGGTGGCGTAGCACATTTCCGCCTCGCGGCTGAGTTTCGCCTCCTGCAGATTAGTCATCCCAATCACATCCACGCCCCAGCTCCGGTAGATGCGCGACTCCGCCCGGGTCGAGAACTGGGGGCCTTCCATGCACAGATATGTGCCCCCTTTGTGCATGCGGGCACCGAGGTCGCGGCCGACGCCGAAGAGCAGCTCGCTCAGGTCGGGGCAGACGGGATCGGCGAAGCTCACGTGGGCCACGACCCCGTCGCCAAAGAAGGTGCTTGCCCGCGCCCGGGTCCGGTCAAAGAACTGATCGGGAACGACGATATCCGACGGGCGAATCTCCTCCCGCATGCTCCCCACCGCCGAGGCCGAGATGATCCACTGGGCCCCGAGCACCTTGAATCCATAGACATTCGCCCGAAAGTTGAGTTCCGAGGGGAGCAGCCGATGCCCCCGACCGTGCCGAGCGAGGAAGGCGACCGCGTGTCCGTCCAGGCGACCGAGGATGTAGGCATCGGAGGGATCGCCGAATGGCGTCGTGACCCGCTCCTCCCGCAGGTGGGTGATCCCCTCCATCTCGTACAGCCCGCTCCCTCCGATGATGCCAATCACCGGCTCTGCCATGTCAGCATCCCGCCACAAGCGGCAGTGGGCGTTGGAGCGGCGGCTGCGGCGCGGCACCGCCGGTCGGCACGCGACCAGAGAGCATGCCCCGTCCCCCCACCCCCTCGACCCGCACATCCACCAGCCTGCCCCGCAGGCCGTCCGGTCCCCCAAAGAGGATGCCCAGATAGTTGTCGCTCACCCCGTGGAGGAGACCGGTCTCGCAATCCCGCTCGCCCAGCACCACCACCGGAAGCGTCTGCCCCACGACACTCTGCTTGAAGGCGAGAAACTTCTGCTCGCCGAGCTGCCGCAGAATGCGGTTGCGGCGGGCTTTGGTCACGGCGGGAACCTGGTCGGGCATTCCCGCCGCCTTCGTGCCGGAACGGCGGGAATAGGTGAAGACGTGGAAGTAGCTGACGGGGAGCTCGTCAAGGAGATGGCGGGTATTTTCGAACGCCGCCTCGGTCTCCCCTGGAAAGCCGAC
>Ga0209885_1000124_pt1 | contig 10888 bp, 12 predicted proteins | sample GWRWS3_40_50_FD_187223 | JGI IMG/M metagenome (GOLD analysis project Ga0209885, IMG submission 187223) | Riverbed sediment microbial communities from areas with vegetation nearby in Columbia River, Washington, USA - GW-RW S3_40_50 (SPAdes)... | ecosystem: Environmental > Aquatic > Freshwater >... | reverse complement strand
GCGGAACCAGCGCCCTGCCCGCTGCCTGAAGCGCTTCGAACGTGTCCCCCTTGCCTGCCAGGAATAGCACCAAGAGAGGTCCATCCCCGGAGTGGCTTGGGAGACGGCCGGCTTCTATAATACAATGCAGGGCACGGCCCGTGATGGTAGACCTTGTCCGGCAGAGTGTGAGGTAGGTGCCATGGAGCGGCTTGGCCGCCAAGCAAGGAGAGAGGCAGTGTCCATATCCCACCGGGAACGGGCGGTCAAGGTCCGAACCGTCCTCGCAACGACCCTGGTCCTCAACTGGTTGGTGGCCGCCCTCAAGCTCGGATATGGGTCGTCGTCCGAGACCCTCAGCATGGTGGCGGACGGCTTCCACTCCCTGCTCGACGGCTCTGCCAACGTCATCGGCCTCATCACCATAACCGTCGCGGTCCTCCCGGCGGATCGCTCCCATCCGTACGGGCACCGCAAATTCGAAAGTTTCGCCGCCCTGGGCATCTCCTTTCTCCTCCTCTTGGCCGCGCTCGAGATCGGCCAGGGGGCGTTCAGCAGATGGCGGGCGGTGACGTCACCCCACGTCACCTTCACGAGCTTCGCCGTTATGATTATCACGATGGGGGTGAATCTCTTCGTGAGCTGGTATGAGACCCGCGTCGGCCGGCGCCTCCGGAGCGAGATCCTGGTGGCCGACGCCTTGCACACGCGTAGCGACCTCTACGCTTCTGTAGCCGTGGTCGCCTCCCTCATCGCTGCTAAGGCTGGATACCCGGGCCTCGATCTGGCCGCAGCCGTCTTCATCGTCGTCCTGATCGCGCGAAGCGGCATTCGGATCATCGGCCAGAGCCTCTACGTCCTGGCCGACGCCTCGCGTCTGCACCCACCCGCCGTGGAGAAGGCCGCCCTCGAGGTCGAGGGGGTCCGTGAGTGCCACGCCGTCCGCAGTCGCGGATTCCCCGACGCCATCTACATGGACCTGCATATCCTGGTGGACCCGCAGCTCACGGTGGCCATGGCTCATGAGATCGCCCACCGGGTCGAGGCCTCGCTCAAGGAGCGGTTCCCGGAGCTTGCGGACATGGTGGTCCACGTGGAACCCGACATCGACGAGGAGCGCCACCGCTCCCGGGAAGGGCGGCAACCGGATCCCTCGGTTTCATGAAGGGGGAAACCGCAACCGAGGTCTCCTGGCCCAGCGGGGTTGATACTTTCTCATCGCCTCACCGGCCTTCCGTGCTTCACCAGAGGTTGCCATCGCTTCCCGCCATCTTCCGAGCGGTAAAGATCCGAAGTGAAGGTGGAAACGTAGATGATCTCGATCTGATGGGGCGAGATGGCAAAGACGTTCACGGCATCCTTCTCCCCGAGGAAGAAACCGAGGCTCTTCCACTGCTCTCCGCCGTCCTCGCTCCTGATGAGCCCGAGGTCCGGCCGCGCTGCGTAGGCGTAGAGGATCCGCGGGTTCTTCGGGTGATACGCCACCGCTGTCACTGGGACACCGGACAGCGCTCCACTTCCGGGCGACCAGGTCCGCCCCCCATCCCGGCTCACCACGAGTCCCCCACGGGTCCCGGCGATGAGGGTATCGGCTCGCTGAGGATGGGCTGCGAGGCCGAACACGTCCTGGAGCCCCTTCGCGTCCACCCTTGTCCACGTGCCATCACCAACCGAGATCCGGTACAGGCCAGGGGAGCCGGTCGCGTTCCAGCCGAAGAGCGTCGTGCCATCCGCGCTCAGCGTCATCGCGTGCAGGTCCACCTTCCCCGCGAGCGCCACAGGCTGCCAACTCTGTCCCCCGTCCCGGCTGACCATCACGCCGATGGGGTTTGGCAGGTGGGATGAGTGATCGGGGTGACCGCTGACGTACATCACGCCCCGCTCTGACGGATGAACGGTGAAGCCCATCAGGTCAGAGCGACCCTCGCCCACGTATTCCAAGCGCTTCCCGTCCACAAGACGGACGAGACCCCCGTGAGTGGCGATGTAGATGATGGTGGGATCGTTCGGATCGACGGCAAGGCCGTGGATGTGGTGGAGCTCATCGACCGGGGTGAACCGAGGCGGTGCCGAAAGACTGGCGCTGCTGAAGAGAATCGAGGTGAATCCGATCATGAGCGTCGCCGCCAGTCCTCGCGTCGTCATTTTTCTCCCCGGAGCAAGATCCGCACATCGCGACGCAAACGCTGAAGCGCGTCCTCTTCGGCGCTCTGGTAATAGCCGCGGATACGGGCCTGACGGTCCACCAGCACAAACCGGGAGCTGTGGATAAACTGCTTTCCCGTCTCCCCATGATGCGCCAATACAGTGATGGGCCCGAAAAACCAACTCTTGACTCCCTCCGCCGGATCGACCACGCTTAGCCGAAAGCCCTCTAGGGCGAGGCGGTAGATCGTGCTCTTCTCGCCAGTCAGAAACAACCATCGCTCGGGATCAGCGCCGTAACGCTTTGCGTACTGGGAGAGGACCAAGACAGTGTCCCGTTCCGGGTCCACGGTGATGGAGACCAGTCGGAGAGCTTTTTCCTCCGCGAAGTCCGCCTGAAGCTTGGCCATCTGGGCAGTTTGCAAGGGACAGGTGTCGGGGCAGTGGGTGTAAATGAAGTTAGTGATCCACACTCTTCCCGCCAAGTCGGAGCGTCCCATCTTCCGTCCGCTTCGCTCGATCAAAGAGAAGTCAGGCACGCTCCCGAAAACGTCCAACGCCTCACCTGGCCGCTTTCCGCTCAACCAGGATCGGATCGCTGGGCCTTGCCAGAACCAGAGGACACCCACCGCCCCGATGAGCACGAGGATGAGAAGCCCCCGCAAAAGTACGACGAGCATTGGTCGCTCAATGAGGCGCCTGTCTTTCATCATAGGTCTCCGATGGTCCTCGACCTCGCTACCTCAAAATCGCCTCGAGCAGCCTCCGGGATTCTGGGTCGGTCCAGTCACGGTAGCCCAGCTCCCGGTGTCGGACAATCCCCTGCTTATCGATGAGGAAAGTCGCCGGAATGCTGAACTGCCGGTACAGGCGAAGCACCTCCATGTCGGGATCCAAGAGGGCTGGGAAGCTCAGACTCAATTCGTCCATGAAGTTCTTCACGACACTATTCGATCCGGCATCAAGACTGACCGCCAGGATCTCGAGGCCGCGGCTCTTGTACTCCTGGTAGGCCTTATCTATCGTGGGCATTTCCAGGCGACACGGAGCGCACCAGGTCGCCCAGAAGTTGAGAAGGACTGCCTTGCCACGCAAATCAGACAGGCGGACCGTTTGCCCATCGAGACTCGGGAGGGTAAAGTCCGGGGCGAGGTGTCCCACCTCCGGCCGGATCTCCGGAGCTGCCTTGCTTCCCCGCACCTGGACAATAACCAGAAAAACACCCAGGAGGAGCAGGCTTGCCGCCACCAACATCATCCACCCGCGGTACGCCTTCATGCCACTCCCTTGTCCCGCCCCGCGCCATCTCTCGCCCTTCTCATCGGCAGCCCCAGGATAAGCAATCCAGAACCACAGACCGGACGCGCGAGCAGCGTGGCCAAGCAATGCGCCCGACCAAGTGGAAATGCAGGATCGGGGATCATGCCGAACAGGAACTCTCCGATCTAGGGCTGACGGGAGGGGACGGCTGCGATGTCGCCCAGGGTGAAGATCGCCTCGTAAGGGATGCCGAGATTCGAGAGTTTTTCGTTGCCCCCCTCGAGGCGGTCGACGAGCACAATGATCTTGACGACCTCGAATCCATGCTGGGTAGCAGCCTGAATCGCTTTGAGGGTCGAACTCCCCGTCGTGACCACATCATCGACGATCACGACCCTGGATCCCGACGTGCTGTGTCCTTCGATCCATCTCTTGAGCCCGTGTCCCTTGGGCTCCTTCCGGACAAAAAAGGTCTCGATCGGTTCCGCCACCTGATGGCTGTGGAACGCCACAGCCGCCGCGATCGGAATCGCCCCGTCGGCAGGACCGCCGATCGCGTCCACCTTCGTGTGCGTCTCGCGCCCGAACCTCTTGATGCGATCGAAGAGGATGGTCCCTGTCGCCACCAGTGCCTCCGGCGCGCACAACAGCGCCCTGAGATCCACGTAATGCGGACTCAGCCGCCCCGATGAGAGCTGAAACGGAGTCTCCGGGCTGTAGCGATAGGCACGCTCGCGAATCAGCTCGAGTAGGCGTTTTTCCGGCGTGCTCACCATCCTCACCTCGTGCGTTTCGGGACCCTTTGGCGACCACCTATTCCCATGGTACCCGAGGGATGGAAGGGGCGTCAATGCGCATCTCCGCGCAAGGGCGTCCCCTCTCGATGGAAGAGGAGAAGGGCTAGGTACTACTCCGAGAAAGCAGGGCGCCGTACCCGTCCCGAAAGGTCGGGTACCGGAAGATATATCCCGAAGCCACGAGTCTGGCGTTGCGACAGCGTTTGCTGCCCGCCCGCCGTCGCGGGCGAGGCGGGCCCCGCTGACGCCGCGGGCCGAGACCTGCAGGAGGACCAACCCGGGGAGGAGGGACCCCGAGCTGCGCCGCAAGCCATCGCAAGACCTCGCATTCGTCCGCCGGCTCGTGGTCCACGCCGAGATAGAGGCCTTCCGGCTGTGGCAAGGACATCAGGTGCTGCAGGCCCCCGACGCAGTCGTCGCGATGAATGCGATTCGTGAAGAGCGGCGGACCGTCAGCGCACACCGCCTCTCCCCGACGCACCCGCTCGATCAGGCCCACCCGACCTGGACCGTAGATACCGCCCAGCCGGAGGATGGTAGCGGGAAAGGGACTGCCAAGGAGCAGGCGCTCCGCCTCGAGCATGCGAGTGCCGGAGAAGTGGACTGGTTCGGTTGACGACGTCTCATCCACCCATTCCCCGTTCGCTTGAGCGTAGACGACGGTGCTCGACGTGAAGAAGATGCGCCGAGGCTCCTGCCCCTGGCGCTGGAGGGCGTCGAGGACATGGGAGAGCCCTTCCACGTAGATGCTCCGGTAGGCCTCGTCATCCAGGCGATCGGGCGCCGCCATGTAGACGACACACTCCAAGCCGCTCGGGAGGTTCCGAAGTGTCCCGGGATCCGTGAGGTCGGCTGCCAGGGGGCGCACGCCGGGCGGCAGGCCCTCTGGATGGCGCCGTAGGCCCCACACGACGTGCCCCTCCGCCACCAGCCGTTCCGCCAGGGCCGTCCCCACGTAGCCACACCCTGCGATGAAGATTCGAGCCATCTACGGCGTTCACCTCCGACTGTGCTCGCCGCACCCATGACCGCGGAGAGCACATTATGCGGCCCAGCCTCGTGGAATAGTGATTCTTGGGAGGGACTTTCAGCCTCCGGGTGTGCTCTGTGCAAGGACGAGCGAAGGGTGGCTCCCCGGGCAGGGCTCGAACCTGCAGCCTAGCGGTTAACAGCCGCTCGCTCCACCATTGAGCTACCGGGGAATTCCTCCCGTATGCTAACGCAAAAGGGGCACGACCGTCAATCGAACCGGGGCGGGCACTCCGAAGGAATCACCCAAGAAGGGACTACGTCTTCTTCTGCAGTTCCTGCATGACGACCTTGGCGATGGCCTTCAGCGTCTCGAAGACACCGATCCCTTGGGGGGCGACTGCCTCGAACCAGGGGAGGTTGCGGGGATTGAGAGCCTTCTGCAGCTCATCGATGGGGACCGCGTTCTTGAGGTCTCGCTTGTTATATTGGATCACCAGCGGGATCTTGTCCGGGTCGATCCCCTGGTCCGCCAGGTGCTGCTGCATATCGGCCAGGCTCTGGATGTTGGCCTCCATGCGTTCAAGCTGCGAGTCGGCAACAAAAACCACCCCGTCGGCCCCCTTCAGGATCAGCCTGCGACTGGCCTCATAGAAGATCTGGCCAGGAACCGTGTAGAGGTGGAAACGCGTCTTGAACCCTCGGATCGTCCCCAGTTCCAGCGGCAGGAAATCAAAGAAGAGCGTCCGCTCCGTTTCCGTGGCCAGCGAGATGAGCTTGCCCTTCGTCCCGGGGTCCACCTTCTTGTAAATGTGCTGCAGATTCGTCGTCTTGCCGCAGAGACCTGGGCCGTAGTAGACCAGCTTGCAGTTGATCTCCCGAGCCGCGTAGTTGATGAAGGACATGCCTTAACCCTTGCCGAAGAGGTTTTCGACGTCGTCGTCGGTGATCTCGCCTATGTTGGGCTTCGCAAGAGGGTTCCCCCCCTCCGCGACCGGGTCCGGCCGCTTGGAGAGCTCAATAAATATCTCCTCCATCTCCCTGGAGAACTTCTTGACCTGGAGGCGGACCAGCGCCACGGCCGAGTTCTCATCCAACAGCACCAGGAGGATGGCGCGGCCCCCGATGAGGGAGAGGTGGAGACGCTTCCGCTCTCCGTCGTAGAAGACAAAAGAAAATTCCTTCTCGCCCAGGAGCTGGGCTAACGCCCCCGCGGCGGCGACACTGCCCGCGGCGAGACTCGCGAGCGGCGTCGTATCAAGCGCGTCCGTCTCTCCGGCGCTGGCGATGAGCTGCCCGCTCGTGTCGATGAGGAGAACCGCCGCGCTCCGGGCCTTCCGCTGCAGGGAAGACAGGCAGGCGTTGATCCGGCTGAGGTCCTCTTCGTAGATGACCAGATTGGTTATGGGGCGCACAGACCCTCCGTGGGGCTCCAGGGGAAACTGCTTTCAACTTTCGTGCCATTTGCCCTACCCCAGCTCCCGCCGTCCCTCGAGAGCCCGGCCCAACGTGACCTCGTCGGCGTACTCCAGATCCCCCCCTACGGGGAGGCCATGGGCAATCCGGGTGACCCGCACCCCGAGCGGGGCAATCAGGCGGGCGAGATACAGCGCCGTGGCCTCCCCCTCCACATTCGGGTTGGTGGCCAGGATGACCTCCTTCACCTCCCCGGACCGCAAACGATTTATCAACTGTTTCCCGGTGATCTGGTCGGGACCCCGCCCCTCAATCGGCGAGAGGGACCCCTGGAGGACATGATACAGCCCTTTGAACGTCCCGGTCCGCTCGATGGCCAAGAGGTCGTTCGCTTCTTCCACCACACAGAGGCTGCTGCCGTCGCGGGTCGGGTCCTGGCAGATCAGGCACTGCTCCGCCTCAGCGATATTCCCGCAGCACTCGCAGATGCGGATTTTCTCCTTCAGCTCCACGATGGCTTCGGCTAACGTCATGGCCTCCTCCCGGGAGGCCTTCAAAAGGTAAAAGGCAAGGCGCTGGGCAGTCTTCGCGCCCACACCCGGAAGGCGCATCAGGACATCGACAAGGCGGTTGAGGGGGGAGGCGTACCGGATCACCATGGTCTCTAGAAGAGTCCCGGCAGGTTGAGGCCGCCGGTCAGCCGTCCCATCTCGCTCGTGAGCAGCTCCCGGGACCGGCGCAAGGCCTCGTTGGTGGCGGCCACGATGAGATCCTGCAGCATCTCCAGGTCCCCGCCCTGAATCACCTCGGGGTCGATCCGGACCGCCACAATCTCCCCCCGGCCGTCAGCCGTCACCGTCACCATCCCCCCGCCGGCCGAGCCCTCCACCCGCTGTGCGGCGGCCGCCTCCTGAATCCGCTCGAGCTCCGCCTTCATCTGCTGAGCCTGCTTCATGAGATCGCCAAATCCCTTCATGGCTCACCTCGGTGAGAGATGATCTCTCCTCCCTCCTCAACCTCGACGACCCGACCCCCAAACACCTCGATCGCCTCTCGAACCAGGGGGTGGTTCCGAGCAGGCATCCGGGCCGGCTCCTCCCGTTTTCCCACCGCCGAAGAGAGAAAGCGGTAGGCCACCTGCAGACGTCTGCCGTAGACGGCGGAGACGGTCGAGGCGAGGAGGCTGCGGACCTCCGGGTCCTCCAGGGTGGAGCGAGCGAAATGATTTCCATTGGCGAAGGTCAGCGTCAAGGTCTCCCCCTCCATCGTGACCTCGGCCTCGGCTAAGAGAACACCCAAGGAACGCCGCTCCGAAGCGATCCGCCGCCGCACCTCATGCCATCGGTCCTCAGGCCCGATGGCGGCCGGCGGCGGACTAGGGGGGTCGGCTGTCTCCCGAGGCGTGAAAAGTTCAGGCTGTGGGGCGGGATGCTCGGGGACGACCCCGAGGCGCCCCTCCAGGGACTCCAGGCGCTTGATCAGGCTTCCCAGGGACTCCAGCCCCCGAGCCTCGGCCATCCGGACCAGCGCCATCTCGAGGACATAGCGCGGTTGGGACGCCCGCCGCATCTCTCCCTCGGCATCCAATAGAAATCGCAGCGCCAATTCCAGGTGGGGAATCTCCACTTGCGCCGCCCGCTGCTCGAGATCCCGCATGACCTCCGGAGCAAGCCCCAGGATCTCTCCTGCCTTGGAGCTGAGCTTCACAAGCAAGAGCGAGCGGAGCTGCTCCAACAAGTCGAGGACAAACGTGCGAAGATCTCCCCCTGTGGCGGCGAGCTCGCCGACAAGCTCCACGACCTTCCCCGGGTCCCCCGCCAAGCAGGCCTCCATCACCGCCCGGACCACCTCGGGCGCCGTCCATCCCAGGACGGCCGCCACCACCTCGGTAGTCACCCGCTCGCCTCCATAGGCGATCACCTGATCGAGGATGCTCTGGGCATCGCGCAGACTCCCATCGGCCGCCCGGGCGAGAGCGGCCAGGGCTTCCGGAGCCACGTCTACCCTTTCAGCCTCCGCAATCGCCCGAAGACGTTCCGTAAGCAGGCCCTGGCCAATCCGACGAAAGTCGTAGCGCTGGCAGCGAGAGTGGATCGTGGGGGGGACCTTGTGCGGTTCGGTCGTGGCGAGGATAAAGACCACCTTGGGCGGCGGTTCCTCCAGAGTCTTCAGGAGGGCATTGAAGGCCGAGAGAGAGAGCATATGAACTTCATCGATGATGTAGACCTTGGTGCGGCCCCTGACCGGCTGGTAGATCAGCTGTTCCTGCAGATCCCGCACATGCTCGACACCGGTGTGCGAGGCGCCATCGATCTCTACGCAGTCCACGGCAGCGCCTGCCGTGATCTCGCGGCAGTTGAGGCACTGGTTGCACGGCTCAGGCGTTGGGCCACTGTCGCAGTTCAAGGCCTTGGCGAGGATTCGCGCGGTGGTGGTCTTACCGACCCCACGAGGACCCGCGAAGAGAATGGCGTGAGCCACCCGGCCCTGCTGGAGCGCATTCTTGAGGGTCCGGGTGACCGCCTCCTGCCCCACGACTTCGTCGAAGGTCTGGGGGCGCCACCGCCTCGCTAGTACCTGGTAGGACATGAACCACCTCGCTTACGGCTCGGGGTTTGATGACCGACCACCGACGACCGATGACCGCAATGAGACGGCATGACGAGAAGGACGACCCTTCATTTTTCGGTCGTCGGTCATCGGATTGCGGTCAACGAAAAGATCCTTGGCCGTGCACCCACCGTCGATCCCAACCGCCGGCTCTTACCCAGGACCGAAGGCTCCAGCCGGGCACCCCTGCGGCACAGGAGGCGGACCGCTTACCGCTGCTTCCTTCCGGACCTGACGGGGTTCACGGATCCCCCTTGCGCAGGACCCGACCCTCGACGCCCCAACCCCGGGCAGATCGCCCGGAGATCTAGGACCTCGGGCAGGAGTTCAATCCCGCTATAGCGGATTGCGGGTTCAGGGCACCGCTAGCTCCCCATCTAGCACGGCCAAGGACAGTAATCATCGTTCACCGTTCATGGTTCACGGTTCACGGACAAAAGCAATTGAAGAATATTAGGGCTGTTTCTCACTGTGAACTGTGAACCGTCAACTGTGAACGGCGATCCCGCAGGGCGGGATCGCATGGCGGAGAGGCCGGGATTCGAACCCGGGGTGGGTGTCACCCCACACACGCTCTCCAGGCGTGCACCTTAAACCGCTCGGCCACCTCTCCGCGTGCACCCGTTCATGGTTCATAGATCATGGTTCATGGTATGGACCAGTGAGAATATGAGGCCCGCGTTCCGTCCATGAACCCTGAACCGTGAACTCTGAACGATGTTGTGGCGGAGGGGGTGGGATTCGAACCCACGTGCCCCGCTCATCGCGGGACAACCCGATTTCGAGTCGGGCCCGTTACATCCACTTCGGTACCCCTCCCGCTCGCCCATCCCAAGCCGCAGGAGTCGGGTGCCTGCCGCCGGGCCAGAAAGAATTCCTGCAGGAGGGCCTGAGACTCTTCCGCCCGCACACCACTCACCACCTTGACCCGATGATTGAGCCGCGGATCATCGAGGAGACGGTAGACGCTCTCGACGCCGCCTCCCCGGCGATCGGGGGCGCCGTACACGAGCCCTGCCACCCGCGCATGGAGCAAAGCCCCGGCGCACATCACACACGGTTCTAGGGTGACATATAGCGTGGCCTCGGGAAACCGATAGTTGCCGACCTGCCGCCCCGCTGCCCGGAGCACCAGGATCTCGGCATGCGCCGTCGGATCCTGGAGCGCGATGGGCTGATTATGCGCAGCAGCCAAGACGACCCCATCCTGGATCAGGACAGCCCCCACCGGCACCTCTCCCGTCTCGCCCCCCCGGCAGGCCTCATTCAACGCGACATCCATCCACAAGAGATGCCCCTCATGGGTTGTCTCTCTCGGCAACCCCACAGATTCCCTCCTGGCAGAATGGGCAGAGTATAACAGACTGATACGGCGAGGGCAACCGGGTCGGGGTGTTACGCCTGCCCTTGGGAAAGCTGAGCCACCTTGGCCTTGAGTTCGTGGAGCAGGGTCCGGGCCTGGAGCTCGAGCCGTCGCTTCTCCAGCGCCCGTTTCACGGCATGGAGCATGACCTCGTTCTTGAACCCCTTGACGATAAAGTCAAAGGCCCCAAGCCTCAGGGCAGTGACGGCGTTGTGGGATGAGGGATGGCCGGTGACCACGATCACCGGCGTGTCTGGCGTGACGATCTTCAATCGTTCGATGAGCTCGGGAGTGATGCGGTGGAACTCGGCCAGGACCACGGACGACTCGAGCGAGCCGATCATCTGGT
>Ga0209885_1000123_pt1 | contig 11045 bp, 10 predicted proteins | sample GWRWS3_40_50_FD_187223 | JGI IMG/M metagenome (GOLD analysis project Ga0209885, IMG submission 187223) | Riverbed sediment microbial communities from areas with vegetation nearby in Columbia River, Washington, USA - GW-RW S3_40_50 (SPAdes)... | ecosystem: Environmental > Aquatic > Freshwater >... | reverse complement strand
GCGGAGGCCCTGGCAGGCCTCCGCGACTTGGCACGGACCATGCACGGTGACCTCTGCGCCAACGGAGGGAGTTTCTGGGATGCATGCGGAGATTGAGTCGCACGGGCTTCTGGCCTTTGAGGCGCTTGACTTGATCGAGGAAGAAGGATATAAGGCCACCCAATGCATTCTTCCCGCCCTCCTGCACGCACCGGGGCGCCTGGGCGGGGAGGACCCGGCCGCCTCGGCACCTCAGGGAGGAGCGGGTGGATCGTAATTCTGTCCTCGCGTGGTGGGTCCCGATTGGTGGCATTCTTCTCCTCACGGGATGCACCCTCTCCCCTGCGCGCACCGGTCCCTCCCCATCCGGACAACAGAGGCCCCTACACACCTCTCACGCTTGCTGTGCCACTCCTGACGATCCACTCCTTCGCTCGCAACCATCCAGGCCTGCCATCGCCGCACCATGGCCTGTCGCTCCCCCTTGGGCGATCGACGGGAAAGATGACCGATCAGGCGATCCCCTGTTGATGGAAGTCCAGGGGCTCGTCCAACAGGCCAAACGTCAGTGGGAGGAGGGGAAAGGTCATGAGGCGATCGCCCTCCTCACTCGGGCCCGCGCACTTCTCCTGACCGATGGGGTTCCTTCGGCACCGAACGCGGGGCGCCGCCAACAACTACTCGAAGATCTCGAAGCCCTCCTAGACGAGTTGGCCGGTATCCGCGCGATGCATGCGACCCCCTCTGAAGGGGAGGCCTCGCTCGTGAGCCCCGAGGACGTGACGGCCTTGGAGAAGGCATTTCCACCGACAGAAAAACCGGAGCTCCCTTCGGACATCCCCGTGGAGATGCGCCACGACGTTCAGGCTTACATCGAACTCTTCACCACGAAGAAACGGGATTTGATCGCGGAGGCCTTGGAGCGCTCGGGGCGCTACCTTCCTCTGATGCGCACAATCTTTGCGGAGAAGGCGCTGCCCGAAGACCTGGTGAACCTAGCCTACATCGAGAGTGCGTTCAAGCTCTACGCCTACTCCCGGGCGAGGGCGGTCGGGATATGGCAGTTCATCAAGGGGACGGGCCGCAAGTATGGTTTGAAGATCGACTGGTGGGTGGACGAACGCCGGGATCCGGTCAAGGCCACGGCGGCGGCCGCGAACTATCTCTCGGACCTCTACGCGATGTTCGAATCCTGGCCCTTAGCCATTGCCGCGTATAACGCGGGGGAGGGCAAGGTTCTTCGGGCCATCAAGCGCCAGGGGACCACCGACTTTTGGAAACTCAATCTCCCCCGAGAGACGAAGTACTATGTGCCGGCCTTTATGGCGATGACCCTCATTGCCAAGAACCCCGAAGCGTACGGCTTCCCGGCCCCCAGGCAGGAGTCGTGGCAGGTCGATCAGGTCCCCCTCTCTCAGCAGACGGATCTCCGGCTTCTCGCGAAGGCGGTGGGGGTCAGCACTGAGGAGCTGCGGGACCAGAATCCCGAGCTCAATCGGCTCGTCACTCCCCCCCAGGAGGGCTATCTCCTCAATCTCCCCCCAGGAAGTAAGGCCATCGTCCTCGATGCCCTCGACCGGCTTCTCGAGGCGCGGAGTCCCGCGTGGCGCCACCACCGGGTTCGACCGGGGGAGGCCCTTTCCACCATCGCCCAGCGGTATGGAACTACGGTCGCGGTCTTGATGGAGATGAATGGGTTGCAGAACCCCAACCAGATCCGGGCCGGCACCAATCTCACCGTTCCGGTCCCGGCGCTGACCCTCGCCGAGACCTCCACGACGAAACAGACCGCGAACAACCGACCTGCCTCGCACTACAGCCTGTACGTCGTCAAGCCGGGCGATAGCCTCTGGGAAATTGCGAAGACGCACCGGGTCAGTCCCAAGGACCTCGAGCGCTGGAACAACCTGCAGGGATCTCTCATCCATCCCGGCCGCACGCTCCTGATCTATCCGGACTGACCGTCGACACCAGGATTTCTCTCCCCCCGCCCGTCAGCGAACCCACGGATGGCTCGGACTCTCCGCGTCTCGCCTATGACGTTGACTCCCTCCGCCCCGTATGATATGGGGACGGCAGTAGGATCTTCTCAGCAGCCTCTCCAAGCGCTTTGGCCCCCTGTCAGGGAAGGTGGACCCGGGCCTTGTGGAGACCCAGGATCTGCTCCGTGTCATCGAGGAATATCGGAAGTTCAAAGAGGTCGTCGAAAAGATCCGCTACGGACAGTATCTCTAAGATTCGGCTCGAGGCGGCCACGCAAGGGAGGGACGGGTGCGGCTTCCATTCTTCGAGTCGGCCCGGAAGCTGATTCACTTCCTCGGCGGTCTGATCCCCGTCATCTACCTGCTCCTGAACCTCACAAAGCCCCAGGCGCTCCTCATCCTCGGGTGTCTTGCCTTGCCCTTTATCATGGCAGATGTCCTGCGTCTGCGGTGGCCTGCCTTGAACTGTTGGTTTCTCCGCCTCTTTCAAGGAGCGATGCGACCGGAAGAGGAGAGACGCCTTACAGGATCCACGTATTACCTTGTGGCCTGCTGGTTCACGATCCTGGTGTTCGAACGGACCGTCGCCGCTGCAGCCTTGCTGGTCCTCGCCTGTGCGGACACCGCTGCATCAGTCGTCGGGCAGGCCATGGGAGGCTACCGGCTCACCGAGGGAAAGACCCTGTCGGGAACAGCTGCCTTCCTGGTGACAGCCTTTCTCGTGACCCTGCCCTTCTTTCCGGCCCCCACCGCCTTCGCAGGGGCCATCATCGCGGCGGTAACGGAATGCCTCCCCCTGCCTCTGGATGACAACATCACAATCCCCCTGGCGGCCGGCATCTCCCTGACACTCTTCCACCCCATGTGAGGACGCCACCCTCGAGCCTCCCCTTTTCGCCGGCCAGCCGGACGAACTCCAGAATCTCACCGACCTGGAGGATGTAGCTTTCCAGCCTTTCGCGCCCATCGACGACCGCCACGGCCTGGGGGGGGATGTTCAAGGCCTGCCTGAGGGCGGCGCGGACCTCTCCGACGCTCCGCCCCGCAATGTTTACATCGAGCGAATGGACCCCGTAGATCACCCGCACCGTTTCCTGGGTCTCCGCGGGGGAGCCCGGACGGACTCGCGTCGCCTGCTTGAGGGGTTCGGTCATCGCTCTCCCTCGCGTCTGACTGGGTTGCTCTTCCCCTCGAGGATGTCGAGGTAGACCTCGCCGTATGCGAGTTTCCCTTCGCGAATGCCATAGAAGGCGTTGAGCATGGCTGAGGCAATGGCGAGATTCGTGAAAAGGAGCTGGGGCGCACCGCGCGCCATCAGCTCCTCGCACGACATCTCCGCAGGTGAGCGATCCCGGGGGGTTCGGATCTCCGGATGATACCGCGTGATCGGGGCGGTCCGGTCCCGACCTCCCTCGCGAATATAGACCTGAACGTTTCCGTCGATGAAATCATTCCCCCCGGAAATCAACGTGACGGTAGCAAGCTTCTCGCAATAGTCACTCACGACCTTCCGGGTCTTGTGGTTATCCACCCCCAGAAAAATCGTGTCGCCCTCCTGGATGTGCTGGGCGATATTGGCCTCGCTGATGTACTCGGGAGCCGCTCGGAAGGCCAGCCGTTGAAATTCGCGAGCGATCTCGGTCGCCTTGACCTTCGCCTTATTTCCCAGCGTCCCAAAGGCCTGCCTGTCCGCATTGGCCCGCTCAAACTCATCCCCGTCAATGAGGGTGATTCGCGCCGGCTCTTCCTGGGTGTTCAGATACCTCGCCAGGAAGGGAAGAAGGGCACAACCGATCCCACCAACACCGATCACCTTGATCTCAATCATGTTGGTCTGTTCGTCCAACGTCCAATGTCCAACGTCACGAGCGCTAGATCCCATCGAGACCTGCCGACTTTGGACGTTGGACCTTGGACCGTGCTTCAAATGGCGGAGGGCCGGCCGCTGGGATCGGAATCGCCGGGAGGCGGCTCAGGCGTCACGGCTTCCGAATCCTCGAGGCGGATCGTCGGTTCCAATTGCCACGGCATGATCTCGAGAACCTCCTCTGGTCGCAGGTCGAAGCGCCGGCCGTCCACGACCAGCGAGCAGGAGACGGAGGGTTTGGCATGCAACGATCCAATCGTCACATGGAGCCCATCGTCATATTGTTCGTCGAGATCATCAAGCTCTGAATGGAAAGCTTTGGCCGCGCCGTGGCTGTGAATGGTTCCGACCCGGATACAGCCGGGAGGATTCGGGCCGATCTCATACCGGCAGTGACCTCCGGCCACCTGCTGGGGAGGGATCCGGATTTCGTATTCCCCCGCCCCCTCCCTCAGATAGAGGAGAACGGCCGCCTCGGCCCGATACTTGCGAAAGACCTCTCGGAAAAAGGCCATGGTCTCACCCAGAATCTTCTCGGGGATGAGCGGCAGAAGAAAGCGTGCGCCCTCCTCTTCTTCCTCAAGCCATACAAGTCCACGGACGCGGACCCGGGAGAGAAAGACGGGGGTCCGTTTGATCTGAAAGAGGCCACTCCGGGTTACCACGTAGTAGATGGGCTCTTCCGGCTCGCGGAATCCCGGCTCCTTCACATAGATGGGAAGCATTCTCGCCCTCGACGTCTCCTAGATCCGTGGGAGGCGGCGGAACCCGTCCGTCCCCCACCCTATCCGGGGGACCGGAGTCGCTCGGCTCCGACGTCCCGGTACCGCTCAGGCAGGAAGCGGCGTGAGGAGCAGTGGGAGACCGCCATGAGCTCCTGCCGACCGATCACATCCGCCGACTGAGAGGGAATGAAATCCGCAATAGCCCAGCGGTAATCTTCCTCCCCCACCACCTTCGCCCCCCGAACCCGTGCATGGCGGTACGCCCTGAGCGAGATCTCCTCGATATCCGCCCCCGTGATCTGCCCCGGAAACCGCTCCTCGCAGAGCTCCGCCATCTTGGCAAGATCGACGGCCGTGGTGGCAAAGCCGTGCTTCTTCGGCATGATGGCAAAGATGGCGACCCGCTCATCCGCATCCGGCATGAGCAGGGGAATCCGCTCGCTGAACCGGCCTGAGCGACGTTCCGCAGGATCCAGTCTGTCAGGACGGTTCGTGATCCGGATCCACAGGACCTTCCCCTGGATGGTCGGGTCGCCCGTAAACTCGAAGCGCATCTGCCGCAGCCGGTTACCCACTCCCGAGTCCCCACTGACTTCATCCCGCGACTGCTCGCTCTGATCCGCCTCGTCCTCGAGCACCACGAGGGGCGTCAAGGCCCGGAGGGATTGCAGGATCTTCCAGTAGTTCCGCTCCGAGGCCCCGACCCACTTCTCTCTGGGGTTGGTGATCTTAACAAAGTTGAACCCGCATTCCTTCGCCAGCGCTTCGGCCACGGCCGTCTTCCCCACTCCCGGGGGGCCCAGCAGCGTGATCCCCCGGGGGACCATCTTCAGGTCCCCATCCCGAATGGCCTGAATCACCTCCCGCAAGAACTCCTTCACCGCGGCGAGCCCCCCGATGGTATCCAATTCGAAGCTCGGCTCGACGAGCTCGACCATGCCGTACAGCTCCTGCCGCAGGATCTCTCGCTTGCCCTGCTTGATCTCCTCAAAGGTCAGGGAAGATCCCTTCGCCTTGGCATGGCGGCAGAGCTGTTCGAGATGGAGTCGGGTCAGCCCGGCGGTCGCCTGCGCCAGCGCCTGCGTACTCATGCTCAGCTTCAGGCCATCCTGATCCAGGAGGTGTTCGACATATTGCAGCCGCTCCGCCTCATTGGGGAGGGGAATCTCGATCACCTCGACCCGCCCCCCCGGTTGACGGAGGGTGGGATGGAGGTCAGCGAGATTGCCGACGGTGAGCAGGAGGACCCCGCCCTGCTCAGGGATGGCGCGGTCGGCCGCGAAGCTCAGGAGGGCCACCAGGCTGTTTCGATCATCCTCGTGCATGCAGGAAATGTCTGTCGCCGGGGCGATACTTTCGGCATACTCGAGCACGGCGATCGCGCGCCGCCGCCCATTCCGGAGACGCCCCGACCGGAGGGCCTGGCCCACCAGCGGGATGACCTTGCTCGGATGCGTAGGCAACGGGGGAGGCTCGGCGCCTGTCGCTTCGCCCAATGCCATCAACGCCCGTCGCCGCTGCTCTTCCAGGTGGGCCTCCCGCGGGTCACGCTCAACCTTGAACCCCGCACCCTCGCGAAATCGTCGCTGCGTTTCCTCATCGGGAAAGCGGAGGCCGGTAGACCGGTTGTAGAAGATGACAGTATCCGTCTGTCCCAGCCACTGAGCGAGAAAGACGGGAAAGGAGAGAAAGGCCTGACCGAGTGGGACATAATCGGCGATGTTGTGGTGAAGGATGAAGAGGCTCGAGGCCTCTGCCTCGATCCGCTCATGGAGATCCCGCACCCATGATGGCATCGATCTCATCGTCATTCGTCCTTCGGATGTAACTCTTTTATTTTATGGAATGAGCGACGCGTTGTCAACTGAGGGACGGTGGAGGGGGGTCAGCCGCGCTCAGGATAGGAAAGCGTCCGGCTCGTGAGGCGACCCCACGGCCTCACGCGCCGTTCCGAGTCTCCCTGAGGAGTGTTTCAGCTCGATTCGGACTATGGGCGTGTCTCCGGGCCTCGCTACAGCCGTTCGACGACCATCGCGATCCCCTGGCCGCCGCCGATACAGCCGGTGGCCAACCCATAACGACCGCCCCGATCGTGGAGGGCGTAGAGCAACGTCGTCAGGATCCGGGCCCCGCTGGCCCCAATGGGGTGCCCCAGGGCGATGCCGCCGCCATGGATGTTGAGCTTCTCCTCCGGAACGGGAAACTCCCGCAGGACCCCCAACACTTGCGCAGCAAAGGCTTCGTGAATCTCATAGAGGTCGATCTCGTCCGGCTTGAGCTGCGCCCTGTCCAAGGCCTTCCGGCAGGCGGGGACGGGCCCCATCCCCATGAAGCTCGGATCGACCCCTGCCGACGCCCAGCTCCTGATGGCTCCCAACGGTTTCAGTCCTAGATCCCGCGCCTTCTCCATCGAGGTGACAACCACTGCCGAAGCCCCGTCGTTGACCCCAGAGGCGTTCGCCGCCGTGATGGTCCCGCCCTCCTGAAAGGCCGGCTTCAGCCTGGCCATCTTCTCCAGGGTCGTCTCGCGGGGATGCTCATCCTGGGCGAACACGAGCGGATCGCCCTTCGGCTGCGGGATCTGGACCGGCACGATCTCCGCCTCGAATTTCCCATCCTTGATGGCCCGCTGGGCCTTCTCCTGGCTGTGCACGGCGAAGCGGTCCTGCTCCTCTCGGCTAATCCCATACTTTCGGGCGATCTGCTCGGCGGTCACTCCCATGTGGACAGAGGTGAAAGGACAGGTGAGGCCATCGGCCAGAATGGTATCCTCGACCTGGCCGTGCCCTAACCGCTGCCCCCACCGCGCCCGCCGAAGGAGGTAAGGGGCGGTGCTCATGCTCTCCATGCCCCCGGCCACCACGATGTCCACCTCGCCGAGCAGTATGCTCTGGGCCCCCAGGATCACCGCCTTGATACTTGAGCCGCACGCCTTATTGATCGTGTAACTCGGCACCTCGATGGGGATGCCAGCCTCGAGCGCCGCGACCCGAGCCGGGTTCAGGCCAAGGCCCGCCTGAAGGATATTGCCCACGATCACCTCGCCTATTTGATCGGGCGCCAGATGGGCCCGCTTCACGGCCTCGGCGACGACGACCGCTCCGAGCTTTGTCGCCGGTGTCTCCTTGAGCGCCCCGCCAAAGGTGCCGATAGGGGTCCTGACTGCACTCACGACTACGGCTGGTTCCATTTTCTGCTCCTTTCTGTTTCTGGGAATTAGACTGCAACCCTCGTTCCACTGTCAAGAGATTTTTAGCACTTGCGTTATAGCGCGTGCGTTATCCTTTGAAGCTGGATGTATCCTATTGCAAAACAAAGACTTGCGTTGTTCTCATTCGACATTGCGTTCGACGTTGGGACGAGCTATATTGTGTCATCACGATGCAAGACAGAGGCCTTCGATGCGGAGGGGGAAGCCATGAGGCTCAAGGGGCGGGTTGCGGTAGTCACTGGGGGCTCGCGCGGGATCGGTCGGGCGATCGCGCTAGCGCTTGCCGAGGAAGGGGCCGATGTGGCCGTCAACTACCAGCGGAACGAAGCCATGGCCAGAGAAGTCGCTCAGGCGATCGAAAGAACAGGGAGGGCGAGCGACATTTACCAGGCCGATGTCAGCGACCCCGAGCAGGTCCAGCGCATGCGCGATGCGGTACTCAAGCGGTTTGAACGGGTCGAAATCCTTGTGAACAACGCCGGCATTAACCGCGATAAGAGCTTTGCCAAGATGGACGACGACACCTGGAGGTCCGTGATCTCAGTGAACCTGAACGGCGTCTTCTACTGCACGAAGGTCTTCCTCGACGGGATGGCGGCCCGAGGCTATGGCAGGATCATCAACATTTCATCCATCGTGGGGCAGATGGGGAACTTCGGCCAGGCCAACTACGCGGCGGCCAAGGCTGGCCTCCTCGGCTTTACGAAGAGTTTGGCCAGGGAACTGGCCGGGAAAGGGATCACGGTGAACGCGATCGCGCCGGGGTTCATCGCGACCGACATGGTTTCCGGCGTCCCCGACGACGTGAAGCAGAAGATCCTCGCCCAGATCCCCCTGCGGCGATTTGGCAAACCGGAGGAGGTAGCAAAGGCGGTCGTCTTTTTGGGCTCGGAGGACGCGAGCTACATCACCGGTCAGGTGCTGAATGTGAATGGGGGGATGTATGTGTAAGGGGTGAGGTGTCTCCATGGCAGAGGAGCCGATCGTCATAAAGAAATACAGCAACCGGAAACTCTACGACTCCAGCCGGAGTCGCTACATCACCCTCGAGGAGATCGCAGGGCTGATCCGCGAGGGCAAGCAGGTCAAGGTCGTGGATAGCGCCTCCCAGGAAGATTTGACCACCGTCACGCTGGCCCAGATCATCCTCGAAGAGGAGAAGAAGCGGAAAAACCTCTTGCCGGTGGGCTTCCTCCACCAACTGATCCAATACGGACACTCTCTCCAGACCCTGTTCCAGAGGCAACTGCTTTCGAACCTGGAGGCCCTCATGGCGACGCAGACAGACGCCGGGAAGCTCTGGAGGGAGTGGGCGACCCGGGGATGGATACCTCCGGGGTGGGAGGTCAATCAGGGCCAAGCGCCCACCGAGGGGAAGTCCGAGGAGCGGACGGAGGCATCGCTCAGAGCTGAACTCGAGTCTCTGAAGGCGAGCCTTCATCGCTTGGAACAAAGGATCCACGAACACGAAAGCTCCCCCTCCTCCTGAGCAGGCCGCTCGTCCTTCCTTCCAGGTCGCGTGACACCCTTCGGAGTTTATGACTCCTTGCATCAGTTTCCGTGACACCTCGCTGACAGATCTTGACAAACATAACGCACCGTGTTAAATTATTAGGGTGTTCCGGTCTTGGGCTTCCGGTTGGTGAAGCGAGCCGGGGAGACACAGCGCCTTGGAACAAGAAATGCACTCCGGAGTTGGAGTTAAGGAGGATGGCGGATGTCAGCCATAGTGTCAGCGATAGAAGTTGAAGAGGGCTTTTGCTGGGATCACGGCTACCATCTCGGGCCTCGCTGTCCACGATGTTACAGCGAAATCGATGAACCCCCTCCAGACTAGGAGAGGGGGTCCGGCAGAGATCCGAGGATCGACGAAGGAGGTCCACCATGGATGAGATTTTCATCGGGAGTGCTGTGCGGACTCCCATCGGGAGCTTCAACGGAGCCCTCGCGTCCGTTCCGGCCCCCCAGTTAGGCGGTCTGGTCGTTGCCGAAGTGCTGCGTCGCGCGCACCTCGAGCCGGCCCAGGTCGATGAGGTGTATCTCGGCAACGTGGTGAGCGCCGGTATGGGCATGGCCCCGGCACGACAAGCGACCATCGCAGCCGGCCTGCCCCAGTCGGTTGGCGCAACCCTGATCAACAAGGTTTGCGGATCAGGCCTCAAGGCGGTCACGATGGCAGCCCAGGCCATCCGGAGCGGCGATGCGGAGATCATCGTGGCCGGGGGCATGGAGAACATGAGCCGGGCCCCGTATTTCTTGGACAAGGCCCGGACCGGATACCGAATGGGTCACGGCCAGCTCATCGACAGCATGATCCACGATGGGCTGTGGGACGTCATCAACGGCATGCACGTGGCGATTTCCGGCGAGATGTGCGCCGACAGATACCGGCTCTCCCGGGAGGAGCAGGATCGCTACGCCGTGCAGAGCTACACCCGTGCCCTGACAGCCCAGCGGGAGGGGCGCTTCAAGGCGGAGATCATCCCGGTCCCGGTTCATGCGCGCAGGGGCGAAGCAACGGTCGTCGAGGAGGATGAAGAGCCCGGGCGGCTCGCCCTCGAGAAGGTCCCAACGCTCAAACCCGCCTTCAAGGAGGGCGGGACCATCACGGCGGCGAACGCGCCATCCGTAAACGACGGGGCGGCAGCGGTGACGGTCCTCTCGGGGAGGCGGGCGGCTCAATTGGGGATCACGCCGGTCGCCCGGGTCGTCGGGTACGCGCAAGCCGCCCTCGCCCCCGAATGGTTCACGATCGCGCCCGCTGAGGCCATCAAGCAGGTATTAAAGCATACCGGTCTGCAGCTCGAGGACATTGACCTCTTCGAGATCAATGAGGCCTTTTCAGCCGTCGCGTTAGCCAACATGCAGATCCTGGGGCTCACCGAGGACCGCGTCAACGTCAAAGGGGGGGCCGTGGCCTTGGGTCATCCCATTGGTGCCACAGGAGCTCGCATCCTCACCACGCTCCTCTATCTCTTGCAGGAACGCCAGGTCCAACGGGGACTCTGCGCCGTCTGCCTTGGGGGCGGTGAGGCGATCGCCCTGATCATCGAGAGGGTCTAGAACTCCAACCCCCAATCCCCGATTTCCCAGGACGCTGGACCATCCAGAGTCCTGCCTAGTTTTCAATCCACTAAGAATCAATGACTTAACACTCCGCGTTAGAATATTTTGATGCGCCGCAAGAAAATACTTGACAAGAATAATGCACCGCGTTATATTCTCTGTGAAAGGTTCAGCTCCTCTCGGGCCGACGGAGAGGAGGCGATGGACCGAGGGGG
>Ga0209885_1000118_pt1 | contig 11390 bp, 12 predicted proteins | sample GWRWS3_40_50_FD_187223 | JGI IMG/M metagenome (GOLD analysis project Ga0209885, IMG submission 187223) | Riverbed sediment microbial communities from areas with vegetation nearby in Columbia River, Washington, USA - GW-RW S3_40_50 (SPAdes)... | ecosystem: Environmental > Aquatic > Freshwater >... | reverse complement strand
CAGTTTCCAAGGCTTGACTCAGGTGATTTAAACCAGAACTCAGATTCCAGAGGATGGTCTCATCCTGATCCTGTGGTCGGCGAAGTAACTGCAGAATCTCATTAAAGCAGTTTCTGGCTTCATAATAGGACATGTGACCCCCTCCTCTTTGCTTACCAGTAACTCATCCAGCCCCCATACTCGATATACAATCTCTGCGACCATCGCGGAATTCACCTTTACGGTTCCAACCACCGATGGGCCTTCTCCCTCCCCATCGCGAGGGTGCTAGGGTTACCGAGAAAAGAGCCAGGCTACTTGCGAAATCACTCGGGTTGTCTCAGCAGATCATGCGTGCCGATACGCAGGAGGAAGAAAGTTTCCCCCTCGACACGGAACATGAAACGGTAATGCTGAGTGATCCGGCCTTCCCAGAGGTTCTCATAACCCTTCATTTTCTTGATCTGAAGCGAGGGATGCCGGGGATTGGTGAAAAGGATGGCGAGCTGTTTTCGGGCTCGCTCTTGAATTGAGGCAGGGAGGCTTTCAAATTCTTTCTTGAATCGTTGGGTCCGCGCAAGGATCATTCCTCGAGGTCTCTGAGGAGCTCTTCCACGCTCGAGAAGGTTTGAACCCTACCGGCTCTGATATCGCGTTCCGCCGCCCGCTCCCCTTTCTGCCACTCCTCCGTCCACCAATATGTCTGGTCCGAGTCGATGAGCCCAGCCCTAGCCGCGACCCGCGCCTCCTCCCGAGTGAGCCCCTTGGCATGGAGGAGATCGTCCTGGATCCGCTCGATCTTCGCCTTGGCTCGGATAAGGATCTTCTGTTCCGCGGGGGAGAGACGAGGGGCTGGGGCCTTGGCCGCAAGCCGCTTAGGAATCAGGACGATCCGCCCGCCCTCAGCTTTCGCATCGAGGAAATCCCCCGCCTCCAGCCCGAGGGCTTCGAAGACCTCCTTCGGAATGGTGACCTGATGCTTCGGTCCGATGCGAACTGCAGCCATGTGTCCCTCCGTACTGTGCATCCGGGAATGATTCCTACTTTCTTACTGTAAGAATATCGCGCTTCTCAGAGCATGTCAAGGGAGCGGCCGCTATCACGCTTGAACGGAGCGTGCGAGCAGGGTGATGGATTCGATGTGGTAGGTTTGGGGGAAGAGGTCGAGGGGAATGACTTTCCGAAGCTCGTAGCCGCGCTGGACGAGGCGCTTCAGATCGCGGGCGAGCGTGCTGGGGTCACAAGAAACGTAGATGATCCGCCGGGGCTGGAGCGCCACCATCCCCTCTAGGACGGCACGTTCGAGGCCGAGGCGCGGTGGATCGACCACGACAATGTCAGCCTTATCGGCCAGTTTGCGCGTCTCGAGGGATCGGGAGACGGGCATCCGGAGAACACGCGCCTTCTCACCTACACCGGCCAAGCGGATATTGAACTCCGCGTCCCGCGCCGCGCGGGGATTGCCCTCGACACCTATCACGGTCGCCGCGCATTGGGCCAGGGGCACCGTGAAGGTACCCACCCCGCAGTAAAGATCTACGACCCGCTCGTTGCCCTCGAGGGACGCCATTTCCAAGACGAGTTGGATGAGAGCCGCCGCGGCCGCTTCGCTGGGCTGGAAGAATGAGGCGGCGTCCACGCGGAAGCTGTAGGCACCTGCCTGCATAGTGAGGTGGCCATCGCCGAAGCGATCAAGGAATCGAGGTGCCGGTTCGCTCCTTCCGACCTGGCTTCGGTCTGTTTTCTCGGTGCCCAATAACACTAGGCCCGTAAGATGCGGCACGCGCTCGCGCAGGATGAAAAAGAGATGTCGCAGCGACGCACGCTCGACCGGGAGGCCCACCAGCGTCAGGAGCGACTGGTTCGATTGGGGACTGGCGAGCAACCAGACCTCGTGAAGGCCGGGGACGAGTTTCGTGAGAGGCGGCGTCCGCTGGCGTGCCAGGCCCTCCAAGATTTCATTCAGCATCGGGTGGAGGAGCGGACAGGTTCCCACGGGCACGACACGGTGCGAGGCGGGGGCGAAAAAGCCGAACTGGCACCATCCCTCGACCTCTCGCACCTGAAGCTGTGCCCGCGTGCGATATCCCAGCCCGTCGCTGGGACGGATCAGCGGCCCTAAGGGAATGTCCCGGAATCCACCGAGTCGCGCCAATTGATCGCGCAGGATCTCGGCCTTCCAGTAAAGCTGGGCTTCATCTTTAAGGTGCAACCACTGGCAGCCACCGCAGCGTCCGAAGTGCCGGCAGGGGGGACTCATCCGGTCCGCCCCCGGCTTCTCGATCTGTTCGATGGCTCCCCGCAAATAGTCGCCCCTCGATTCCACGATGCGCGCGCGCACGACGTCCCCCGGGACTGCATAGGGGAGAAAAACCACTTGACCGTCACTCGTGCGGGCGATGCCGTGTCCTCGAAAGGCGAGGCCGGACACGGTGAACGTGAGCGTCTGCTTCTCGGCCGACACAGAACCTTCAGCCATGGCTTCTTCGGACTTCATCAGTGAAGGCAGGTCAGATCAGTGTGAATAGGGGTCTGTCGAGCTGGTGCAAGACTCCCGGATCACTCGCCGGCAGCATGGCAGATCTGGGTGATCTCCCGCCACTGGAGGTCTGGAAGGAGCGTGATCCACTTGCCATCCGCCTTTGCGGCCAGCGCTTTCAATCGCTCGACTCGATCGGCGGTGGTCGGATGCGTGGACAGATACGTGAGGAACGCCGGCCCCTCCTTCCCCTGCTCCTTCTCTTTCAGAGATTCGAAAAACCGGACCAGGCCTGCGGGATCGATCCGGGCTGCGATGAGCATCCGGATCCCCTCCAGATCCGCCTCCTCCTCGTGACCGCGGCTATATCGCAGGATCCCAAGGATCCGGGCCCCTTCCAGCCCGAACCTCATGGCGCCGCTCGCGTCACCGGTCAGGGCAGCCAGGAGGAACCCGGTCGAGGCGTTTTGAACCAGCATACGCGTGGCGTGGCGTCTCACGATGTGCTGCACCTCGTGGGCGAGAACGCCGGCCAGTTCTTCAGGGGTTTGGGTCCGCTCGACGAGCCCTCGGAACAGCACGATGAATCCGCCGGGGGCCGCAATGGCGTTCACCGTTGGATTGTCAAGCACTGCCACTCGAAAGGTATAAGGCGAAGCAGGAAGGGTCCGGGTCAGGGTGATTGTGATCTCGTCAACCGCCCGGGTGAGGGTCGGATCCGTGCACCGCTTTGGGGTCGGCGCGAGGTTTTCGACCACGGCCTCACCGAGGCCCTCTTCCCACGAGGCCGGGACCTGGGACGCAACAACGCCTGCCATAGCCGGGATACCCCAAAGGTACAGGGCTGTCGTTATCCCGATGACGGCGAGGGCTGCGAGCAGGGTCAGCTTGGCGCGCGCCCGGCGACGGGCGGGGTCGTGGAACCGGGTTGCCAGCTCGGGCGCGACCCGATGCAGTGCGGTCAGGAATGCGGCGTCTGAGACGAGGAGGGCCTCCGGAATCTCGCCGCCTCGCTCGAGACGGACCTCCTCACCCGCGTAGAAGCCCTGGGTCTGTCTGATCTCTGGATACGGCCACCAGAGTGTGCCTGCCTCGGTGGTGACCTCGAGGCCGCTCCGCATCAGGCGGATCGCCGCCCGGTGGCGTGCCGCGCTTCGGCCGTCCAGATAGTATCCTTCCCAGTCGGTCTTCATCAGTGTGGATCGATGTCCCTTCCGTTGGTAAAGGCTGTCAAGCCGCGTGGCGGCGCGTGGCGGGGTGCGGTGCGCGCGGCTCGCTACAGGAGAATGAGAGCATGGAAGGCCGGGTTCTGTCTAGCCGAAGTCGAAGCCGGTGTCTAGATCCAGAAAACTGGCGAGCCCTTCTCCTGTGGCCGAGGCGAGCTGGGCGTCCTGCCTGATGACTGCCATATCCAGGGGACCGTCAAGGATCAAGTACTGGCAGGTAAAGCGGGCGTTTCGGACCAAAACCCATGGCCAGCCCAGGCCTAAGGTCAAGCCCAGCAGAAGAAAGTTTCCGAGGGTCAGCAAGAGCAGACGCCCCCCCGTGACGGTCGAGCGAAAGCGGGCATTCCCAAAGCTGGTATGATCCCAGAAGTAACGCAGGAGCTTGGCCTGGAACCAGAACCAATAGAGGCCCAGGGTCGGAAAAAGAAGCAGGAAGGCCAGGATGTAGCTGCCCAAAAGATCCCGCCCTCGTCCGTCGAAATCGAACTTCTGAGTACCGAAGTAGGAGTGAGAGGTCATGAAGGCGTATTGCTTGGTCAGGAAGAATGGGTAGTAGAGCCCCAGGGTGATCATCGAGAGAAACGTGCCCCCGACGAAGATCTTGAGAAAGTCCAGGGCCCGACCGCGGAACGAGAACCGGATTCCCCGCCAGGACGTCCGACTCATGCGGTAGCGGCGGGCCCCCACCATGGCGACGGGAACGAACACGAAGCCGATCACGTACGCGGTCGCAAGGGCTCCGGCCTTGACCGCCTCGCTGGCTTCAAAGTACTCCGGGACGATGAAGAGCGCGCCGATGGGCAGGAAGAACACCAACAGCGCCTTCAAGAAGCCCACGAGCAGCTCCTTGCCCGTTCCGTGGTAGGCGAACCGGTCCCCGGCAAACTCGGTCTGGCTCAACAAGTAGTTCCGGACTCTCACCTTCCCCCAGAAATAGTAGATCCCGAGCGTGAGGATCGTGAGAAAGATATTCACGGTGTGGATGCCAAAGAGCGATCCGCCCTTGCCATAGAAGAACAACGTGTGGATCCCGTCTTCGCTACCTTCGACGTGGGGCGGGGGCTCGGGGACAGCAGTGGGAGGGATCCGGGGTGGGGGAGATGGCGGACCTTGCTCCGTCAAGAGCGGTGGAGCGGCCTCGGTCCTGTATATCGGCCCTGTGCGGGGCGGCGAAGGAGGCGCTGACCGCGCCGCAGGAGAACTCGCCTGCCGGGGTGGAGGACTCGGTCGCGTCGGAGGAGCCTGTGCAGCAGCCTGAACCGGCCCCCCCGCATCGAGGGGGGCGCTGCAGGATTTGCACGTCGGCCGGGGCATCTGCATCAACTTGCACTTGGGGCATTTGACGCCGATCACCTGCAAAACCTCCGTGTCCTCATCCGAAAGGCCTGGAAGGCGACTGTCCTGCCCCCTCAGCCGCCGCGGCCTCTGACACCACTACAATATAGCCCTATATGCAAGAGTCAGTCCAGGGCTTCTCGCCCGTGCCTTCATGATCCGCTTGACACCTCAACTTCCCCCGTGCGATTTTCTGCACGGGAGGGGATGTCATCCCATGAAGGTGAGCTTCAATTGGTTGCGGGAACTCGTGGAGATTGTGCTGACCCCTGCGGAGCTAGCCGACCGCCTGACCATGGCTGGACTCGAGGTGGAAGGGGTTGAGGAGATCCGGCCCGCCTTTACGCAGGTAGTTGTCGGACGTATTCAGGCCATCGATTCACCTCCCCGGGGTGAGAAGGTGAGTCTCTGTCGCGTCGATGTGGGTGGAACGGTCGTCCCAATCCTGTGTGGCGCGCCTAATAGGGCAGTCGGTGCGCGAGTGGCTGTGGCGCTGCCGGGAGCGGAGTTGCCAGACGGGCGACAGATCCAGGAGGCGCTCATCGGAGGAGAACGATCGGTCGGCATGCTCTGTTCTGAGAAAGAGTTGGGCCTCGGGGAGGATGGCACGGGTCTACTCATTCTCGACGAGACGGCGACCCCGGGCCTCGATCTCGCCCAGGCCTTGAGACTTCACGACCACATCCTGGAGGTCGCCGTCACCGCGAATCGGGGGGACTGTCTCTCCCATTGGGGCATGGCGCGGGAGGTGGCTGCACTGACGGGGGCGACCCTTCGCCTCAAGGCCGTCAGGCCCCGAGAGGGGACAACGTCGATACAGGACCTCACCGCGGTGACCCTAAAGGCGTCCGATCTCTGCCCCCGATATGCGGCCCGGGTGATCCAGGGGGTGAACATTGGCCCCTCTCCCTTCTGGGTGAGGCGGCGGCTTGTCCTTTCAGGCTTGAGACCCATCAACAACGTGGTGGATGCGACGAACTATGTCCTCCTCGAGATGGGCCAGCCCCTTCACGCCTTCGACCACGCGAGACTGGAGGGGGGGCGGATCGTGGTACGCCGGGCGGTGAAAGGCGAGCGGATCGTGACGCTCGACGGCCTGGAGCGCCCCCTCGAACCCGGGATGCTCATCATCGCCGATGCGGTGAGCCCGGTCGCCATTGCTGGCGTGATGGGGGGTCTCGCAACAGAGGTGACACGCAGGACGCAGGACCTGCTGCTGGAGAGCGCCCTCTTCCAGCCAGTCAGCGTCCGTCGGACGGCCAAGGCACTCACGCTCAGTTCCGAGTCCTCGTATCGCTTTGAGCGAGGGGTTGATCCACAGGGGGTGGACCGGGCACTGGACCGAGTGGCCGCGCTCATCGTTGGGCTCGCCGGCGGTCGGGTGGCCCGGGGTCTCATCGACGTTCAGGCGGCGCGCCGGAAGCGCACGCCCCTCCGTCTGCGAGTCGAGCGGGTCCGGCAGGTTTTGGGGAGCGCCGTTGCTCTGCCCGAAGTCGGTCGGGTCCTCAGGCGGATCCAGTGCCGGGTGAAGCCACGGGGATCCAAAGTGCTAGCGGTCGCGCCACCAAGCCACCGGCTCGACCTCACCCGGGAGATCGATCTGGTCGAGGAGGTGGCCCGGCTCAGAGGCTTTGATCAGATTCCGACCTCGAGACCGGCGAGCGAGGTCCGGCCGGCAGGGGTAAGCTCCTTCTGGGGGATTGAACGCCAGATGCGTCGGCTGCTGACGGCCTGGGGCTTCCAGGAGACGGTCAATTTTAGCTTTACACGCGAGGAGCTTCTTGATAAGTTACGCCTGCCGGCGGACGACCCCCGGCGACGCCTGCTCAGAATCCGAAATCCGCTGGGGGGGGAGGCAGTCTTACGGAGTCTCCTCCTTCCCTCTCTCCTTGAGAACCTGGTTCTAAACGAAAGCCGGGGGAGTCGCGAGGCGAAGCTCTTTGAAATCGCTCGGGTCTTTCGTCCCCAGCCGGGGGCGCCCACACCGGTCGAAGTGCGGACTGTTGCAGTCGTTGCCGCCGGAGATCGACTCCCCGCGTGGTGGGGGACGAAGGGGGAAAGGGTTGATTTCTACGATCTGAAGGGGGTCGTAGAGACCCTCGACAAGATTGTAGGCGTCTCTCTGGCCCTCAGGGCGGCGGCCGATATCCCGTATCTCCATCCCGGCCAGCAGGCAGAGGTCGTGCTTGAGGGGGATGCGGTCGGCTCGATTGGGACGCTCCATCCGGAGGTGATCCGGAACTTCGATCTCAAGACGGTGGCGGTCGCGATGGAGATCGATCTGGATCGGCTCGATCGGGACCGGAAGCCCCAGGCGCGGTACAGCCCGCTGCCCAGGTATCCTGCAGTCTTCCGGGATATGGCCGTGGTCGTTCCGGAACGCATGCGGGCCGCAGAGGTAGAGGGTTCCATCCGCCGCGCCGGAGGGGCGCTGGTGGAAGAGGTGAGACCCTTCGATGTCTATCGAGGGGAGCCGGTGCCCGAGGGGAAGAAGAGCCTCGCCTTTTCAATCCAGTACCGTGCGGCGGATCGGACACTCACCGATGAAGAGGTGGCGACGATTCACAGAAAGATCCTGGAGGCGGTAGAGCGGGATCTGGGGGGCGTCCTGCGATGATCCTCGAAAGGCTTCAGGACCTGGAAAAGAAGGTTCGCGAGGTGGTCTCGCTCCTCAGTCAATGTGAATCGGAGAAGAAGGCCCTGGGGAGCCGGATCGGAACCTTGGAAGCCGAAAAGGCCACGTTGAAGAAGGCCGTCGAGCGACTCGAGACCGAGCGGCAGGAAGTTCGGGCCCGGGTGGACGAGCTCCTTGAGGAGGTCTCCCGGGTGGAGGCCGCGTTGCAAGTGCGGCGATGACAGGTCAGGGTGATCTCGTGCAGGTGGAGATCTTCGGAGAGCGGTATGCGTTGCGGGGCCTCGGAGGGGAGGACGTGACGTACACCCAACGGGTTGCCCATTATGTCGATCAGCAGATCCACGAGGTGGCGGGCGGGACGGCCGTCCTTTCGATCAAGATGGCGGTCCTGGCCTCGCTGAACATTGCGGACGCCTTTCTGAAGCTCGAGGCGTGGGTGAAGAAGGAGGAGACCGCAGCGGCGGCGAAGATCCAAGAGCTAGAAGCGGAGCTGGATACCGTGATCGCGCGGAAGCCCTCGAAGGGAGGGCCTGAACGATGACGACCGGAACCCCCTGCCGTGTTCGTGATGGGGTCGGTTTCCTTGAACCAACAGCGAAAGATAGGGAGCCCCTACAGGTGCGCGGTGTGCACGCCCTGAGCCTGTCGAAGGGCAGGTCGAAGGGAAGCCTAAAGCGCATGCGGGGCACCCACCTGCGATGGCAGGTTCACGAGGAAACTTCCACACGGCACCCAGGTGGGGGGTTTTTCTTTCTCCGCTTTCCCGCCGCCATCCCCGTTTGCATCTCCCCTCAGGCGTAGTTGGCTGACGAGGGGTCCTCTGCTCCTTCCCGCCCACCACCGGTTTAGGATCCGGCGTATGAATTCAAAGGGTGCCGTGCGCACACAGATGCGTCGACTGAGGGAAGGCTTGGCCCTCAAGATCGGTCTGGCATTTGATTTTCAGGTGGTGGATCATCTTCCGGTGGAGGCCCGCGATGTTCCGGTCGATTGTGTCGTCACGGAGAGCCGGATGATCGAAGCGGGAAGGGGAAGAGAGGGTCCACAGCGAGACTCCTGAGGAGGTGATGGACCGTGGAGATCACGGGGATCGGCTGGTTGATCGTGGTCGGTGTTGCAGTTCTCTCCCTCGCCCTGGGCTTCATGGCCCCGAAGGTTCTGGCGCGCCGCCGCACCGCCGAGGCCGAAGCGCGGGTCCGGACGATCGTCGCGGATGCCGAGAAGGAGGGCGAGCGCAAGCGGAAGGAGGCGGAGCTTGAGGTAAAGGACATGATCTTCCGGGCCAAGGCGGAGCTGGAAAAGGAGGCCCGGGAGCGTCGCGACGCCCTCCAGGCTCTGGAGCGGCGTCTCCTCCAGCGGGAGGAGTCGTTAGAGCGCAAACTGGATCATTTGGATCGTCGGGAGCAACAGATCAGCGGCAGGGACGCGGACTTTACTCGTCGGGATGAGCAGCTTCGAGAGAGTGAAAACAAGATCCAGGCGCTCTTGGCGGAGGAGCGGCAGAACCTCGAACGCATTTCGGGGATGACCGCAGAGGAGGCCAAGAGGGTGTTGATGCGGCACATGGAGAGCGAGGCCCGCCTGGAGGCGATGGCCCTCGTCAGGCGCATCGAGGATGAGGCGAAGGAGACGGCGGACCGCAAGGCCAAGGAGGTCTTGGCCATCGCCATCGATCGGTGTTCGTCTGATTTTGTCGCCGAGGCGACCGTCTCGGTGGTTGCTCTGCCCAGTGATGACATGAAGGGGCGGATCATCGGCCGGGAAGGGCGCAACATCCGGGCCTTCGAGAAAGCCACCGGGATCGATGTCATCGTGGACGACACGCCGGAGGCGGTGATCCTTTCGGGCTTCGACTCGGTCCGCCGAGAGATCGCGCGGATTGCCATGGAGCGCCTCATCGTCGATGGCCGGATCCACCCCGCCCGCATCGAAGAGGTCGTGGAAAAGGTCAAGAAGGAGATTGACGAGAAGATCCGAGAGGCGGGGGAACAGGCCACCTTTGCGCTGGGCGTGACGGGATTCCACCCGGAGCTGATCCGGCTCATCGGCCGCCTCCGGTACCGGACGAGCTACTCCCAGAACCAGCTTCATCACACCGTGGAGGTGGCTCAGTTGGCGGCCGTGATCGCCACCGAAATGGGGCTGGATCCTGCCCTAGTGAAGCGGGCCGCGCTGCTGCATGATATCGGCAAATCGGTGGACGGCTACCATGAGGGGACCCACACCCAGATTGCCGCAGAATTTGCGAAGAAGTACGGGGAACATCCTCATGTGATCAATGCCATTGCCGCCCACCATGAAGACGAGGAGCCGAACTGCCTCGAGGCTGTGATCTTGCAGGCGGCGGATTCCCTCTCGGCCGCCCGACCGGGGGCCCGTCGGGAGATGTTAGAGTCGTACGTGAAGCGATTGGAAAAACTGGAAAAGGTCGCCGATTCCTTCAAGGGCGTCTCCAAGTCTTATGCGATCCAGGCCGGACGGGAAATTCGCATCATCGTGGAAAGCGGTCAGGTCTCCGATGCCGATGCCCAGCAGATGGCCCGGGACATCGCCAGACGGATCGAGCAAGAGTTGCAGTACCCCGGTCACGTAAAGGTCACGGTGATCCGTGAGACGCGGGCCGTGGAGTATGCCAAGTAAGACATCAGACCAGAGACGGGAGACCAGAGACTGGAGATCGGAGACCCGTGGTGGCAGCTGCTAAATTGCTCAGCCCATCTCTCCAGTCTCCAGTCCCCGGTCTGAGGTCCCCGTGAAGGTCCTGTTTATTGGCGACATCGTCGGAACCCCAGGGCGGCAGGCCGTGACCGCCCTGCTGCCGGGGCTTCAGAGGGAGTACGGAATTGCGTTGACGATTGCCAATGCCGAGAATGCGGCGGGCGGCTTCGGCATCACCCCGTCGGTGGCGGAGGAACTCTTCAGGGCCAACATCGATCTCCTGACGTCGGGCAACCATATCTGGGACAAGAAAGAGGGGGAGCTCTACATCACTACCGAGCGGCGTCTCCTCCGTCCCGCCAACTATCCGGAGTCCGCCCCAGGATCTGGGGTGGCCCTCTGGGAGCGGGGAGGGACGCGAGTCGGCGTGTTGAATCTGCAGGGCAGGGTCTTCATGCCAACCATCGACTGCCCCTTCAGGGTCGGAGAGCAGAAGATCACGCTCCTCAAGGAGGCGACCGACCTCATCATCGTCGATTTTCACGCCGAGGCCACCTCCGAGAAGCAGGCCTTTGCGCGTTTCGTCGACGGTCGCGTGTCGGCGGTGGTGGGCACGCATACGCATGTCCAGACCGCCGACGAACAGATCCTCCCCGGTGGCACCGCCTACATCTCCGATGTGGGAATGACTGGGGCCAGCGATTCGGTCATCGGGATGGAATTCTCGGATGTCATCCATCGCTTCCTCACCCAGACGCCCTCGAAATTCCGCGTGGCCAAGGGGAACCCGATCCTGTGCGCCGTCCTGCTGGACCTGGAGGAGGAGAGCGGCAGGGCCAAGGCCATCACTCGGCTCCAGCTTCGCGAGGACGGGGTAAGCGCGTCGTAGGGACAAGGATGCCGGCTCAGGTGGTGGACGGAAGAGCAATCGCTGCCGCGATCCGCCGCGAGGTGCAGGCGGAGCTGAAGGCGTTAGCCGCGGGCCACCGACCACCAGGCCTGGCGGTGATCCTCGTCGGCGAGGATGCCGCCTCGGCCACCTATGTGCGCAATAAGGCCAAGGCCTGTGAAGAGGTGG
>Ga0209885_1000116_pt1 | contig 11433 bp, 7 predicted proteins | sample GWRWS3_40_50_FD_187223 | JGI IMG/M metagenome (GOLD analysis project Ga0209885, IMG submission 187223) | Riverbed sediment microbial communities from areas with vegetation nearby in Columbia River, Washington, USA - GW-RW S3_40_50 (SPAdes)... | ecosystem: Environmental > Aquatic > Freshwater >... | reverse complement strand
GCCGAAATGACAGTAGATATAGCATGCAGGTCAGCAATATCTTTGCGTGGAGTTAGCCACTTAACTATACCAATAGACGTGCAAGAGATGAAACTAGGAGGAAAATACTCCAGACATAAAGTACCCGGTCACACTTCAGACTTTTACGCCGACATAACCGTACCGGATAGAGGCCTATTACAAGATGCCGCAAATATTTTGAATTCCGGCAAGAAAGTAGTATTGCTGGTAGGACAGGGAGCTCTTGGTGCGGGAGATGAAGTAATACGTGTGGCAGAAAAGTTGGAGGCTCCTGTTGTGAAGGCATTGCTTGGTAAAGCAGTAATTCCAGACGATCATCCTGTCTGTATCGGCGGTCTAGGGCTTTTAGGAACTGAACCTGCAACAGACGCAATGAATGAAGCTGACATTTTACTAATGATTGGAACATCTTTTCCGTATATCGACTATCTTCCAAAACCTGGTCAGGCAAGAGGGGTACAGATTGATATTAAACCAAATAACATTGGATTGCGTTATCCTGTTGAGATCGGGTTGGTAGGTGATTCTAAACTTGTATTGTCTGAATTGCTACCGTTGTTGCGTCAGAGGGATAAGGAGACAGAGGTCGAGTTTCTTAAATCTAAACAAAAAGCAATGAAAAATTGGGATAAACTATTGGAAGAAAAGAGTACTAGAACCGACAAGCCAATCAAACCGCAAGTCGTTGCAAAAGCAGTTTCTGAAGAAATAGAAGATAATGCAATAATTTCTGTAGATTGTGGTGCGAATACTACTTGGGCAGCTCGTTACCTAGATATAAGAAAAGGAATGAAATTTTCACTTTCAGGTACTTTATCAAGTATGGCGAACGGTTTACCATACGCGATAGCAGCACAGATTGCCTTTCCAGAAAGACAATGTATTGCATTTGTTGGTGATGGTGGACTGACTATGTTGATGGGTGAATTTGCTACTGCCGTACAGTACAACCTTCCAATCAAAGTAATTGTTATCAAAAATAACATATTAGGCATGATTCGGTGGGAACAAATGGGATTCCTTGGAAATCCAGAATTCGGAGTAGAATTTTCTCCAATCGATTTCACAAAATTTGCTGAAGCTTGCGGCGGCAAGGGGTATGTCATAAAGGAGCCATATGAGGTAAAATCTAAAATTCATCAAGCCCTGAAAGAAAAAAAACCAACTATAATTGAAGCATATGTTGATCCATTTGAACCACCCATGCCACCAAAGGTAGAAATGGAATTTGTTAATAATCTAGCTAAGTCATTTGCAAAAGGGCAGCCATATTCCAGACGGATTGGATTAACTCTGTTTAGGAACCAAGTGCATCGAAGTTTAATGAAAATACATTCACATTCTGTTAAAGAAGACTAAACTTGATTAATTGCTGACAAGCTCTATCTAAAAAAGATATGAATATACGCCAATGAAATACGATAATGTTACTTTATATTTTGTACATTTTTTTGTTTGCGATTCACTCAATATGGTCTTTCATCAATCACTGTGCTCGATGATGAAATAAAATAAGATAAAGCAGATCCCTTTTCTTTATGTAAAGCAAATTAGCGTTATAAGCGACTCGTCTAACTATTCAAATTCACGATGGTGTTCTGGTTTGACATGGACGTTAAGCTGATCTGCTAATGGTCCCTTGATTTCTTTAACATTGTCTTTAAACAATACCATGTCTGTACCTTCCTTTCTGCAATAGATATTTACCTTCCATTTTTCGTCATCTATGTTTGGAAAATCAGACCGGTAGTGAGCTCCTCTACTTTCTTGTCGCATCAGGGCGCACCTTATTATGGCCTCACAAATAACCAGTGACGACTTTACTTCCATAGTTAAAGCAACATTTTCATCATCAATTTTGAATTCTTCCAAAATGTTATCTTTGGAATAAAATTCCCTCTTTAATTCCAAAATTCTTTTCAATCCATTTTGGAGCTTTGTCTCTTCTCTTATTATTCCTGCATTATATTTCATTAATTCTTGTATTTCATTGCGAAAAGTAACCGGTTCCTTAACTATGAAGATCCCTTCATCAAAATCTATTTGGTTATTTATGTTTGATCCTAACAGTGATGGCCCAGTTTTCTGTCTTTCTTCTACTTCCTTTGCCAATCTCGCTGCTTCAGCACCAGCAATTTTTCCAAAAACTACTGTGTCCAGTAAACTATTTCCACCTAAACGATTAGCACCATGGATCTGACTTATTACTTCACCAACAGCAAATAGACCTCTAACCTTTGTTCTACAATTTATATCTACTAGTACTCCGCCCATCGAATAATGTGCAGTAGGTCCAACCTCCATTTTCTCTTTGGATATGTCGATTCCGTCAATATTTTTGAATTGTTCGTACATCGTTGGGAGCCTGTCCAAAATTTTTTCCTTTGAGAGATGGGTTATGTCCAACCAAACTCCACCGTGTGCCGTACCTCTGCCAGCAACTATCTCATTAAAAGTCGCACGGGCTACTACATCGCGTGGTCCTAGCTCCATTCTTTCCGGATAGTAATTTTTCATATACCTTTCACCTTTTGAATTTAACAAAATACCTCCTTCACCACGTATCGCTTCGGTAGCTAGGGTACCCAAAGCCTTCTCGGGCCAAACCATTCCGGTAGGATGGAACTGTACCATCTCCATATCTACTAGATCTGCGCCTGCTTCATATGCTAGAGTCACACCTTCTCCATAGTTTTCAAATATTCTAGAACTACTAACGGCGTAAACTCGCGTATATCCACCAGTTGCAAGTATTAGAGACTTGCATTCGAATATCACGATTTCTTTCTTCTTAAAATCTATTCCACACGCTCCTTTGACTTCTTCTGTTGGTTCTCTTTTTTCATCTACATTCCTTGATTTTAATAATTTTGTGATGTAAACATTGTCTACAATTTCGATTTCCCGCTGAATAACTTGGTCTAAGAGTACGCGAATTATTTCCTGACCAGTCCAATCTTCATAGAATACAGTCCTTCTGTAAGTGTGGGCGCCAAAAAATCGTTGGGTTAATTTACCATTTTTCTCCCTATGAAACCTAGCTCCCCAATTAACTAGTTCATTTACAGAGTCTGGTGCATTCTTGCAAAGTACTTCAACTCTTTCATAATCAGCAAGAAACTCTCCTTCACGTAGTGTATCGGCAGCATGTATCACCCAGTTATCTTCTGGATCCATAGTACCAAGGGCTGCATTGATACCACCTCTTGCAAGTACCGTATGAGGATCTCCTCTCTTACCCTTACTAATTATGAGAACGTTGGCTCCGGTATCATGAGCTTCAATCGCAGCTCGAAGACCAGCAGAGCCACCACCTATAATTAAGACATCGCATGAGCGTTTCGATCCTGTGTTCATATTATCTGTCAATTTGGTTGTTACATTGCCAATAGCATAATTGAACCTTTTGAAATACTTTCCTGTAGTGAACCCAATAGAGTTTGTACAGGTTTTAGCATCGATATACAATTCAAAAGGAGTAATTCAGTTCTACGAGGATTGGCTATACAGACTTGCAATATATTACGATCAGGAGAAAAATCCTGCTTCACAATTTTGCTGGACAGCAAGATCTTATTTGTACTAGTACCCAGTAAATTCTTCAATCTCTTAGTCCAGTTTTAATACTACCAATTAATCATAATAACCACTCTAGATAAATATAAAGAAGTGGAAAGTTATACTGATCGCCGTGCTTCATGGCTAGAAAGTTTTTACGACCTTATAGTTGCAATAGTTGTCTTGCAATTGAGTATCAATCTTAGTCACGACGTTTCTATAAATGGGTTTTTTAAATTTGTAGCATTGTTCATACCAGTTTTCTGGGCGTGGATTGGTGTTACATTTTATTCAACAAGATTTGGGACTGATGATATGATACATCGATTTCTTATGCTATTACAGATTGGCGCTTTTGCCTTTATGGCTGTTAATATCCCAGATGGCTTGGGTAGTAATTCAAGTTGGTTTGCTCTATCATATGCTGCCAGTCGTGCTATACTTATAGTTGAATACCTTCGTGCAGGAAGACACGTACCTGCAGCGCGCAAGCTAACAGCTCGTTATTCCATTGGATTTTCGATTTCGACAGCAATATGGTTTGCATCTGTATTCGTACCTCCACCGCTCAGATTCATTCTATGGATTATTGGCTTAGCAGTTGATGTAGGTATCCCATTGTTGTTCACTAAACAGTTTTCAATGCAATTTGCTCCCCATACAAGACATTTGCCAGAACGTTTTGGATTGTTTACAATAATCGTTTTAGGCATAGCAATTTTAGGTGTTGTTGATGGCATTGCAACTCATCAATGGACTATCTCTTCCATGGTAACTGCCGCCCTGGGACTTGGAATGACATTTAGTCTGTGGTGGCTATATTTTGATAATCTGGATGGCTCAGAAATTAGGGCACTTCGTGAAAATAAGCAATTAGGAGTATATGTTACCTGGCTATACATCCATATTCCTTTGATAATTGGCTTTACAGCACTGGGTGTAGGAGTGGAGCATGTAGTTCTGAGCAATCAAAGTTTAGCTCTGCCGCCTTCTGAAGCATGGCTTATGTGCCTTTCGACTTCTATATGCCTGTCTGCAATAGGGGTAATACAAATAACTTCTGCAAAGAGTAACGTTACTTTAGTTAAATCAAAATGGTCAGAAAAATACAGAGAGGCAATTTACAGCCTAGGGACAGCAGTAGTTGTTCTCATTATTGGCGCTGCTTTAAGTGATACTCTGTTACCTGTTTTCTTTATGTCTATTATAGCTGCAACCTGCATTGCTCAAGTCATTGTAGATATCAGACGTCATCCCTTTCACCTTGAATATAAATTTTGACTTGTGATATCATCTGGAAATGAGTATATCAGCTACATTTCTTAATACAGAATTTTTACATATTAGTGCCAGTTAGGGTACCTGCTAGAGTAACAACAGTAACACATGAGAAAAGGAGGATGTTTATTCCATACATATATTATTTCCTTGATACAATTAATCATACTTCTTTACTTTGAATAGATTAAGATTATCGATTTCTCAAAACAGTGGAATTCATATCTGTTTGGTCCCATTTAGGAGATAGGTTCATTAAAATATTAGCAAGTCTATCCAAATATCATAACTCAAATAGGATCAAAAAGTGTACTTACTATTACTACAGTAACATTGTTACTAAATTAAGAAATCGAGTGGATTCGAACCCTGAATGTAGTAGGGTTCAAGGAACTAGTATAATACTTTTCGAGCTAATTCCCAGAACCAATTGCGTAGGCGATGTGGGTTCGGTGGGATGCAATACACAAGTGTATGTAATCCATTTTGAAAATCCCATCTAGTAAACCGCAAAAGTTTAGAGTTTAAGGCAGCATTCCCCCTCAATATTGATTCTGAATAGAATTATTAAACGTGACTTTATATTAAAAGGCACTAGTCTATCACATATTATGAAAATTGGATTAATATCGGATACGCATGATAACATTGAGAATATACTGAAGGCTGTAAGTGAATTTAATAGTAGACGTGTGGATATCGTTCTGCATGCAGGCGATTTTGTAAGTCCAATAGCTGTTGAGTCTTTTGCAGGTATCAAACTTGTCGGTATATTAGGAAACAATGATACAGATATTCCAGGACTAACATCAGCCTTTAACAAAATAAATGGAGAACTTAAAGGAGAGATTTTTGAAGCAGTATATGATGGTATTAAGCTTGTTATTTATCATGGTACCAGTTCTTCAAAAAGAGAATTTTTAATCGATTCTGGAAAGTATGATATGGTGATTTACGGACACACGCATAGGAAAGCCAGTAACAAGATTGGAAGGACAATAGTTGTCAATCCAGGTACAGCTAAAGGATGGTTCTTTGGATTTTACGCAACAATAGCTGTATTTGATACCCATACTAGAATCATAGAGTTTGTCAGTTTATAATTTTTGTAGTTACTATTAATAGGTTATGCCAAAGAGTAAGAGATGAATTTCAGGATTTAGTGCTTTTCTCCGAAATAGGAATTATGGGATAGTTCTCATTTATTTTTAGTAGAATTAGCAGCAAAGAATTTGATTAGCTGATCTATTACAAATTTTGGTTGTTCTTCTGGTATAAAATGTCCTGAATTTGGAACAGTAATACCCTGAACATTTTGAGCTAATATCTTCATCCCGTATATGATAGTAGGCATAGTGATGTTACCTCCGAATGTTGGAATATATCCTCCTCCTAGTGCCAATACAGGCATTGTAAGCTTAGTCTTTGAATAATTTTGATTTTGAATTGCGTCGTGTGGAAAAGCTCGATAATGCTCAAATCCGGCACGCATTCCACCTGGAGCAGAATAATGGCTAACATATTCATTGATATCTGCTTGAGTTATTGCAGCTGGATTATTCGCAAGATTATGATAGAACCATGATAAATACATCATCTCTTTTCCTTCTACAAGGGCTTCTGGTATATCGGGTGTTTGATGGAATGTGGCCCACCATAATGGCATTCTACCAGGAGGTGCGAAACCAGGAATTGTTAATTCCATGACTGCTAACTTCTTTACTTGCGTAGGATGTGCAGCTGCATAAGAGTAGGCTACTTGTGTTCCTATGTCGTGACCCACTAGGAAGATTGTTTTAAATCCTAACTTTCCAATCAGTTGATGTATATCTTCAGCTACCGTCTTACCATCATAACCAGTTGTTGGTTTTGAAGAGTCTCCAAGACCACGTAGATCAGGCGCAATAACAGTGTAGTTCTTAGCCAAAGCTGGCATAACATGACGCCATGCATACCACGTTTCTGGCCATCCGTGTAATAAAACTAAAGGATCGCCTTGACCGCCAATCACATAATGGATTTGAATGCCGTTAACGGCTGCTGTATGATGTGAAAAAGTAACGTTACCAAGCTCAAATGAAGTACCAGTAGGCTGTTGTTGTGCCATTGCAGTATAACTTTGACTTAATACTAATGTGCAAATACTAATACCAGTTATGAGAAACGTTATTGTAGTCACAGATACGTTATATTGTTTAGTCATCGGTTTGTAATTAGCATATTGATAACAACACCTGAAATATGTTGATTGTGTATGTTTATGATATATGCTCAGCTCCATCTAATTACCAGTTGTAAGTACACATCTAAACCTGGCTTTACCACTCATCATATGATCATATGCCTCTGCTGCGCGCTCTAATGGGAAGACTTCATTCATAGATCTTACACCAGAGAGAACACTAAATGAGAGCGTGTCTTGCGAGTCTATTGACGTACCAGCTGGCCAGCCTATCAATGATCGACGTCCTAATATCATTAGATTTGGAGGCACTTGAATTGGCTCATCAGATGCCCCAATTACGACAAGCTTTCCATTCGCTGCAAGACCTCCAAGGATTTCAGTCATCGCCTTTCCACTTGGGACAGTTGCAAGTATAACTTTAGCTCCTCCCAATTTGTTAAGTTCTTCGACTGCGTTCTCTGACCGGTTATCAATGTATTGCCTTGCACCCAGCTTCTTCATCAATTCCTCTTCTTTGTCTCTTGATCGTCCGATGGCAACAGTATTAAAACCCATCTTAGCAGCAAACTGAATTCCTAGATGTCCAAGTCCTCCCATTCCAATAATAGCAACTAGATCGCCTACACGTGCTCCACTATTCCGAAGAGCATTGTATGTAGTAATACCAGCGCACATGAGAGGTGCCGCCTCTATATCTGAAAGCTGCTCGGGGATTGATGCTAGAGCTTCGGTAGGAGCAATCATATAATCTGCATAGCCACCATCGTATGAAATGCCTGGTACCTGTCCATATTTACAAGTAACAAAATCTCCACGTCTGCAAGATTCACATTGCCCACAATGACCTCCATGCCAGCCAACAGCTACTCTCTGTCTAGCTTCCCATTGAGTGACGTCTTTGCCTACTTTATCTATAACCCCTGCAATCTCATGGCCAGGAACCCTTGGATATTGGATGCCTGGGAATAATCCTTCTTTAGTGAACGAATCACTATGGCATATACCGCATGCTAGTACTTTGATGCGAACTTGTGTAGCACTAGGTTCTGGAATATCTCTTTCCACAATTTCAAAAGGGCCATTAGCTTTAGAAACTTGAACTGAACGCATATGTATGATAATATTAGATCTCTTAATTATTATGGTTTTCAGTTAAGCTTGGGATATAAGTGGCTATTTTTCTTTCCAAGCTGTTGTAACACTTAATCATAGAGGCGCAGCAAGTTATGACAGAAACGACTAAATCATGGCGAGTGAAAGGAGAAACTCATGGAATACCTCACGGATCTGGTCACCACGATTCCCGAGGGTACTAGTTCCGCCAAAGTCGAAGAATTGCGCGTGGCGGAGGCAGTGCGCGCAGCTGAGCTCGCCAAAAAAGGCCATTTGGTACGGCTCTGGCGCCCACCACTCGGTCCAGGCGAATGGCGTAGCATTGGGCTGTTCCGCGCCGCCGACGAGGCAGAGCTTCAGGAAGTCCTCGCTTCGTTACCCCTTCACATATGGATGAAGGTGACCATTACTCCACTGACTCCGCATCCCAATGATCCAGAATATCACGCCGGTAAAGCCATAGATCACCCGCAATCTTAGCAGGGTCTGGGTCATTACCTACCCACAATACAGATCATATATTGGGATTCAAGATTTTACGCATTAATCTGTCTTTCTCATATCATTTGTACCGAATATCGTTTGAATTTCTTATTATTCGCTTATTCTATATGTACCATGTACAATGAATGTGGAAGTGTGATTGCTGACTCAAAACGATTGTCTGCAGATTTGGTTTAACTCTCATCATCAAAATTAAATCCTTTGACAAAGTTCCCGATCGAGATTAAATTAATCACAAACATAGAAACATCTTACTCCTATTCCTTGTATTGGCGAGGTCGTGTTATCTTTGGATGAATGGCCATGGGGCAACTCTAATAAATCATAAAGTAAGATTATAGACTATGTCGAATAAGAATGCGACTGACAAGCAGGGAATCATTGATGGACTGAATGAAGACCTCGCAAGGGAATACCAAGCAATAATTCAGTATGTTGTTTTTAGCTCAACTTTAAAGGGAGCTGAATATGGCGATATTGCAGAAGAACTGAAATTACACGCCTCAGAAGAACTTGAGCACGCACTGGAGGTGGCAAAGCAAATAGATTATTTGGGAGGTGATCCTACGGTAAAAAGTAAAGAAGCAGGTTACTCACAGGACTCAAAAACAATGCTTGAAATTGACTTGAAGTCAGAGCAGGAAACTATAAGGAATTATAGGGATAGAATACGCGAAGCTGAAAGTGCAGGGGAGTATGCACTATCAGAAAAATTAAGAGGTATTATTGCTCAAGAGCAAGATCATGAAATAGATCTCAAGGACGCACTTGGGCTTCGGTAACTCAGCAATACCACCGATCTGCTTGACTGCATGGAGTTCTCTTTCGTAGGAACCAGTGACGTAAACATATTCTTCCTCAGATACAAATATCTTTGCGGTGCCAAGTCGTATGCCGCTGTTTCCGCCTGATGTGACAGCCATTTCACTTTCAGATTTTTCATTTTTCTCATTTACTACTAATAGTACTGTTCCCAAAGAATTTGATTAGTTGATCTGCTAGAAATTGTGGTTGCTCTTCTGGAATTCTGTGTTCTATAATACTGATTTTAATGGACTAAAACATCATCTGCATCGTATTTCTAATTCTTAATCGATCTGGATCTGTTTCCTATTCTTGGAGTACTTTGTGAATAAATGAAATTGCAATTGATCCTTCGCCAACGGCAGAAGCAACGCGCTTAATGCTGCCGCTTCGGACGTCGCCCACCGCAAAAACGCCCGGCAAACTGGTTTCCAGCAAGTAAGGAGCACGTGCGAGGGGCCATCGTGCGGTGCCAAGATTTTCTGGCGACAGATCAGTACCCGTCTTAATGAAGCCCTTATCGTCCAATACAACGCAGCCATCAAGCCAACGAGTATTGGGAGCGGCACCAGTCATGAGAAATATATGTCTTATCTTGTGTTCCTCGTACTGCTCCGTTTGGTTGTTTTGCCACCGAACAGATTCAAGATGATCACCCCCTTCTAGTTTCGCGATCTCAGTATGTGGATGAACTACTATCACAGGAGTATCTTCGATACGCCGAATCAAGTACCGCGACATGTTGTCTTCCAATCCGTTAGACCTTACAAGCATGTGCACACGTTTGGTTGATTGCGCCAGAAGTATAGCGGCTTGACCCGCTGCATTTCCTCCACCTATCACAATCACTTCTTCTCCACTACAAAGCTGCGCTTCCATATACGTCGCACTATAATAGATGCCAGCGCCTTCAAAACGCGACAAGTTTTTGTATTGTGGCTTTCGATACTCCGCACCCGTTGCAATAACGATAGTTCGTGTTGAAACAGGAGGACCTTTCTCGACTACAACCTCGTACGGTTTGTGGTCGCAGACAAGTCGCGTCCCCTTGATGATGAGCATGGCCGCCCCAAATTTTTGTGCCTGATTGTAGGCTCGAGCCGCAAGCTCTTGACCGGAGATACCTGTGGGAAACCCCAAATAATTTTCTATCCTTGAGCTTGAACCTGCCTGACCACCCGGAGAACCTGTTTCCAGTACCAGAACATCGAGTCCTTCAGAAGCGCCATATACCGCGGCCGCCAGACCTGAGGGACCAGCCCCGATGACTACAAGATCGCGCACCTGGGTTTGGTCAATAGATTCATTGAAGCCAAGGCAGTCTGCGATTTGTTGATTACTTGGATTTCGGAGCACCAATTGGCCTCTACAAATCAATACTGGTATTTCATTGGCAGAAATTTGGAAACTATCTAATAGATTTTGCACATCAGGATCGCGTTCTAGATCTATGTAGGAATATGGATGTCCGTTGCGCATCAGAAACTCTTTGATCCGCAGAGTATGTGCGGAATATGTTGACCCAATGAGTACAATGTCTCCGACACCAGCAGCTATTAACTCTACTCTACGGAGGATAAAGGCCCTCATCAATATATCACTGAGTTCAGCATCGGTTTGTATCAAACCCAACATTTGTTGGTGATCCAGTTCGATTACCTTACCTGTTTTAGTAACACGCGCACGAAACATAGACCGGCGACCAGAGAGTGTGTTAACTTCACCAGTAAATTGGCCAGGGCCATGGACAGTTACAAGGGTTTCCTGAGCTCCGAAGGGACGCACTATTTCAAGTTCACCTGTAATCACAACAAAGAAAGGGATATTGATGTTTCCTTGCTCGACCAGCAATTCACCACTTTGAACCGCACGTATATGACCATGTGCCTCAATACGATTAATCTGGGCTGGCGTTAATACCGGAAATATTTTCTCGATCCTGGAGCTAGTTAAAGGAAGCCCTCTGCGTG
>Ga0209885_1000115_pt1 | contig 11445 bp, 14 predicted proteins | sample GWRWS3_40_50_FD_187223 | JGI IMG/M metagenome (GOLD analysis project Ga0209885, IMG submission 187223) | Riverbed sediment microbial communities from areas with vegetation nearby in Columbia River, Washington, USA - GW-RW S3_40_50 (SPAdes)... | ecosystem: Environmental > Aquatic > Freshwater >... | reverse complement strand
CCTTGAGGACACGGTAGACGAGTATCGCGAGCTTGCGGGCGGTTGCCGTGTTGGCCTTGGCCTTGCCGATGCGATAGGCGAGGCGCCGGTAGAAGGCCCCGAGGGCCGTCTGGGTGCGCCCGACGCTCATGGCGGCAACATGGACACGCCCGAGATGCGCGCCGGGACCACGTGCTACCTGGGGGTGAACGTCGAGGGCGCCCTGTTCTCGATCGGGGACGGTCACTGCCGCCAGGGAGAGGGCGAGACGTGCGGGGTGGCGGTGGAGGCGGCCATGGACACCGTCATCGCCATCGACCTGGTCAAGGGGCGGGCCACGCCCTGGCCGCGCCTGGAGAACGACTCGTACGTCATGTCCACCGGATCCGCCCGGCCGCTGGAGGACGCCTTCCGCATCGCCCACGTGGACATGGTCTCCTGGCTATGCGAGGAGTACGGGTTCCAGACGCTCGACGCCTATCAGTTCCTGACCCAGGTCTCCGAGAGCCCCGTGGCGAACGTGTGCGATCCCAACTACACCTTCGTGACGAAAGTGGCCAAGCGCTATCTCCCCCGTGGTGACGCCTACGGCAGCATGCACGGGCGGCTGAACGAGGTGGCCGAGGCGTACCGCCGGGGGCGGTAGCGGATCGAGGACCGCGCCTAGGAATAGCGGCTGCGGCGCTCGAGCTCGCGGCGGAATCGGTACACCCGGTAGCGGAACCAGTAGTACGCGAACATCGACAGGAACGCGATCGTGAGCAGGATGGCGAGCGTGATCACGAGCGCCGTCTTCACCACGATGCCGAGGATGCCGAAGACCGCGGCCAGCAGGAGCAGGATGAGGATGAAGACGAACATGCAACTCATCCTACGACCTCCCGGGCGAACCGTTCGATCCGCTTCGCCACGGCGTCCGGGCGCTGCTGGTGGCGAAGTTCCTTCCGGGTCTGACGACCGTCATGCCGCCCCTGGCGGGGATCTTCCGCATGCGGCTCCCGCGCTTTCTGCTCTTCGACGCGTTGGGGGCATTGATTTGGGTGGGCGCGTATACGGGGCTCGGCTTCGTCTTCAGCGATCAAATCGAGCGCGTTGCAGCCTCCGCGATTGAATTAGGCACCCGGCTGGTGGGGATCGTCGCGGTGGCCCTGACGGGGTACATCGGCTGGAAGTATGTGCAGCGCCGTCGCTTCATTCGCCGGCTGCGGATCGACCGGATCACCCCGGAGGAACTTAAACGCAAGCTCGATGCCGGCCAAGGTGTGGTGGTGGTGGATCTCCGTCACTCGCTCGACTTCGAGGCAGAGCCAGCGACCATTCCTGGCGCCATTCAGCTCTCCCCGGACCAGCTTGAACAACGCCACCAGGAAATCCCGCGCGACCAGGAGCTCGTCCTGTACTGCACGTGACCCAACGAGGCCTCAAGCGCCCGGGTGGCGCTTCTGCTGCGGCGACGGGGGATTACGCGCGTCCGACCACTCGCCGGTGGCTTCGACGCCTGGCGCGAACGTGGCTTTGGCGTCGAGTCCCGGGGCAGTCCCGCGTCTCCGATGGGCACGACCGCCAGCGCGTCGTAGTTGCGTCTTCGCTCACTCACAACACGGCGATGCCGGCGACTTTGCCTGTGGTTTTCTTTCCACTAAGCGACCGAGTTTTTCGATCTGCTGCCGGAAGTAGTCCCGCCAGCTTTCGGGCAGGGCCTCGACCCCCACCGCGCGATGCAACAGCTCCAGATTGTCCTTTTCGCTCACGTATAATCGGGTGATGTCCGCCACCGCGATATTGTTTCCGTCGCGACTGATGAGATCTACGGTGTCTCCGACTCCGACCTCACCTTCTCGCAAGACCGCAACATAGAAGCCGGTACGGCCGCTTCTCAAGAAACGCTTGATGATGTCTTCCCGTCCGAACTTGATCCCCAGCTTGTAGCACGGCATCCGCGGTTCAGTCACCATCACTTCCGCTGAACCGATGCGAAGCCGATCCCCAATGCTGACGACATCCTCTCGCAATCCTTCGGTGGTGAGATTTTCGCCGAACATCCCCCAGGGCAGCTTCATCTCCGGTAATTCCTCCCGCCAATAGTCATAATGCTCGACCGGGTACACATACACCGCCTTGCTGGGTCCGCCGTGGACGGACAAATCCGCCTGTCGGTCCCCATCCAGATTCAGTCTCCGCATCATCACGCGCCCTGTGACAGGTTCTTTAAAGATCCCGGTGGTGACTCTCTTGCCCTTCCAGATCACTTCCCGCGGCAGTCCCGCGTTGACGGACACAATCTTCATTGTCCACATCCCCCTGTAGGCTGAGGTACTGCTGGAATCGAATGCGTGGCCCACCTTGACGTATGATAGACGAACAGTGAGGCCTGATGGTTTCAGGGATTGTGAATCTCTTGCCAGGAGGTCCTCGATGCGCACTGCGGTTTTCGGGACGGGAGGGGTCGGGGGCTATTTCGGCGGCCGGCTGGCCCAGGCCGGAGAAGAGGTGATCTTTATCGCGCGCGGGGCACGCTGCAATTCTCGTTGTGAGCCGCCGACGGTGGTCTATCCGCCGCGAGCGCGCTGCATAGCAGCGTAGAGATGATGCGCCTCGTGTAGCAGGAAGAACTCGATCCACTCCGGAATCGTCATGCCACCGAGGACGCCGTGGACACCGACCCGGTTGAGCTGCTCGGGGGAAAGGCGCGTGACGAGCTGGATGAGGTCATCCCGCAACGTCGACAGTCGCCGGAGTACCTCCTCGGTACGCATGGCCGTCCATTGTGGCCACTCCGGGTCATCCTCGGCTTTGTACCGGGGAAGCTGCGGCTGCCCCTCGCTGAGGATGCGCCGGATCCGCTCGACAGTGATTTCGTGCATACGAGCGAGGTGCGCGAGATTCTCGTGGGTCGACCACTTGCCCGAGGCCGGACGCCGGTTGATCGCCGCAGCATCCCTCCCCCCCAGTATGACTTGAAGACATTCGAGCTGCGTCGCCAATCGCGACCTGGTGGATTGACTGAGCATTGCACGCTCCCTCCGCACGAACTCCCGTTCAGAGTCTCTGTGTGAATGAGTCCCCGCCCTGCGCGGATGCGCTTGCGAGGCTGGGCAATAACGACCGCTCAGAGGAGGGCGAACTCGCGGAAGGCTTTTTCAACCGCCTCAAGCGCCCGGTCCAGATCGTCCCGCGTGTGCGCGGCGGTGACGGTGAAGCGGAGCCGGCTGGTCCCGGGAGGGACGGTGGGGGGCCGGATCCCCTGGCAGAAGACCCCCAGCTCGAGGAGGCGCTCGCTGAGCGCCATCGTCCGCTGCCGGTCATGGGTCATCACGGGGAGGATGTGGGTCACACTGGGCTCTGTGGAGAGGCCCAGGTGATGCAGGCCTTCTCGGAAATGGCGGACGTTCTCCCACAGGCGTTGCCGGTAGCTAGGGTCCTGCTGCACAAGGTCCAGGGCGGCGATGGCGGCGGCGAGGGCCGGCGGGGTCAGGGCACAGGTAAAGATGAAGCTCCGCGATCGATTGACGAGATATTCCCGCAGGCTCTGGCTGCCCACGACATAGGCCCCAAAGCTTCCAAATGCCTTGCCCAAGGTGCCGATCTCGATATCAACGGCATCGGGATCGTCCAGACCGAAGTGCTCCGCCGTGCCTCCTCCCCGCTCGCCCAGGACTCCGGTCCCGTGCGCATCATCGAGCATCAGCAGAGCGTCGTACTGCTTAGCCAGCTTGGCGAGGTCCGGCAACGGCACGAGATCCCCGTCCATGCTGTAGACCCCATCGACCGTGATGAGTCTCCGCCGGAACCCGGTGTCTGACTTCAACAGCTGTTCGAGGGCACCCACATCGTTGTGGGGAAATATCTTCACCGCCGCGCGGCTCAACCGGCAGCCGTCGATGATGCTGGCGTGGCTCAGGGCATCCGCATAGATCACATCCCGCTCGCCCACGACCGCTGAGATCACCCCGAGATTGGCCATGTAGCCGGTGCTGTAGACGAGCGCAGCCTCCCGCCCCTTGAAGCGGGCCAATCGCTCCTCCAGGGTGCGGTAGAGCTCATTATTGCCCGCGATGAGTCGTGAGGCGGCGGAGCAAACGCCGAGGCGCTCGGTGGCCTCGATGGCAGCAGCCTTGAGCCGAGGATGGGTCGCAAGGCCGAGGTAGTTACTGCTACAGAGGACGATCACCTCGCGGCCATCGACCCGCATCCGTGCCTCGGTCGCCCCTTCCATGGTCCGGAGCCACCGGTAAGAGTCCTTGCGCTTCAAGCGCTCGAGTTCGCGGCCGAAGAAATCCTGCATGGTCGTGTCACCCTTCAGCTTGTGTCGTTGGCCGATCCCCAACGCACGGGGCAGGCTCGATATACCACATCAGGGCATCTCTGAACAATGCCTCTTGGCGGTGCAATAAGCTATCCGATATCGACCTTCCTAGGCGGGGTGGGTCCACATAGCCCAGGGATGCAAGCTTTGCTCAATAATGGAATAATTTGTAATAATTTATAATTATAAGTAATTTTTATTGACTTATTTTCGGATTACAGATAGATCTCAAGCACCAAAGGAGAGGGGGATGACCGAGCTCATGACCACCAAAGAGGTGGCCGCCTACCTAGGCATCCACGAAAAGAAGGTCTATTACCTCGCCAAGGCGAGGAAGATCCCGTGTACCCGGGTGACCGGCAAATGGATCTTTCCGAAGGCGCTCATCGACCAGTGGATCGAGGACAGTGCGAAGGGTCCAGGGTGGCGGCGGAAGGAAGACGAAAGACCCGCCCTCCTGGCCGCCGGCAGCGACGACCCGAGTCTTGGCATCCTGACAGACCTGTACGCCAGGCGGCGGGCTTGCCCCTCCTTCTTCCTCGCCACGGTCGGCAGTAGCGCCGGCCTCGCGGCAATCCGGGACGGGGTCGCCGATCTTGCCCTGGCTCATCTCCTTGATCCAGACACCGGCGAATACAACCTGCCGTACCTGGAGCGCACACTCCCCTCGGGACATGCGGTGGTCCCCCTCTTTCACCGTGAGCTGGGTCTCGTGACGAGGCCCCGAAACCCCTTCGGGCTTCAGACGGTGGCCGATCTGACCCGCCCAGGCCTCCGGATCATCAACCGGCAGCAAGGCTCGGGTACCCGTCTTTACCTCGACCAACAACTTGGGCGGGCGGGGATTGAACCCGAACGGATCAACGGCTACCAGGAGGCCGTTGCCACCCACCTCGAGGTCGGGCTAAAGGTCCTGCGGGGGGAGGCCGACACAGGAGTCGCAACGAAGGCAGCCGCCCGCCTCCTCGACCTCAACTTTACCCCTCTGACTCGGGAACGCTTCGATGTCGTGATTCCGAAAGAGCGCTTCTTTACTCGGGGCGTCCAGATCTTCCTCGAGATCGCGGGCTCGCGCGAGTTCCGGACCCGGGTCGAGGCCATCGGCGGGTACGACACCTCCGAATCCGGCCGCATCCTCTCCAGCACGTAAAACACGAGGAAAGAGCGCCATGGAACTCAGTGCTCGCAATCGTCTCGCCGGCGTCGTGATGTCCGTCAAGCTGCGGGCGTGGTTGGCTGTAGCGATTTTCATGTGGGGGGTGTCCGCACTTCTGTGGGCGGTGGAGCCGGTCAACCAGACCGTCATCCTCGCCACGACCACCAGCACGCGGGACTCCGGGCTCCTCGATGTTCTGCTCCCGGTCTTTGAGAAGAAGACCGGCTACGTCGTAAAGACGATCGCGGTCGGCACCGGACAGTCGCTCGCGATGGGCAAGCGAGGGGATGCGGACATTGTAATGACGCACGCGCCAGAGGCCGAGAAGCCCCTCGTGGACGAAGGGTGGCTCACCCATCGCGTACAGTTCATGCACAACGACTACGTCCTCGTCGGACCGGCCGATGATCCGGCGAGGATCGCGGGGGTGAAGGGCGCTGCGGCTGCCCTTCAGCAGATCGCGGAGGTCAAGGCGACTTTTGTCTCCCGGGGTGACGACTCGGGAACGCACAAGCAGGAAAGGGCCCTCTGGAAGGCGGCCGGGCTCTCGGCCACAGGCACGTGGTACGTGGAGGCGGGCCAGGGGATGGGGGCGACGCTTCGGATCGCGAGCGAGAAGCAGGGCTATACCCTGACTGACCGGGCAACGTACCTCAGCCTGCAGAAGACCCTGGGATCACAGATCCTTCTCGAGGGTGACCCGCTGCTGCTCAACAAGTACAGCGTGATGCTGGTCAACCCGGCCAAGCACTCCAAGGTCAACGCCGAGGGGGCTAAGGCGCTCCACAAATGGCTGCTGACCGACGAGGCGCGTGCGATGATCCGGGACTACGGCAAGGACCGGTTCGGCCAGCCCCTGTTTTTCCTCGATCCGGTGAAGCCGGAATAAGGGATAGCTCGTCCGGTCACCGCGCGGTGGCACGAAGCGCTTGAATTCACCAGCACGACGGAGTACGCTGGGGAGGTGGTGATCGCCAAGCCATAGCGTTAGCCCTCCAGGAAGGACAGATCTCGGGCATGCCGGGACCCACCTTACGCGCGTTGGTTCTTGCCGCATCGACCCTTGTCCTGGCGATGCCTCTTGGCACCCGGGCAGCCGAACCGGCGAACAGGATCATCGTCCTGGCGACGGGTCATACCCTCCGGGACTCCGGGCTCCTCGACGTCCTCATCCCTGTTTTTGAAAAGAAGACCGGCTACATCGTCCGACCCATCGCGATCGGGACGGGCCAGGCGCTGGCAATGGGCAAGCGGGGGGATGCGGACATCCTCCTCACCCATGACCCAGAGGCGGAGATTCCCTTAGTGATGGAGGGATACTTCATCAACCGGCGGCAATTCATGCACAACGACTTCGTTATCGTCGGGCCGGCCCAAGACCCGGCGAAGGTGGCGCGGACGAAGAGCGCCGCAGCCGCCCTCAGACAGATCGCCGAGGCGAAGGTAACCTTTGTCTCCCGCGGGGACGACTCCGGCACCCACAAGCGGGAGCAGGCGCTCTGGAAGGCCGCGGGTCTCAGCCCCACACGGATCTGGTACATCGAGGCAGGGCAGGGGATGGGCGCAACGCTCGGCATCGCCAGCCAGAAGCAGGCCTATACCCTCACTGACCGCGCCACCTTCCTGAACCTCCAGAAGACGCTCGGGCTTCAGATCCTTCTGGAGGGAGACCCGGTGCTTCTCAATCTCTACAGTGTCATGGAGGTCAATCCCGCGAAACATCCCAAGGCGAACCACGCGGGAGCGCGCGCCTTCAGCGACTTTCTTATTTCGGACGAGACGCGCGGGCTGATTCGGGATTTCGGCAAAGAGCGGTTCGGTCAGCCGCTGTACTTGCTGGATCCGGTCAGGTGATGGGAGACCTACTCAGGTGGAGCTGATTCTCGAAGGGGTGTTCACAGCGTTTCGCCTCGTCTTCAGTGGTGACGCCGATGTCTGGGCGATCACGTGGCTGTCGCTCACGGTCTCGGGTACCGCGACACTGATCGCGCTCATCCTCGGTATCCCTCTTGGAATTCTCTTGGCGCTCACCCGGTTTCCCGGCCGGGCCATCGTTGTGGCCCTGGTCAACACCGGGATGGGCCTGCCGCCGGTCGTGGTCGGACTCTTCATCAGCATCCTCCTATGGCGGAGCGGACCACTGGGATTTCTCAACCTGATATACACCCCGGCCGCCATGGTCATCGCCCAGGTCGTCATCGCGTTCCCCATCGTGGCCGGTCTCACCATGGCCGCCTTTCAGACTCTGAACCCCAGGTTAAGACTGCAGCTGCTCGGGATCGGCGCGTCGAGACCACAGCTCCTCTGGCTCCTCTGCAGGGAGGCGCAGCTTCCGCTCCTCGCGGCGATCATGGCTGGCTTCGGCGGCGTCATCTCGGAGGTCGGCTCGGTCCTCATGGTGGGGGGCAACATCAAAGGGCAAACCCGCGTCCTCACCACCGCCACGGTTCTGGAAACCTCCATGGGCAACTTCGGGACGGCGATCGCGCTCGGCGTGATCCTCCTGACCTTGGCCTTCGGGGTGAACTTCATCCTCACCCGGATCCAGCAACGGGAGCAGATCAGATGGCCGAGGCCCTCCTGACGCTGCAGGACATCCTGGTGCAGTACGGGGAGGCTCCCGTTCTCGAGGTCCCCTCCATGGCCGTACACGCGGGCGAGGTCCTCGCCGTCATCGGGCCCAACGGGGCGGGGAAATCGACGCTGCTCCGGGTGATGGGCCTGCTCGAGCAACCCATCAGGGGAAGAGTCACCTTCCAAGGCCAGGAGGTTACCCGCGATAACGCCCTGACGCTCAGGCGGCGCATGGCAAGCGTTTTTCAGGAGCCGCTCCTTCTCAACGCCTCCGTGTACGAGAATGCCACTCTCGGTCTCAAGCTGCGAGGTCTCGACCGCCAGGCCGCGCGACAGCGAGTCCACCCCTGGCTCGAGCGCCTCGGGATTGCGCATCTGGCCGAGCGCTCGGCCCGGAGCCTGTCGGGTGGTGAGGCCCAGCGTACGAGCCTGGTGCGCGCTCTGGCGTTGAACCCGGACCTCCTGCTGCTCGATGAGCCCTTTTCCGCCTTGGACCCTCCCACCAGGGAGGGGCTGCTCCTGGATCTCGAGACCGTCCTCCAGGAGACGAAGATCACCACGGTCTTCGTGACGCACGAGCGGAGTGAGGCCTCCATTCTTGGAGACAGCGTGGCTGTGCTCATAGGGGGGGGGTTCCGTCAGGTCGGTCCCTCCGTCGAGGTCCTTACCCAACCGGTGAGCGAGGAGGTGGCGCGGTTCGTGGGGGTCGAGACCAAGCTGTCCGGCGTCGTAGAGACGGCCACGGCCGGCCTGGCGCGCGTCCGATTCAACGGAGGGGAAGTGGAGGTCGTAGGAGATTTTCGGCCCGGCGAGCGCGTGCTCCTCTGCCTTCGACCGGAGGACATCACCCTGAGCCCGCGGGAGATGAAGGGCCTGAGGTCGAGCGCCCGCAATCGGCTCGCAGGCACCGTGGTGAAGGTCACCCCGTGGGGACCCCACTTTCGGGTCGTGGTGGACTGTGACGGGAGCTGCCTCGTCGCCTTGATCACGAGACCCTCCTTCACCGACCTGGGACTGGCCGAGACAACGCCGGTGGTGGCCTCCTTCAAGGCCACTGCGGTTCACGTCATCCGGCTGCGGTGATCAACGCTCACACCCCCCACGCATTTTTCTTCTTGACTTTCTTGCAGGATTTCACTAGCGTACTAGGCTAGTCGGTACGCACAGACGCCGTAGGGGATATGACTCAGGTCGGACGCTTTAGCCTGCCGATGCAGGGTCTACTTGCCTACCCAGCCTTCGCCCCGCTCTATCCAAAAGCGCTTGTCCTCACCGGGAAGAATATCTGCTCTGCGAAAGGAGGTCGCATATGAATGAAACGGAGGCGCAGCTCTTTGCGCGGCTGAAGGAGGAAGATGCCGAATTCCGCCGCCTGGCCGAAAAGCATCGAGAGTTTGATCGCAAGATCATGGAGTTCGATCGGATCTATTACCTGACCAGCGATCAAGAGCGCAAGCGCAAAGAGCTGCAGAAACTCAAACTCAAGATCAAGGACGAAATGTACGCCATCATGCGGCGTCATACGCAGGCCCAAGATGCAACCGTTATCCCATTTGGATCCCCTGGGCAGAGCCCGGATGGTGGATATCAGCGAAAAGGCTGACGCCACCCGAGACGCGACGGCCCGAGGCACCATCCATCTCAGACCTGAAACCCTCCGGATGATTCTCGACAAATCGATCCCCAAGGGGGATGTGTTGGCTGTGGCCCGCGTGGCCGGGATCATGGCCGCCAAGGGAGTCGATCGCCTCATCCCCCTCTGCCATCCCCTCCTGATCACCTCAGCGGAGGTCACCTTTCGCCCCGACGCAGACCGGGGAACGATCGAGATCGAGTCCCGGGTGAAGGTGCATGGCAAGACCGGGGCCGAGATGGAGGCGCTCACGGCCGTCTCGGTAGCCGCCCTCACGATCTATGACATGTGCAAGGCTCGAGACAAAGAGATGACCATCGAGAACATCCGACTCGTTTCCAAGCGTGGGGGAAGGAGTGGCACGTACCGCCGCCCGGGCGAAAGGGATTGACCCTCTGCACGACGAGGCTCCTCACTCCGAAGGCAAACGGAGATGACCAGCGCGACCCAGGCCGTTTTCTTCTACACTCCGAAGTACCGGGAGTTTGACTACGGTCCCAGCCACCCCATGAAGATCCGTCGCCTGACGCTCACCCATGATCTCATCCACGCCTACGGCCTTTTTCATTCTGCCCATACCCAATTGGCTGACGTCCCGATAGCCACGGAAGATGAGCTCCTCAGCATCCACACGAAAGAGTACCTGGATGTCCTCCGGGCGGCGAGCGCAGGGGCCTCGGTCCCCCGCTCCTGGCACTTCGGCCTCGGCACCAGCGATAATCCCATCTTCGAGGGCGTGTACGCCTGGTCCACCCTCCTTACCGGGGCGTCGCTCGGAGCGGCCCGGCTCCTCGCGGCCGGCGAGACCCCCCGCGCCTTCAACATCGCGGGAGGCCTCCACCACGCCGCATCCGGTCGCGCCTCGGGCTTCTGTTATATCAACGACGCCGCCGTGGCCATCCGCTTTCTGATCGACCACGGGCTGCGGGTAGCCTATGTGGACATCGATGCCCATCATGGAGACGGGGTCCAAGACGCCTTCTACGACACGGATCAGGTGCTGACCATCTCGCTGCATGAGACCGGTCTCACCCTCTTTCCCGGCACCGGCTTCCCGGAGGAGATCGGGACCGGGAAGGGGGAGGGATTTTCGGTCAATGTGCCCCTCGCCCCCGAGACCGATGACGAGATATTCATGTGGGCCTTCGAGGAGACCGTTCCTCCTCTTCTCGAGACATTTCGTCCCGACGTGGTCGTCACCCAGTTGGGGATCGACGCCCACCGGAGTGACCCCTTGTCCCATCTGCAACTGACGATGCGGGGCTTCCTCAGGGCCGTCGCGCTCCTCGCCGAGAGTGCCCCCCGCTGGCTCGCCCTCGGGGGTGGAGGCTACCACATGGGGAACGTTCCCCGCGCCTGGACCGCGGTCTGGGCCCTCATGGCGGGAGTCGAGGTCCGTCCTGAACTTCCGAGCGCCTTTCTCCCCCAGTTTCGAACCGAGGGATGCACAGAAACCTCACTCGCCGACCCGCCGTACCGGACCGAAGGGCCGCGGAAGGAGGAGGCATGGCACTATGCGCGAACCCAGGTGAGCCGCGTTCAGGAGCTGATCTTTCCGCGCTTGGGGGTTCGAAAGTAAGCAGACAAAGGAAGGGGGGATGGGACCTTGAGGGTTGCGCAGGGCTCGAAGGACCAGGACGATCGATTCCTATCGAGGAGGAAACCAATGGCCTTGCAAGATAAGATTTTGGTCTGTGTAGATTGCGGCAAAGAATTCGCCTTTACGGCCGGGGAGCAGGAGTTCTTCGCCCAGAAGGGATTCACCAACGAACCCAAACGGTGCAAGAGTTGTAAGGC
>Ga0209885_1000111_pt1 | contig 11749 bp, 9 predicted proteins | sample GWRWS3_40_50_FD_187223 | JGI IMG/M metagenome (GOLD analysis project Ga0209885, IMG submission 187223) | Riverbed sediment microbial communities from areas with vegetation nearby in Columbia River, Washington, USA - GW-RW S3_40_50 (SPAdes)... | ecosystem: Environmental > Aquatic > Freshwater >... | reverse complement strand
ACCCGGAGGTCTTCCGGCACCGATTCGAGGCACCCCGCTTCGCGGGGGAGAGCGAGGGACTGACCCTGATCCCCTATCCCTCTCCGGTCTTCTATGACGGGCGGACCGCCAACCGCCCCTGGCTGCAGGAACTCCCCGATGCCCTGACCCAGATCGTCTGGGACAACTGGATCGACATTCATCCCGCCGACGCGAAGCGGTTGGGCGTGAGCGAGGGGGAGTTACTGCGGGTGCAGTCTCCGCTGGGCCACGTCGAGCTGCCGGCGCATCTCTCCGGCGGGGTGCGCCTCGGGACGGCTGCCGTCGCCGTCGGCCAGGGACACTCGGCGTTCGGCCGGTACGCCGAGGGGCGTGGCGCCAATCCCCTCCCCCTCCTCCCCGCCGAGCCGGAGACGGCATCGGGCAGTCAGCCGTGGATTGCTACGCGGGTCCTGGTCACCCGGACCGGGAGGCGGCACGTCCTGGCCTCGACCGTTGGGAGTGATCGCCCCCACGATCGCGGAATCATCCAGACCATCCCGCTGGCCGAGGTCCAGCGCCTTCGGCACCCCGAGAAACATCTCCACCTCCTCCAGATGTATCCGGAGCATCCTCATCCGAAGCACCGGTGGGGCATGACCATCGACCTGAACGCCTGCATCGGCTGCGGGGCCTGCGTGACCGCCTGTTATGCCGAAAACAACATCCCCGTGATGGGAAAGGTGCAGGTGGCCAAGGGACGCGAGATGTCCTGGATCCGCGTCCAACGCGTTGACGAAGGGGCGCCCGATCATCCGGAGCACCGCTTCCTCCCGATGCTCTGCCAGCACTGTGACAACGCCCCGTGCGAACCTGTCTGCCCAGTCTACGCCACCTATCACAATCCGGATGGCCTTAACGTGCAGGTCTACAACCGATGCGTCGGCACCCGGTACTGCTCCAACAACTGTCCGTACAAGGTCCGCCGGTTCAACTGGTTTCCGGCGGAGTGGGCGGAACCGCTGCATCTGCAGCTCAACCCGGATGTGACCGTCCGGAGTATGGGAGTGATGGAGAAGTGCACCTTCTGCGTCCAGCGGATCCAGGGCGGGAAGCTCCAGGCCAAGGCGGAGGGACGGGCCGTCCGCGACGGCGAGATCGTCCCTGCGTGCGCCCAGACCTGCCCCACGCGGGCGATCGTCTTTGGCGACCTGAAGGACCTGGACAGCGAGGTCTCTCAGCGATCGAAAGACCCGCGGCGGTATCGGGTCCTGGAACATCTGAATACCCAACCGGCGATCACCTACCTCAAGAAGATCATTGCCGGGCCGGTGGAGGGCTAGGTGTCCGACCTCACCTACAGCCAGGTTGACCGAGACATCCTCCGGGCCATGCAGGCACCCGGGCGGCTGTACTATGTCGTCTTCTTCGCCAACCTGCTGGTGCTGGCCTGGGGAATCTTCGCCTGGCAGTACACGATTTATCGCGGCCTGGGAGTTTGGGGGCTCACCCACCCGGTCATGTGGGCCATGGACATCACCAACTTTGTCTTCTGGGTCGGGATCGCCCACTCCGGCACCCTGATCTCGGCCATCCTGTACTTGTTCAGGGTCCGGTGGCGAGCGAGCGTCTACCGGACGGCGGAGGCGGTCACCGTCTTTGCCCTCCTGACCGCCGGCCTCTTCCCCCTGATCCACCTCGGCCGCCCCTGGTTCTTCTACTGGCTCCTCCCCTACCCGCAGGGGGGGGGACTTTGGGTCAACTTCCGCTCACCCCTGGTCTGGGACGTCTTTGCCGTCATGACCTACATGATCATCAGCGTCCTCTTCTTCTTTACCGGGCTGGTCCCGGACGTAGCCGTGGTGCGAAACCGCACCACCGGATGGCGGCATCGTTTCTACGCCTTTCTGGCGCAGGGCTGGCAGGGGACCGACCGGCAGTGGCGCCACTACAAGGCCGCCTACCTCTTCCTGGCGGCATTGGCGACGCCCCTGGTCGTCTCGGTCCATAGCGTCGTCTCCTGGGACTTCGCCCAGTCCGTCGTCGCCGGCTGGCACAGCACCATCTTCGCCCCCTACTTCGTCGCCGGGGCGATCCATTCGGGGCTGGCCATGGTCATCACCCTCCTGATCCCGCTCCGGCGTATTTTCCGCCTCGACACGTATCTCACGCAGACGCACCTCGAGAACCTCGCCAAGCTCATCATCCTGACCGGCCTCATCGTCGGTTATGCCTATGTGGTCGAGACCTACATCGCCTGGTACAGCAACAACGTCCCGGAGTGGCAGCGCTTCGTCTATCAGGTAACGGGCGAATACGCCGTCCCCTTCTGGATCATGATCCTTTTCAACTCGCTCGTCCCCCTCCTCTTCTTCGTCAAGCGGATCCGCACCAGCACCCCCTGGCTCTTCGGGATATCGATCCTGATCAACATCGGGATGTGGTGTGAGCGGTTCGTCATCATCGTGACCGGATTGGCCCACGAGTACGACCCGTACTCATGGGGACTGTTTATCCCGACCTGGGTGGATATCAGCATCACCCTGGGCGCCTTTGCATGGTTCTTCTTCTGGTTCCTCCTCTTCGCAAAGTTCTTGCCGGTCATCTCCATCGTGGAGGTCAAAGAGGAGCTGCCTCCGCCCATGAAGTCGACCGGGAGCGAGGCGTAACCATGGCACGACCGTCCGCAGGGCTCGTTGGGAGCTTCCGCCACCTGGACAGCCTCCTCGAGGCCATCAGCCGGCTACATCAGGCGGGGTATCGGGATCTCCAGGCGCTGTCGCCGGTTCCGCATCACGCGATCGACGAGGCACTAAAGAAGCCGCCCAGTCCGGTGCGGGTCTTCACCCTCATCGGCTGCCTCCTGGGCGCGGCGACGGGCCTGGTCCTGACCATCGCCACCTCGCTCCACGTCTCGCTCATCACCGGGGGGAAGCCGATTGTCTCGATCCCCCCGTTCCTCATCATCGTCTTTGAGCTGACGATCCTCTTCGGCGGGCTCCTGACGCTCGGGGGAATGCTGCTGAACGCCCGCCTGCCGCTGGTCCACATTGTCCCAGCGTATGACCCGCGCTTCTCGGAGGACCGGTTCGGCCTCTGGGTTCGCTGCGAGGTCAGGGATTTCGACACGGTGACCCGCCTCCTCGAGAGCGCGGATGCGGAGGCGGTCCACCGGGTCGGGGAGTGAAAGGGTCTCCCCGACGCGGACGGAGAAAGCGAAGATGCCAGAGCGGTGGGAAGAGCGCTGGACGCTGCCGCCCCCAATGGACCGGGGCCTGATGAGAGCGTGCATCGGGCTCAGCGGCCTGGGCGCGGCGATCCTCCTTATCGCCGTCCTCCACGACCCGGCGCGGGCGTGGCAGATCTATCTGGTGAACTTTCTCTTCTGGGGCGGCCTGGCCCAGGGGGCCGTGGTCTTCGCCGCCATCTACCACGTGGTCGAGGCCCGATGGGGTCTCACCATCCGGCGCCTGGCCGAGGGGATGGCGGCTTTCCTCCCGGTCAGCTTTCTCCTCTTCCTGCCACTCTATGCCGGGCTCGACCTCTTCTTCGACCGCGTCCAGCAGCTTAACCCCCAGCGCGGCGCGTGGTTTGATTCCCGGTTCATCTTCGTGCGAGGGGGACTCGGCCTCGGAGCGATGACCGTGGTCAGCCTGCTCTTCGTCTATTACTCCCTGCGGCCCGAGGTCGGCGCGGCCCTCGAGCGCGGGCTCAGGCCGCGGCGATGGCTCTACGGCGTGCTCGCACAGGGGTGGCAGGGAGAGCGGCTGGAGATCCAACGGAGCGAGCGGGGGATGGACGTGCTGGCGACGGGGGTCCTCCTGGCGTATCCGATCACCTACACCTTTATGGCCTTCGACCTCATCATGGCGCTCGACCCTTTCTGGTACAGTTCGCTCTTCGGCGGTTACTTCTTCATCAGCACGTTCTATCTGGGCCTCGCCGGCTTGGCCGTGGTCGTATCCCTCCTGGCGCGCCAGGGCCTTCCCGGTATCACCACCCGCCAGCTCGGCGACCTCGGCAAGCTCCTCTTCGGCTTCACCTTGATGTACGCCGCGATGCTCTGGTCGCAGTACATCGTCATCTGGTACGGGAACCTCCCGGAAGAGACGCACTTCGTCGTCCTGCGACTGTGGGAGCACCCGTGGGCCTCCCTCTCGTGGAGCGCCCTGGTCGCATCCATCTTCGTTCCCTTCCTCATTTTCCTGAGTCGCAAGGCCAAAGAAAACCCGTTGATCATGGGCACGGCCGGCACCCTCATCGCCGCCGGCCTCTGGTTAGAACGGTACGTCCTGGTGGTTCCATCCCTGTGGCACGGCGAGACGGCTCCCTTCGGCTGGCTGGAGATCGGCGTGACGGCCGGCTTCCTCGGCGCGGCGGGGTGGAGCTACGGCTTCTTTTTCCAGCATTTCCCCCTTCTCCCCTTGACACCGTCGGTCCAGGCCCCGAATCCCGCAGGAGCGCACGCCCTTGAGAAGACCTCGTCAAGTGCTTAACAAGTTGGCACGGAAGCGACTCTGGCCCATGACGAGCCTCTGGCGATCGCTCGGGGTCGCGGCAGGTCTTGTGGTCCTGGGGGCGGGCCTCGCCTCTGCGTGGCCGTGGAGCACCGACATGCAGAAGCAACCCTCCGTCCGGCCGCAGGAAGACCCGCGCCTGCCTCCCCCAGGGTCGGTCCCGAGGCAAGGCAAAGAGCCAGCCATGGATCGCATCCAGGCCGGGGAGCGGCTGCGGAATCCCGTCGAGCCCAGGGCGGCTTCCATCGAAAACGGCAAGCTTCTCTTTCAGATTTACTGCGCCCTGTGCCACGGGCCGAACGCGAAAGGGGGTGGCCCCGTCGCCAGCAAATTTGTCCCCCCGCCCGACCTGACCCTCGATCTCTTCCGGCAGCGCCCCGACGGGTTCCTCTACGCCACGATCCGCGATGGCGGTGCGCTGATGCCCGGCCAGGGGGACGCCCTCTCGCCCCGGGAGCGTTGGGACATCGTCAACTATCTTCGGCACCTGCAGCAAGAATCGCCTCAAGACGGAGCCCGCCAAGAAAGCAGCTCACCGAGGAAAGGAAAAGAATAGGGTGGACAGAGGGGCTTGTGGGACAGGATCTTGTCCCCTGTGGCACCGTTGTCTCATGGGGTCTCTCCCCGTAATAGCCCGTAATAGATTAAAGGAGGCCCCTGTTCGCGTTCCCGCGAGGGCCTGATCCGGGACATGTTTGCCCCATCGCCGCACTCCCTGCCAGGTCCACCTTTGCCCTCCGATCATGGAGCGTCTTTTAGAATCAACATGTTACATGTTTCCTGCCCCTCTAGCATTTCTGAGACGCGGCGCGGCACTGCCCTTGCTCTCAGATCTGGCAGATTGCCGATCGTTTCCCCATCCTGAAGGAGTTGTCCGGCGACGGGAGACCCTGTGACTCGAAGGTACCGGATCCAGCGAACGCCAGGTACGTGCGGCGGTCAAGAGGTTGCGAGAGACCGCATCGCCGTCATCGACGGCAGAGCCCGCCGGGGCAACTCGAAGCGCGGTCATCGCTGAGGAGGTCCGCGTGAATCAGGCAGAACTCCTGGAGGAAACCACCCGGCCCCTCACCCTGTATTGGGACGCCCCCCTCAACGTCTACTGGGAGATGACCACTGCCTGCGATCTCGTGTGCAAGCACTGCCGGGCCGAGGCGATTCCCCATCGCGATCCGCTTGAGCTCTCGACCGCGGAGGGGAAAGCCCTGATGCGGGAGGTCAAGGCCATGGGGAGCATGATGATCCTCACGGGCGGGGATCCGATGAAGCGGCCCGATCTCTTTGAGCTCATCGCGTACGCCCGAGAGATCCGCCTCCCCCTCGGCGTCACGCCGAGCACCACCCCGACGCTGACCCGCGATGCCGCCCGTGAGTTCCGGAATCTCGGCGTGGCCGCCCTGGGGATCAGCCTGGATGGACCCAGCCCCGAGGTCCACGACACCTTCCGGGGAGTCCCCGGCACCTTTGAACGCTCCATGAACGCGCTGGGGTGGGCTCGGGAATTTCATCTCGCCGTGCAGGTGAACACCACCGTCACGCGGGAGACTCTTGCGCATCTGAACGCCCTGTACCACCTGTTGCGGGAAGAGGCGGTCCCTCCCGTTCGCCGATGGAGTCTGTTTCTTCTCGTCCCCGTGGGGCGGGGAGCCACGCTGGGAATCCCCTCCCCGGAGGACGTGGAGAAGCTCTTCGCTTGGGTGTACTCCATCTCTGGGCAGGCACCCTTCCATGTCAGCACGGTCGAGGCCCCTCACTATCGGAGGTACTGGATCCAGCGAAAGCTCGACGAGGGGACGACCGTTGAGGCGATCCGGAGGCTGGGGAGGAGAATGGGCTTCGGCGTTCGGGACGGCAATGGGGTCATCTTTGTCTCCCATAAGGGGGAGGTCTACCCCGCAGGCTTTCTCCCCTATCCGCTGCTCGGGAATGTGCGCGAGAAACCCCTGGCCGACACCTACCGGAATTCTCCCCAGCTGAAGGCGCTCCGGGATATGGATCGGATAAAGGGAAGATGCGGCCGCTGTGAGTTTCGGTGGATCTGCGGAGGCTCTCGGGCGCGGGCCTATGCGGTCACCGGCGATTGCTTCGCGGAGGAGCCACTCTGTGACTATCAGCCCATACGGGGAGAAATCCCCAGCGGGTCTGCGGGTGCCCCCAATACCCTGGCGTCCTAGGGGTGCGGCGACCCAACGAGGGAGCGATGCAAGGCAACGCGTGTCCGGAGTGTAGAGGAAGACAGAATTGTCTGCTCATGAGCCGGCTCTCTCCCCAGGAGATCGAGGCGACGAGGGGGATTCGTCACATCCGGGCCTATCAGGCCCGACAGATCCTGTACCACGAAGGGATGCCCGCCTTGGGCATCCACATCCTCTGCTCGGGCCGGGTCAAGCTCACGCGGGGTAACAATTGTGGGCGGCAGCAGATCCTGCGGATCGTGGGTCACGGGGGGATCTGCGGGGAGGAGGCTCTCCTGGAGGGGATGCCCTTCACGAATACCGCTGAGGCCCTCGAGAACTGCCAGAGTGCCTTCATAAGACGCGAGGCCCTCCTCGAACTGCTCCAGAGCCGGGACGGACTCCTCGTTCCCCTCCTCCGACACCTCTGCCGGGTGTTGGTCGAGACCCAGGTCCGCTTTGCCCACGTCGCGCTGAGCGACGCCCGGACGCGGATGGCCGCCCAGCTCTTGGAACTCGCAGAACGGTACGGGCAACCCGGGTCGAAGGGCATCACGATCCAGTTAGGCCTGCGTCGGGGTGAGCTGGCTGCCCTCGTTGGCCTCAGCCCGGAGACGGCCATGCGGCTCCTGAGCCAATTTCAGCGGGAAGGGTTGCTCGAGGTGCATGGGCGGCGCCTGACCATCAAAGCGCCAGAGCGACTCCGGGCCCTGCTCCCCTAGGCGATCCTGACCGCCTTGAGGTGGATCCCGTACTGCGCTTCCAGGTTGGGAGTGCTCCCCTCTCGGACTCCAAGACTGCCGCCGTCATGACACGACGTAAGCCGCTGGACCTCTATCAACTTCACCCGGTATAATCGTTCCGCCCTGTCATACACCGGACGCGATACGCACGTCTTGACGGTATGTTCCAATGAGCATGATGAACCTTCAGGCCCGCATCGGTTCTGCCCTCAAATCGAAGCAGTGGAAGGGTCTTGGGCCCCTCCTGAGGGAGATCGGCTTTGCCGACAGGAAGAGGGTGCTCATCACTCTGCAGAGTCTCCATCAACAGAAGGAGTTGAGGCGTGCCCTCCCACGGCTCCTCTCCCTCTGTGCAGAGTCTCCCGATCCCGACCGGGCCCTCGATGGCTTTGAGAGTGTCGCAGCTGCTCCTGGATCGGTCCTGAGCTCGCTGCTCCCGGACGAGAGGGCCCTCGGGATTCTCGTCACTGCCTTCGCCCTTTCCCCGTACTTCACCACACTGCTGGTTCGTGATCCCCAGATCCTTCGATGGCTCTTTTGCGAAGGGGGGATCAATACGCACAGAGAAGAAGCCGATCATCGCGCCGCCCTCCAGGCGTTCGCAGAGCCGATTCAGGATCTTGGGGACCTCTGGTCGAAACTCCGCCGGTTCAAGCAGCGGGAGATCCTTCGGATCGGGCTCAGGGATCTCGGCGGGACGGCACCCTTCCCGGAGGTGGCTCAAGAACTTTCGGACCTGGCCAGTGCCTGCCTGGAACTCGCGTACAGGTATTGCTATGCGACACTCTGCGCCGAGTATGGCCGGCCACCGGTTCCAGATGCACGCGAGGGGGTGGAACCGTGCGGATTTGTAGTCCTGGGGATGGGGAAGCTCGGGGGGAGGGAGCTGAACTTCAGCTCCGATGTTGACCTCCAGTATCTGCACACGTCGGATGAGGGGGAGACCGAGGGAGGGCCTGGCCCGGATGGTGCCCGACGGCTGAGAAGTGACGCCTTTTTCGCGAAGCTCGCCGAACTGATCACCAGCGCGATGGGACAGATCACCGAGGAGGGATTCGTCTTCCGGACCGATCTCCGGCTCCGACCTCACGGAAAATCAGGGAAGATCACCAACTCGCTCCGGGGCGCAGAGTTCTACTATGAGTCCTGGGGGGACACGTGGGAGCGGGCAGCGCTGATCAAGGCCAGGCCTGTGGCGGGCGACATCGAGCTGGGCACACGGTTCCTGCAGCGGGTTGCGCCCTTCGTCTATCGGGGATATCTCGATTTCACCGCCATCGAAGAGATCCAGCGAATGAAGAAGAGACTGGAGCAGGAGCGCACCAGTACCCGAGGCCCGCTCAATCTCAAGTACATGATGGGAGGCATCCGAGAGATCGAGTTTTTTGTCCAGGCGCTGCAGCTCATCTACGGAGGGAAGTTTCGGCTCCTTCGGGAGTGGAACACCCTACGGACCCTTGAACAGTTGGAGACCATCGGGATCATTCACGCTGAGGACCACCGATGCCTCCGAGAGGCGTACATCACCTGGAGGACCCTGGAACACCGCCTGCAGATGGTTCACAACGAGCAGACCCATGCCCTTCCCGAAGTGCCGGAGGATCTTGCGCGTGTGGCCAAGGCGCTGGGCTATCGCGGGGCCGAACCGGGAGGGGCCCTCCGCGCTGACCTCGTACCACGGGCCGCGGCCGTGCGAGAGATCACCACACGCCTCTTTTCCCGGCCATCGGAGGCGGTCTCGGCTGAGATGGGCGACTTTCTTGAAATCCTGGCGGATGAAGACGCCAAGGAACGGGTTCTTGAAAAGCTCACCGGGTGGGGCTTCCGGGCGCCCGAAGGGGCGTACCGTTCCCTCCTCGCCCTGAGCCAGGGGGAAGGGCCGCCCCTGACCCGTCTCACCGAGCAGGCGCGGAGGCTTCTGCGGCGGTTGGCTCCGGCTATGCTCTCCGAGGCCTTGGCCTCTCCCTCCCCTGAACAGGCCCTGAACCATCTGGAGGAGTTTTGCGCGAAGGTCGGGGCGCGAACGAGCTTCTACGCCCTCCTCGCCGAGAATCCCAAGATTCTGACCTTTCTGATGCGTCTCTTCGGGACGAGCCCCTACCTGTCCAGTTTCTTCATCCAGCACCCGGAGCTCTTGGACACCTTTGTCTTGGCCGAGACCTCCTCTCCACACAGGGGACGCGACCTCATGGCCCGGGAGCTCACGGAGGACCTCCGTTCATCACCATCCTTCGAAGAGAAACTCGACGCCCTCCGCCGGTTTCACCACGCAGAACTGCTGCGCATCGGTCTGAACGATCTGTACGGGGCGCTGGATACGCAAGGCGTCAGCGCACAGCTCACCGATCTCGCCGAGGTGTGCCTGGAGGCCGCCTGGGAACTCTGCAGGGAGGAACTCCGGCCCCGGTATGGGGTCCCCATGACTGTCGATGCGACGGGGCGACAGCGGGAGGCCCCGATCGTCATTCTCGGCCTGGGCGCCCTCGGGGCGAGGGAGATGGCGTACCATTCGGATCTCGATCTGATTTTCATCTATGCCGAAGACGGGGAGACAACCCGGGGGCTCCCAAATCACGACTATTTCGTGCGACGGGCCCAGGCCCTCATTACTGCCCTGAGCAGCCCCACACGGGAGGGGTACGCGTACCAGGTGGATGCCCGATTGCGCCCCTCAGGACGGTTTGGCCCCCTGGTGACATCACTCGAGGCCTTTGAGGCGTATCACACCGAGCAGGGCCTGATATGGGAACGACAGGCCCTCCTCAGGGCCCGGTGCCTCGCGGGGGACGAGGGGCTGGCGACTCGGGTCCAAGAGGTGGTGCAGCGGATCGTGTATGAACGCCCCTTCAGCGACGAGATGATCCCAGAGATCCACCATCTCAGGGAACGGATGCGTCATGAGCTGGCCAGGGAACACAAAGGGAGGCATAATGTCAAGCTCGGGAAAGGAGGGCTGGTAGAGATCCTCTTCATCGTCCAGCTCCTCCAGCTACAATTCGGCAGGACCCACCGCAGCCTGCGCACCCCGAATACCGTCGACGCCTTGACGCAGCTTCGGACCGATGATCTCTTAACCGACGGCGTCTATCAGATCCTCATCTCTGCCACCCACTTCCTCAGGCACTTGGAGAACGGATTGAGGCTCATCCATGATCGATCGCTCAATGAGTTTCGGGAGGAGCCTGAGGAGCTTGGGGAGCTCGCCAGACACCTGTATCGAGGAGATGTCCGTCCGGAAGAAGGAGCCCAGCGACTCCTCCAAGAGTTCCTGGGGCACACCGAGGCGGTGAGGGAGATCTACTGCCACTTCTTTCACACGACGGATTGACGGGCCCCGTCCGGTTCCGAGCGCCTTCCAGGGAAAAAGATCCTCAATATTTCGGATTTTCGCAATGGCGAAACCGGGGGGGACGGGGATACCTCGGGTTGGCTCTGGCGCATGAGGCAACGGTCAGGGGGCGCTGGTCATGTAATCGACGACGATCTGAGCAACCTTCTGATAATGTGCGTCTCGCGTGAGGAGGCGCAGCCCATGCTGCATCGCACTGGCGGCGATCCAGATGTCGTTCGTGGGGATCGGGGTCCCCGCCTTCCAGAGAGCATTGAGGATCACGGCGTACCGTTGGGCCGTGTCCTCGTCCAAGTCGATGACCTGCACCCGCGGCGCTGACAGAAACGCCCGGAGCTCCCTTTCGTTCTTTTTCCTCCACTTCCCGCGGATGAATCCTGCGAGCAGCTCGCCCAGCACGACGGGGGTGAGATATATCTCGTCCGCGTGTTGAAGGGCGACCTTGGCTTCCGGATGACCCAGCATGAAGGCCGAGTAGGCCGATGTATCCAGGAGGACCCGCGTCATCGCCACAAATCCGGGTCAATAGCCCGCTGCCGCGCCAATGCCTTGTCAAAGGCCGACGCCTCTTCCTTCGACCAGGATCCCGCGAGGTCATCGAGATCGTGATGTGCGGGGCCCCCCTTCTTCTTCCCGCGAATCCCCGCGCTCTCCTCCAGCAGGCCCATGACCACTTTGGTGAGACTCGTCCCTTTTTCCTCAGCCTTTCGCCGAATGACCCGGGCAAGCTCGGGTGGAAGATTCCGTAACGTGATGGTCTTCATGCCCTGCCTCCTTGTGAATCATGATCTGCATCAATATGATGCAAAAATAGCATCATCAGGCAGGCGTGTCAAGCAGGTCCTGGATCACGCGACGCCGGCCGGGGAATTCAGGAGTGTTCAGTGTCGGGTGGGGGTGGATCTCGGCGGATTGACGGGCATGGCGGTCCGACACGGATCGCCGTTGAACCGATTATTTCGGATTTTCGCAATTGCGAAAACGTGGGGTGTGAGGGAGAGAGCGGGG
>Ga0209885_1000107_pt1 | contig 11989 bp, 16 predicted proteins | sample GWRWS3_40_50_FD_187223 | JGI IMG/M metagenome (GOLD analysis project Ga0209885, IMG submission 187223) | Riverbed sediment microbial communities from areas with vegetation nearby in Columbia River, Washington, USA - GW-RW S3_40_50 (SPAdes)... | ecosystem: Environmental > Aquatic > Freshwater >... | reverse complement strand
GATTAGAAGCATGGCAGAAGTCCAAGTTCTTAGATCGATAGGAACTGTCAAATTATTAGCTATTCATGGTTCAACACTGACCAGATATACCCATGTTAAAGAAAGAAGACGTTCTGACGTACCCTCCACTATCGATGAATTTGACAAACGTGATAAAATTGAGATGGAGGTTGGAATAAGTAATGCCATAGCGTTAGCTGATGAAAGTATTTCAAACAATGATATTTCAATATCCGAACTATGCGAACGCAGTTTCGTTACAGTACAAAAGTGGATTCAAGAAATTGGAATAAAGTGAAAATAGTGTGTTGATAATTGTCCAGAAAGATTGATGATCTTCAAGATGAGAATATTGAATTAAAGGTAGAAACTGTTGTTAAGCCATCTGAAGATCCAGAAAAAGTAAAAAAATGTCTACTAAACGTTGCTAATGGATGTTACCCTGTAATAAAAAATGGATGTTTGGTAGCTACTTGTACAGGAATTCTTTCATTACATCATATACGAGTTGGTGTAAGATCAAAATCCTCTTCTGCTGTTTTGAGAAAACTTTTGGAATGGAATAGAAAAGGCAATCTCACATGGTTCTTATTGAATAAGCAAGCTGCCTACAGTGGTGTGATATCATTGGCTGAACACAATGAAGAATCACCTCTTGGGCCTATACGAGTCACAATTACTAGTGATAATTTAGATAGAATAATAGAATGGCTGGTTTCGAGCAGATAGGATACCAGCTTAATTTTACATCCAAATTGATATTATATTTTTTAGATTTCAAACCCTAAAGTATACCATAAATGGAAACAATAGCTTATGACAAATACTGATTTCAGATTAACACACAATAAGATTATTTGTGATCAACTTTTGTTGCCCAAAATTCTGTTGCCAAAATATTCTAATTCTATTTTTAGTACTTCATTGCTATTATCTGCATCTGAGTAATCCTCTAATGCATCATGATTTAGTTCTAAAAATGTATGACCCCACTTGAATTTATTTAGCAAACTGATTGCAAATTTTTTTTCTCCAAGTACATAATAACACGCTGACAGGGATTCAACGCTTGATAATCTACCAAGCCTTGCATAGTTTACTGGATTTCCCGCCAATAAAGCCGGGATTCTTCTAGCAATTCCTCTCCTCATATATTTGTGATTTGTTAAGACTCCGTTTGCCTTATTCCAAGAACAGTCTATAACGCATATCGAATTTGCCAAAATTAGATCAGTTTTGCAAACAACTTCGCTTGCAAATGGATTCAAAACTAGCATACTATGCTGTATGGTTTTAGTAGGTTTAATTGTGCCCAATTTGATCAATTTCAATGCAGTGCATTTTTTTGGATCGTCCTGATTTAACATGAGGGCGAATGCTCGTATCAACTATAATTTATTCATGATAACGACTATCAATAAAACGGTTTCGAGGATTGCCTTCAATCATACTCTTAGCTAATATTATTTTTGAATGAGAATCGTAACGTTAAAAATCATGAATTCTGGAATATTACTATTGCCAAAGATAAATAAAATCACAGTTTTAGGTTCTGGAATAATGGGTCATGGCATAGCACAGATTTCAGCGATGAATGCATATGATGTAACGTTACGCGATGTAGAAGAAAAATTCTTAGATAATGCAATGAATAAAATAAGATGGTCCTTAGATAAACTAGTTGAAAAAAATAAGATAGACAAACAGCAATCAGATAAAATTTATGGCAAAATAAAACCTGTTGTCGACCTCAGAGAAGCATTAATTGACACTGACTTGCTTATTGAAGCAGTCCCTGAAGATCTCAATCTCAAGAAAAAAGTTTATTCTGAGGTAGATCAATTTTCTCAAGAAAAGACAATTTATTCATCAAATACAAGTACTTTACCAATTAGTGAAATATCTCAATTGTCCAGCAGGCCTGACAAATTCATCGGACTGCATTTCTTTAATCCGCCACAATTAATGAAATTAGTGGAAGTAATACCAGGAGTACGCACTGACAAATCAATTGTTGACCTTGGAATCAATTTTGTAAAATCGCTAGGAAAGGATCCTGTATTGTGTAACAAGGATGTTCCTGGATTTATTGTAAATAGAATATTCATACCGTTAGTGCACGAGGCGGCTTATTGCCTAGAGAGTGATGGTAAAAGTATGACACAAATTGACTCATCTGTAAAATTCAAAATGTTTCTACCAATGGGTATATTTGAATTGGCAGATTATACTGGTCTTGATGTTATTCACAAAGCAACTGTTGAAATGTACTCTCGTGACAAAACCGTAGTAAATCCTCATACTAAAATAGAACATTTATTTTCATCTGGAAAATACGGTAAAAAATCAGGAGAAGGCTTCTATTCATACGGAGACAAGAATTATGAGAGGATTCCACTGTCTGAGGAAGAAGCCAAACAATATGATCCAATTAGGATTCTATCAGTCGCGATAAATAATGCTGCTTGGCTTATTTCCAATAATGTATGTACGAAGGAAGATGTCGAATTAGCTTTAAAACTTGGAATGGGTATTAAAAAGGAACTATTCGAGATTGGAAGAGAGTTTGGTTTTGAAAAAATAATAAATACCTTGAATCACTTGAAAGAAAGAAACGGATCGTTTTACGCGCCTGACCCTTACTTAAAATCTATATCAAAATAATTCAATCTGATTTCCATTTTTAATATCCATAGCTATTGCTTTGAACCAAAATAATCTAATATTACTTTGACTGCAGAAGACGCGCTTTGCGAGGTTTGAATGAATACTCTCTTTCTGTCATCAAGATATCTTCCACCATAATTTTTGGCAGTGCCTCCACTGCTAGGTATTGTAACTAATATTTTTTTTAACATATACCCAACACAGAGCTCTATCAAAGTTCCTACGCCTCCACCAACGGCTATGATTCCATCTGCAGATGTTGCCACAATAAAGTCTCTGGCATAGCCTATTCCGGTTGCAATTACCACATCACAAAATTTATTTGCAAAGTAAACCTCCTCCTGAGGAATGATTCCAACCGTAAGACCGCCATGGTCTTTTGCTCCTTTACAAGCATTTTCCATGACACCTCCAAGACCACCACAAATTAGAATAGCATCTGCTTTCGCTATTTCAGTTCCAACTTGATATGCTATCTTGTTTGTCTTTTCATTAGACTTATCTTGATTGTATCCTATGACCGCAATTTGAAGTCTTTTCATGATTTTCTCGATAAATTATTTCATATATTTTTTATATATTAGCTTGGTGTATGGTCTATTTGATTATAATGTAGTAGTTCACCAATCTTAAATGCTATAAGTGTACTGGCATTATTTACCATGTAGTCTATGTAAATTCGAACTAAGCTCAGCTGGATTTTTGGTTCGAGGTGAAGAATAATATGTCTCATATAGATCACAGAGTTGAATGAATTATAGAATAAAAGATCCCAATTTAGCTGAAGAGGGAAAGAAAAAAATTGATTGGGCACAAGTTCATATGCCAGTACTATTTAATTTAAAAAAAAAATTCAAAGAGAATAGCCCCTTAAAGGGTGTTAAAATTGCTGGTTGTCTGCATGTTACAAAAGAAACTGGAGTATTAATTCGTACATTACATGATTTAGGTGCAGATTTAAGTTGGTGTGGTTGTAACCCTCTTAGTACACAAGACGATGTTGCTGCGGCACTCGTTGATGAAGGAACCTCAATTTTTGCAAGTAGGGGAGTTTCAAATGAACAATACTATGATGATATTCGTTCAACAATGAGAATAAAGCCCAATGTTACAATTGATGATGGAGCAGATCTGACTGTTGAAATGCATAGTTCCACTGGAAATCTAACAGAAGTTTATGGTGGAACAGAAGAGACTACTACTGGAGTCATCAGATTGCGCGCGATGGAAAAAAATGGGCAACTCAAATATGCCATAATGGCGGTGAACGATGCTGAAACTAAACATGATTTTGATAATTTTTATGGTACAGGTCAGTCAGCTTTGGACGGTATAATTAGGGCTACCAACATACTGATTTCGGGAAAAAATGTTGTCGTGTCAGGATATGGACATGTGGGAAAAGGAATTGCAAGAAGAGCGGCTGGACTTGGAGCGAATGTCACAATAACCGAAATTGATCCCATTGCAGCATTAAAAGCAAAATTGGATGGTTTCTCTGTTTTACCTATGGCATCTGCGGCTATGACAGGTGACCTATTTATCACTACAACTGGATGTAAGAATGTAATCAGAGAGGAACATTTTTTGCAAATGAAAGATGGCAGCATTTTGGCCAACGCAGGACATTTCAATGTGGAGATTTCTGTTGATGCACTTAAATCAAACTCACGATTGGTAAAACAAATTAATGAGAATACGACAGAATATGAACTTAAGAGAGGAAATAAACTATATCTCATTGGAGAAGGAAGATTAGTGAATCTCGTCGCTGCTGAAGGTCATCCCTCAGAGGTAATGGATATGAGCTTTGCCAATCAGCTACTTTCATCTATAAAACTGATCCAATCAAAGGGATCACTTTTGCCTGCAGTATATGAAATTGAAAGATCGCAGGATCAAGAAATTGCAAGAGCCAAATTAGAATCAATGGATATTAATATAGATACTCTTACAGAAGACCAAGAGACCTATCTGACCGGATTTAGCATAGGGACATAGGTAATAGTAATGAATGTGGCAGTGAAGATTTAGAAACAATGACAATAGCACTAGACGGAATACTAATACAAAGTAAAAATTGCGGGTGTACTGAGGAGATTGCAGGATAAATAAATGAAAGAACAAGAATGTCCAAAATGTGGCTGTCGTTATTATGTTTATCATAATTGTGAGGGACTTAAAGAGCGGATATAAAAATGACTTGCGAAATACCTAATTGTAATAAAAGAACAGAATATTCATTATAGTAACGATAATCACATAATATAATTTAATAATATTTGCAAGAAGTATGTTGAAAACATGTAAATTTTATTCGGGTTCGGTGGGATGCAATACACTAGCGTATATAATCCATTGCGGTAAGGCGAGACAACCTTGGTTTGGACCCAAAGGGCATATGACTGAATATTCAATCGGAACAATTTCGGATTCATCGGGAGCCATATTGTTAGCAATTTGGATGAACTATCGGATCAAGAAATGGCACTTGCCCTTGGCCACAGTATAACACTAATATCCCCCTTAGAGTCACTCAGGAAAGTATCTTTAAATATTAACATACCACATGGTCGATTTAATGATTAATCATGAAGGAAAAATATGTGATAACTGTGGAGATTCGGTCGATCATTTGGTTCCTCTAAACGACCCAACTAGAATTGGCAGGTGGTGGTGTTTGAAATGCATATACAAAGAAGGTAAGGCTAAATTTGATGCTGACGCCAAGAATGGCTAACGGCGAAGAAGGCGATTTCGAGAACTATAAAAATTAAAATATAAAGATCCAGGGAATTTGACTGAATATTCAATCGGAACTTTATTAGAAATCTTTAATTAGAAATAGGTCAAAAGAGATGAAAGCCTTAAACAAATCAAACCATTATAACGACTATTATTCTTTGTGAATTTAAATCTCATAACTCTGAAGTATTGACAAACTTCTGGGAAACGGATAACACGAATAATGCTATTTTTTTCTTAATTATACTTGCTTATGTTTGTCTTAGTGTGGTACGATTTTACATTCGCAGGTTTCCTGTGGACCGTTACAACTTTTACAATTTTTTGTTTCCGAATCTACAGCACCCCAACAGCGGGAACACCCCGTATTTAGATCATCGTCTGCCATTAACTGCTAAATCCAGTGATACCATATAACTTTTTACTCAATCGATATTAGTATGCAACAATCAGGACATTTCAAAAGTTCACTTAGCCAAGTGGCGACAAATCATGTAATGACGAATAAATTATTGTAACTAATATTATGACAGGTTTCTTACTTGGTCTCATTCATTCATTTAATCATAATTTACTTTAAGTTGTTTGTTATGTGATATAGGATAATTGTCTTTTAATTTCTTCTTTGCTGTTAGTTTCTGCTGTACTTTCATCAAGTGCCTTAACCATGTCATCTAAAAATGCTTTTAATGCCGCTCTATGTTCTTTATTATTATAATATTTATTGATCATTACGGCCTTGGTTTCTTTGTCTTCTATCCATCCAAATATTTTATTTAATACATCTAACTTCAATTGTTCTTGTTCTTGTTTGTCGTTGTTATTATTATCTGTAGACATTTTCTATCTAATATTATACCCTTTTAGACTTAACCTTAATGCATCTAAACTATCTGAATAACTAGTTTGTTCTTTATCAAGTGAATATTCTTTGGCTTGTACAGTTCTTAGTGATACAATAAGTTTATCATATTTTTCTGGTTGCTAAATAGCCCTTGTTTATCATCATGTACAAATCAGATAAGATTTGTTTATGTTCTGTACCAAAATTAACTGGTAGAATCTCCATTGTTTCAGGTGATGTATCTTTATAATCATAAGCCGTATTTTCTCCAAAAAATGACTCGTCACTCGAATAAACCTTATCCCAAATATCGGTCATATGATTTCAATTCTTTGCCCTAGATAAGAAATTTCTCACCCGATAAATTCGCTGCAATACCATCCAATATGAATTTGATGCTTACAAGAATGATGGCTATCAAGACCAGCTTTTTGAATTTCTCCTGGTCTATTCTAGTTACTATCTTCCTGCCAACATAAGACCCCAGAAAAGCGCTTGCAAATAGAAATGGAATCAAGTAGTCATATTGTTCAGGTAGGAATCCGGAGGAAATGTAATAAGGGATTCTAGTTGCGTCAGTGCCGAGAGCTACAACAGCTGAGGTAGCGATGTATTTTTCTTTATCCATCTTCAATCCTGTAAGAAATGATGCCCTTAATGCGCCGCCAGTTCCTATCAGGCCCACTATAAAACCTGAAATTCCGCCACCTAAAACTAGAGATTTGTTGTTGGCCGGAAAAGTAAGCTTGGGCTTGAGAAGGAATAAGATTGAAAGAACTATTAGAAATATTCCTAACATGAGCTTGAGAAAAGTTTGTGATAGATTGCCTACCAATGTGGCACCAATTAGACTGAGAACAAAACTTGGTATACCAAACATCAGTAAAACATTCCAGTCAAGACCATGCCTGAAAAATGTGATTCTACTAACGTTTCCAAACAGGTGAAATATCGCGACCAAGACCAATGCCGTCTTAAACTCCACCAAATACGATGCTAATGGCAGAAAGATAGTTGATGAGCCAAAGCCAGCCATCGTCCCTAGAATTTCTGATAAAAAACCAAGTATGATGAGTATAATATATTCGAGTTCCAGGCTTACGGTCATGACTTTAAAGGTAAATTAATAGTATTAAATTAACCATTTGTTATGATAACAAAAAGCTAAATACCAAGTTAGTAGAACCCTACTACATGAAGGGCACTAATCCCGACGGGCCCGTAATAAAATTAGTTCTCTAATTGGATTCTAGCATCATAAGAAAATGACTAATGGGCAAAGGCATCAATAAGTAAACCTTTCATATAATCAAGCCATGAAAAGATCATAAACATGTCAAATGATACAGAAGTTGGTAAAATAGGATAGTGTAGTAGGTGTAGAGGAAAAAAATTATATTTTATGAATCCACGAGTGAATTACATCCAGACCATATTAGATATTTGTGTAAGGAACGCTATGAAGAGAGGTGTTTTTGCGATATAAGTCTTTAGACTTTTAGATTTTTCACGCCCTCGGTTTTGTTCGCTTTCGCCTCCTGATTTTAGCGTATTTTTTGCTTTCTGCTCTCCTTGCACTGTAAGCATGGGTTCTCTTCTCGTTTATCTTGCGCATTCGTGTTATGAAACTGTAGTCGACAAATATAAAGAGAATGTAAACACATATTCAAGGATGTCGAATTATTTCGATTCAAAATTAAATTAAACTAAAGTGGACTTTTAACACAAATCTAAATTGTAAAATGGATAATGGATCCGAATTGTTAACAATCCCGATCCCGAGGGGCCCGCGATAAAATTAGTTCTTTCATGGGATTCTGGATGATAAATAAGGAGCGTCAACAAATAGCTTTATACTGACCAATGTTTATCTATTATCTAAATGTACAGACCTTGCAATTCTTGCTCCAAAGACTTTGATGAACTAACCCAAGGAGTTCGGTATCTAAGCACGAGCATTGGACTTTTATTCTTCTGCTCAGATGTTTGCTGCAAAAACTATCTTACCAAGAATCGCTAGTGCCAAACTCTGTGTAATCAATTTTAATGATGCTGCAAAATGGACAAGTTATTTTTTCTAGAGAAACATGAAAAAATAAAAGATTTACTTGGACTCTAAAAGACTCAAATGTGAGAAACGCAATACATTTGGCAGATCTAATCTTTTTTATCCAATTGAACAGTTTATTCATAATTATCTAATATATTATGAAGTTTCAAAAATGATATGCGCATTCTATCTATATATTAGGTCAATCACCATCCAATATTTACAAATGAGTTACAGTAGAGATAGCAGTTATGGCCGTGGTAGGGGAAGGAGTTATGGTGGCGATGCTAGTAAGAGTTTCAACAGAGGTAATCCAACTACAAAACCCGTTGAGGTAGGCAAGAAATATCAGGTGGACATTACGGAAATTAGTAGAAAAGGCGACGGTATCGCTAGGGTTCAAGGATTTATAGTATTTATAGAAAATGGAAAAGTTGGGAACAAGATCCGGGTAAAGGTTACTGAAGTAGCAGACAGGTTTGCTAAAGCAACAGTCGAGGTCTGACCAGTACAATTCTTGTGAATGTGATTACTACATAAAATGTAGTCAGAATTCTAGACAATATGTTTATCTCCTATCGGGTAAACAGCTTAGGTGTGGTATACAGTTCATCTTCCAATTTGCTGAGTAGTTATTGCATGATTAGTACATTTGTACTTATTAATTGCCATTACCATTATAATTATCATTTAAAAAAGAATATCGAAACTTGTTACTAATATTAGTATAAGTTTGAATATCATGTCGAAACGATATAATGATTTTACAGTTTGTTAGGTATCATATAGTGAAGAAGTATAAATACGCCTAATGACGCTCGGTTGATACCATTTTGAAAAATAATTACATCTCTAAGAGCCATAGCAAAAGAATATCCATTAGACAAAGAACAAACTAGTTATGATGAGAGTCTAGACGGTTTCAGACTGAGTTTGAAAGGTTACGATATATAGGTAAAATATTAGTCTCAAAGCTAAGTTTAATTTGAATTAAATTCAATTAGATTTGTGGAAGACCTGGAAAAAGAATTAGGGCCTTTAATCGAAAATTTTCAAAACCTAGTGAAGGATGCCAGAGAAAAGAAGCTTGATTCATTAAGAGAGGATGAAGATTTCAAAAAGGAATTTAATCAATTGTCGAAGGATGTTATTGAACCCATGATGAGAAAATTCGAGAGTTATCTGAAGAGTAAAGATGTGAACTCAAGTGTCAATATCCAATCGCAAATTGTAGCTGGAAAAAATCCTAGTATTGAATTCAGTTTACATTTCAAATTGACACATGAATCGAGATATCCCAATATTAAATTCTCATCATCCGGCAAAAAAATATCAATTCAGGAAGAACGGTTGATGGCTAAAGGTGAAGTCAGACAAGATATGATGCCAGAATATTATAATAAGGAACAAATAACCGAGGAATTTGTTAAGGAAAGACTCATCAGATTAATTAAATCATGCTTTGATAAAAATTGGCAATCATTTTACCCTTGAATGATTCTAATTTGACAACATAATCCGGCGCGCCTTACACATTATTCAGTTTCTAAATAATGAAACGAAAGTAGAAATTTTCACGCAGTATATTTGAAAAATTCTTTGATTTTCAATATGGGTGCTTAGAATCACTGGATTTATAACTCCATCTGTTGGACATCCAAACTGCTAGGTTACCACCTTGCCAAAACGTCCGACAAGTTACCAGAACTAAAAAAGAGACACTGGTGAAATTTAGGGTGAAAAGGGTCGCTGTAGAAAGAGGGGTCATTGAGTAGTGAATTAGGGTGACACGAAAAAATAACAATTTGTTCGTTGCTGATGACTAATTTTATAATAATGTCTTATACTTCAAATGTAATTGAGCAAACTACCAGAAGGCTCGACGGAGGAGCTTTTTAGCCTAGCCAACTCTGTTACTGCCAAAAGGGCAAAAACAGTAATAGACCATATAATGAAACATGGGCAGATTACGTCTGACGAATTACAGAATCTATACAAATATCGCCACACATCAAGATCGATTCGCGATGTAAGAGAACTAGGAATCCCTATTGAAGGATTTCGTGTGAGGGGCTCTGATGGACGCACAAACCACTTGTCGCATTTTTGCCCGGTCCCTTGTATTGAAAGAAAAACTTAAAGCTTAGCAGTGCATTTCTATATCAGAAGCTCGTTTTAGAACCGATAGCGTCGTGGGCACCGACGGTTCTATGTAAATCAAACTTAACAAACATTCGATAATAAGAATTTTGATTATAAGTTAGTCTTAAAGGAAATAATTGTATGATCGATAAAAAAATTAAATGGTTGTAGCGAAGGATAAGTATGTGTCTGCCAATAGCTTTTCGTTAATAGCGCTCAATTTATTACCTGATTGTATGTTTTTTTCCATTTTATCCAGCTCTTCATTTGCCTTTTGCTTATAATATTGCACTGAATTCTCATGCATATCGCGAAAACTTTCACTCACCTTTTTCATCAACTCATTATAATCAGCTGATAATTCATGATGGAGTTCTCCCTCTAGCTTATCTTTCCTTGCAATTAACTCATTTAGATCATTTGACATATAATTACTATGATTTCGTAACATATAAACATGTCTCCAACCACCAAGATTATTTGGGTTAATGTCTTTTTCCAACACATAGTAAAAGGTGCAATGTTCCCCTTTACTAGGAAACTTAACCTTATTAACAAAAATAAGTAGAAAAAATTAGGCTCACTTGACCACCTATTAAGCAAAATGGATTAAGCTATTAGTTATGTATGTTTCCTAAGAAAAATACTCGTTATATTGATACATACAGAATTAATTTTTTGTTTCCAAATATTAGAAAAACTACATTAGGGCCAAATAAATGTCTGTGACACTAAACACATAGATAGATATACGATTAGCGTGTATCATAAACATGCATAAGTTTTTTTACGGAAATAACCATCGTAGTAATAAACCTAGACCAACCCCAACATTGCGACCAATAAATATATCAAAAGAGCAACTCAAAAATTTTCGAGACCTCGTTTTAAACCCTAGAACATCTCGGGATATAAAAAAAAGATTTATGGTTGAGAAAGCAGGCGGTTACTGTTCTGTGTGTGGTGATATAGCAACTCAAATAGCAAGTTATAATATGGTTGATGCCACGCTTGTGGAAAAGTATTGTGACACTTGTCTGGCAAGGGGAATTAATTAAAAATGGACTATTTTAAGCAAGATTGACATCCACTAATAACAAAATTCTTCGAAATAAGTCATTTTATATAAGTACTCATAAATGATTGTTTGCCGTATAGACTATTAAATGGAAGGAAAACCTGGTAATAAAATAACAAATTACCTTACAAAATTTTATATGAAGTATACCAGCACCATATCTCTCAACAAGAATCTACTACTTTCAGGTTCGGTTGGTTTTATTGTTAGTCTTATCGTTGCATATGTATCTACGAAGTATTCCAATGATGATTTTGTAACTTCTGCATTAACTGTAATAGCCGGATTCATCTCCTCTAAAGTAATTTTTGTTATTCTTTTTCATCTTGATAATAAGAAGAAATATACAATAAAACTTACTGGCAAATTGAACTTTGATATTCTAAAACAAATAGTAACAAAGATGATATTTGCTGATGCTATATTTGATATTATCAATAATGTATCAAGGTTCTTCATTCTA
>Ga0209885_1000106_pt1 | contig 12107 bp, 10 predicted proteins | sample GWRWS3_40_50_FD_187223 | JGI IMG/M metagenome (GOLD analysis project Ga0209885, IMG submission 187223) | Riverbed sediment microbial communities from areas with vegetation nearby in Columbia River, Washington, USA - GW-RW S3_40_50 (SPAdes)... | ecosystem: Environmental > Aquatic > Freshwater >... | reverse complement strand
AACGCCCAGATCAGGTCGAGGGGCGGCACGTACAATGCGAGGACCTCCCGAGACTACACGCGATATCACGTCACCCTCCCCCGCCGTCATCTGACGCTGGGCCAGGCGTGGCTCCACAAAGTCCTCATTCACGATCGCCTCGTCACAGGCCGCCTCGAGGACGAAAAGGAAATCGTCAACCGGGAAAATGGATGGTCGCCTCCCACGTGGTGGCACCAGCTCGGAGATCTCATCGATCCCAAGTACCTTGCACTCCCGGGGTTCTGGACGCGCCAGTTCGGGCTGCGCGAGTATGACGAGCCCGTGGGAGGGACCTATGAGGTGGCGAGGAAATTGACAGCCTCGCAACTCGAGGCGCATTACCGGGCGTACTACTATCCGGAGAATATGGTCCTCCTGTACGTGGGACCGCACAACCTCGAGGAGGTGGTCGCCGTCACTGGCGCAACCTTTGGAAGTGTCGCGCCGACCGGACGGAAGCCGAACCTTCGCCCCCCCCTCCAAGACCGATCCCCCCGTCCCTACTTCGGCCACAAGCTCCCGCAGATCTTCTCCGACCCGGACTACCGGATCGCCATCGGGCAAGTCCTGACCGGGCTGCATTTCTCCTCCCGCTCGGAGATGAGCCTGTACTATTTCGTGATGAAGGAGCTCTTAGAGGAGCGTTTTCGATACGGAGAGGGAAAGGCATACTCCGTGTGGGGATACTTCGATTATTACCGGGGTGTGGGGTATCTCCAGTTCGAGCTGGAGGCCAGCCGGGAGACCTTTTGGGCGCAACTGAAGGAAATCAAGGAGCTCGTCTGGGGGGATCTGGGGAACCACTTGAGCCGAGCGGATTACGAGCGATACAAGACGACTCTCTTGGAACGCGTCACGTCCAGCCGGGCGCTCGAGGATGTCCACGGCCGGGTGTGGGCAGCGATTTACCAGCACGACTTGCACCGGCCTTCCCCTGAAGAGACCGATATCGCCGGGCCGTGGCGATCCCTCTCCCATGACGACTTTCTCGAATGGGCTCGCTCCTGGCGGACCGATACAGCGCCCCTGTTGCAGCTTTCGATGCCCGGCGCTCCCTTCCCCTATGCCCATCTCGTGATCTTCGTCCTTTTCCTCGCCATCGGGACCCACTGGGCCCAGTCTCTCCTCCGGCGTCCCTATCCCCGCGAGCCGATCAGCCTCATCACACGCGTGCCCTATCGCCTCGCGGGCTGGGTTCACTTGGGCCTGGTCTATGCGGGTGTGGCCTGCGTGTATTTCCATCTGTCCCGGATGAGCGCGTTCGGCGGCCTGTTCTTCAGCCGCGTGGATCTCCTCGCCTTACTGGGTCCCTATCTGCGATGGGTCTTCGATGGGATCCTCATCGGATTCGGGATCGTGATGGGGGGAACCGTGATCCCACGGGAGGTCCTGGCCACCGATGGGGCGCTCGTGGTCACGATGCGGTCTCCCGTGTTCTGCCGCATCCCGCTCGCAGATATCGAGAGGGTCGAACCGGTCAGCGGGTGGGCCGCCTGGAAGCACATCCTGAAGCTCAAGGCTCTGCCCATCTACCCCTGGTTCTTCCGGGGCCTTATCATCCACCGGAAGTCCGGGCGCAGCCTGGTGCTGCACACGCAGGATGACCACGACCTTCGAGAGTTCCTCTCTTCGCGCGCCCTCACCTACCCGGCGGTTTCGGTCCGCAGGGCGGCCCGGACGACCCGAGGGAGGACCCGCCTCCGCAAGCCAGTGCCCGGCGCTTGACATCCCAGATACCGTTGGGGATACTGAACCGCCCGCGACTCTGAGACCCCCGCCTTCTGGTCACCCCGTTCATTGACCCATCATGCCAGGGGCGCGGGCAGGTGAGAATAGGCCTGTGATGGCGCGGGAAGGATCTCGGGCGGTTATGGACCGGAGGAGTGTGATGGTGGGGAGCACGCTCCGAAGATGATCGTCGTCACAGGTGCCGCCGGCTTCATTGGATCAAACGTGGTGGCCGCGCTTAATGCGCGTGGGCGCCCGGACATCGTTGCGGTCGATAGCTTTCGCCATACGGCCAAGAACACCCCGTACCTTCACGAACTACGTATCCACGGCACTGTGGATAAGGACCACCTGGTGAGGTGGCTGGACGAAGAGGGCGCGGCTGTCGAGGCGATCATTCATCAAGGTGCCTGCAGCGATACTACCCTCCGAGATCGCGACTATGTGATCGCGGTGAATACTGACTACACACGCATGCTGTGGCAATGGTGTACCCGCGCCGGCAAACCTTTCGTATATGCTTCCAGCGCCGCGACCTACGGTGATGGGTCGCAGGGGTACGACGACCGGGCCGATCCGCGGACGCTGAAGCCCCTGAATCTCTACGGCGAATCCAAACAGCTGTTCGACCTGTGGGCGTTGGAACAAGGTCACACGCCGCCGCGCTGGGCTGGACTGAAGTACTTCAACGTGTATGGGCCGCGCGAAGCGCACAAGGGCCGGATGGCCTCCGTGGCGTTTCACGCCTACCAGCAGATCCGGGAAAGCGATAGGGTCAGGCTCTTTCGATCTTACAAGAAGGAGTATGCGGACGGCGGCCAAAGGCGGGATTTCGTCTACGTGGGGGATGCCGTGGAGGCGACACTGCACCTGTTGGAGACGCCGGTGTCTGCGCAGGCACCGAACGGCCTCTATAACGTCGGGACGGGGCAGGCCCGCACCTTCGCGGACCTGGCCCGGGCGGTCTTCGCGGCGCTGGGGCGCGATCCGGTGATCGAGTACATCCCGATGCCCGAGGATCTGCGGGATCGGTACCAGTACTTCACGCAGGCGAGGATCGATAAACTGCGGCGGAGCGGCTTCACGCGGCCCTTCCGCCCGATCGAGGAGGGTGTGTGGAATTACGTAGCGTACCTCCGAGCGCAGGAATCGTCTGAGGAGTGAATGAATAGGGGGCGACATGGAGGTGATTCGGGCACAGGAGAGTGAGGCTCGACGGGGAGAACGATTCACCGGCACCGCCTGGGTGGAGGCGCTGTACAAGGCCCAGCGGCCGGGCGGCATGCGGGTGTACCGCGTGTTCTTCGAGCCCGGGGCCCGGACGCACTGGCACGCCCACGACGGTGAGCAGACCCTGTATGTGGTGGAGGGACGGGGACGGGTGAGTACGTCAGGTGGGCGGGGAAGGGAGATCGCTCCCGGGGACATCGTATACATCGGGCCGGGCGAGAAGCACTGGCACGGGGCGGGACCGGGAAGTGCGCTGATTCACCTTGCGGTCACGACCGGGAAAGAGACCGCGTGGATGGAGGAGGTCACGGACGATGAGTATACCCAGGTTTGACCGCTGTACGCTTCACTGGACCCGGATAACGATCTTGCCCCGGGCGCGCCCCGATTCGCTGTATTCATGGGCCTGCCGGATCTCCTCTAAAGAATAGATGCGGTCGATCAGCGGCTTGAGCTTGCCCTGCTCCATCCATTGGGCCAGGAACTCGAGGTCCGGTCCGTTCGGCTTCATGACGATCCACCGGCACCGCTTGCCGTAGCCGACGAGGCCGAAGCACGAAGTGAGAAGGCCCCAGACGAGGCTGCCGGCACCGGGGACGGTGGTCACGTAGATCCCCGTCGGCGCCAGAACCCGGGAGCACGTCCCGAACGACCGGTTCGGCACCACATCGAAGACGACGTCGTAGATCTCATCCTGACTCGCGAAGTCCTCGCGGGTGTAGTCGATCACTCGCTGTGCTCCCAGCTGGCGGACCAGTTCCAGATTCCGGGTACTGGTCACGCCGGTCACTCGGCCGCCCAGGGCGACGGCGACTTGGACGGCGAACGCGCCGACCCCGCCGGAGGCGCCGTTGATCAGCACTCGGTGTCCGGGCTTGAGTGCCGCCGTGTCCCGAAACGCCTGCAGCGCGGTGAGCGCCGCCACCGGAACAGCCGCTGCCTCTTCGAAGGAGAGCTTCTCTGGTTTCCGCGCCAGGGCGGACTCGCTGGCCGCGACGTATTCCGCGTAGCATCCACCCCTGCGGATGCTGGCGTACACCTCGTCCCCGGACCTCCAGCGGGTGCCGCCGGAACCCACCTCTTCAACCACGCCGGCGACGTCGAACCCAAGGATGAAAGGAAACTTTACGGGCCGGACGAAGCGCAGCATGCCTGTGCGGAGTTTCCAGTCGATAGGGTTCACGCTCGTGGCGCGGACGCGGAGCAAGACCTGTTTCGTACCTGGCGTCGGCCTGTCGATCTCCCGGAGTGTCAACCGATCGGCGGATCCGTAGCCGTCAATCACCACCGCCTTCATCCATCCTCCTGCTCGCCTCGTCCCACGTGCGAGAGTATGAGGCCCCCAGAGCGCTTCGATGACCCTCGCGTGAAGGGATACGCAAGAAAGGGAAGGCACTACAAGGGTAAATTGACCGCCTGGCCTGACTGGGCGCTCCGGGTCACTGCCTCGGTAAACTCCATGTACCGCACGCCGTCCTCGAAGCGGGTGCGTGTCACCTTTTCCGTGCCCCGTATGGCGTTGATGAACTCCTCCTCCACGCGCCAGCGTCCCTGCTCCTCCGGGGGGATCACGATTCTTTGCTGTTCCTTGTCCCGCCGCCGTCCGCCGTGAAGCTGCAGAGCGGAGGTGTCCAGTCGCAAGGTCCCCTCGGTGCCGAACAGCCATACCTCGTTGGCCGGTGGAAGGCCGGTGACGGTGCTGAAGCGGAGGTGGGCGAGGGCTCCACAGGCCAGATTGGCGATGATATCCACGTGGTCGGGGACGGTCACCGTCCGCAACAGCCCGCTCGTGTCCTTTCGCTGAGGGATGCAGAGCTTGGTCATGGCCATCACGCGACTGGCAGGACCCACCCAGCGCATCAGTGCCTCGTACCAAATCCCGATTGTCAGGGTGTTAAAGCCGCTGAGATCCGCATCCTGTCGCCAGTGGAGGGGACTTTCCCTGTCCACAAAGGTGGGCTGGAGCTGCCGTACCTCCACGGCCAGCACCTCCCCCAGGTAACCATGGGCGATGAGCTTCTCGATGGTCCCGTCGACGGGCAGGGTATGCGGGGCGGGGACCACTTGGGTGACGAGGTGGGGGTGGTGCCGGGCCGCCTCCAGCATGGCATGCGCCTCTGCCGCGTTCATCGCCATCCGCGCTTCGCACAGGACATGCTTGTCGCTCTCGAGGGCCGCCAGCGTCACGGGGCAGTGGAGATACGGCCACGTGCCGATGCAGATGGCGTCGGTATCGTCGGCCTCCACCAGCTCCATCCAGTTGTCGTAGACCTTGGGGATGCCGAACTCCCGGGCCACGCGCTCACTCGAATCACGGCTGCGGTTGGCCACGCTGACGATATCGACGCCCGGAACAGCCCGGAGTCCGGGGATGTGCTTCAGGCGCGTGTTCGCTCCCGCGCCAACGATTCCCACGCGGATCGTTTCGTTGGGCATGGTATCTCCTTTCGAAACCCATCTATCAAAGGGAAAGATCGAAGTCAAGAATGCGGGCGAAGGGAGCGTGTCAGTCCTTGTCGCCGGTGGCGTCTGTGAAGAGGCTCAAGAATCTGTGGTTCTCGAGGGGGCCCTGGACGAATTCGACCCCGTGGCTGAAGAGACCGGAATCATCGCTGGAATCGGACGCCCATCGCACCCTCGCGCGAATGCGTTCCGTGTTGGGGACGTGCAGGGTGATCTCGACCTTGGTGCGGGGGAGGAGCTGCTTGGGAAGAAAGATCAGTGCCCCGCCTCGGCTGATGTTCCCGATCTTCCCTTCGAGGGCGGGGACATCGGAGCTCGCGGGCTGGCAGGAGATGGGTAAGGCCAGGGGGAAGCGCTGGAATGCCCGATGTTCCCCGGACTTCCCCTGGGCCAGAGTCTTGAGGAGGGACTGGTAATACGGCGGGGAGAGTTGCACGAACTCCACGCCGTGATAGTAGAAGGTTCGTTGGCCTCCCTGTCGCACCCACACGACGCGGGCCTCGGCTTCAACGACCTCTGGCTCCGCGAAGATGACGAGGCCCAGGCGACATCCCATGAGGAGAGGAGTCGGCAGCTTGAGACAGGCCCCCCCCTCTCCCAGGTCCTCCGTCCAGCCCGTTCCCGTTTGGGCCGGTTCCTCCTGGTCCAGTCGCTTGTAGAGCACGGGGATCTGGATGGTGTATCTCAGGAACCGTTGTCGCATGGGCCTGCATGCTTGCAACTCCGGTGCCAGACAGCACTCCCCCGATGCCCTCTCTAGCCTGCCCCTGACAGATTGTCAGGGCTGGGCGCCTCAAGCAACAACTTGGCAGAGGCTCCCCAAGCTCCACGAGCCGCCTTTGGGGGTGAAAAGGGGCTCTGGGCCTCTATCGAGCGGCGGAATCGAGCTCTTGGCACACTTTTCGCAATTAGAGGTGGCCGAGGTCAACCGAAGGGGCAATCCGCAAAAGGAGGCAGGAATGAGGAGATGGACCAAGGCGCTCGCAATAACCCTCGTAGGGGTAATACTTCCGATGACTGGCCTCTCCCAGGAGAAGGGAGCGCAGCCGGAGGGGAGTTCGCTCCGCGTGGTCCGGGGCGTGGTGACGGCCGGGGTCGTCAACCGCGAACCGGTCGGTGACGGCAGCGTGTTTCCACCCTCGACGGGAGCGGTGTACTATTTCACCGAGATCGAGGGGGCCAGCGGACCGACGCAGATCACCCACATCTGGTACTATCAGGACCAGAAGATGGCGGAGATCCCCCTTGCCCTTGAGGGTCCTCGGTGGCGGACCTGGAGTAGCAAACGAATCCTTGAGAACTGGGTCGGATCGTGGAAGGTCGAGGCGGTGGACCAGAGTGGCAACGTCCTCTCCTTCCAGACCTTCAGTGTTCAATAGGGGTGGGCGAGGGTAGTCCCTTCAGGTGAGATCTCGAAAGCAGAAGGCCCCGGATGTCCCGGGGCCTTTTCCTTTCTTGCGCACGTGCGCTGTCTGTAACGGTGCTTGACACTCCTTTCACTCGTACACCATAATTCTCCCCTCTACAGCGTGGCATAGCCTTCACCTGTACCAGATGGTGTCGATGTCAGGTTCGCCAGCCCTGTGAGGGAGGATGCCGCAATGGCGACACGTGAGCTGACCCCAATACCTCTGATGCAGATCATTTCGGGCTTTTGGGCTTCGAAGACATTGGCAACCGCAGTAGAGCCGGATCTGTTTACCCAGCTCTCCGGCCGCGGGGTTGATATCCATGAACTCCGTCAGTTGCTGGAGATTGACCCGCGACCGGCCGAGATGCTCCTCAGCGGTTGCGCATCGTTAGGGCTGCTCGAGAAGCGGGGGGAGCGCTACTATAACTCCCCCCTGTCCGAGGAGTTTCTGGTGCGGGGCAAGCCGTACTACTTTGGCGGCGTGATCACCCTGCTGGACCGGCGCCTGTATCTGCCGTGGAACCGCCTCCCCGAGGCCATCAAGACCAATCGCGCGCAGACCTGGGGAGATCAACAGGGAATCTTCGAGGCGATCTCCGCGAACCCGGAGGAGCAGCGGATCTTTACCGAAGGGATGCATAGCTTCAGCGTGCAGTCCGGGGAGGCGGTCGCCGCGGCTTTTGACTTTTTGCCCTACGCGCATCTTCTCGACGTCGGTGGCGGCTCTGGGGCCTACTGCATTGAGGCAGCGCGACGCTATCCACACCTCCGTGCGACGGTGTTCGACCTGCCGACGGCGCTGGAGATCGCTCGGGAGAAGATCGCGGAAGCGGGATTCTCCGATCGCATCAAGACGCATCCCGGGGATTTTTTTAACGAGGCATTGCCGAAGGGGGCCGATGTCGTTCTTCTCTCGATGATTCTCCATGACTGGACTCCGGAGAAGAACTGGGTGATCCTCACAAGGTGTTTCGATGCTCTGCCATCCGGCGGTGCGGTCATCGTGAGCGAGCTGATGATGAATGACGAGAAGACAGGACCTGTATCGGCCGCGCTGATGTCTCTGAATATGCTCATCGAAACAGAGGGCCGCAACTATACCTGGGCCGAATACACGCAGTGGTTGAAGGAAGTCGGGTTCAGAGAGATTCAGCGGCTCCCGGTGGAATCCCCGGGAGTCAACGGGATCCTGATTGGTCGGAAGCGATAGCAGGTTTGGGAGGTGGGGGGAGCTGAACGGGAGTCGTAGAGGTGATGCACCCTTAGAGAGCACTGCCCACAGCGATCTTGATGAGGAAGCGTCTATATTGCAGGAAGTCGGAATCTTCCACAAAGCCCAGGAGTTGAATACCGTGGCTGTACCGGACACTCCGGTCGGTCACCTCGTCATCCTGCCAGATTACTTTCGCCTCGGCGGCCACTATTCCCGTAGGGAGTTCTAGTTGAAGGCGAAACTTGGTCCCCGGTGCCAGCTTCTCAGCCAGGTAGAGCTTGAGGCCACCGAAGCCCGCGTTGACCGCTCTGCCCACAACTTCCTCAACAACGCACCGGACAGGCACATCTACCGGAAAGCGGGGCTGGGCTCGACGTTGCCCCCCAACTTTGGCCCTCTCCAGGGCCGACTCGACTACTTGGACTAGCCTCTCGGCCCCAAAGGGCTTCATCAGGAAGAATTCCGACCCGGCGCGAAACGCCCGCTCGATGTACCGCAAGTCAGGCGAGGCCGTTACGGTGACCACGACACTAGCCGCAAGGAAGGGATCCTGTTTAAGCTGCTGGCACGTCCTGATGCCTCCGAGCCCTGGAAGCATCATGTCCAAAAGGATCACAGCAGGCTTCGCCCCCCGTGCCAGCTCGATGCCTCTTACGCCATCGGGGGCCGTCAGGACTTCGAGCGCCAAACCGGTGAGCACCGTACTCACCAGCTCGCAGAAGGCGGGATCGTCGTCAATGACCAGAACGAGGTCTGTTCGCAACGCTTCCTCGGCTGAATATTGTCGGATACTTAAGTAGCAATTCACATTCCTTTGCAAGTGCAAGTCCAATGCCACACAGGCATCAGTTGGATGCCGAAGCCCCTTCAGGAGATGGCCAGGCTCTCGTCGTGCCGTGGAGGAGGTCGGGTCGGCTATGGGGAGAGGTGGAGAGGAGGGGGCTAGGGCTAATGGATGTGGCGGAGCTTCTTGGACATATAGTTCATGTCCGGCTGGTAGTTTAAGATCCGCCCAGAAGAAGCAAATACGGTGGTGACGCGGAATTCCCAACTTTGGGCACGTGCGACCTAGTACGATCGGGCGCGCCGAAGAGTGCCACCGAACTGGAACCCGTACTAGCACCAGATTTTCCGAGAATGGCTGCTACCACCACCCCGGTCGTCCACCGCGGCAGTCACGTTCGCCGCCCGCAGCTTGCTGCATCCTGGCGACCGCAATTTGGGCTTGACAGGGAACCTAGCTATTGGGGTACAAGAAGGGTAACGCTAGGTGACGTTTCGCTTCGCCGCACGAGGGTCTTTTTTCTGCTGGAAGCGCCACGCCTGATCAGACGCTTCGCCGGAAGCAGGTGACGCATATGGCGACCTTGTCTGAAATTGCAGAGGTGCTGGAGTTCTTGGCAGCGCGCAATACGTTCCATTCCAAGATCATAATCGGCATTGCGACCCTTTTCGGTGTATCGGGAGTCATATTGTTAAGTCGTGCCTTCTCGACCCAGGGCCCGCAGCTGGTCGTGATGTCGGTCGGAGGAGGCCTCTTAATCGTGACGATTTTGTTTCTGTACGAGCAAATTCAGAATCTCCGAAAGCAAAATCTTGTGATGGAGATGGTTGTCGCTGTCATCAGTCGAATTCAGGACAAAGCCACCACAGAGAGAATCAGCGAGCTGGCGGGACAAATCTCCGAGCTCGCTGGGAGGAGCGACACCGGAAACGGAGCACTGGAAGAGATTTTGGAATTCGTCCACCGCCTCGATCGCAGCCAGAGTCGGAGCCTAAGAGCCACATCTGTTGGACTTCTTGTGGCGGCCGGAATTGCTGCGGTTACAGTGGGAGTATCCTACGTCGAGCTCAAGAAAAAAACCGCCGTTGAGGCCGTCCTGAGTCAGGAGCCTGAGCAGGTCGCGAGGGACCTTGAGCGAGTAAGCGGACTGATGCTTCAGGCGAAACTAGAAACTCAGCCGGCAAAGAAACAACCCGATCCACCAGGGAAGCAAAAATCTCAAACGGTCGTACAAGCTGAGAAGCCAAATAGTGGAGATGCCTTGGCAAAGCAAGAAACTTCGGCTAACGGCGAGAAATTTGTTGCGTTGCAGAAGCAGATAAGTGCATTGCAACAAGAGCTGTCAGTTGCTCGACTGCAGCTTAAGGAAGAGAGAAAGAAGGCGGACGTGCTTGAGGAAGAGACAGGGGGTTATCGCAAGGATGCAGGTGAGCTGGAAAGGCGCATCCAGGGGTTAGAAAAAACGTTAGCGGAGCACGATTATGTCAGGCTGGTCAACGAAGCGCTCGCCTATACGTATCGGAAAGGACCAGGAGATGCGCAGGGGGCTGAGGCTGCCTACCGGAAGGCGATTGGAATAGCTCACGCGAAGGGTATCCGTGACCCCGTCGTCTATAACGCGTACGCAGCGTTCCTTCAAGAGCAGGGCAGATTCAAGGAGGCCGAGAAGTTCTACAAGATGGCCTTGGACATCAACCCACGCTACGGGCCTGCGTTGATTAATCTTGGGGGCTTGTACGAACTGACAGGGGAGACGGAAGAGGCCTTAAAAAAATACAAAGCGGCCGACGAGGCAGGTGAAAAGTTGGGCGCGGAGAACTACTCGCGCTTGAAATCCGTCATCAAAAGATAAAAAGTAAAAGAACTGGCCACGGCCAAATGAGTTTCCGCGCCGGTTGCTCAGACCTTGCTCTTCGGCCAAAAGCCCCACAGTTTCAAAAAGTTATCCGCGTAATCTGCGGAGTCCGTGACGCTCAGTGGATGTGGCGGAGCTTCTTGGACATATAGTCCATCAGGAGATACTGGCCGAGGGTGTAGGGGGTCGTGAAGTAGGCCTTGCCCCGGGCGATCTCGGTGACCTTCTGGACGAAGGCCACCAGGTCGTAGTCGCGGGCGAGCATGAAGGTATTAATGAGGATCCCGGCCCGGCGGCACGCCACGACCTCCCGGAAGGTCTCATGGATGATGCGGGGGTCCAGTCCCGCGGGGTTCTTGTAGATTCGGCCGTCGGCAAGCGTCATGGCCGAGGGCTTGCCATCGGTGATCATTACGATCTGCCGCATGTCCTTCCGCTCGCGCGTCAGGATCTGCTGGGCCAGCCTGAGGCCGGCCTTGGTGTTGGTGTGATAGGGGCCGACGGTGACCCGGGCCAGGCGGCTCAGGGGGATCTCCTCGGCGGAGTCATGGAAGAGGACCATGTGCAGGCTGTCGCCGGGGTATTGGGTCCGGATCAGGTGCGAGAGGGCGAGCGCCACGCGCTTCGCCGGGGTAAACCGGTCCTCGCCGTAGAGAATCATGCTGTGGCTGCAGTCGAGGAGGAGGACCGTCGCGCAGGAGCTTTGGTAGTCCGCCTGGCGGACCGCGAGGTCGCGGTGCTCGATCTCGATCGGCACCGCAAGGCCCTGCCGCTCGATGGCGTTGAGCAGCGTCGCGGTCACATCCAGGTTCAAGCTGTCGCCGAACTCATAGGGCTTCGGGGGGAGCGCGGCCTCGATGCCCGTGGACAATTCCCGTGTATCGTGGCGGCCGAAATCGCTCTTGCCGAGGGCGCCGAGCAGATCCCTGAGGGTCTTGTAGCCCAGGAAGTCAAGGGCCTTATTGGTGATCTCGAAGCGGGCCTGTTTCGTTTCGGGGCCGAAGCCGCCGACATAGCCCCTGATGTCGAGGTCATCTTCGACCGCACCCGGACGCCCGAGGGTGATGTACCCTTCCTCGGCCAGGCGCTGCAGCAGGGCCTTGAGGAGCTCCGAAACCTCGGACTGCTCTCGGAACTCAGGGCTTTCCAGCCACCGGTCTAAATCTCGGCCATCAATCTGCCCCAGCTCTGCCAGGGCCTGGAGGAGGGCGGCGTAGAGTTCCTGGAGGCTGCGACCTTCTTCAGGATCATGGTAGGGATAGTGAAAGCCGCTGTGGAGGAGATAGTCAGCTAGCTGCTCGAGCAGATCTTCCAGGCTCAGGTCGCCCCCCAGCCTGCCGATCCATTTTGAATATCGAACTGTCCCCATCGTCGGCTCTGAAGCTGTCCGCTATTAGCCGTC
>Ga0209885_1000105_pt1 | contig 12173 bp, 17 predicted proteins | sample GWRWS3_40_50_FD_187223 | JGI IMG/M metagenome (GOLD analysis project Ga0209885, IMG submission 187223) | Riverbed sediment microbial communities from areas with vegetation nearby in Columbia River, Washington, USA - GW-RW S3_40_50 (SPAdes)... | ecosystem: Environmental > Aquatic > Freshwater >... | reverse complement strand
CCCGAGCCCTTGTAGCCCACCTCTGCGTCGATGACCGTGGCGCCGAGCGCTGCCAGCTGCTTGCGGGCTTCCTCGACGAGGGCCGGGGTGCCCTCGATGTGCATCTGCATGACCGGAAGGTTGGCGCCGCTGACCGTGATCTTGTTGCTCATGAGAAGAGAATACGACCGCGATGATGGAAAGTCGAGTGGCAAGTCCAAACTTTTTGGTAAGCGCTTGAGCGGCTTGGGTTCTTACTTGATGATGTTGGTGATGGCGGCGCAGACCTCGCTCATGGGAGCGGGCTTGCTGACGAACGGCACGCCGAACGAGGCGATGATGCTGTTCCCAGAGAAGAACATGAAAGGCTGGGACATACCCGTCAGACGGATGTGGCTGAGGACGTCCTCGCCGACGGTGCCAGCGTCCAGGTCGCGGTCGCTCACCACGACCGAGAACGAGCGCTTGTCGAGGAGCGCGATCGCCTCGGTTGAGGTCGAGACCTGCGTCAGCTCGCAACCAGGGAATTTCCGGGCCACCGTGCGGGCGAACCCGACGCGGATGGTGGGTTCGTCTTCAATGTGCAGGATGCTGATCGTGTTGCCCATGAAGACTGTATCGCCCGATCGCGATCAGTCTTCGGGTCTCGGTGGGGTTCTTGGGGTTCAGTCCGCGATTCCCGTAGCGCGGTTGGCGTTCCAGTTCCGCTTCAGGACCGTCTCACCGCCGACCTTCAGGTAGGTGTTGGTGATGAGGTTCGCGTCGTCGTCGGGCTCCTCGGGCGAGTCCGGCACCTCGCAGCACAGGATGTCGACCTTGACGAGCGCGATGAGCGCGGCGATGGTCCCAGCGAGGGCCGGTCGCCAGACCTCGGGCTTGTCGAACCCGCGGATGCGCTGGTCGCGCTTGAGGACGGTCCGAGCGAACGTGCCGATGATCAGCTCGTGGCTGGGCTGCTCCGGGTTACCGTCCCAGTCGGCCGACATCTCATCGGCGAGCATGATGATCGGCCGGAGCGCCATCCGGTTCGCGTTGAGGAGCTGGCCTGCGTAGATGCAGATGTCGCCCAGCCCGTCGAGCTTGCCCTTGGAACCGCCGAGCGTCACCGCGTCGATGGCCTCGCAGAACTCCTCGATGACCCCGAGGCTCATGTGGCAGTCGATCTTGGCGACCGGGCTCACGTCACCGAAGTTCTGGAGCTGCCACCGACAGAGCTGGACCTGCATCCCGTCGATCGGGTCTGTCGGCAGCTCGCCAGAACCGATCGAGGCGAACTTGGCCCAGACGGCCAACGAGGTGGTGGTGAGATCTTCGATGCTCTTCTTGTAGTTCTCGAGGACGTTCAAGGGCTGCTCCTACGCGCGGGTGATGCTCAGGACGAGATGCCAATCGGCGAATTCCGACGGGTCGTTGTTCATGATGAGCTTGGTCACCGTGGAGATGGTCCTGTCGCCCACCTTGGTGTCGAAGCTCTCGATGCTCGTCAGCTTGGCGGTCTGGACCGAGCCCTCACGGGTCTCGATGCGAACCTTGGAACCGACGAGCGCGGCAAGTGCGGCTGGGATCTGAGTCATTGGCGTTCCTTTGCCTCTCCCAGAGCCTTGTCGCTGCACTCCGAGGAGCAGAACCTGAACTGCTTGGGAGTCTCTGCCCCGCAGCAGTCGCACATGCGAGCGCGGAACACAGACTCTCGACCGGCCTCACGCGCTGTCTTGAACGCGGACTGCTGTCGATGGTCTGGAAAGGGCAACAACACCCCTTCCGGGTGGACCTCATTCTGAGGTGGTTTGTCGGGCGCGTCGAGCGCGATGCCAGGCTTCAGCGGCGTCATGCCCCAGGTATAGCGCGAGATCACGGCGCAGGATCGCGGTCGGTCGCTTCGGGATGGGGAGCAAGAACACCTGGTCACGCTCGACGAGGAACTGGGAGCGGTTGTCCCAGCCCTTGGGCTCGACGAACAGACCGCGCTCGCCACGATCCTCGACGACGCGAGCCTTGACCAGGTCACCCGCGTCGTTGTAGGCCGCGTACACGACCGTGCCGACAGCGAGCTGGTCTGGAACCGGCGGTTGCTGGACCTCGTAGGTTCGATCGTGGTCGACGATCTCCTTGCGCTGTCGGAGCACGATGTACTTGCCAACACGGCCGGTCACGCCGGTCTTGTCCATCCACGCCTTGATGTAGTCACGTCTGGTTACGAGGTCATCACCTTGCATCTAGTTCCCGATTTGGGACAGGACGGCCGGCTGGACCTCACCAAGCCCGAGCGCCACATCAAGCGCGTGGTGGAGGCAGTGCCCGTGCGCGTGGCAAGTCGGCTCGTCGGGGAACCGAGCGTAGCCCTCCAACGTCGTGCATTTCCCCTCGTGGTGGAGGTGGAGCTGGACGCGCCAACCGGACTCGTCATGGACAGCCTTGAGCACAACACGGTCATCGTGGTTGCACTCGGACTCGGGCATGGATTGGGCCGCCATCGCCCAATCGTAACCGTCCTCAGCCGTCGAGTCTGATGCGTCCGAGACTGGACATCTCGTCGAGCAAGTCCGGCACGTGCTCGCGATCCTCGTCATCTCGCTCGCGCTCGACGGGCTTGCGTCCACCGCGCTTCGCTCCGACGTACCGCGTTAGTTCCGCTCGCAGCATCTTGTTGATCTGGGCCTGCTGACGCGAGCGCTCCTCCCAGTAGCAGGACGCGCAGATGTGCGGGGGCTCGAAGGTGTGCTTGATCCGCACTACTCCCCCAGAGACATCAGTTGCTCTCGTCGGCCGTCCGCCATCAGGCTGTTGAACTTGAGCCTGGCGATTTCCATCCAGGCGAGCCGTCCGTTGCGCGTGGTGTCGATGAACTCGAGTGGGGCTCGCTGGTTGAGAGCGGCCAGACGGGCGCTGAGCTCGACCTGTGCCTGAGAAGCGATGAGCTTCTGCGCTACCTTGGAAGCTGGATTGGCGCGCGCCCAGACCAGTGCTTGTGTCCATGACTTGTTCTCCTGGATGAGCTTCGTCGCCGTGACGTTGCCGACACCCTTGGCTCCGGGGATGTTGTCGCTCGGGTCACCCGCGAGCGCCTTGAGGTCGAGGACTTGCGCCGGCTCGATGCCGAGCGTCTCACGTACCGTCGCAGGTGTGAGCACCTCGAACTGGCCACGCGGTTGCGGCCGGTAGAGCGTCACGCCGGGCTCGACGAGCTGGATCAGGTCCCGATCGCCCGACAGGATGCCAATGCGCGTGTTGCCCTTGTGCATCCTGACCAGGGTCGCGATCGTGTCGTCAGCCTCCCAACCTGGCGAGCTGGCCTGACGAACGCCGATGAGCTGAAGCACCTTCTTGAGCATCGACTCTTGCTCGCGCAGATGCGACAGCATCGTGGCGTGATCCAGCTGCACGATGGAGCGATCGCTCGCGTTGTACTCGTCCTCGACGGCTGGAGCCGGAGCGGGCTTGGCGTCGCGCCGGATGGGAGCCTTCACCGGCTTGTTCTTGTACTCGGCGAACATCGCTCGGCGGTTGGTCGGTCCCTCGGGCCGGTCCCAGCAGGCCAGGACCATACCACCGAACTTGAACCGCGTCGCCATCGCGATGCGGAGCCAGCCGTACACCCCGCCAGTGAGTTGCTTGGACCCGTCCTTGAGGTCGATGGACAGATCATGAAACACCGACGCACTCCGCCAGAGGAGATGTCGGGAATCGACGAGCAACAGGTCGAGCTGGTCCGGCTCCATGACTGAGCCGTTCTTTGGGATCAGCCTCGACTTGTCGGATGTGAGGTCCGGCTCTGCCTCGCGCTTAGACCCGATTCAGGACGCAAGCAGGACCGCGTCGCCGAGACTGCGCCGATCGACACGTAGCTCGTCGAGGGAGCACGCGACCGGGAACGACCAGATCTCGAGCCCACAGTTCAGGGCCGACAGCTCTGCGGCCAAGCCACTGTACCGGCCGCTGCTGGCTGCGATCGCGACGACGTCCACGTGGCCAATCGCGAGAGCGTCGTGGGTCGCGTTGACGATCAGCTTGTCGATGTCGGTCCCTTGGGCGACGACGTTCGCGGCGTAGCCGATGTGCTTCAGCGCCGCGGCGAACTTGTCGAGACCCGGCCGCTGGGTGAGCCACGCGGCGCAGTAGGTGATCTGCCTATCCTCCCCAGCGACCTCACGACGCAGCTTGCTGTAGTCGACACGCTTGGTCCCGAAGCGCGTCGCTCCCCACCAGAGCCCGGGGATGTCGGCGAAGAGTGCAACTTTCTTGGTCACAGCGATATCCAATCTCGTCCGAGAAGACTGACGGGGTTGGCCTGCGTGCATCTGTTGAAGACAGCACGTTCCTTGTCGTGTTCGAGTTGGTCGAGCCCCATGGTTCCGTCTCGGAGCTTTGTCTCGACGTAAACCATACGCGCGACCACATAGGCGCAGGCAAGATCAATTCGAGGGAGCGATGCCAAGCTGTCCCAGATCTGGGTCTCGGTCCAGCGCTCGCGGACAGCCGCGGCGACAGCTTCTGGCTCCGCGTTCCCCATGTGCGCTGAGAACATCTTCACCGTCATTGGGTCATGGAGCCGGAGCTTGGCGCCGACTCCGAACGCTGCGAGCCGGGCTGCGCCGCCGACCTCGCCGATCTGGTACGCAGAGTTGGATGCTGCGCTGATGGCGTAGTCCTCGATGCCAACGAACGCGGGTTGCGCTCGCCCGACGATCCACGGCAGCATCGACTGCCACCATGCCAACCGCTTGGCGTTGATCGACTCGCGATCGTCCGCTCCTCCGCTGCGCTTGATCTGCTCCTTGGTGAACGGCATGGTGGTGGCCGCGTCCTCGTCGAGCCCCTTGGCGTGCGCCGGCTTGTCCGAGACGAAGTGCCACCACGTCATCGAGCCCTCATCGTCGAGAGCGACGAAGCCCGAGTGGTTGAGAGCGAGGTCGATTCCCAGGATCACGACGAGAACTTTGTCAGGTTACATCCTCCAGAAGTTCTGCGACGCGCCCAGTCTTGCGCACGGTCATGGTGGTCTCGAACAGCTCCGCGATGCTGCTGTCGTGACTGATCACGAAAATGCTCGACCGCTTCTCACGCAGCTCACCGAGGAGCGTCATCACACGCGAGCGGCCGGTGGTGTCGAGCCCGTCGAGCATCTCGTCCATCAGCAGCAGGTCGACAGCCGAGCGCTCGCGAGCCGCGACGATGTCCATCAGCGCGAGGTCGACTGCGATGCTGATCTTCTTGCGCTGGCCACCGCTTGGCGTCGTGTCCTGCTCCCCCTCGATGGTCCAGCTGATCGAGAGCTTCTCACGCGACTCACCGGACTTGAGCTTGGACTGGGTGTCGAAGTTGACGGTGATGTCCCCGTCGGCGAGGATGGATAGGTAGTGGTTCGCTCGCTCGGTGAGCGACGGCATGATGGCGTCCATCAGGTACGACGACAGCCCCGCATTGCTGAAGCCCTTGACCCAGAACTCGATGTGGCCAAGCTCGACGGTGAGCTGATCGCTCTCGAGCGCGATCTCGCGGCCACGCTCCTCGAGAGCTGTGCGCCGCTCCACGATGGTCTTGAGCTTGGCCTTGGCCTGGTCAGCCCGGCGCTGCGCCGCCTTGGCGACTACGAGCGCATGCTCGGCCTCACGGATGCCCTTCTGAGCGGTGGCAAGCTTGGTGTGCCATTCGGCCGCTTCAGCCTTGACCTCAGACGTGACCGTTTCTGCACGCGCTTTTGCCTCGGCGGCACTTTTCCGATGCAGGCTGGCTAGGGCCTGGGACTGATCCCAAGCCACCTCCGCAATGCCCCGCTCCTCGTTCAGGGCAGCCACCTTCGACTTGACCCCGGGCGATGTCGACTTGGACCCGCAGGTCGGGCAGGCGCCGCTCGCGAACAGCTTCAGGGCCGAGTCGGCGCGGCGTACGTCGGCCTGGGCTCGCGCTACCGAGCCCTCCTCAGCGGTCGCCTCGAGAGCGTGCTTGGTGGCTTCCTCGCGGGCTGCCGCGGCTTCGTCGAGCCTGGTGTTGATCTCGTCGAGGACGTCGATGATCTGCTGCTCGACCTTGCGGAACCGTTCCAGCGGCTTCGCCTTGACCATGTACTGCTTCGCCTCGGTCTCAGCGTCGGTGATCTCCACCTGGATGTCGACAAGCTCGCCCAAGCCCCTCAGTTCGGCGAGGATGGTCCCAGCTTCCTGGACGAGCTTGAGCTTGGTCTGCTCGACAGCCTTGGCCCTGGCCCGAGCCTGCTCCAGAGCCCGGTCGAGCGTGTCGAGCCGCAGGATGCGCTTCAGGATGAGCTTGCGCTCGCTGTCGGTGGTCGCCGGGTCGGCGAACCGGACGACGTCGCCTTGGGCGTACAAGACGGTGTTGCGCCAGGTCTGGAAGTCCATCCCGAGCCGCTTGCCGACCTCAGCCTGGGTCATCTCGACGGTCGGTGCGCTGACGTCCTGCCCGTTATGCTCCAGCTCGAGTTGGACGCTCGCCGAGCGCTTCTTGGTCCGCTTGACGGCCCACTGCCCGTCCTCATCCTCCCAAGCCAGGCTGACCATGATGTAGCTCTGCCCGTTCCGGGTGAGCTTGTCGACCTTGTCGTCATCGGGTGTCTTGCCCCAGAGCACCCAGCTGACCGCCTTCATCACGTGGCTCTTGCCTGAGCCATTGTTGTCAGCCGCGGTCGTGTCGCGGTTGTCGCCAAGGATCAGGACGAGCCCACGCTGCTTCAGGCTCAGAGCCAAGGTCTCGAACGGGCCGACGTTCTCGGCGAGTAGGTCGGTGAACTGGATCATCGCGATGCGCCCGCGAGCAACACCCAGATGGCGTACCCCTGCGGGTCAAGCTGCTCACGGGGCTTCACCAGGATGTCGCCGACCTGACGCCAGCCGACGTTGCCAAGCGAGTCCTTGGTCTGGGCTTCGATGATCAGGCGATCGTTCACGTAGACCCGGCCGTTGGACTGGCGAGCGTCCGGCGCGACGACGCGGAGCTTGCCATCGTGGCTCAAAGAGCGGATGCGGATGTCCTCGGGATCCTGCTTGGCGCCGCAGTCTACGCACCGCGTCGGCTTGTCGTCGCAGGACAGGTTGTGCGGTCCACCCGTCTCGGGACAGACCGAGGTCACCGACGCACCTGCCCCGTTCCAGAGCAGTCGGGACAGCGCGACGGCGCGCCGTACCTCGAGACCGGAGCGACCCACTCACCCGAGCCGTGGCACTTGTCGCAGCGCTCGTACACCCACCAGTCGAGGTGAACCGGGCGAGTGACCTGGAACCCAGCCGCGTTCTTGTGGCCGCCACCGCCGTGCTTCTTGGCGAGCGCTCCAACGTTGAACTCGCCCCGCGAACGCAGGCTGTACTGGAAGCGGCGATCATTGCACTGCCACCAGCCCATCACGAACGGAACCGGCTTGCCGTTGGCCTCGCAGCGCTCCATCAGGCCGACGAGGAGCTCACTGATGTCGTACTGCGGCGCGTTGACGAGTGGGACCTCGTACCCCTCGAAGTTGACCATGAACGCGTTCTTGTTGACCTCGGCGACGTACTGCCGGGTCTTGGCGATGATGTGGCCACCGATCGTCGCGGCTTCCTCGCTCGTGCCACCCTTCATAGTCTGGTCCCAGGTCTGGAAGTCGAACGTCAGCGTGCTGATGAACGCGCTGACGGCTTCGCTGTCGGGCAAGGTGTGGCGCCAGAGGTCCCGATCCTCGACGTAGTTCACGAGCCACGGCCGCGGCGTGCCCATGAAGTGGTCCCACGCCATCCCTGCGCCGGAGCGACTCATGTCGAAGTGGATCGCGGTTCCCTCGATGAGCGGGAAGTTCTCGAGCGCTGCCTCGGCCGTGGCGTGATGGTCGAGGACGACGAGCCGACGACAGGTGTTCGCGATCGTGATCATCGTGTCGCGTGGATAGCTGAAGTCGATGATGTACACGTCACGCCCCGCAACGTCGGGCGGTTCCTGCCCGTAGAAGCCCTCGAAGAATTCGACAGGCGCCGTGCAGGCTGCCTGGACCTCTGGCTTGCGGAAGTGGAGTGACGCGACCCACGAGGAACAGAATCCGTCGCGACAGTTGCCGTGGGTGATGACGAGTGGTCTCTGGTATGTGTCGATCACTCACGCTTCTTTGTCGGTTGGGAGCTGAGTCCCCACCACAGCAGGAGGACTGCAGAGACGATGACCGCCACGAGTACGAGGTTGTCCATCGTCGAGGAGTCTACTTGTCGGCATCAGCCATCAGTTGGGCGCCGATCGTCTCGAGCGTCTTACGGTTCAGCCCGGTGCAGTCGACGGTGTCCAGGTAGCGCGACAAGAGCTTGTCCCAGGCCGGCAAGTCCTCGCTCGTGCCGAGGTCGATCCGCTTCCTACCTGCCTCGGCTCGGGGTTGGGGAACCGGGCGAGCGAGCCGGGCTCCGGCAATGGTGCGAGCTTCGTGGCACCAGTGGAGCGCATCGGCCCATCGCTTGTCGATCAGCGCGCGCGGACCGATGACCTTGAGGTTCAGGTAGGCCGACTCGGCGATGCGCTGCTTGTCGGGCAGGTCGCCACCTTCGACGTTCCACTCCAGCTCCTGGAACACGGGCGCATCGCGCACGGGCACCTTCTTGCGGACGCAGGCGCGGCCTGTCCCCATCCAGGTCACGTCCCAGAACCCGCGCTTGTCGGACGCGTCGGCGAAGTTGTGCTGGACCGGAGCGCCCAGATAGTGGACAGTCTTGCCGATGGACTGCGGCGTGTGGAAGTGGCCGCTGAGGGTCTGCTTCGCGATCGCGTCGAGCAAGCCCGGGTTGATCCCGTCGGAGCAGGTCCAACCGCCGACGGTCCCACCCGTGATGTTCTGGTGTACGAGAGCAAGGTCGAATCTGTCGGCGCGCTTGTCGAGCCCGTCCACGACTCGCTCGAAGCGAGCGGCGGGCAGGTAGGGGATGGCGACGACACTGAACCCGTCGACAGGCTCGATGACGCTGATCTGGTCACGCGCGACGTCGGTCTGCCCAGCGACCCAGAAGCCCATCGAGGCGAACGCGTCGAGCGTGTAGTGGCGACAGGCCGCGTCGCCTGCCTCGTGGTTCCCCGGGGTGAGCCGGATCGTGAGCCCAAGCTCCTGGAGCCGCGAGAGCTGCTGCGCGACGAGCTTCAGCGTCACCGCGTCGGGCTGGCGCTTGTCGATGAGGTCACCGATGACCCAGATGTCGGTCAGCTCGTTCTCGAGCGCGTACTCACCCATCTGCTCGAGGACGCGAGTGATGTCCATCGCCCGGTCTGTGACCATCGTCGCAGGGTCCTTGACGGCCCACGGCAGCGTGTTGCCGATGTGGACGTCGGCCGTGAACAACGCGCGGTACCCCATCAGCCGACCTTGCGCTTGACGTTGCCGTGCGGCGGGCAGTAGCGCTTGCCACCGACCTCGACAGAACACCGTTTGCAGATCCGCTTGGGACAGGTCTGTCCGGCCTTGTCGCCGCGAAGCTCGAACTTGCAAGCCAGGAGCTTGGCCTCATCGAACTGGTCGTGACACTGGCTGCACTCGACCGTTGGAGCGGGCTTGACGCCGCAGACGAACACTTGGGCCTTCATGGGTGGTGACCTCCGACGAGACAGCCGCTAAGGACCGCCTCACATAGGGGCATGGCATCGCCGTCGAACACGACTCCAGCAAGATCAGAACCGTTGAGGCCGCATCGAGCGCACTGATCACCCAGGCTGGCGAAGTCATGCCCGGTGTCGACGTCACCGATACCCAGCGGCCGCTGGCCTTCATCATCCCAACTGCCGTCCGGGTAGAGCTTGATGATCCAGAGTCCGGCCTCGCGCGCTCGCTTGACGCACTTCCAAGTCGTCGTCGGGCGCTCCACGTTGTCTTCTGGGAGCGCGATGAGGAGCTTGGCAGCCGCGAGGAGCGAGCGCTCGGCCGCGGTTGGCGGCACCTCTGCGATCAGCCTGGTCAGGTTGTCGTCGGCGAGCTTGCCCTCATCGCCGTCGGTGAGATGGATCATCGCCCGATCTGGGCCGCCCATCATCGCCTTGCCCTGGTGGATGACGCGAGGGATGCCGCGACGTCGACAGAACTTGTGGACCATCGCCTCGCAGCCAGCGAGGTCTCGGTGGTGAGCGATGAGCGGACCGAGCTTGAGCTGCAAGTAGCTCAGCACCTCATCGAGCGTCTCGCGTCTGCGCCCGTACTCGAGGATCGCTTGTCCGCAATCCATCCCAAGGTCGGTGCCGACGAACGCGACAGGGGTCAGGCGAGGCTGACCCACGCGACACCTGCCTTGAGCGCCAGGTCGGCGAGGTCGACTCCCTTGCCCCAGTGCTTCTGAACCGGCGTGGCGAACACCACCTTGTTGATACCGGCCGCGATCACGGCGTTGAGGCATCCCAGGCAGCATCCGGCCGTGCAGTACATCGTCGAGCCGCGCGTCTGGATCCCGAACTTGGCGCACGCGGCGATGGCGTTGACCTCTGCGTGGACGGTGCGCACGCAGCTCGTCGAGCCGTCCTCGAACGTGACCAGCTGGTGGCCCTCTTGCTCGCAGGTCGGCGAGCCGGACGGAGCGCCGTTGTAGCCGGTCGCCAGGTGGCGGTTGTCGCGCACGATGACCGCTCCGACCTGCTTACGGTCGCAGTTGCCGCGCGTCGACGCGAGCCAGGCCGCGGCCATGTGGTACTCGCTCCAGTCCGGTCGGATGGCCTGGAACCCGTCGGCGTGCGGTCCGTGGCCTTGCCCGAGGGGGCACTGGCCCAGTTCCTTCGAGTGGTGTTGGCATCTGACTATCATTTGGTGTATCTCCTGTAGCCCTCGCGGACTTTGTCGCGCAGGTACTCCAGAAGCTCGGGCCGAGTCTCTGTCAGGCCATGCCAGCCCTTCAGACCCTGCCACTTGATCGGGTTGGCCGGGTCGTCCGACTCCATCGAGTACCAGGAGCCGCTGAAGTCGACGAGGAGCTGCTTGACCGCCTGGTCCAGCAAGCTCTTGTTGTAGTCGACACCGAACCCGAAGCGCATCGGGATCTCTGCCTCGGCGAACGGCTTGGCGACCTGGTTCTTGAAGCACTTCCCGATGATGACGTTGCCGATCTTCTTGCCAGCTTCCTCCCAGAAGCCCTTGCGGTACAGCTCGATGGCGAGCGCAGCGTAGAACTTGGGGGCGTTGCCGCCAGCGACGAGGTTACGGCCGGGGGTGCCGATGTTGTCGCGCGGCTGGGAGATGAACACCAGCGCGACGGGCTTCTGGTTGATCTGTCGGAGGAGCTTGGGCAGGTTGGCGCTCTGGTACCGAGCGCCGGAGCCGAGTCCTGCCTGGTTGGCCTTGCCGAAGTCGGCCTGGCCGTTTTCCTCGTACTCATGCTCTGACTTCGTGGCGTTCAGCGAGTCCAGGATGCCGAGGACGGGCCGGCCTGGGTAGTCGCGGAACACCTTCATCAGAAGCTCGTTGAGGATCTGGAAACTGTCCTCGATGGTCGACGGCTGCGTGACCAGCATCTTGCTCACGTCCACCCCGAGCTTGTCCTGGAAGTAGTCCAGATCGACCTTGAACTCGTTGTCGATGTAGATGGGGATGCCGTCCTGCTCCTGCGCCGAGCGGCAGAGGTTCCCGCAGATGGTGGTCTTGCCGGCACCCTCACCGCCGGTGATCACGGTGAGCCGGCTCTGGGGCACGCCACCGATCCCGATCGCCGCGTCAAGCGTCTCGCAGCGGGTGCTGAACACGCCGGGAACGCGGAGCATCGGCTCGCCGTCCTCGCCCATCCCGACGATGACGGGTGCCGAGGGCAAGACGAGCTTGGACTTGTCCTTCGGGTCGGACTTGCCTGTTACCGTTGATAGGTAATCGGCCAGTGTGTGGAAAACGTTAGCGCCCGCAGGCTGGTCAGGCGCTGCGGGCGATTTCGACTGCTTCTTTGGGGGTTGCTTACCGGCCACCCCTACTTCTTTGCTTTGCCCGCCGCTGCCTTCCGCTTGGCCAGGCTCGCTTCCAGCTCCGCGACCTTGGCGGCTTCCGCTGCGGCCGTGTCCTCGTCGGCCTCGGGCTCGGCTTCCTCGGCCACTTCCTCCGTGGCTTCCTCGGTGACTTCCTCGTCGGGCGGTGCGGTCACGTCGGTGGCGGGCGGTACCTTGACCACCTTGCCGTCGTCGAGCGTGAAGTAGAACTGGCCCTTGGCCGGACCCTTGAACGCAGCGACCGTGCCATCCGGCAGCTGGTACCGCTCGCCGGCCACGCAGTCCTCGACGGT
>Ga0209885_1000099_pt1 | contig 12524 bp, 4 predicted proteins | sample GWRWS3_40_50_FD_187223 | JGI IMG/M metagenome (GOLD analysis project Ga0209885, IMG submission 187223) | Riverbed sediment microbial communities from areas with vegetation nearby in Columbia River, Washington, USA - GW-RW S3_40_50 (SPAdes)... | ecosystem: Environmental > Aquatic > Freshwater >... | reverse complement strand
ACCGAGAATCCCCCTACCTTGTACCGGTTTTCCGTCTGCAGTCATTTTAAGTATACCACTGGCTCCATAGAGTGGTTCTTTAGATTTGTAATTCTGAACAAGTGACTTATGAAGACCATCATCATCACCTGTAGCCAAGTATAGTGTTTTATTGTCCGTGATTAAGATAGGTCCACCCGCATGCCTCTCTGGATGTCCAGCCGTTGCTGGAATGTCGATAAGAAGCTGAGGGTTTACTAATTGATTATCTATCCACTCATATCTATAAAGTCGATCTCCAGGTTTCTGTCCCTTATTTGCCTCTGTGAAATATAAGAAAACGTACTTTGAAGGTATTGAGTTATTTGTGTTAATTATGGAAATTCCACACATACATCTATCCACGTTATCGGTAACGTTGACAGTAAGAAAAGGATTTGGTAACATTTTACCATTTGTGATCCTCTGAACAGTACCTTTCTGATTTTCCATAACTAAAATATCATTTGGCCCTAAAAAAGCAATAGAAGTAGGGAATTGGAGTCCTCCAAAGACTAATTCTAACTTCAACGTAGGATCTTTTATTTCTCCTTGTACTTCTGTGTTATCAAGATCTGTCAGCTCAGATTTATTTTTCTCAGAATAAATTAGATACACAAAGACAAGCATAGATATTGAAAGGATAATAATGATAAGAAATGGAATCGAAAGTCTCAATTTCTTTTGGTAATTATTATTTCACTTTCTTAAAAAGATATAATTGGCATTTACAAGTCTGTCTGATTTTCTTTGAGAAACATCACAAAGATGGCTAAATTTCCGTAAATTCTAGAGTAAGTTAGCAAAAAAAACAGAATTACTTGGTTTTTTAGACATCTTCTTCATTTATGACATAAAATAATGACTATTTAAGAACGATTCAAGGACTCCTGGGACAATTAAATCGTTTCTATTATAGTAACAATTAGCTGCTACTTGACAATATATCGTCATAAATTATATACAGCCCCTACTTCATATTATTCCGCTTATATTTTTCAAGTTGTGTATCGTCCGTTAGCTACCAATTTCTATTTAGTTCTGGATTACTTCTTGGCCTAACTATAGCATCTTTTATTTGCTCCACATTATCGTATTCTACTATAATTCCAGAACCAGGCTCGTTGACCATTCAGTACGCAACATTGCTAATTACTGGAAAACTTTCATCATTGATATGGACAACGATATACAGTATTGGATCTGCTTTCCGTAAGTCACCTTATTTGGGATCGTTTTTAATAATGATTAGATCAATATGGACTGCTGGCTACTTTACGTGGAGGTTTCTTAATCTGATCCTAAGCGATTTTGAAAGACTAAAATAACGTGTTCATAATAACGAGTTCAATTGATAGTACTTATAATATTAATGATACTTGTATTTTCTCTATTCGGAGTTCATATGTGTTACCCATTCCTTTTGAAAAGGCTTTCAAGGAAGCACTTGAGAAATAATTACTCGAATATGAATGGGGATATTGATATATCAGAAATCAGCACAGATTTTCCGCTTGTATCAGTTATTATTCCAGTTTATAATGAGGAGACAGTTATCGAACGTCGTATCGACAACATCTTTGATACCTCATATCCTAGTGAAAAAATAGAAATTATTGTTGTAGATTCTGGATCTAAAGATAAAACAAGAAGCATTATTGAAGAAAGATTTTCAAACATGGTAACTCTATTGACGGAAGAAGTTAGAAAAGGTAAGGCTCATGCCATAAATTTGGCTCTAAAAATATGCAAAGGAGAGATGGTGATAATTACCGATGGACCTACGTTATTCGACAAGGGTGCTATTGCTCAACTAGTTGATTCTTTAAAAAATTCTTCAGTGGGTGGAGTGTCGGTTTTGTATAAGATCCCAAATGCTGATGAAAATTATATAACCGCTTCTGAACACGTCTTCTGGTTGTATAAGGACAAGATTAGAATACTAGAAAGTAGGGTTTATTCAACTTCTTGGCTTTCCGGAGAAGCCTGTGCGTTTAAAAAAAATATTATTACAAAAGTGAACGAGGATACGTTGGCAGATGATTCCAATATTGCTCTTCAACTAATATCAAAAGGCTACAGAGCAGTAATAAATGAGAGATCTTTTTTTACTGAAAAATCACCTTCAGATATCCATGATTATTTCAGAATCAAGGCAAGAAGAACGCTCGGTGGATTGCAGGAGACACTCAGATTCAAAAACTTTTTATTTAAACGCCAATACGGCTACTTTGGGCTTGTTATATTTCCATATCGATTCTTTGCTGAGTTCATAACCCCTATCGCTTCAAATATTGCGATGGTTTTATCTGTTCTTGCCGCTGTTGAGATTAGTTTGTATGTTGGAAGTAATATAGCAGTCCTTATGGTTATAATGTTATCTTTCATAGGATTCATTTTTAGAGTTAAAGTGGTAGCTTATCTAATTTTACACTCAATTACATCAATAGCTCTAATCATGCTACTGACAAGAAGGACAAATGTATTATGGTCGCAGTCAACAACTACAAGATTATAAATAGATCGAAGCTCACTTTTTTAATGTTATGTCGCAATAAATACCCAGAAATATAGTAATATTTATCTGTCTTCTGAAGTCAGTCGATTACAGCCAATTTCACCCACTATATTAGTGGAATTCTTTACATCTGGTTATCAATGACTATGACTTTGCTGCTTTCGCTTCAAATATGATTAGTTCTAATTTATCAAAATATTAAAATTAAAATACGAACAACGGAGTACCCATAGCTATTATTGATATTGAAATATACATTGTTTATTTTGCCTGGATGTGTGCTAGCAGGACTTCTTACGTATTTTGTTCTCTCGTACTTACTTGTTCCCATGAGAATAATCCTTCCACTATCATCCACAATCCCAATTTTGATATTCGGACTAACCAAATATTACACTTCAGCTGAAAATGAAAAGCAAGAAGCACAGGATAGAGCCGATAGACCGTACCAAAATAGCGTGACAAATATCATTCTAGTTACTATTTTTATTCTTGTGTTACTAATCGTTATTTTTTTTCCCTCCACCCAAGCTGCAGAATTATTCATTAGTTGGGAACATATTGATATCATACATATAGTAAAAATTGCGGCTGCTGTGTTATTATCTTTCTTTCTGCCTGGTTATCTCTTAGTTATGATCTTAGATAAAGAACATAGATTAAAAGAGTCCCTAAGGTTATTACTTGCATACTGCTTTAGTATACTAATTACAGGTCTGACAGGTTACATTGGTGCGTCTTTTGGATATGAACTAGCGTTGCGGCAAATATTGATCGTTTCCCCTTCGATCATAATACTTGTTTTATTTGTTGTACAAAGCTTTGGCAGATCAAATGTAAGAATTCATAGTTTAAGTCGAACTTTTTACTGCAATGCTTTATCCAGAGCATGGCGCATTATAAGAAGAAAAAATTCTGAGCTCTTAATTTTTGGCAGTCTTTTTGTTTTGGTAATTTTATTTACCTATTATCTCAACAATGGCAAAATTGTGGTAGATCAGTGGTTTTATCACGGGCGGGCGATATTGATGAATTCAGTAGCATATAGAGATCTTTCAACCGCTGAAACATATAGCGATTCTTATGAAAGCAAGATCTCTGATGTCAATGAGATTAATCCACCATTTTTTTCAGCTTTGTTGTCTGCATTTTTTAATCTATCAGGATCTCCTTCAGTTAACTCGTACGTATCGATTAATTTTTTAAATATTATACCTGTTTTTGCTTTTTACCTTTTTTATGTTAGTTGGACTCACAAGAGTAATCAAAGAGCAGTGATGCTCGGTATAACTTTCTTTGTGCTCAGCTCTGGATTTGGTTGGGTATATGCACTTTATAGTGCTACACAATCTGGACCCATAATATCCGCTGCATCATCTGTCAACATTCTATCAAACACAACTGAAAGGACCTATGATGTAGGATTACCCACGACCTTCCTGGGTGTGGGACATCCGGACATTACTACACCGTTGATAGTTGTGGCTCTTCCTGCCGGCTTCGTGCTCCTAGGATTATTGGGGCAAATAAAGTCCATATACAATAATAATCATGAAATATCATCTAATCATGGCAACATAGTACTACAAAAGAGAACGAGATATTTTTCGGTACTGATTCTTGTATTAATCACAGCAATTTCATTTTTAGGAATTTTAGCACACGACGAATTTTACCTATTTATTATCATAGCATCAACTGTCATTCTATTTGGAAACTCAAGGATCAATGCTAACTACTCCATCTTTTTTGCTTCGTTTTTGTCTGCTATTTTATTAGTAACCTTAGTTGATTATTTTATTTCTCCTATTAAATATTATACTGAAAGAGAGATTTTAGGCCTCCCGCTGGTTGAGTTATGTTTTTTGTATGTATGTGTTTTATGGATCGTATATTTAACCGTGCGTAAAGTTAGAATTTCAAATATATCTCAAACCAGTAGGATTTTTAAATGGTTTAAATCTATTATACCACAAATGGTATCAAAGCATCATGGCGATCGTCGAAATTTAAAGGTAGCATTAAGAATAGCTACCGCTTCGCTTATTGCGTACCTTTATTTATTTACTCTATTTGTCTGGACACAAGTTTCACTTGAGGATACTCGTTCCTATATTAAAGATCAATGGAATGTACCCTGGTACTTATATCCGATGAAATTTGGACTAATGGGTATTCTTAGTATAGCCTTTGTAGTATCGTATATTTTTAAAAAATTTGAAAAAGAAATATTTGTTTTTGGCATTGTAGCTTTAATTGCATTTCTTGCTGGACCATACTATGACGAGCATAGATTTGGTAAGTACATAATGGTTAGCATGGACGTGTTTGCCTCGCTCCTCATATACCAAATTATTTCATCTTCGATTTCGCATCTAAAATTGAACGTAAGGTCTTTGACAACCGGAATATTACTGGGATTGACAGTCGTCGCAAGCAGTCTTTCTGTATTAATTTTTGCAGGCTATATCGAATTACTTTCAAGCAATACTGACTATCTAGAGGGTGGAAGGAGAGACTTTCCTACCTCGACTGAATGGAAATTACTGAATTTCTTACATGATAAAGTCGTTAATTCAGGAACGTATAATATCGCTGTGCCAGAAAAAGAAGTTGATTACAGTAGAGGACTAATTACTAAAATTTATGGATTTTCAGGCATACCACGTGTAAAACTATTGCAAAATCCATTAACGCTAAATGCCTCTACACCAGATGGATTTTACAAATTGTTAGCAGATACAGATACTAGTTATATCGTGCTACCAAAAAATGAAATCTTGGCTATGGAAAAACAAGAGAAAATATTATCTTCACCCAATAATAAGATTCTTCAATTTGCAAAGGATAATTTCCCGATGGTATATCAAGATAAAAGTTATGTAGTTTTAGAAGTCCCGTCCATTTCACCACCATCAAAGGATTTTAGTAACGTAGGTTTGATATATCAGAGAGATGCAGATCTTTTATTTCAGGACTTGAATACCCTTGTATTACCATACAGTAACAAATCATTTGATTTAGTAACAGATAATAATATTACAAATAATGCATTAAATAAAGGCATTGATGCATCATCAAAGGGTAGTACTATTGTTGTGTCAGACTACGGCAATGACAATATTAATAACAATACTGGAATGATCGTTTGGTCTCATCCGATTGATCAAATTCAGGAAATACAAAAAGGACCTAGTAGGACTACTAATATTAACGATAGTCATAACAAGACTGTTACGAACTATATTGAAGCTAGCTTCAGAATAATGAATAGCACCAGTATCACCAAAGGTCATTCTGAAAAGATAAAATCTAATGATTATGATGCAGGCTTATTATGGGAATATCAAAATAAGGAGTATCAACTTTTAATTAGGAAAAATGGATTGGAACTATTAACAAGACCAATAACAACAATGGAGTTATCCAAATCATCCAAAGAAGATACCAACATAAACTACGATCCCAATAGTAATAATAATGAGCACATGTCATCAACATTACTTTCACAAAATCAAGAAGTAAAAAGAGAGAAAGGAATATGGTATAATTTGAAGATTCTTCTATTAAAGAACAGCATCAATGTGTATGTAAATAACATGCTTAAAATTAAATTACCCATACTTGGCAATTTAGCCTCGTCAGCATCAATGGAAAACTCGATATTGTACGATAAGTCTATATCAAGAATTGGTCTAAGAGCCTTCCTAGACCAAGTAGAATTTCAACCATTGTCGATAGGTAAAATGCCTGAGCTGTCACAACTGAACTTTAAATCATATGAAAAACAAAAAGAGTACTCTAGACATTATTATCCTCTTTCCATTCTAGCCTTATCAAACATCAAATATGATACATTTGTAGATAATGATTGGGCTGTATTTTCTAAAAGATATGTAATACTACCATTTGATCCTCCTACATATGAGGAGACTACGATTGGTAAATACTTAGAGTTTGCAAAAAATGGTGGCAATCTAATTGTAATTAATTCTGACAACGACAATCTTAGAGGAGTTTTTGCTAAATTGATGTCAATTAGATCAGGCAATCATAGTAAATTTGATGCTATAACACCTGCATTTGCGTCCAGCTCTAAGCATTTAGTACAAAAAAATAGGTTGAATGTTTCTGGTGTTGCCCAAAATATAATATTTATTCCTAGCAGTAACGATACTAACATAAAATCGTATTACACATCTAGAATTAATCAAAGCAATTATCAAAAAATGGTTGCACCATTCTCAATTGAAAAAAGTTATGGGAAGGGTAAGATTATTTTTGTTAATGCCGTTGGATATTTTGATGCTATTTTTAAAGATTCCTCCAAGAAAGATACCAATAATAAGGACTCATACTTCATGAGCCTCGGTAAAATTTTCGGTCTGATGAATCTCGTTGAATCGAAAGATAATCATCAAGCAAAGATAAATTCCTCCGTGATAACGTCAGCACCTGCAACACGAATAACAGGAGATCTAAAAATAGCATCAGATGAAACTGCAATAGCCAATAGCTCGTCATTATTATTTCCATACAGTGATAGCATTGACAAACTTTATTCGTATGATATGGCAGTGAAAGAACTATCCATATCCAAATCTAACAAAATATCTATTTTGAGTCATAACGATTCCAATATTACTTCTGATTTCAATTCGATTAATAAAGCACTCAATTACTCATCTAGCAAAACAAATACCCTTAATGACACTAGCAGTAAGCTCAAAATTGGAAATGTTATAATAAGAAATTTAAAATTATATGGTGGTCCTTTTGAAGTGATTATCAACTCAACAAACAATAAGCCTCCAATACAGATTCCCTCATCATATTCCTACAATGATTATATTGGAGTATCCGTTCCGATTGGATTTGATGTTAAGATAAAGCTTCCAAAGAAGTCCGCATATGTCGAATTTGAGGTCATAAAAGCAGATCAGAAGAAACTGCCTTACCAGACTATTAGAATTCTTAGTACTCATAATAATTCCGGTACGAATTCTAATGCAAATAGTAATAGCAAGTATGATATATACTTGCATAAAGTAAACACTGATCTTGGAACAATAAAATATATTTCGATTCTGATGAAGAATCCTCAAATCACAGTACTAAAAGAAGGAATGCACTCAAATGATATGCAAACTGGTATGGGAAACATGGCTATAAGCTTCAATGAAGATTCACATAAAGGTAATCCAATAGAAGTAAAAAGTGATGTTGGAAACATAACAGCAAAATTTAGTTATGTCGATAATTACAATAGCGATTACCGCACTGGCATTAGAACACAATTCTTAACTTATCTTGATCAGGATATCAGGATAATTAGTGATGATGGGAGTATTCATGTTCCGGCCGACTTAATCGGTTCAGAAAAGCAAGCAAAAATACAAATTCCAGGTGATATTTCAGAATTTGCAAAACAGCATGGAATGCAATTACCCTGGAAAAAAGAGTTAAGCGGTAATACAAGTATCATTTTGGGGATATCTGTTGTGATCATAACAATTATGATGTCAAGATTTTTGCCCAATGTCAGAAAACTATCCAAAAATAAATAAGTATATAGTTGTTCAACTTCAAAACTTTTAGAAACGTAAATTCTATTTCTTTAGACAACCGCAAATCAGAAGATACTGAAGAATTTGATCGAAAAGCATAAAAACTGAAAATAATTTAGTCGACATACATTCTTTCGATAGTATTGATAAACAATTACTCCATTTTAACTTAATTTACGCGATTAATGTCGATCAAGATTTAATTATTTTCATTCGTGAGTTTTGCTCCTAAATATGGTGACTGTATTGCATACATTATATATCCATTAAAATAACAAATTTTGGATTTATATGAGAGCAAAGTGGAAAATAAGTATAACCCCTACACTACTCATTGGGGCAAACCTAGCACTCATGTTTATTATTTTAATGAATTTTAAGTTTGTAGATGGCTCGGAGCAAAAAGCCGTTTATAATAATGTGAACGCTCAGATATGGGGTAACAGTCTGTCATATTTAAAATCAACAGATATTTCTAACTCTGCAAAACAAGATATTCACAAGGGACAAAATTTATCGTCTGCGAATACGATTAATTTAAGCACAAATCTAGGACATTCCCAGAATCCAGAAATTGTCACCGACGGCGCCTATGTATATGTTCTATGGATGGACGACACCCAAGGAAATAGAGACATCTATTTTAAAAGAAGTACTGATAATGGGAACACTTTTGGAGAGAGGATTAACCTTAGCGATAATCCTGGAGCATCACTTAATCCAAGAATGGTTGCCTCTAGAAGCACTAGCAATCTGTATGTAGTGTGGGAACACATACCCGGAAATAATGGTGAAATATTTTTCACAAGAAGTACCGATAATGGGAAGACCTTTGAAAGTCCAATTAACATAGGCAATAACACTGGATTAAACGGGTTTCCGCAGGTAGCTTTATCGGAAAACGACACGAATGTTTACGTGGTATGGCATGATGCTCAAAATGGAATAATGTTGAGAAGTAGCACGGATACCGGTTCTACATTTGAAACTGCAAAAAGTTTAAGTGATAAGAGGAAAGATTCACAAAATCCTCAGATAACCGTTTCCCAAGATAATAACGTGTACGTAGCATGGCAAAGTAATCCTCAAGGAAGCAATGGCGAAATTATCTTTACAAGAAGTACCGATGACGGGGCAACATTTGAAAATCTCATTAGTTTGGGCAAGGAAGATAAAGGTAACCAATACGACGGAGACCAGTCAACAGAGAAGAAAGATGCCGAGAGTGAAAAACAGAATACTCTCTCGTTTCATCCACGCATAGTTACAGTACCTGGAAGCAAACAGGTGTATGTCATATGGCACAGCGGTTTCAATATGTTTCACTTACATTATCACTTGTTAACTGACATATTATTTAGCAGAAGCACTGATAATGGCGTAACATTTGAAGATCCAATTAGTTTGACTAATCATTCTGTGTGGGCAAAAAATACTGATAACAATGCCCCATTTGTAAGTCCAGCTAGTTTAGATGGTTATTCTGGGTGGGTGCTGGACCCGCAGGTGGCCGTTTCCCAAGATAATAACGTATATGTAGCATGGCAAAGTAATCCTCAAGCGGGCAATGGCGAAATAGTCTTTACAAGAAGTACCGATGACGGGGCAACATTCGAAAATGCAGTTACTATTAGTGATAAAAGTGGAAATTCCCTAAACCCGCAGGTGGCCGTTTCCCAGGATAATAATGTGTATTTGGTTTGGGATAATAATGCAACCGCAAATGAAGAGATAATGTTGCATAAGACAAGTCCAGAAAGCATACAATCAATTTCTAACAGTTCAATTCAAAAAGATACAGGTATGCAGAATATCACCGCAACAAATGCATCGACAAATAATTCCAAGAGGATTGCACTTGTAGAGAGGACCTTTACGGATGCAGCATACAATAATGCATTTTATTTATTTTATAATATTAAACGTGGCACATCATCAAACATTACGGAATATGCCAATTTGTTATCAAGTAAAGTTACAAAACCATATTCAATTTTACCAGAATTTGAAGCAATAGTAAATCATTTAAAATGGTTAACGCCACAATCCAATATTACTATTCTGACAGATGCAGACGTGCATGATACTTCATCCCTATTTAATGACAACGGAACCATCAAATACGACGTCATCTTATTGGGCCATAATGAATATGTATCACAACTAGAATATACCAATCTTAGACAATTCGTTGCAAATGGTGGTGTATTGATATTGTTGGACGGTAATGTATTGTATGCCGAAGTCAAGTATGATAAGAAAAATCAAACTATAACTTTAGTTAAAGGTCATAGGTGGGAATTTGATGGAACATTTGCTTCAATGAGTGTCGATGAACGCTGGGCTAGTGAGACAACAGAATGGGTGGGTAGCAACTATTGTGAATGCTATGGAGTTGATATTAGATTTGGCAATAATCCTTTTGGTGCAAGACACAATGAAGAACAGTATATTACAAACCCGGATGCAAAAATAATCTTGGACTATCAGGCTTATAATGCAAGCAAAAGTAAATTCCTTCCAAAGGACTTCAGAATTGCAACATATGAACTTAGCTACCAAAAGGGAAAAGTAATCACTTTGGGGTTATATACAGATGATTTGTTATTCGATAATGATAAATTTAAACAATTTTTTGATAGCTTGCTTTACTACTACTTATTCAGAGATCAAAATTAATAACCAACATGTCTTCAACATATAGGAGAATAAAAACAAACTAAACATGTCGAGCTTTGGACGTAATTACTTGAATATTATATTAGAATTGTAAAAGACCATGCAAGAATATCAAATCTACAAACTAGAGGAGTATTTCATAGTAACAACTCGTTGTTAATTTAACAATTTATCATAAATTTTATATAATCTCTGTTCCATTATTCCCCAGTTATATTTTTCAAGAAATGCTCTACGACCATTGTCTCCCAGAGTTTTCCTTAGCTGTGGATCATCTCTCAGTTTTAAGATTGTCTCCTTTATTTGTTCCACGTTATTATATTCTACATTTAAACCACAGCCAGTTTCATTGACTATCTCATGTGCAATATTAGTAATGATTGGGATTCCACACATCATAGCTTCAAAGAGTTTGTTGGGTAAAGTGATAGTGTTCCATAAAATTGTGGGATCGTATAACGCAACCATAACGTCTGAGCTTGCTTCTAAGCCTAAAGCCTCAAGTGGCTGTAAAAGACCTTTATATTTTACATATGGCAATTCTTGCATCTTCTGTAGAACACTCTTATCTATGATAGGACCGGCGAGAACGAAGTGAATTCTATTCAAACCCTTTAGAGCTTCAGCTACGTTCTCTAATGAACGGTCATTTCTCAGGCCTCCCGTATAGACAATTCTAAAAATATCGTCTTCAAATTCTGACTTTGATTTTGTCTTATAAATAATATGATCTTCAGGACAGTTCATCAGTACAGTAAAATATTTAGGTTTTTTTTCAAATGTTCTCAATACATTTTCGCCTCCTGCAATTATAAGCGCATCGGAATGCGTACTAAAAAATTCTTCAATGAAATTTATCACAGAATATAATATTCTGAAATTTTTTGGAATAAATGTCATAGCATATTTGTCAAATACGTCAAAAACTAATTTCTTTCTAAATAATATCTTGTAGAAATAACAAGGCAGAACGCTATCCAAATCACACGCATGGATTACGTCCGGTCGATAAATAAGTAACTTAATGAATATCCACATCCAAAACGGTGGGAAAAAAACAAGTAGCCTAGTAAAAATTCTTATCAATGAAGGTTTCCAAACTGATGTTTTTAAGGAAAAGAGTTCCAGTTTCACGATATAATTATTAATTCTTTCCTGTGATATCCCATCCCTGTTCCAACCTAACCCGCATATAGAATATTTTTTACTCAAAGAACGAATAATCTTTCCAACACGTGGATCATAGACTATCGAGTTGGCTGTTCTTACAAGCGCTATTCGGATCAAATTATTGGTTTTTCTATCAAATTATGTAAATTAATGTTACTGTGTTGTGAGTATAAAGTAACGGTAAAAAATGACTGATGAATGAATGCTCAAAGTAGCTTTTGCGTAATGGCATAGCATACTTTTCAATCGTTTCGATTTAAATAGTATTACTTGTAGAAAGAGAAGTAATTGTAGGGTCACTGTGTATCTTGTCAGTGAATTATACCTCTTTATTCAATAAATTGTCATGTATTTTATACAATCTCTGCTCCATGATATTCCAATTGTATTTTTCAAGATAAGCTTTGCGTCCGTTAACCTCCAATTTCTTCCGTAGTTCTGGATTATCCCTTAGCCTGATAATAGCTTCCCTTAATTGTTCAGGGTTGTCATATTCTACCGTTACCCCGCAACCGGTTTCATTGACTATCTCATGTGCAACGTTAGTTATAATTGGGATGCCAAGCATCATA
>Ga0209885_1000098_pt1 | contig 12544 bp, 11 predicted proteins | sample GWRWS3_40_50_FD_187223 | JGI IMG/M metagenome (GOLD analysis project Ga0209885, IMG submission 187223) | Riverbed sediment microbial communities from areas with vegetation nearby in Columbia River, Washington, USA - GW-RW S3_40_50 (SPAdes)... | ecosystem: Environmental > Aquatic > Freshwater >... | reverse complement strand
AGGCACACGGCGCTTCAACCACTAGGACTCCCCGCACCTTCATCGTCGAACAGAAAGAGCAGCTTGGGACAGGCCATGCGGTGATGCAGGCCCGAGCAGTCTTTCTACGAGAATGGGGCGGTCCTGCTGAGCGGTACGTGATTCTCAACGGGGACACGCCGCTGCTCAGGGAATCCACCGTTCGGGAACTTGTCAGGCTGCATGAACGTGAAGGAGCGACCGTGACGCTGCTGACCACTGTCCTGGAAGAGCCGACTGGATACGGACGTGTCGTGCGTAAGCAGGGTGGTGAACGTGGTGGACGGCAGGGTGAGACAGTGCTCCGAATCGTGGAGGATCGTGACGCGACCGACACCGAGTCTCGCATCCAGGAAATCAATGTTGGAACCTATGTCGTGGATGGTCCGTTCCTGTTCGAGGCATTGGAGAAGCTCAAGCCCCATAACGCGCAGAGGGAATATTATCTGACCGATATCGTGGCGCTGGCCGTGAAGCGAGGGCTCCGAGTTGTGGCGATGGCAACCCGGGATGCGGAGGAAGGGTTGGGCATTAATACCCGCGAACAGCTTGCGACGGCGGAGCGGGTCGTTCGGCAGCAGATCTGTGCCCGCTGGATGCAGGCAGGGGTGACCCTGCAGGACCCGGCCACGACCTGGATCGACGCGGACGTGAAGATCGGGCAGGATACGGTCCTGCATCCGCATGTGACGCTTGAAGGACAGACGATCATTGGCGAGGGCTGCGTGATCCGGTCCCACACTCGGGTCAGCGACAGCAGGCTCGGTCATCGAGTGACGGTCCTCGACTGTTGTGTGATTCGGGACGCTCATCTCGAGGACGACACAGTGATCGGGCCCTTCGCACATCTGCGGCCTGGGGTGGTACTGCGCCGTTCGGCCAAAGTCGGCAATTTCGTGGAGATGAAGAAAACCGAATTGGGCGAGGGATCCAAGGCAAATCATTTGAGTTATCTCGGTGATACCCGGATCGGCAAGGGGGTGAACATCGGCGCCGGCACGATTACCTGCAACTACGATGGGTCTCGCAAACATGCGACCGTCATCGAGGACGAGGTGTTTGTCGGGAGCGATACGCAATTGATCGCGCCGGTCACAGTGGGGCGAGGGGCTGTGATTGCGGCGGGCTCGACCGTGACGGAGAATGTGCCGGCGGACGCGCTCGCGATTGCAAGGGCCGTGCAAGTGAATAATCCGGGGTGGGCCGCCCGGCGGCGCGCGCTACCTCCGGCAGGCCCATCGCCCGCTCGTGAAAGGCAAGAAGCAAGGGGCAACGGAAGCGTGAGGGGAAAGAAGGGGGAGAAGCGATAAGGGTATGTGCGGCATCGTCGGATATGTGGGGAAGCAGGATGCAGCCCCTATCCTCTTAGAGGGCCTCAAGCGTCTGGAGTATCGGGGATATGATTCGGCCGGCGTCGCGGTCTTGCGAGATGGGAAGATTGAGGTGCGCCGCAGCGTCGGCAAGCTGGCCAATCTAGAGAAAGCCGTGGCCGGCAAGGTTGTCAGTGGACCGGTCGGCATCGGGCATACACGGTGGGCGACACACGGCAAACCCTCAGAGCAGAACGCGCATCCGCACCGGTCCCATGGCTGCGTGCTGGTGCACAACGGCATCATTGAAAATTATCTGCCGCTCAAGCAACAACTGCAGAAGGAAGGGTATCGCTTTGAATCCGAGACCGATACGGAGGTGGTGGCACATCTGATCGGGCGTCAACTCAAGCAGGGGAGGGGCCTTGCGGATGCCGTGCGTGCTGCGACGAAGGAGATCCGTGGCAGCTACGCCATTGCCGCCATCTGTGAAAGCGAGCCCGGTACGCTGGTGGCGGCACGTTCCGGCTGTCCGCTGGTAATGGGGCGGAGCGCGGACGCGACCTTGATCGCGTCCGACGTCATGGCGATGCTGTCTCATACCAAGGAGGTCACCTACCTCGAGGAAGGTGACGTGGCGGTGGTGACTGGGTCCGACGTCTCCATCATGGACCCTGAGGGACGTCCGGTGACACGGACGGCCACGCGGATTACCTGGGACGCGGCGACAGCGGAGAAGAGCGGGTATCCCCACTTTATGCTGAAGGAGATTCACGAACAGCCGCAGACGATTCTGGACACCATGCGCGGCCGTTACCGGTTCGAGACCGGAGAGGCCGATCTCCCGGATATCGGACTGAGTCCGGAGCAGTTCGCCGCCGTAGGGAAGATCTGGATCGTGGGCTGCGGGACCTCGTGGCATGCGGGGCTGGTGGGGAAATACTTGCTGGAGGAAATGGTCAGAACCCCAGTGCAGGTGGACATCGGCTCGGAGTTCCGGTATCGCGACCCTTTGGTAGAGAAGGATGATCTGTTCATCACGATCTCGCAATCCGGTGAGACGGCCGATACGCTGGCGGCGGCCCGTGAGGCCAAGGAGAAAGGCGCGCGCGTGGTGTCTATCGTGAATGTCGTGGGGAGCACGCTGGCGCGGGAGTCCGACGGTGTGCTGTACATCCATTGCGGTCCGGAAATCGGTGTTGCTTCAACCAAAGCCTTCACTGGGCAACTGACCGCGCTGTACCTGCTCGCGTTGCATCTGGCGCACGTGCGCGGGGTGCTGAACGCCAATGATGGACGGGTGTGGCTGGAGCGGCTTGTCTCGTTGCCGAAGTATGTGGAGCATATCCTGAAGCGAGAGGCCGAGATTGTGGCCATTGCCAAGCGCTACCACACCAAGCGAAGCTTCCTGTATCTGGGACGCGGCATTAACTACCCCGTCGCGCTGGAAGGGGCGCTCAAGCTGAAGGAGATTTCCTATATCCATGCGGAGGGCTATGCAGCCGGGGAAATGAAGCACGGACCGATTGCGCTGATTGATAAAGACATGCCGGTTGTGTTCCTGGTGCCGCGCGATCGGTTGTACGAAAAAACGGTCAGCAATCTGATGGAGGTCAAGGCCCGCAACGCGCCGGTGATTGCCTTTGTCAGCGAGGGGGAGCGGGATCTCGGAAAGGTGGCTGATGCGGTGTTCACGGTCCCGGACGTGCCGGCGCTGCTGTCGCCGATCCTGTTCACCGTGGCGCTGCAATTGCTGGCCTATCACATCGCCGTGCTTCGCGGCACTGATGTGGATCAGCCGAGGAATCTGGCCAAGAGCGTAACGGTCGAATGAACATGTCAAAAAGTCGTAAAGTCATAAGGTCTTCGACTTTCGACGTTCGGACTTTCTGACTTGAAAGACGTTTTTATGCGAATCAGCAAAGAAGAAGTCGAGCGGGTGGCGAAGTTGGCCAGGCTGGAGATCACGGAGGCTGAGAAAGAGGTCTTCGGCACGCACTTGAGCAGTATCCTGACTTACATGGACAAGCTGAAGACGCTCAATACGGACGGGGTAGAGCCCACCGCCACAGTGCTGGAGCAGACCAACGTGCTTCGTGAAGATAAGGTGTGTCCGTCTCTGCCGGCTGAGAAGGCGCTGGCCAATGCGCCGGAGTGCGAAAACGGGTTCTTCCGAGTTCCAAAGATTCTTGAAGAACGTTAAACGTGAATCGTTATTCGTTAAACGAAGGATGCTTTTCTACACCTTGCAGTTGCGATTCACGATTAACGTTTAACGATTAATGGAGTATCAGCAATGTTCAGACAAATGCTGCGGGCCAAGATTCATCGCGCGACTGTGACCGATGCTTGCCTCGACTACGAAGGCAGCCTGACTGTGGACGAGGATCTGCTGGAGGCGGCCGGGATCCTCCCCTATGAAGCCGTGGTCATTTCCAATCTCAACAACGGAGAACGGTTCACCACCTACGCGATGGCAGGAAAACGGGGAAGCGGCGAGATCGTGTTGAACGGCCCGACGGCGCGCAAGGGTGCGATCGGAGACCAGATCATCATCTTTTGCTATGAGTTTTACGCTGAGGATGAGATCAAGCGGCATGCCCCACGGATCATCAAGGTGGATGAACGGAACCGGATTGTCAGTCGAGGCTAGGGGCAATGGGCTATAGGCTAGGGGATAAAACTGGTCCCTCAGTCCATAGCCCATCGCCTAGGGCCTATAGCCCTTTTTGACATGGCCTTATATAAGCTCACGCTGCACGAGCTGCAGGAGAAATTCACCAACGGGGAAGTGACCGCGCGCGAGATCGTGCAGGCCTACTCCCTGCGCATCAGCCAGGTCGAGCCGAAGGTCAAGGCCTACATCACCTTCGCCAAGGAGTCGGCCCTAGCCCAGGCTGATGCGCTGGATCAAAAGCTGAAAGGCTGGCGACGGACGATGCCGCTCATGGGTATGCCGCTGGCGGTCAAGGACAACATCTGCACCGAAGACGTCCTGACCACCTGTGCGTCGCGGATCCTGGGCAACTTCGTCCCGCCTTACGACGCCACCGTGATCGCGCGGCTGCGGGGCCAGGGGTATCTGTTGCTGGGGAAGACCAATCTGGATGAATTCGCGATGGGCTCGTCGACCGAAAACTCGGCCTTCGGTCCGAGCCGCAATCCCTGGAACCTGGGCTCTATCCCTGGCGGGTCGAGCGGCGGGTCTGCCGCCGCAGTGGCGGCGGACGAATGCGTGGCTGCGCTGGGCTCGGATACAGGCGGGTCCATCAGGCAGCCAGCGGCCTGTTGCGGGGTCGTTGGACTGAAACCGACCTACGGCCGCGTGTCGCGATTCGGGTTGGTGGCCTTTGCGTCGTCGCTGGACCAGATCGGCCCGATTACCAAGGATGTGACCGATGCGGCGGTGCTGCTGAATGTGATCGCCGGACACGATCCCTTGGATTCCACCTCCGCCAACCTGCCGGTGCCGGATTACACGAAGGTCTTCAGGAGGAAAGATCTCAAGAAGGTGAGAGTCGGCGTTCCCCAGGAGTATTTTGCGGAAGGACTTGATCCGGAAGTGGACCAGGCGGTGCGGGGGGCCATCGAGGAGCTGAAGCGGCTAGGCGGGGACATCAAGGATGTTAAGTTGCCCACCACTGATGCTGCGATCGCGACTTACTATGTGGTGGCCACCGCAGAGGCCAGCTCGAACCTGGCGCGCTATGACGGTGTGAAGTACGGCCTGCGTTCCAAGCAGACCAAGGATCTGCTGGAGATGTATATGACGACCAGGCAGGAGGGATTCGGGCCTGAGGTCAAGCGACGGATCATGCTGGGCACCTATGCCCTCAGCGCCGGCTACTACGACGCCTATTACGGCAAGGCCCAGGCTGTCCGCACCCTCATCCGGCGGGATTTTGAAGCGGCATTTCAGGAGGTGGATTTGATCGTCACCCCTGTGATGCCGACCCCTGCCTTCAAGCTGGGCGAGAAGGTCGCGGATCCACTCCAGATGTATCTCTCGGACATCTACACGATCTCAGTGAATCTAGCGGGGATCCCGGCCATCTCGCTACCCTGTGGGTTCAGCAAGGCCGGCTTGCCGATCGGATTGCAAATCATCGGGCGAGCTTTCGAGGAGGAGACGGTCCTTCGCGCCGCTCATGCCTACGAGCAAGCGACGATGTGGCACACGAAAAAGCCACATATCCGGTGAATCGTGAGGCGTGAGGGGTTAGGCGTAAGCAGAAAGAAAGTCATAATGAACCCCCTGACGTCTCACGCGTTACGCTTAATGGAGGAAACATGATTGTCGAAATCGCTGCATTGCTGGTCGCAACGGCCTTTGCCGTGCTGGTCGGGTATCTCGTGCCGATGCTGATCCAGCTCAGGAAGACGATCGCGGAATCGGAACAACTGCTCGCGCAGATGAGCAGCGAGCTGCCGTCCCTTGTGCGTGAGATGCGGGCGATGACAGAGAATGTGAACACCCTGGTGGACCAGACGCGTGGCGGGGTGGATCATGCTGCGGTGTTCCTGCATGCGGTGGGTGAGATTGGCGACACGGTACAACAGGTCCACGAAACTGTGCGAGGCAAAAGCGGCTCTCTGCTTGTGAATGTGGCGAGTATGGTGGCCGGGTTCAGAGCGGCCTCGGCCGTGGTCAAAGGAAGAATGTCCAAGGAAGGAGGGAATTCCAATGGCGGATGAGCGAGGGGTATCAACGGCGACGGTGCTACTGGCATTTCTCAGCGGTGCGGCACTAGGAGCCATTGCAGCGTTGCTCCTGACGCCACAGACCGGTCGGGAGGCGCAAGAGCAATTGCGTGGCTATGCTCGACGGACCGAGGAGAACCTGCGCGAGCTGGCCGGCCAGGCGGGCGAGGCGTTCGAGGAGGTGGTGGACAAGGGGCGCGAATTCGTGCAGACGGAGAAGTCCGTCCTTGCTGAGGCCTTCGATGCGGGTCGCGAGGCCATGCGGCGTGAGCGGGAGCGACTCTCGGGCGAGAAGAAGTGACCGTCTCATATGAGCCTGTCATCGGGCTAGAGGTCCATGCCCAACTGCTGACGCAGTCCAAGATGTTCTGCGCCTGCGGGACATCCTTCGGTCTGCCCGCGAACACGCAGACATGCCCGATCTGCCTGGGGATGCCCGGCACGCTTCCCGTCGTGAACCGGAAGGCGGTGGAGATGGCGATCCGGACCGGGCTCGCGCTGAACTGTACGATCCAATCCACAAACCGATTCGCCCGCAAGAACTACTTCTATCCGGACCTGCCGAAAGGCTATCAGATCTCGCAGTACGAAGAGCCGATCTGTGAACACGGGTGGGTGGAAGTGAGTGTCGGCAGTTCGCCGAAGCGCATCAAGATTCGCCGCGCGCATTTGGAGGAGGATGCGGGGAAGAACGTTCATGACGCAGGGGCGGGCGGCAGCCGGGTGGATCTGAATCGCGCCGGGACCCCGCTGTTGGAGATCGTCACCGAACCCGATATGCGCTCTGCCGACGAAGTGGTGGCCTACCTCAAGATGCTGCGCGACGTCCTGATGTACCTTGGGGTCTGTGACGGCAATATGGAGGAGGGCAGCCTGCGATGCGAGCCGAACCTCTCCTTGCGACCGGTGGGACAGAAAGCGCTGGGGACCAAAGTCGAGCTTAAGAACATCAACTCGTTCAAGTTCGTCAAGGAGGCGCTGGAGTACGAGATCAGGCGGCAAACCAAGGTCCTAAACGAAGGCGGGAAGATCAACCAGGAGACGAGGCTCTGGGATGTTGAGAAGGGCGTGACTGCTACGATGCGGAGCAAGGAAGAGGCGCACGATTACCGGTACTTTCCGGATCCCGATCTGGTCCCGCTGAGCCTATCCGTGGAATGGATCGAGGAGCTACGTCAGACAGTGCCGGAGTTGCCGGCTGTCCGTCAGAAACGCTTCGTGAGTGAATATGGGCTGCCTGAGTATGACACGGGCGTACTGACTGTCTCCAAGCCACTCGCCGACTATTTTGAATCCTGTGTGAAGTTGTTTAATCAGCCCAAGGCAGTGAGCAACTGGGTGATGGGTGAATTGCTGCGCGAGCTGAACAACAGTGGCACGGCCGTTGGCGACTCTCCTGTGAGCCCGGAGCGCCTGGTGAGCCTGCTCAAGCTGGTGGACAATGGGACGATCAGCTTGAAAGTGGCGCGAGAGATATTTCCGGAGCTCTATGCTAGCAAAATGTCCCCTGAGCAGATCGTGCAGGAAAAGGGCCTCACGCAGGTTTTAGATGAAGGGGCGCTGGGAATACTCATTGACGAGGTCATCGCGAAGAATCCGGCGCAGGTGGCGCAGTATCGGAGTGGGAAGGAACAGGTGTTTGGCTTCTTTGTGGGGCAGGTGATGAAGGGGTCGGGCGGGAAGGCGAATCCGGGGAAAGTGAATGAGTTGCTGAAAAAGAAGTTGGCAGGATGAAAGGGTTTGAGGAGGCGAAGGGACCAGGTGACCTCACGTGCTCGCGCACCGCGCACGCTCTGAAGGGATGGCGCGGAGCGACCGGGGAATTCCCGTGCTCCCGCAGCGCGCGGCCTCGGAAGGCCCTCGCTGGACGGCCGCAGTAGGAATACCCCGGTCGCCCCGCTTGAAAAAGGGGCTGCCAGTGGAAGAAGTATTCGCTCGACGACCGCAATTGGGCCAGCCCAGCCTTCGTCTTCAGTGTGGAGTGAGGGGTAGGGGATGCGCGCAGTGGGAGCCTGCCCAGCCGTTAGGTCGATTTTGGGCCGTTTAGACTTTCGACGTTCGGACTTTTGGACTTTCAGACTGGAGCGAAGCGATACATGAGTGCGATTCGGGAGATGAAGGGGCGGCAGATTCTGGATTCGCGGGGGAATCCGACCGTCGAGGTAGATGTGGTGCTGGAAAGCGGCGCACGAGGGCGGGCGGCTGTGCCCTCCGGTGCATCCACCGGCGAGAAGGAAGCGGTCGAACTGCGGGATGGCGACAAGAAGCGGTGGATGGGGAAGGGCGTCTCGAAGGCCATAGCTAATATTAGCAAGACAATCGCCCCACGTTTGCTGGGGACGGAAGCGTTCGATCAGGCAGCTGTCGATAAGGTAATGATCGAGCTGGATGGTACCAAGACCAAGGGCCGTCTTGGGGCCAACGCGATCCTGGGGGTCTCGCTCGCTGTCGCGCGAGCCGCGGCAGCGGAGTCAGGACAGCCACTGTACCGCTACCTGGGCGGGGCGAACGCACGGGTGCTCCCGGTCCCGATGATGAACATCATTAACGGCGGGGCCCATGCCGACAATCGTCTCGATCTGCAGGAGTTCATGATCATGCCGGTCGGCGCCAAGCGATTCAGTGAAGCCCTCCGCATGGCGACCGAGGTCTTCCATACGCTGAAGGCCTTGCTGAAGCAACGGGGGCTCAGCACGGCGGTGGGCGACGAAGGCGGGTTTGCGCCGGACCTGCAGTCGAATGAGGAGGCGCTGAGCCTCATTGTCGAGGCGATCGAAGGGGCCGGCTATCGGCCGGGGCGCGACATCGCGTTAGCCCTTGACGCGGCCGCCAGCGAGTTCTATGAGAAAGGACGCTATCGGCTCGAAGCCGAGAAACAACCGGATCGGTCGTCGGAGGACATGATCCGGTACTATGCGCGGTTGGTGGATCGCTACCCGATTCTTTCGATCGAAGACGGGTTGAGCGAATTGGATTGGAAGGGCTGGCGGATGCTAACAGAGCGTTTGGGCGATCGAGTACAACTGGTCGGGGATGACATCTTCGTGACCAACGTGGAGATCTTCGCTCAGGGCATTCGTGAGGGCATTGCGAATTCGATCCTGATCAAGCTCAATCAGATTGGGACGCTTAGCGAAACGCTGGAGGCGATTGAGCTGGCCAAACGGTCAGGGTACACGGCGGTCATCTCCCATCGCTCTGGAGAGACAGAGGACACGACGATCGCCGATGTCGCAGTCGCGGTGAACACCGGGCTAATCAAAACGGGCTCCTTGTCTCGGACCGACCGTGTTGCGAAATACAACCAGCTCCTGAGGATCGAAGAAGAGTTGGGAGGCGAAGCTGTCTATCCGGGGCAGGCTGCGGTCCGTGCTAGACGATAGGTAAGAGACGCGGGCGAGAGGCGATAGATGACGAGACGGAACCGGAGCCGCAGTCCTCAGCATCGGAGGCTGGTCGCTCGCAGAATCCTGCTGATCGGATTGGTGTTCGGAATCGTCTTATTGGGCTCGTTCTTTTTTGACGAGATGGGGGTTCCCAAGTACTTTGAGATGCGCAAACACGTCCAGCAGTTGGAACAGGATATCCGCGAACTTGAGCGGGCGAACGGTGGGCTTCGAACCGACATTCACCAGGTCCAGCATGACCCTGCGCGGATTGAAGAGTTAGCCCGGGAGCGGCTTGGGTTCGTCCGGAAAGGGGAAACGGTCTATCAACTCGTGGAAAAACCGGCAAATGGCAAATAGCGAATGGCCAAGAGCAAATAGCTTATAGCAAATGGCATATGGTCGGAGGCTTGGAGCCTTCTCCGTGGCATTAGCTATAGGCCATACGCCATAAGCTCATTGGGTATTGCATGAAAACTGGGACTGTCGCAATCATAGGCCGGCCCAATGTAGGGAAGTCCACGCTATTGAACACCATTCTCAAGGAGAAGATCGCAATTGTCTCGGACAAGCCACAGACGACCCGGACGCGCATCCTCGGCGTGGCGCATCTCCCTGACGCGCAGGTGGTGTTTCTGGATACCCCAGGGCTCCATCGCCCGCAACACCTCCTCAACAAGCGTATGGTGCGGACCGCGTTGGACACGATGCAGGACGCAGATCTCCTCTACGTCATGGTGGAAGCGACTGCCCCGGCCGGTCCTGGGGACCGCGCCGTGGTGGAACAGGTGCGTGAGGCAATAAGCCAGGGAGGCAAGCCAGCGTTTCTCCTGATCAACAAGGTGGACCTTGTGAATAAGGTCCGGATCCTGCCGCTCATCGAGTCGTACCGCAAGATGCTGGACTGGACGGAGGTCGTCCCCTTATCGGCCAAAACGGGCCTCAACGTGGATCGGTTGTTGGAGCTGACTGTGAAGGTTCTGCCGGAAGGCGAGGCGCTGTATCAGGAAGACGTGATGACGGATCAGTCGATGAGGACCTTAGCGGCCGAGATCATCCGCGAGAAGATCCTCCAGAAGGTCCGCGAAGAGGTGCCTTACTCGGTGGCCGTAGAGATTGACCGGTTTGTTGAGGAAGGGAAACTGGCGCGGATCGATGCGTCAGTGGTGGTGGACAAAGATTCCCAGAAAGCGATCGTGATCGGCAGGCACGGGGAACGACTCAAAGCGGCTGGGACCTATGCGCGAATCGAGATGGAGCGGCTGTTCGGGATGAAAGTGTTCTTGCAGCTCTGGGTCAAGGTGCGTTCGGGCTGGCGCGAAGACGAGCAACTCCTGACCGAATTGGGATATTGACAAGAGAAGGCTAAGGCTGAGGTTAAGGTTCAGTGATGAATAACTCTACCCTCAGCCTCAACCTCAACCTGGACCTTTGGTGATGCAACCGACTGAGCGCGCGCGTCAAACCGATAAGGATCTCTTGAAAGAGCCTTCCAAGGAACCGGTGGAGAAGGGGCAAACAAAATTTGAGCTTCTCTTGGCCTCGTTCCAACGTCTGCTCCGTCGTGGCGCGATTACGAACCTCGGCAAGATGCTGGCCCGACTGCATCCGGCGGACATCGCCAAAGTAATTGCCCACCTCTCCTCGCCGAAGGAAAAACGGACCGTCTTCGAGTTAGTGCGTGGAGAAGCCCAACGGGGACAGGTCTTGAGCGAACTGGATGCCGGCAGTATCCAGCACGTGCTCTCGGATCTTCCTCCGCCGGACGTAGCGTGGCTGTTGAAAGAGCTCGGACCAGACGACGTGGCGGACATCCTGGGCATGCTCCCAGAGGAACAGGCCAAGGAGATCCTCACGCTCATGAAATCAGAGGACTCCACCGAGATTGCCGACCTGCTGAAGTATCCCAAGGATTCGGCTGGCAGCATCATGACCACGGAGTTCTTTTCGCTGTCGGAGGACACCACTGCCCAGGAGGCCATCCGTCGTCTGCAGCGCGCGACCGACGCGGAAATGGTGTTTTACATCTATGTGACTGACAAGGATGATCACCTCGTTGGGGTCTTATCCCTTCGCCAGCTCCTGTTGGTGCCGCCAGAGACGCCGCTGAAGAACATCATGACGCGGGACGTGATGAGCGTGTCGGTGGACATGGATCAGGAGGAAGTGGCCCGACAGGTGGCCCGCTACAATCTGTTGGCGATCCCTGTGGTGGAGAAGGACAACACCTTGGTGGGCATCATCACGGTGGATGACGTGGTGGACGTCATCCGCGAGGAAGCCACCGAGGACATGCTGAAGATGGCCGGCGCGACCGAAGAGGATACGTTGATGAAGTCCTCCAGCCTGGAGGCAGCCCGCCGTCGGCTGCCGTGGCTGTTTACCAACTTGGTCGGCAGTCTCTTCTCAGGGGCAATCTTATGGTATTTCCGCTATACCATCCAGGAAGTGGTGGCCATCGTCAGTTTCATTCCGGTCATTGCGGCCATGGGGGGTAACGTGGGGCTGCAGTCCTCGACCCTCATTATTCGAGGACTCGCGACAGGGCGGATCGAGCTGACAGACGTGTGGAAGGTCTTCTTTCGCGAAGTCGGGATCGGGCTTCTCCTGGGGCTTGCCTGCGGCGTGCTCCTGACGCTCACCGGGCTGCTGTGGCATGGGCAGGGGTTCCTGGGCATGGTGGTCGGCGCCTCGATCCTTATCGCTTTCCTGGTCTCAACCAGCATGGCCACGATCATGCCGGTTGCGCTGAAGCGGGTGGGAGTTGATCCGGCTGTCGCGGCTGGACCGTTTGTTACCACTGCCAACGACATCACAGGCATCACGATTTATCTTGCTCTGGCGACCGCACTTCTCGATCACCTGCGATGATGAGGGTGTTTTGTTTCATGGTTGCACTGCCTAAATGTACAACGTTCGCATAACCAGGAGGTCGGCATGCTCAGTCTCGTGATCTTAGCCACAACCCTCTGGGTCTGCCCCGGAGAAGTCTTTTCCAATGAGCCGCGCGAAGGATGCCGGCCGTTCGAGGAACAAAGCGGGACGATGAGCACGAACCCGGAGGTCCCACCCGATCCGCGCGAGACGGATCCGGCTTCGACTGCGCCGTCAGGCATGCGCCGGGACCGG
>Ga0209885_1000097_pt1 | contig 12615 bp, 13 predicted proteins | sample GWRWS3_40_50_FD_187223 | JGI IMG/M metagenome (GOLD analysis project Ga0209885, IMG submission 187223) | Riverbed sediment microbial communities from areas with vegetation nearby in Columbia River, Washington, USA - GW-RW S3_40_50 (SPAdes)... | ecosystem: Environmental > Aquatic > Freshwater >... | reverse complement strand
CAGCCTTGAGTGTTCCATTGAAGGACCTCCCCCTTCCGGGAGACAGCGTCCTCATCTCCATCATCCGAGGAGACCAGATCGTCTTCCCGCGGGGAAGCACCACCTTCCTCCCCAATGACACGATCCTGGCGCTGACGTCCACTAAAGGAGTGGAACAACTCAAGCGGGTCTTTTACCGCTGACGTGGCGGGAAAATCGGCTTGACACTCCTCCCTCCCTCCCTGTAGCCTTTTCTTAGGGGAGTGTCCCATGTTCGGCATCGGGATGCCCGAACTGATCGTCATCTTTATCGTCGCCCTGCTGGTCTTCGGTCCCAAGAAGCTCCCGGATCTGGGCAGGGCCTTGGGCCGCGGCCTGGCGGAGTTCAAGCGAGCCTCCGAGGAGCTCAAAGAGGGACTGAGCGCTGATCTCCGTCTCGAGGAAGAGGAAAAACCTTCACCGCAACCGCCCACCACTGCCCCCCAAACCGCTTCTTCCGAGCCCGCTCCGCCCAAGGGTGATCAGCCCGATGGCTGATGACAAGATGCCTTTCCTCTCCCACCTCGAGGAGCTCCGAAGGCGACTGATCGTCTCGCTCATCACTATCGGCGTCGGCTTCGCGATCGCCTTCAACTTCTCCGAGGAGATCCTGGCCCTCCTGAAGCGGGTGCTCAGCACCACTTTTGCCTTTCAGAAGAGCTCTCCCTACCTGGTCATCACCTCGAAGGCGCCGCCCGAGCTGATCTTCCTCGCGCCGGCCGAGGCCTTCTGGGCCCATGTCAAGATCGGCTTCCTCGCCGGGCTCATCCTGGCCACGCCCGTGATCCTCTTCGAGGTGTGGCGATTCGTCTCCCCCGGTCTGCTTGAGCGGGAGCGGCGCTTTGCCCTTCCCTTCGTCATCCTCGGCACCATCTTTTTCTTCATCGGGCTCCTCTTCTGTTACTTTCTCGTCCTCCCTTTCGCCATGGGCTTCCTCCTCACCTATAAGACCGAGCACCTCACGCCGATGCTCTCGATCGGCCTCTTCATCGATTTCACGGTCAAGTTCATGCTGGCCTTCGGTCTCATCTTTCAACTCCCCCTCCTCATCAGTCTCGCCGCCCGCCTGGGCCTCGTCACCTCCAAGTTTCTCGCCCAAAATCGCAGGTACGCCATCCTCGCGAACTTCGTCGTCGCCGCCATCCTGACCCCGACCCCCGACATCTTCAACCAGCTCCTGATGGCCGGTCCCCTCTGCCTCCTGTACGAGGTGGGGATCTGGGCCGCGAAGCTCGTGGAAAAGGCCCGGCGCTCCTCCGTGGGACAGGAGGCCCCGGAGGGGGTCTAGGGACGGGATGGGGGAACGGGCCAAGGACGGCAGGACGTCCGGTCTCGGCATCGCAGATCTTTGTATTGGGTGAGAGAAGTTTGAACGGGATTAGACGAGCTCGAGCATCCGGCGGATGGCGGTCCGAGCTCTGGCGGCGATGCCCTCTGGCACCTTGACCTCAAAGACCATCTCTTGGAGCGAGCGCAGGACCTTCTCCAGGGTGATCTTCTTCATGTACTCACAGACCGCATCTGCCTTGAGGGGGACAAAGGTCTTGTCCGGGCTCCCCTTCTGCAGGGGGTAGAGGATGCCGGTCTCGGTCGCCACGATAAACTTCCGGGCGGCCGACGCGGCACTGCGGCGGATCATGCCGCTCGTCGACAGGATGTGAATCCTGTTCTGGAGTTCGGGGATGTCCTGGGCGAACGCGATGCAATTGGTGGTGCAGCCGCACTCCGGGTGGATAAAGATCTCCCCGGCATCCGGATGGAGACGCAGGGCCTCCTGAAAGTGGCTGGGACGGATCCCGGCGTGGACGTGGCACTCGCCCGGCCAGACGCGAATGTTCTTGCGGCCGGTCACCCGGGCGACGTAATCCCCCAGGTACAGATCCGGAAGGAAGAGGACTTCGCGATCGGGGGGGATGGCTTGGACGACCTTTGCGGCGTTCGCTGAGGTGCAGCAGTAGTCACTTTCCGCCTTGACCTCTGCCGTGGTGTTCACGTACGAGACCACCACCGCCTCGGGATGCTCGGCCTTCCACTGCCTGAGCTCCTCCGCCGTGATGGTGGCCGCCAGAGAGCACCCCGCCTCGAGATCGGGAAGGAGGACCGTCTTGTTAGGGCAGAGGATTGAGGCGGTCTCGGCCATGAAGTGCACCCCGCAGAAGACGATCACTTCCGCATCGGTGCGGGCGGCGGCCTGCGAGAGGCCCAGCGAGTCCCCGGTGTAGTCGGCCGCATCCTGCACGTCGGGGACCTGGTAGTTATGGGCCAGGATCACGGCCTTCCGCTTTTCCTTCAGTCGGCGGATCTCCTGGCTGATGTCGGTTTGTATCGTCATACGCTTTCTCCGGGAGCATCTTTCAGCTATTATGCTAGGGGAATTGTCGGGGGAGGTCAAGGGCGAATGCCTCAAGGCGAGTCAGGAGCCATCCCCCTCCAGGTCCGACGGCTGATTGAAGGCGCCCTGGAGGAGGATGGGGTCAGCGGGGATCTCACCACCGGGGCCCTGGTCCTCGACGAGGAGTGCGGCCGGGCCGAGGCCGTGGCCCGGGCGCCCGGGGTGCTGGCCGGGACGGGGGTCTTTGCGCAGGTCTTCACCGCGGTCGATCCTCGCCTGGCGGTTGAGCTTCTGCGGCCGGAGGGGGGTCGCGTCGTCCCGGGGGACACGGTGGCTGCCGTGCGCGGCTCCTTGGCCAGTATCCTCAAGGCTGAACGGGTGGCCCTGAACTTTCTCCAGCGCCTCTCCGGTATCGCGACCGAGACTGCCCGGTACGTGGCGGCCGTGGCCGACCTGCCGGTCAAGATCGTGGACACCCGGAAGACCGTTCCGGGGATGCGGTGGCTCGACAAGTATGCCGTGCGGATGGGCGGGGGGTTCAACCACCGGATGAGCTTGAGCGACGGGGTCCTCGTGAAAGACAACCATCTGGCGGTGGTCAAGGCCCGGGGAGAGAGCTTCAAAGCGATGGTGGCCCGCATTCGCCAGCGCACGAGCCATCTCGTGAAGATCCAGGTAGAGGTCGAGAGTCTGGAGGAGGCCACGGAGGCGGCAGAGGCAGGGGCGGATGCCCTCCTGCTGGATGGGATGTCTCCTGAGCAGATGGAAGGGGTGGTCCGACGATACACAGGGAGGATTCTCATCGAGGCATCAGGGGGGATCACGTTGGAAAATGTGCGACGCGTCGCCGAAACCGGCGTCGATCTCATCTCGGTCGGGGCCCTCACCCACTCGCCTCGGGCCCTCGATATCAGCCTCGAGGTCGTGCCATAATCAGGATGAAAACCCGAGAGGCCACCCATGGCCGAACTGTTTCAGGTGCTGACCCCTGGGGAGGCGCGTGAGCGCCTCCTCCAACATCTGACGACTGCGCTCCCGAGCGAGGACATTCCGGTTCAGGAAGCCCTCGGACGGATCCTGGCGGCAGATATCTTCTCGCCCATTGAGCTTCCCGCCTTTCCGCGCTCGAACATGGATGGGTATGCCGTGCGCGCCCAGGACACCTTTGGGGCAACGGATGGCCTTCCCGCCTACCTGAAGGTGGGTGGCGAGGTCCCGATGGGAGAGGCTCCCCGGGCGTCGGTCCGTCCCGGGGAAGGTGTGAGGATTCCGACGGGCGCGATGATTCCAGAGGGGGCCGATGCGGTCGTCATGGTGGAGCATACCCAGGAGGTGGACCCCAGCACGATCGAAGTCACCCGTCCCGTGGCGCCCGGCGAGAATGTGGTCCGGGGTGGCGAGGATGTGACACGGGGAGAGCGGCTCCTCCCCAAGGGCCATTGTCTTCGCCCCCAGGACGTGGGGGGCCTGTTGGGGGTCGGGATCCTCACGGTTTCCGTCGTTCGGCGGCCCCGCGTCGTCATCATCGCCACCGGCGATGAGGTGGTTCCGCCACCCGTCGAGCCCGGCCCCGGACAGGTTCGGGATATCAACACGTACACGATAGCCACCCTGGTGCTGCAGGCGGGGGGCATTCCCCAACCGTTGGGGATCGTCAGGGATGACTATGACGCCCTACGGGAGGCGGCGGAGTCCGGCATCACTCAGGGGGATGCCCTGATCATTTCGGCGGGTAGCTCGGTGAGCACCCGGGATATGACCGCGGGGGTCATCGGGACGCTGGGGAGGCCTGGCGTGCTGGTGCACGGCGTGGCCTTGAAGCCGGGCAAGCCCACGATCCTCGCGGTGTGCGGGGACAAGCCGGTCTTCGGCCTGCCGGGCAATCCGGTCTCCACCTTCGTGACCTTCGATCTCTTCGTCCGCCCGGCGCTGTACCACCTGGCGGCAAGCGCGCCTCCCGAGCGGGCGACGGTGCGGGCCCGCCTCACCAAGAACGTGGCCTCCGCCTTCGGCCGGGAGGATTATGTCCCGGTCCGGCTGCTCGAGCAGGGGGGCGAAGTGCTGGCGGAGCCGGTCTACGGCAAGTCGAACCTGATCTACACCCTGATAAAGGCCCACGGCCTGATCACCATTCCGTTAAACGTGGGTGGCCTCTCCGCAGGCGAGACGGTGGAGGTGCGGCGGTTTTAGCGATGGCCCGACGCAAGGTCTATCTGGAACCGATCCCGCTCGACGAGGCCCTCCAGAAATTCTTTGGAGCCCTCGAGGCCCGGGGACTGCTCAGGCCGCTCTCCGGCGAGCTGGTGTCGGTGGACGCGGCCCTGGGGCGGGTGACCGCCAGGCCGGTCTGGGCGGCCCTGTCGAACCCGCACTATAACGCGGCGGCCATGGATGGCATTGCGGTCCGCGCCGAAGACACCCGGGCCGCCTCAGAAACGGCCCCCGTGCGGTTGAGGGCGCGGGAGCAGTTTCAGTGGGTCGATACGGGTGACCCGATCCTCGCGCCGTTCAACGCCGTCGTCATGCTCGAGCACCTGTACCCGGTAGGCGAAGAGGAGATCGAGATCCACGCCCCCGTGCCCCCGTGGCACCATGTCCGGGCCATGGGGGAAGACATGGTCGCGACGGAGTTGATCCTTCCCGAAGGACATACCCTCACCCCGGTCGATCTCGGGGCCATCGCCGGATGCGGTCTGGGTGCCGTTGAGGTCCGGCAGCGGCCCCGCGTGGCCGTCATCCCGACCGGGAGCGAGCTGGTCCCACCGGGGAGTGCCGTGAAGCCCGGCGAGATCATCGAGTTCAATTCCCTCATGCTCTGTGGGATGGTTCGGGAGTGGGGAGGAGAGGCGAACCGCACCGGTATCGTCCCGGACGATTTCGCCGCGATCAGGGCTGCCGTCGAGGAGGCGGTGGCGACCCACGACGTGGTCGTCATCAATGCCGGTTCCTCGGCGGGTTCGGAAGACTTCACCGCCGCCATCGTCAGGGAACTGGGGGAGCTTCTTGTGCATGGGATCGCGATCCGCCCGGGGCACCCGGTGGTGCTCGGGATCGTCCGGGGACGCCCCGTCATCGGGATCCCGGGGTATCCCGTCTCGGCGGTCATTACCTGCGATCTGTTGGTGAAGCCGATCCTCTATCGCCTCGAGGGGAGGGCGGTTCCGGAGCGGCCGACGCTCACCGCGACGATCACCCGAAAGATTCTCTCGCCCCTCGGCGAAGATGAGTTCCTGCGGGTCAAGGTGGGGCGGGTGGGGAACAAAGTCGTGGCGACCCCGCTCTCCCGGGGGGCGGGGGTGATCATGTCTCTGGTCCGCGCCGATGGCATCGTCCGCATTCCCCGCTTCTCCGAGGGGGTGCATGCGGGGGCGACCGTCACCGTGGAACTCCTCCGTCGGCCTGAGGAGATCGAGAAGACCATCGTGGCCATCGGGAGTCACGATCTCACGCTCGATCTGCTCGCGAGTCTCCTCCGGCGAAGCCATCCGGATCTCCATCTCTCCTCGACCAACGTGGGGAGTCTGGCCGGGCTGCTGGCGCTCAAGCGAGCGGAGGCCCACATGGCCGGCTCCCATCTCCTGGACGAGGAGACCGGCGAGTACAATCTCCCCTACGTCGCGCGCCTGCTGCCGGGGGAGAAGGTCGTCGTGCTGACGCTGGTGCACCGGGACCAGGGGCTCATCCTCCCCAAGGGAAATCCGAAGGGCATCACCACCCTTCTCGACCTGGCCCGAGAGGGTGTCGCGTTCGTTAACCGGCAGAAGGGGGCAGGGACGCGGATACTGCTGGACTATCGGTTGAAGCAGCTCGGCATCGATCCGACGAGGATCACCGGGTACGAGCGGGAGGAGTATACGCATCTGGCGGTGGCCGCCGCGGTCAAGGCGGGGGTGGCCGACGTCGGTCTCGGCATCCTCGGGGCGGCCAGGGCCCTCGACCTGGACTTCATTCCCCTCCTGAAGGAGCGATACGATCTCATTATCCCTGAACCCCATTACCGCGACCCTCTCCTGAGACCCCTGCTCGACCTGATTTCGAGCGACGGGTTCACGAAAGAGGTCGAGGCCCTCGGCGGCTACGACACCTCCGAGACGGGTCGCGTGGTGAACGGCCCGGCTGCCTCCTGCCGGTGAGAAGTCCTTTTCGGCGACCCCCGTTACGATCCTCGGGTGCCGACAAGCGCGCGTCCGGAAGCAACCGTTGCTTCGTCAGGGGATCCCTCACGGGTTCACGCGTTGGAGGAGAGGATGGCGATTTTTACGGATCGGATCATCCAGGCAGCCAAACTCGAGGTCCGGCTATATCAGCGGGTCAAGGCCGACAAGAAAGCGATGGGCCAGGCCGCTGCCGCGGTGCTGCTCTCGAGCGCTGCGGCCGGCCTCGGAACGATCACGCGGACAGGATTCGGGGGAGTGGTCCCGGGAACGATCATGGCGCTCATCCGGTGGTGTCTCTGGGCGTTTCTGACCTACCAGATCGGCACCAAGCTGCTTCCCGAGGCCCGGACCAAGGCAGACATCGTGGAGTTCGCACGCACCGTCGGCTTTTCCGCCGCGCCCGGACTGATCCGCGTGCTCGGGATCGTTCCTCCGGCCGCCGAGATGGTCTTTCTGGTCGCGGACATGTGGATGCTGGTGGCCATGGTGATCGCGGTGAGGCAAGCCCTGGATTATGTCTGGACGGAGCGGGCCGTGGGTGTCTGCGTCCCCGGATGGATCGTGAACATGCTGATCGGATTCTGGTTCTACGCGTAGCCTGCGTGGATCTCTCGGACGCTGGGGGCCATCGCTCCAGCGTGCAGCCACGTGTGCCCGTCTCGCGGGGAAGGAGGCAATGCCATGACAGGGATATCGATGGAGAATCTCGGCCCTGTGTTGTTCCGCGCCGCAGCCCCCGTGATCCAGGCGGTGCTCCGCATCGGATTGGTGGTCGTGGCGGGGTACGTCGGTGCCCGTTTTCTCCGGGTCGCATTGGATCGTCTGGGGTCGGTGCTGATCAAGGCGGGCGAGAGGACCGAGATGGTGCCCGGCGCGACGCAGCAGCGGGTGGCGACGTTAATCGGCCTGCTCCGGACGATCACCTTGGTCGGGCTGTGGTCGGTGGTCGTGATCGTTGCTCTGGATCAGATCGGGTTGAACGTCACGCCGATCCTGGCCGGTGCGGGCATCATCGGCCTCGCAGTCGGCTTCGGCGCCCAGAATCTGGTCCGCGACATGATCAGCGGATTCTTCATCGTGCTGGAAAACCAGGTCCGGGTCGGGGATGTGGCCATCGTGAATGGAACGGGGGGGGCTCGTGGAGGCCATCACCTTTCGCACCATCCTGTTGCGGGATCTCTCGGGGGTGGTTCACGTCTTTGAGAACGGCACGATCAATACGCTGGCCAACATGACCAAGGAGTGGTCGGGCTACCTCATGGATATTGGCGTGGCGTACAAGGAGGATACCGACCACGTCGTCGCGGTCATGCGGCGGGTGGCCGAGGAGCTGCGCCAGGACCCGGTCCTGGGCCCGATGATCCTGGAACCGATTGAGATCTTCGGAGTGGATAATTTTGCCGATTCGGGCGTCATCATCAAGGCGCGACTCAAGACGCGGCCCATCCAGCAGTGGGCCGTGGGGCGGGAGTATCGCCGGCGACTCAAGAAGGCCTTTGACGCCGCGGGGATCGGGTTCCCTTCCCCCCAGCACTCGATCCGTGTGGGAGAGGCAAGCAAACCGTTACCGGTCCGGTTGACGCAAGGGTCCGGCCCGGGTCCGAGCGAATAGCGGGAATCGAAGGGCGGCGAGTGGCGCGGCGCTGGGGTCGGAACGCGACTGTGAAAGGCGAGAAGGCCTTACAGTTCTCGCCATGAAAGGATCTTGACGTAGTTGAAGATGTTCCCCCCCGGCATGCCCGGGGGCAGGTTCTTCGCGAGATTGGGCATCTGGTACAGGTGCGGCACCTGGCTCCCCATGTCGAGGAACCGGCTGACCACCGCGCCCACCACGTGGTACTGTTTGTCGATCGTGACCTGGTTTTCGGCATAGACCGCCGCCGCCACGCGTTTGCTCGCCCTCGTCATGTGGATGCGGTCCTTGGCGATGAGCCCGAGGCGGTCGCCAGTCGGGAAGACCCCCAGCGGGATCAGGCTGCTATTGATCGTGATGCTGACTTGGTGGGCCCCGGCCGTGCCGGTCTCGTTCCAGTCCGCTCCCGCCTTCTTGGCGTAGAGCGTTCCCCCGACAAGTCCGGTGGTGTAGTAGATGGTTTCGATTTTGGTCGGCCCGGTAATGCCACCCTGGGTGATACTGCCGGGGATCCGGATGATCCCCTCGACGGTCAACGTATTCGTAGCGCTGTTCCAGGCGAGCCGGTTGGTCCCATTGGAGACGTCGAAGCTCGCCGTGGTGGCATAGATCGTCAGATCACTGCCACTGACCGCCGAGCCGGGGAGGACCGGAAGAGGGTCCCAGGAATTGGCGTCCAGGTAGTCCTCGTAGGTCACGCAGCAGACATCGGGCGACGGGCCGGTCAGCGAGGGGAATGGGATCACATTGTCGGGTGGGACGTCGTATGTTGCGTTGGTCCCGTTGTCGGAAAAGACGTACGTGTCGCCATTCGTCCCGGCGAAGCCGTAATTGGTGTAGACCCCATCCACGCGTCGCTGGATTCCCACGGGGATGGGATTGCCATTTAAATCCATGTCGCTCGCGCTATTCCCCACGCGGGCACTTCCACTGTTCATCGTGATCCTGCCTTCGTTCACCCGGATCTCGGCGTCGAGGGTGGAGGGATTGATGTTGGGGACCCTCCCGGTAAAAATCGGGTCGAGCACGTTGTACCAGTTGAAGATCCCGGCGGTGCCCCCGAAGTCGGCGGCGACGCCGGTCAGCCCGAGGCCGACTCCCAGGATGTGGACCGAGCCGGCGATCACGACGTTTCCGTTGATCCGCGCCCCCGTCCCGCTGCCCCCCAAGAACGCGGCGTTCCCCCAGACCGACAGGTCGCGAACCTCCACCCGCACATCCACCATCTTCGTGGACCCCTGCGGCCCCGTCCCCTCGGAGCGAATGGTGAGCTTGTTGCTCTGTCTCAGCCCCAGCTGGACCGTATAAGTGGAGCCGTCACCAAAGCTGTCGAGGTTCGCGTTGGCGTACAGGGGGAGAAAGCCCCCAGTGGGGATCGGCCCGCCCAGATCGTAACACCGCTGCTGGGGCGGGAGCCACTGCCAGGGGATGGTTGCGGAGCAGTCAGCCGGCGAACCACCCGCGACCGGCGTCGGCGAAGCAAGGTACTGGTTGGTGATCCCATCCCGGTCGAAGGTGGCGTCGTACTTCAGGTCGCGGCGGGCTCGCTCCACCCCCATCTCGGCCACGTAGAGGGCACGGGTGGCGTTCCGGTCATTAAAGGCAATCTGGCTCTCGGTCAGGGCGAGGGTGAGCATAGCCGAGCCGAGGATTGACACGACGAGCGTGGCCATCAGGGCCACGATCAGGACGGCGCCTATGCTGTTCTTCGTTGTATTCACCGCGACTTTCTCCTCACATATTTCGCAGGCGGACGTCCGAGACCAGGCGAAAGTCCTGCGTCCCAGCCATTGGCGCGACATCTTCGGTCTCCACCTGAATGACGATCCGCTGGATCCGCATCAGGTCCGCCGCCGCGACAGGGGAGGCCAGCTCTTTGAACTTCAGGTTGGGATTGGGCTCGGCCGCGTCGTAGTACAAGTAGCGAAAGACCGTCGTGAGCGCGGGGTCGAGCTGCTCGGCGATGGGCGGGGGCTCGACGCACGCGTTGTCGGCAGGCGGCGCCACGAAGTTGGGCGGGAGCGCGGCCGGATCCCAGACCCACACCTTTCGCCGGAGCTGGCTACAGGTCGCGTCGTATGTGTACCCGATCATGTCCCCCCATCCATCGGGCCCCGTCCCCGCGGGGTTGTTGACATCGGCGATGAAGCGGATGCCGGTCGCCGTAGCGCTCTGGATCGCCCGCTGCGTGGTGGCGGGGGTGGTCCCGGCCCCCAGGAGGGGAGTGGTATGGTTCGGGTCGTAGCCGACCATCCGAAGCTCCCGGGAGATGAGCTCGAGCGCCGCGCGGGCATTCTGTTGGATGGAGACCTTCACTTCCCCTTTGGCATAGGTCACCCGGTTGGTGGCGAACATCTGGAGAATCGAGAGTAGGACGATGGCGAATATCCCAACGCCGATCAGGGCTTCCACGAGGGTGAAGCCGGCCTCTCCCTTCCTCTCTGAATCGTGAATGTTCATCACGCCTGCGCTCATTGGGCCACCCGGGCGTCGAGCCGGAGGGTCTTGGTTCCGAACTGCCCCTCGACCCACTCCACGATGATGGTGATGTCGGCGAATCGGTATGGGGAGGTCCCCTGAACCCGCAGCCACGTCCTCCGGGTGAAACTATAGCCGTCTCTCACCAGGGGGGGAACGATCGTCTCAGTCTCCGAGGGTGCGCCACCAGGGGGCACCCCGCCCGTGTTCAGGCAAACGAGGTCGGTGGGCGGAGCCGTGCAGCCCCCAGGTAGGTCAAAGGGGAGGTTCCGGAGCGCCTCGATCTTTTGCTGCCCCAGGTCCGCCGCCGTGGTCATCCCACCGCCGTAGGCAATGTTCTGATAGCCGGTGGGGAACAGGCTGGCGAGGGCCAGGAGGGCCACACTCAGGATCGCCGCGGCGAACAGGACCTCGATCAGGCTGAATCCGTTCTGCCTTCTTCGCATGACTTCCCCGTTCCTCCTCTGCTACTGCACTCGGACGTGGCCGGTCGCGGGTGCAATCGAGATCTGCCGCGTCTGCCCTGTACTGTCTTTGGTGATCACGAGAGGGCTCACCCCATCAAAACACTGAGTGAGCGGCATGCACATCTTCCCGGAGGAGTCGAATCCCGCGTAAAATGGGGGGTTACTCCCGGTCCCGCTGTTGTCGAGTTGAATGCCCGGATAGCTCGCGGCGAGGTTGATCCATGCCCCCACGAACTGATCCGCCGTCTGCTGTGGGGTGTCCGCCTCGGCCGGCCAGGCGATCGCAGGCGTGCGGCGGCCCTCCACGCGATACCGGTTAGCGTTGGCCCCGCCGCGCCGGTCGCGGCCGCGGATCCGGTACTCCCATCGGGTGGTCACCGCCTTTGACCGGGCCAGGCGCATGTCCCCCACCACCTGTCTCACCGCCGCGCTAAACCTGGCGCTTTCCACACTGGTCATCATGACCGGTAGGCCGGCCCCCACCAGGATAACAGCCAAGGCCACTGCCCCTACCATCTCAATGGCCGTGAACCCCTGGCTTCCCACGTGGCGGGTCCGTTTTCCTATCGGTCTTTTATTCTCAAGCCCTGTTCGCATCGGTTACGTCCGACGGATGACTTGCCGTTAGGCCTGGGACCATCGGCCTTTCATGGTGAGGATCCCCCGGGGGGTCCCGGGAGGAATGCTGGTGTTAAACAGCGTATCGTAGCCCCAGACGCGGTCGGGCGGCCGGTAGTAGTTGTTCCCCGAGTCCCCGCAGCAGCGCCAATCCCCGGTGGCCTGGTCGCTATGCCACAGGGCGATGAGGGAGCCGTTGTAAGTGAAGGTGTCACCGTTCCAGTCCTCGAGAAAGCGGATGACATTCTCGAGCTGGCCGTTGCCCTGCGCCACACTCGATTCTTCGTCTGGTCCCATGGCAAAGGCGGCATTCACCGTGGTACCGGTGGCCGGCCGGTTCGAGGTCACCTGGTTCCCCTTGGAGTCGGAGTTGTTGGGCCCCCAGTTGTTGGAGAGGACCGTGATGGCGTCGCCCATCACGGCAGCCGGGACCTTGTTCACCGTGTTGTAATTCCCCTGGATGTAGAGGGGGGTGTCGGAGAGGACGGTGAGCCCCTGCTTGGGCAGCTCGGCGCCGTTGACCAGGCGGATGCCTTCCCCTTTCACGGGGCTACCCGGCCGTGGGCTCGTGTACAGGATGCCATTTGTCGGCATGACGCCGCAGGCGGTCAAGGCGCCGACATCGATCTGGGTGACCTGCATATCCAGCTTCTCCCGGCCATCGTAGAAGGTCACTTTCTGGACCGCCTGCTTCCCCTTGGCATCCTTGCACTTGCTGATGTTGATACTATTGCCGGCTTTGTCATAGGCCTTGTCGTCCACGATCCTGAGGTCAGCCTGGTAGTAGATCTTGGCGTCTTTGAGCGCTTGCGAGTCGCCCGCGCTCCCCTTCTCGATCATGAGATGCGAGGACTTGTCTGCGTTCTTCGGGTCGTACAGCACGTCCGGGATCGGGGGGATGATCTCCTGAAC
>Ga0209885_1000096_pt1 | contig 12625 bp, 14 predicted proteins | sample GWRWS3_40_50_FD_187223 | JGI IMG/M metagenome (GOLD analysis project Ga0209885, IMG submission 187223) | Riverbed sediment microbial communities from areas with vegetation nearby in Columbia River, Washington, USA - GW-RW S3_40_50 (SPAdes)... | ecosystem: Environmental > Aquatic > Freshwater >... | reverse complement strand
CGAAGTCGAAGCCCCAGTGGCGCGGGAACTTCTGGTCCTCCGCCGCGACGACGGCAACACGCATGGAAGGGGAAATCTGCGCCCAGCCTGTCCAGTGATAGCGAATGGGGACGCCCTGTCTGGAGACCAGGTTGGCGAGACTTCTCCAAAGCATGAAGGCACTCGTAGGTGGCGGCACCCAGCGCAGCAAGAGGACAGGCGCGATGGAGAGGCCGACGGCCCCCAACAGGACCCACGCGAGCACTTTCCTGAATCTTTTAAGCATTATGTGGGTCGCCACGGGCTGTATTGCTCCGGCAGTTCCAAAAGCCGAACCAGCCCAGATTCGAACTACACATGGATCCTCAGGGTGGCTGCTGCCCTCTGCAGTGGCTCGTCGAGGGTCCACAGGGCGCAGCGAGTGATTAACGCTGAGGCGAGCAGGTGGGCATCAAGCCATCCGAGGCCGCGACCATAGAATCGCGCGGACTCAACGAGATGGAGCACCTCGCGGTGTTCCGCCATGCGCGCTTCCGGTAATGCTCCCAAGAGGGTGAGAATCTCTTGGCGGCTTCGGAGGTTACCGCACGCCAACTCGCCAACGACGAAAGGGTGGGAGAGGACCTGTTCGTCTCGAAGGAGCGTAGAAAGCCGGGTGCTGCCCGTGCGCAGGTGCTGGACCCAGACCGAGGTGTCGACAAGGATCATGCCGCGCTGCCGGATCGTCGCCGCCGAATTGGTCGAAGCGTCTTCTCGCTCCCTCCGATCTCGGCGAGGCGACGGGCACTCTCGCGGGCGATGAGGGCCTCGAGGCCTAAGCGCACGAGGGTAGTCTTTTCCTTCACACCGGTGAGGTCGGCGGCCCGGCGCAGGAGGGCATCATCGATGTTGAGCGTCGTTCTCATATGTATGAGTATGCATGATTAATGCAGACCTGTCAAGCGCCGGTTTCGCGATGGATTGCCCTGCCCTTTCCGGGCGGAAGAAGACGGGAACCCGTTCCAGGCCATGGGCCGAATGAGACATCCAAAATAGGGAGCCGAGGAAGAGGTTTTGAAGGATGCGGGCCATGGTGTATACTCGAAGCACGTCCTGAGGGGATGCGACTGAGGCTGTTGTGGGAGGCGAGGGGATGCTTCCGGTCGTTGAAGCCCGTGAGGCGCCGGTGGTACGCAAACCGGAATGGCTCAAGGTCCGCGCCCCCGGCGGCGAGAACTTCATGCGGCTCAAGGGGCTGCTCCGGACCCTGAACCTGCGCACGGTCTGTGAGGAGGCCCGCTGTCCCAACATCGGCGAGTGCTTCGAGAATCTGACCGCCACCTTCATGATCCTCGGAGACATCTGCACCAGGCGCTGCGGCTTCTGCGCTGTCACCCACGGCCGGCCCACCGGCCTCGATCGGCAGGAGCCTGGCCGGGTGGCCGACGCGGTCAAGGTATTGGGGCTCGAGCATGCGGTGATTACCTCCGTGAACAGGGACGATCTCCCGGATGGAGGGGCGCCCATCTTTGCTGCCACCATTCATGCCATCCGGGAAACCTCTCCGGGCTGCACGGTCGAGGTGCTGATTCCGGATTTCAAGGGAAACTGGGGCGCCCTGGAGACGGTCCTGGAGGCGCAACCGGACATCTTGAATCACAACACCGAAACGGTTCCTCGCCTCTACCGGGTGGTGCGGCCAGGGGCAAGATACGAGCGGTCCCTCGAGCTGTTAGAGCGGGCCAAGCGCTTTGACACCGCGATGCGCACCAAGTCTGGACTCATGCTGGGGTTGGGCGAGGAGCAAGATGAGCTTGTCTCCACCATGCGGGACCTGGTCCGGATCGGTTGCGACATCCTCACGCTCGGGCAATATCTCCGGCCGAGTACCAATCATCTGCCGATCGTTCGGTTCTACCATCCCGACGAGTTTCAGGAACTCAAGGCGATCGGGCAGGCCTTGGGATTCAACCACGTGGAAGCCGGGCCGTTAGTGCGGAGTTCGTACCACGCCGGCCAGCAGGCCCGGGCCATCGGGGGTGGTACCCCCCTCCTTCCGAAGGATTGATCTATGAGCGGGCTCTCTCCGCCGGAGGTCCATCCAGTGGCCTCTCGCTTGCATGAGGCCTTTCCAGGAGCGGTGCTGGAGGTGACGACCTTCCGGGACGAGGTGACGATTACTGTCGAGCGGGAGGCGATTGTTGGCATCTGCCGTTTCCTCAAAGAGCACCCGGATCTCCGGTATGACTTCCTGGCGGATCTCTGTGGTGTGGATTGGCTGGAAAGGCTGGAGCCGAGATTCGAGGTGGTCTATAACCTGTACTCGATCCCCCGCGCGGATCGCATCCGGGTAAAGGTTCGGGTGCCGGAGGGAACGGAGGTGCCCTCGGTGACCGACGTGTGGCCCACCGCCAACTGGCATGAGCGCGAGGTCTTCGACATGTTCGGCATCCGATTCGCGGGACATCCCGATCTCCGTCGAATTCTGATGCCCGAAGACTGGGAAGGGCATCCCCTCCGAAAAGATTACCCGGTGGCGGAGATGCCGCGTTGGTGGGAAGTGAACAAACCCTAGCGGGTTTGTCGTTCAGGGTTCATAGTTGATGGTTCATGGTCTTGCATTTGATTTTCGGTCCTACCCTGAACCATGAACAAGAGTGGGGCGTAAGATGAACATGCTCTCAGCTATCGCCAAGGGGATGTTCACCACCTTCAAGCACATCTTCCGCAAGGAGGTCACCGTCCCCTATCCCGAAGAGCGTCTGCCTGTCTCCCCCCGCTTCCGGGGACGCCACTTTCTGGTGGTCGATGACGACGGCCTGGAGCGTTGCGTGGGGTGCGAGCTGTGCGCCGTCGCGTGCCCGGCGGACGCCATCTACATCGAGGCAGCCGAGAATACGGAGCAGGTGCGCGTCTCGCCCGGGGAGCGATACGCCAAGGTGTATATGATCCACATGTTTCGGTGCATCTTCTGTGGCTACTGTGAAGAGGCCTGCCCTGAGGATGCGATCTTTCTCGGGAAGGAGTACGAGCTGGAATGCTACACCCGGGACGGCTTCATCTACGACAAGGCCAAGCTCAACGTCAATGTCCGGGAGGCGGCCAAGCAGCGCCCCGAGGTGCTTCACCGGCTGGAGGAGGATCTGTCCCACTACCACCGCTGACGGTGTGCCTTGGCTTTTCTAAGAACTCTGAACCATGAACCATGAACCAGGTAGAGCTATGGATCTCGACACTCTGAAAAGTCTGGCGGTCAAGGCGGAGACGAAGATCATTCTCCTGGTCCTGGATGGCTTGGGAGACCTGCCTCGCGAGCCGGGGGGGCCGACCCCGCTGGAGGCGGCGCGGACGCCCAACATCGATGCCCTGGCGATCCGGGGTGTGTCGGGGCTGGTGGATCCGGTGGGACCGGGGATCACCCCTGGCAGCGGTCCAGGACACCTGGGTCTTTTCGGCTACGATCCCTTGAAGTACCGGATTGGCCGGGGGGTGCTCGAGGCCTTGGGGATTGACCTCGAACTCACTCCCAGGGATGTGGCCGCCCGTGGCAACTTCTGCACCATGGATGAGGCGGGCAGAGTCACCGATCGCCGGGCCGGGCGGCTCTCCACCGAGCGTTGTATCGAACTTTCACGACTGTTGGATACCATCCGGGTCGAGGGGATCGAGATGATCGTCCGCCCGGTCAAGGAACACCGCTTTGTGGTCCTTTGGCGGGGCGACGGGCTTTCCGATCAGCTGACCGAATCGGACCCGCAGCGGCTCCACGAGGCGCCGCTCAAGGTGGAGGCCAAGACCCCTGAGGCCGAGAGGACGGCGAGGCTGGTCAACGCCTTTATCGAGAAGGCACGGTCGCTGCTGAGGGAGAAGCACCCGGCCAACATGATCCTCCTGCGGGGCTTCGCCAGGCATCCCAATCTGCCCACCTTTCGAGAGCTCTATCAGCTCCAGGCGGCGGCCGTTGCTGTGTATCCGATGTACCGGGGACTCGGAAAGCTGGCGGGGATGCAGGCGCTGGCGACCGGTCCGAGCGTGCGGGAAGAGTTCGAAGTCTTGCGCCGGCACTGGCAGAAGTACGATTTCTTTTTCGTGCACGTGAAGGGGACCGACACGGCCGGCGAAGACGGGAACTTCGACGCCAAGGTGGCAGTGATCGAAGAGGTAGACCGCGAGCTCGCGACGTTGCTGGCGCTCCAGCCGGACGTCCTCGTGGTCACCGGGGATCACTCCACCCCGGCCAGCTTCAGGGCCCACAGTTGGCATCCCGTTCCGCTGTTGCTCTCGAGCCGCTGGTGCCGACCAGACGACGTCCAGGATTTTTCGGAGCGGGGGTGTCTCCGGGGCGGCCTCGGGCGGCTGCGGGGGAAAGAGATCTTGCCCCTCGCGCTGGCCCATGCCGAGCGCCTCGCAAAGTTCGGGGCGTGACAGCGATGACGGTTCAGGGATCACGGTTCATGGTTCATAGCAAGTTCAGCTGGGAGTCTATGAACCGTGAACCATGAGGAGAAGACGAGGGTGGGGGGGAAGACGGCAACGAAAGTCGGGCAGTCCGGTCTCGACAAGAAGACCCTCCTGAACTTCCTCCACCAGATGCTCCTGATCCGGAAGTTCGAGGATAAAGCGGGGGAGCTCTACGCCCGCGGCAAGATCGCGGGCTTCCTCCACCTCTATAACGGCGAGGAGGCGGTGGCCGTCGGGGCCATCTCTGCGCTCGAGCCACATGATCTCGTCATCACGCACTACCGGGATCACGGCCATGCGATTGCCCGGGGGCTCGACGTCAAACGCCTGATGGCCGAGTTATTCGGAAAGGCCACCGGCGTGGCCAAAGGGCACGGGGGCTCTATGCACTTCTTTGACGCCTCCCTGGGCTTCTATGGCGGTTGGGCCATCGTCGGGGGCCACCTTCCCCTGGCCGTGGGGCTGGGGCTCGCGAGCAACACCCTGCGCAAGAACCAGGTGATCCTCTGTATCTTCGGGGATGGGGGAACCAATATCGGCTACTTCTACGAGTCCCTCAACGTGGCCAAGCTGTGGAACGTCCCGGTCGTTTTCCTGTGCGAGAACAACCTCTACGGCATGGGGACCGCGCTCCATCGCGCCTCGGCGATCCGTGAGGTATACCGGAAGGCGGCGGTCTTCGATATCGCGGCCGAGCGCGTGGACGGGATGGATGTGCTGGCGATGCGCGAAGCCACGGTGAAGGCGGTGGCGCATGCCAGGGCTGGTGGCGGTCCGTACTTCCTGGAGGCGATGACGTATCGCTTCCGGGGTCACTCCATGGCCGATCCGATCCTGTACCGGGACAAGAGTGAGGTGGAGGAGTGGAAGCAGCGGGACCCCATCATCCTCTTCCAGCAGCGGCTGAGAGAGGAGGGGGTCTTGACCCCGCAGGATCTGGAGCAGATGGAGCGGGAGACGGATGAGCTGGTAGCCGACGCGGTGAAGTTCGCCGAGGAGAGTCCCGAGCCACCGCTCAGCGATCTGCACGAGGACATCTACGCCAATCCCTGAGCCGGAGGATTGAGCCATGGCGATGATCACCTATCGAGAGGCCCTGCACCACGCCCTTCGCGAAGAGATGACGCGGGACGAGCGCGTGCTGATCTTTGGCGAGGATGTGGTGGCGTACGGAGGGGCCTACGGCGTCACCTCTGGGCTCGCGAAGGACTACGGGGAAAAGCGGGTCTTCGACGCGCCGATCGCCGAGGGGGTCATCGCGGGGGCGGCCGTGGGAGCGGCGATGGGGGGGCTGCGGCCGGTGGCCGAACTGATGACGATCAATTTTGCCCTGCTCGCGGCGGATCAGATCATCAACCATGCCGCCAAGGTCATGCACATGTTTGGGGGCCAGATGTCGGTGCCCCTCGTGATTCGAGCGGTCGGCGGCGGCGGGGCCCAGCTCGCTTCAACGCATTCGCAGAGCCTCGAGCCGATGTTCGCCCATGTTCCCGGTCTCAAGGTCATCACGCCGGCAACGCCCGCCGATGGGAAGGGGCTCTTGAAGAGCGCCATCCGGGACGACGATCCGGTCCTCTTCATCGAGCACGCCCTGCTCTACCGCGTCCGGGGAGAGGTGCCGGAGGGGGAGCATCTGGTCCCCCTGGGGAAGGCCGAGGTCAAGCGGGAGGGGAAGGATATCACCCTCGTGGCCTACTCCCGGATGACCCTGGTGGCGCTCCAGGCGGCCGATCTCCTGAGTCAGGAGGGGATCGAAGCTGAGGTGGTGGATCTCAGGAGTCTCCGCCCCCTTGACATGGAGACGGTGCTCGCCTCGGTCAGGAAGACGCATCGAGCACTCACCGTCGAGGAGGCCTGGCGTACGTACGGGATCGGCGCAGAGATCGCAAGCCGCATTCAGGAGGAGGCTTTCGATGACCTGGATGCGCCGATTCGTCGCGTCTCCGGTGTGGAGGTTCCTCTGCCCTATGCCAAGAATCTCGAGCAGGCGGCGATTCCGGATGCGCAGCGGGTCATGAAAGCGGTCAAGGAAGTTCTTGCGCGGACCGGCGGGTAGCGACGGGCCTTGGTGTCTCGGGATTGCGAAAGGGGGGAGCGGTGGTCACCGAAGTCGTCATGCCCAAGATGGGCTACGATATGACCGAGGGGACCATCGTCCGGTGGCGGAAACAGGAGGGGGATGAAGTCAAGCGCGGGGACATCATCGCCGAGGTCGAGACCACCAAGGTAACGGTGGAGGTCGAGGCATACAGTTCTGGTATCCTGCGGAAGATCCTGGTTCCTGAGGGGCAGACGGTCCCGGTCGGTGAGGTGGTCGCCATTATCGCGGACCGGGATGAGCCCATCCCCGGCGTGGCGGAGAAGGCACCTGCTCGCGAAAGGGCGCCCCAGGCGGTGAAGGAGGCCCCGAGACCCGAGGGAGCAGATGAGGAGTCTCCCCGGGTCCCTGCCTCGCCGATCGCCCGCCGCATTGCGCGCGAGCAAGGCCTGGACCTTCGACGAGTTACGGGGACTGGCCCGGGTGGGCGGATCATCAAGGAGGACGTCGAGGCCTTTCTCGCGAAACGACCCGCCGAGGCACCCAGGCCCTCCCCTGCACCGGTGGCCGCCGCCGCGCCTCACGACATTCCTTATGAGGAGAGAGAGCTTTCCCGGCTCCGGCAAACCATCGCCCGCCGGATGGCCGAGAGCAAGCGGGTTGCACCCCACTTCTATGTCACCTCGGAAATTGACATGACCGAGGCGTTGAAACTGCGGCAGGGGTTGAACGCCCTCGGAGAAGGGGCGAAGATCTCGGTCACCGATATGCTGGTGAAGGCGGCGGCCAAGACCCTCCAGGAGTTTCCGGAGGTGAATGCCTCCTTCGCCGATGGGAAGATACGGGTCTACCGGCGGATCAATATCGGCGTTGCCGTCGCGCTGGAACAAGGGCTCGTGACGCCGGTCCTTCCTGATTGCGACAAAAAGTCGCTGGCGCAGATCGCGCGGGAGGCCAAAGAGCTGGTCGAGCGCGCCCGGACTGGGCGGATGCGGCAGGAGGACCTGACCCCCGGCACCTTCACCATCAGCAACCTGGGGATGTTTGATGTGGATGATTTTGTCGCGGTCATCAATCCGCCCGAGGCGGCCGTCCTGGCCGTGGGCTCGGTGATCCCCCGACCGGTCGTAGTAGGTGGCGAGGTCAAGGTGGCCGACCGGATGCGGGTGACGCTGTCCGCGGACCACCGGGTCATCGATGGTGCGGTCGCTGCGCGGTTCCTTCAGCGCTTCAAACTTTTCCTCGAGCAGCCTCTCCACCTCGTGAGCTGAATCTGTGATCGAGTCACCTCGTCGGTGTTTCAACCCGTTCGGATGTCCGCGGCGCCGTGGTCATCCGCGTCGGAGGACGAGCCGGCCGGCTCTGAAGCGGCCCAGCAGCGGCTGGCCGCCAGGATTCCTTCATCCGTCGGTTGGTTGTGAAAGGGCAAGCGATGGCAGAGAAGTATGACCTGGTGGTGATCGGAAGTGGCCCCGGCGGCTATGTGGGCGCCATCCGGGCGGCCCAGCTGGGGATGAAGGTCGCCATCGTGGAGCGAGACCGTCTGGGAGGAGTCTGTCTCAACTGGGGCTGCATCCCGACCAAGGCCCTTCTGCGAAATGCCGAGATCATCGCGCTCCTGCGCCGGGGTGAGGAGTTTGGATTCAGCTTCGAGAATCTTCGGGTGGATTTTTCGGTGGCGGTGAAGCGCAGCGAGCAGGCGGCTCGAAAGCTCTCCAAGGGTGTCGAGTATCTCATGAAGAAGAACAAGGTGACGGTGGTGGCCGGGGAGGGAAAGCTCGCTGGCAATGGCCAGGTCCGGGTGGCCAAGGATGGCAAGGTGACGGAGCTGCAAGCGGCACGGATTCTTCTGGCGACCGGTTCGCGTCCGCGGGAGATCCCCGGGGTTCCGATTGATGGCAAGCGGATCATCACCAGTACCGAGGCCCTGAGCCTTCCTCAGGTCCCTCGGTCGCTGTTGATTATTGGCGCCGGGGCAGTCGGCGTGGAGTTTGCCGATGTCTATCACGCGTATGGCGCTGAGGTGATCCTCATCGACATGCTTCCCCGGCTCTTGCCGGTCGAGGATGCCGAGATCTCGAACTTCTTGGAAAAGGTCTTCGCCAAGCGCGGCATCACAATTCGGACTGGCACGAAGGTCGAGGCGGTGACGGTGAAGGGGGAGCAGGTCCTCCTTCGGCTCTCCAAGGAAGGCAGGACAGAGGAGATCACCGGGGATGTTGGGCTGGTCGCCATCGGCCGCATTCCCAACATCGAAGCCTTGGGGATAGAAGGATTGGGGGTGAGGGTGGGCCGCGGCAGCTTCATCGAGGTGGGCGACCGGTTCGAGACGTCGGTTCCGGGCATCTACGCCATCGGCGATGTGATCGGCGGCCCTCTCCTTGCGCATAAGGCGATGGCGGAGGCGATCGTGGCGGTTGAGGCGATGGCTGGACAGAACGGGAGGCGGATCGATCCCTCCAAGATCCCGAACTGCACGTACTGCTCGCCCCAGGTGGCCAGCGTCGGGCTCACCGAGGAGCAGGCCAAGGAAAAGGGACGCCAGGTCAAGGTGGGCCGCTTCTCCTTTCAAGCCAGCGGCAAGGCGGTGGCGCTGGGCGATACCGAAGGGTTTGTCAAGGTGGTGGCGGATGCAGAGTACGGCGAGATCCTGGGCCTCCACATCATCGGACCCGAGGCGACGGAGATGATCGCCGAGGCCACGATGGCCCGCACCCTCGAGGCGACGCTGGACGAGGTGCATCACTCGATCCACGCCCATCCGACCCTGTCAGAGACGGTGGCTGAAGCCTGCCTGGCCGCCCTGGGCCGCCCCATTCATATATAAAGGAGGTCCAAGGTCCGATGTCCGACGTCCGAAGTCCGAGGTCCCAGACCGAATGCATCGTGCAGTGGTTGGGACGAATGGAGTACGGGAAGGCGCTTGAGCTGCAGCGGCAGTGGGCGTCCGCGCGGACACAGGGGTTGGAGGAGGACTGCCTTCTCCTCGTCGAGCATCCGCCGGTGATCACTCTGGGGCGGGGAGCGAAGCGGAGGCATCTCCTCGCGGACGAGGATCTCCTGCAAGCTCAGGGCATCGAGGTGTGGGAGATTGAGCGGGGGGGCGATATCACCTTCCACGGGCCAGGGCAGCTCGTCGGGTACCCTATTCTTGACCTCACGCGGCACGGGAAGGACCTCCACCGCTACTTGCGAAGGCTTGAAGAGGTGCTGATTCGGACCCTGCATCGGTACGGTATTCGCGGAGAGCGAAGTGCCGGCCAGACCGGGGTCTGGGTTCATGGAGCCAAGATCGCCTCCATCGGCGTGCACGTCAGTCGCTGGGTGAGCCGGCACGGTTTGGCCTTGAACGTGAGCCCCGATCTCAGCGCGTTCGATCTCATCGTGCCCTGTGGCCTCAGCGGGATTCGGATGACCTCCATGGCGGCCCTCCTCAAGCGACAGGTGCCGGTCCAGGCAGTCGCCGAGGCGGTCGCCGAACAGTTCGCGCTCGTCTTCGACTGCGCTGTGCAATGGCGAAACAGTCCGGAGGCGGTCTTGTCCTTGTCGTGAAGAGAGAGGGACGCGGCGTGTAGGCCTTTCACCAGGGGGAGCCAGGGCATCACGGCGGTTCGAGTCTGCTCACCAGAACCGACCGTGATGCCCTTTTTTTGTTGGCGGCGCCCTTGCTTTTGCTGCGGCTTTGTCCTATCGTGGAGCGCCGGTGTCGCGCTCGGCCGGGCGTCTCGGCGTCGGGATGATCTCTGCTTTGCCTGTCCGTGATTGCCGATGAGCCGTGACGATCTTGCAAGCTTCAGGGAAGGGGCCCTGGCAGCCATCCCCGTGTGCGTCGGGTTTTTCGCCATCACCGTCGCCTTCGGGATCGCCGCGCACGCGACCGGTCTCCCGGCGGGCGAAGTGCTGCTGATGTCTGCAGTGGTCTTTGCCGCCCCGGCCCAGTTTCCCGCCATTGAGCTGCTCCCCTTGAGTGGACAGGCCGTGCAGATCCTGCTGAGCACCCTCTTTATCAACTTCCGTTTTGCGGTGATGAGCTTTGCCCTCGTGCCTCACCTCAAACGCGTTCGGACGGGTGGATTGATGGTAGGAGCGCAGCTCGTCACCATGAGCACCTTTGCCGTCTCCTTCCTCCGTTTTCAGCGGAGATCGGATCACGACAACTTCATCTATTTTCTCGGAGTGGCGATTCCGAGCTACGCCTGCTACCTGCTGGGAACCGTGGTCGGATACCACTTCGGGGTTCGAATCCCTGCGGGATTTGACGAGGGGATCTCCCTGATCTTTCCGGCCTATCTCACCGCGCTCCTGGCGGCAGAGCTGAGGGAGCGGCGGTCGATTGTAGTCGTGGGGGTGGCCTTTCTCGCGACCCCGGTCGTTGAGACGCTCGTGCCGGGGTGGGGGCTCCTCCTGAATGCACTCGTGGTGGCCACGGCGGCCATTGGGGTGGAGGCGTGGTGGGAGAGCGCATTGCCATCATCCTAGCCATGGGCCTGGGGACGTATCTGTTGCGGGCTTTCCCGCTCCTCTTCGCCCACCGACTCTCCCTCGGCCCCCGCATCCTCCGGTGGTTTCAGTTCGTCTCGTACGCCGTCATCGCGAGCTTCGTGTGGTTTGGGTTCACGAAAGGCGCCTCGCCGGCCGGCACGATGGGCTTTCGGGTCATCGCGTTAGGCCTCACGATCCTCGTGGCGGTCCGCACGAAGAACGCCTTGCTCGGCATGGCGGCCGGAATCGCGGCCGTGTTGATTCTTGCACGGGTAGGTTCGTGAGCTCGCTCGCCCTGGCCCTCGTCATTGCTTCCGCCTTTTTCCACGCCACCTGGAACCTGTTCGCCAAGGAGAGCGAGGACAAACTCCTGTTTCTCTGGTGCGTGCTGGGGGCGGGCGGTCTCGTCTTCCTTCCGATTCTCATGCTCGGTCCCTGGCCGGCGCTGCCCCGCGAGGGCTGGGGTTATATCCTGGCCTCCGGCGCGATTCACGCCTCCTACTATTCCTTCCTCGCCCAGGCCTATGACCGGGGGGACCTCTCCCTCGTCTATCCGCTCGCCCGGGGATCCGGTGCCCTCTTGGTGGTGGTCCCGGCAGCCCTCGTGATCGGCGAGCGGCCGTCCGGCCTGGGGCTGCTGGGGATCGGGAGCATTGTCCTCGGCCTCCTGCTGCTGCACCAGTCCCCCGGGGGGCGCCTCGATCTTCTGCGGGGCGCCCACGTCCCTCGGGCGCTCTGCACCGGCGCGACCATTGCAACCTACTCCACCGTGGACAAGTTAGGGGTCGGCGTCGTGCACCCGCTCACCTTCGTTGTGTACTTCCACCTGACGAGCTTCGTCCTCTTGGCTCCGTGGATTCTCCTCACCCGGGGCCAGAGACTCCTGGTGGATCTCTCGAGGCAGCGCGGGCGGGTTCTGATCGCGGGAGGATTCCAGAACCTGTCCTACGGCCTGGTGCTCACCGCCATGACCCTCGCCAATGTGAGTTATGTGGTCGCCGCGCGCGAGGTGAACGTGATCATTGGAGCGATGCTGGGGGCGTGGCGGTTGCGGGAGGGACGGCCAGGGCACAAGCTTGTGGCCTCGGCTTTCGTCGCGGTCGGACTGGTCATGATCGGCCTCTTTGGGTGAGGATGACAAACGACTCTTGTCGAGTGGGCTCGTCTTCACTATAGTATGGGGTCTCGTGGGGGCGCGGGGGATCATGGAGAAGTCACGGGTGGCCATCAGAGAGGGCAAAATCGCCTACGTCCGCAAGGGGGAGGGTGCGCCGGTCGTTCTGATCCATGGCATTCCCACGTCCGCGTATCTCTGGCGGGACGTCATTCCGCCGCTCAGTCGGGAGTTCGCCGTCTGTGCCCTGGACCTCCTCGGATACGGCGATTCTGACAAGCCGCCCAAGGCGGACCTCGCGGTCTGTGCCCAGGCCAGGTACGTGGCAGAGTTCATGATGCAGGTGGGACTGACACATGCCACCGTGGCGGGCCACGATATCGGCGGTGGCGTGGCCCAGCTTCTGGCCCTGGGTCGACCGGAATTGGTCAAGCGCCTCGTCCTGATCGATACGGTCGCTTACGATTCATGGCCCGGCCCCGAGATCGATCGCCTGAAGGATCCGGCCTGGGACAAGATCATCGAGCGGATCGACCTGCGGAAGGGTTTCCGAGAGGCGCTCCTCCGTGGCA
>Ga0209885_1000094_pt1 | contig 12646 bp, 13 predicted proteins | sample GWRWS3_40_50_FD_187223 | JGI IMG/M metagenome (GOLD analysis project Ga0209885, IMG submission 187223) | Riverbed sediment microbial communities from areas with vegetation nearby in Columbia River, Washington, USA - GW-RW S3_40_50 (SPAdes)... | ecosystem: Environmental > Aquatic > Freshwater >... | reverse complement strand
GGGATGGTGACGACGGTCGCGATCGAGAGGACCTGCGCCGCCGCATACCAGGGACCGAGGTCGGCCTCGCTCACGCCGAAGCGCTCCAGGTCCTCGAGCGGCAGCCGGGGGCGCTGTCTCAAGCGGAGGCCGATCGGATCGCCACCGAGGCCAAGCACCGGACCCGCAAGCGCAGACGCAAGTAGCACGTGCTCCGAGCCGTCCTCGACGCGAATGTGCTCGTCAGTGCGCTCATCCGCCCCAAGGGGCCGCCCGGGCAAGTCGTTGTTCGCCTCCTGCGCGACCGCGCGTTCACCCTGGTCACCTCGCCCGCCATCCTCACCGAGGTGCGCCGCTCGCTCGCCTACCCGCGAGTGCGGAAGCACCTGATCGCGTCAGACGAAGACCTCGACCTCTGGGTCGCCTCGCTCGCACTCGTGGGTGAGCCAGTCGAGGGTAGTCTGCGGATCGCCGCAGTGGCGGAGGACCCCGAGGATGACAAGTACATCGCTGCTGCGCTGGAAGGCCGCGCGCAATTCATTGTCACCGGTGATGCCCACCTGCTTGCTCTCAAAAGCTACGAGGGCGTGCGCATGGTAACGCCCCGGGTGTTCCTGGGCCTGCTCAAGGCCTGAGGTAGCGATGAAAAGGAAAAAAAGGACCGTGAGGGAAGAACTGGAACGCCATCGGAGGCTCCGGCTTCTGATCGAGGCAAAGAAGCTGAACCCCAAAGAGGAGCGTGCCCTAGCAGAAGAAGGGATGATCAGCGAGGAATCCACGCCGTCGCGCGAGGACCTGGTGCATTCGGCGTTGGCGGTGTGCGGAAAGTACGCCGACCCTGAGGGCGCATGCCGCGTCGCTGTGGACCACGACCGCCATCTTGCCGTGGCCGAGGGATATCGAGCTATGGCGGGGGAGGATCGGGAGACCGCCGAACGACATGTAGCCGCATTTAGAGAGATTCTCAAATGAAGGGAACAACTCCGCGAAGAGGCGAGCTGTATGTGGGTTTGAAAGGGCCGTCTTTAAAAGCGTCTCGGCAATCTCAGCCAGCCGACAATGCAGCGGGTGGACGAAGCGATCAGGGTCAGCCTGGATGTGTGAGAAGATTTATTTGTTCTATTGGCACCAAAGGGGAGAGTAGGACGTTGCCGGGATAAATAAAGCCCGCCAGTTTTTGCTGGCGGGCTTTTCTTTGTCATTGGGAGCGCGTAGGAAGCCCCAGGGGCCGCGCGCCCCAGAACCATCACTGGGATGCCGGCGGCCGTTGGTGGTTGATGACGCTCATGGCCGTGGCGATCATCGCCCCGATGTCGGCGACGTTCGCGGGAAGGATCATGGCATTGGTGGACTTCGCCAGCTCGCCGAACTTCGTAATGTACTGTTCGGCGACACGCAACTGCACCGCTTCAGGACCTCCAGGCAACTGGATCGATTCTGCCACCCTCCGGATGCCTACGGCCGTTGCATTGGCGATCGTGAGGATGGCCGCCGCGGCCCCCTCCGCTTCATTGATCTGCTGCTGTTTCCTGGCCTCCGAGGCCTTAATGACCTGTTGTTTCTGGCCCTCGGCCGCGTTGATGGCGGCGTCGCGCTCTCCCTCAGAGGTGAGGATGGTCGCCCGCTTCTCCCGCTCCGCGCGCATCTGCTTCTCCATGGCGGCGAGAACGTCCCTGGGGGGGCTGATGTTCTTGATCTCGTACCGCAGGACCTTGATCCCCCAAGGATCCGAGGCCTTATCGAGTTCGTTTACGACCTGCGTGTTGATGTGGGTGCGCTCCTCGAAGGTCCGGTCCAAGTCGATCTTTCCCACCTCGCTCCGGAGCGTGGTCTGGGCAAGCTGACTGATCGCGAAGAGATAATCCGACACACCGTACGAGGCCCGTTGGGGATTCATGACCTTGAGATACAGCACCCCGTCCACATGGACCTGCACGTTGTCGCGGGTGATGCACACCTGCTCGGGGATATCCACGGCCATTTCCTTGAGCGAATGACGGTAACGGATGCGGTCAAAGAACGGAAGGAGGACGTAGAAGCCGGCCCCGAGCGTGGTCCGGTACTTGCCCAGCCGCTCGACCACATAGGCGCTCTGCTGGGGCACCACCACAGCCGTCTTGGCGATGACGATGACCACGAGGACAGTAAGTACCAGAACGACGATCAAGCCTTCGGTCATGGTCTGGCTCCTTTCGAGCTACTCGGCCTGAATCCAGAGGGTGAGGCTCTCGACCCGATACACGCGGCAGCGCTGCCCCTTCGTGAGCGTTCGCTTGTCCCCGTTCTGCACCGTCCACGCGGTACCCCGCAGCTCCGCCTTGCCGACGGCCCCCGGGGAGAGATCCTCGAGCAGCGTCGCCACCTCGCCCTGGAGCGTGTCCACGGGGCTCACAGGCTCTTGAGATCTCATCCACGTGACGAGGGGGCCCCGAAACGCGAGCAACGAGACGAGCGAAAGCGCCGAAAACAGCAACCACTGGGCCCATTCGGGCCCGCCTATGCCGAACGCGACCATGGCGCCGATCACCAGGGCGGCGACGCCGAAAAAGAACACGAAAAAGCCGGGCGTGACCATTTCAACACCCAGGAGGACCAGGCCGATCAGAATCCAAATCCACCAAGGCATCGCGCGACCTCACTTCTACCGGTTGCGACCGTAATCTAACGGGCTCGTGACAATCACGAGCAAGACATATGCCAAAAGGACTTGGCTCGCAGGTTATTCCAAAATAGATGTCTGCTATAGACGGCCCGCGCTGGCCAGGACGGCCAAGAGTGCGCCATGCAGGCGGTTTGGTGCCCGCCCCTCTAGCGGTGGGTGGCTGAGTGCCCTGGTAACGGGGTGGGAGAGGAGGACGTTATCGCATGTTCCCGGTGTGACCGAGCGAGTAGCGGCCAGGCTGGGGCCAGACGGTGAGGCCGTGCGGCTCCTTGCCCACCGGGATGGTCCTGACCTGGCCTGTCGTGGTGTCGATGGCGTAGACGACGTCGTCGTAACGGCCAGAGAGCCACAGCACCTTGCCGTCGGCGCTCACGTTGCCCATGTCGGGGCTGCCGCCGCCGGGAATGGGCCATGTTGCGGCGATCTTGTGCGTGACGAAGTCGATGACGGTCACGCTCCCCTTGCCGCGCGGGGGGCCGTACACGTGGGAGGAGCCGCGGTTGGCAACGTACAGCTTCGTGGCGTCCCGACTCGGGTAGAGCCCGTGCGCCCCGACCCCGGTTGTGATGAAGCCGACCTCGGTGAACCGTTCACCGTCGATGAGGAACACACCCCCGGCCTTCATGTCGGCTACGAAGAACGTCTGGCCGTCGGGCGAGATGCGGATGTCCTGGGGCATGCCCCCCTTCACGAGCTGGAGATAGCCGAGGATTTTCCGGTTCACGAGGTCGATCTTCACCAGGCTTCCCTGGTACTCGCAGGTAAAGATGGCGAAGCGGCCGTCGGTCGAGAAGTCGCCGTGGTTGATCCCGGCGCACCCCGGCACCGGGAGCGAGCTCTGCAGCGCCATCGTCTGCGGATCGCGGAAGTCAAGTCGCTTCAGCGCCTCGGCCACCACGATCGCCGAGCGGCCGTCGGGCGTGAAGTACATGTTGTAGGGGTCGTCCGCCGGGATGGTTTTTCCCGGCTTGCCCGTCGTCGGGTCGATGGGGGTCAAGCTTCCGTCAGCCCGTCCCTCCGCATTGTTCGTTACCCAGAGCGTCCTGAGGTCCCAGGAGGGGACCACGTGCTGCGGGTGCAGGCCCACGGAGAAGCGATCCACCACCTTGAAGGTGTTCGGGTCAATGACGGTCACGTCACCGGACTGACGGTTGGGCACGTAGACCCGTGGCAACGCGCCGGCAACGGCGGGGCTCAGCTTGTCTGTCTGCGTCTCGCTGTACAGATTGTCCGGGTCCACCACCGGCGGCATCCCCGACACCGTATCGATGGTGCGTGCTCGCTGTTGCGCCGGGGCGGCACCCGGCCAGGCGGACACGGCGAGCACGAGTCCGATTCCGAGACCTACGCCCATGAGGGCACAAGGTCGAGCACGGTTCATCCGTCTGCCCCGCTAGTTTGGCTACCCCCCCACAATGCCCGCTAAGACTCGCCAAAATCGCCACGGTTGTCAAGCCCGCCTTCGCCCGACGCGCCTCCGGTGGGTGCCGGACTACCCTGGATACGCACTCTTTCCTATTGACAATCGCTGGGCGACTTGATAAGAACGATCTCCGGCAACCCGCCAGAATCAACGCAATCACAAGGGGGTAAACGATGGTGAAAAAGCGTAGCTTCGTTCTTACTTTCGTGCTCTCTGTCATGGTCGTGGCCGGTGTGGCGACGCTCGTCGCCGCCCAAGCCCAATATGGCACCGCGGCCGAGGCCAAGGCCATGCTCGAGAAGGCGGTGGGCGCGCTCAAGGCGAACAAGGCCAAGGCCCTGGCCGAGTTCACCAAGGGCGAAGGGGGGTTCAAGGACCGGGATCTGTATCCGTTCTGCGGCGGTCCCGATGGTAATTTCACCGCCCATCCGAGCCTCACCGGCAAGAGCCTCAAGGACCTGAAGGACAAGGCCGGTAAGCCGCTCGGCGCGGAGATGTACCAGGTCGCCCAGGAAGGCAAGATCAGCGAGGTCAGCTATATGTGGCCGCGACCAGGCCAGACCGAGCCGGTTCAGAAGGTCAGCTACGTCACCAAGGCCGGCGACCAGGTCTGCGCGGTCGGTTATTACAAGTAACTTCCTTCCGGGCCGACGGCGGACGACCCCGTCTATCGGGGTGCGAGAGTAGGACGTTGCCGGGACAAAAAAAGCCCCGGGTCGGATGACCCGGGGCTTCTGCTTTGACGGTCTTTACTCGAGATCGACGCTATCTCTGGCTGCGCGGAGTCGGCGCGGGCCGACCCTGGCCGGCGTCGTGCCGGACGTCGCGCCTGTCCTGCCGGATCTCCCGACGGTCCCCGCGTATTTCTCGCCGGTCATCACGGATCTCCCTCCGGTCGTCCCGAAGCTCCCCACGGTCCTCTCTGATCTCCTCGCGAGAAGCCCCTTCGCGGACGTCCTCGCGCAGTTCTCGTCTGTCCTCGCGCAGTTCGCCACGGTCCTCGCGCAACTCCCGACGGTCCTGTCTAAGCTCCCGCGTGTCTTGCCGGAGCTCCTTCCGATCCCTGGCGATCTCCCTGGCCTCGTCGCGAAGCCGCGGGTGCTCTGCGAGGAACTTGGCCGCGCCTGGGTGGTTCAGCATGAAGTGGGCGGCCCGGGGATGCTTGGCCAGCCGTTCGGCCATCCCGGGATGATCCTTCAGGAACTCAGCCAAGCGGGGATGCTTGGCCAGCGATTCGGCGGCCTCCGGTTGATTAGCCAGCCGGTGGGCGAGTCCCGGATGGTTCTTCAAGAGCTGGGCGCACCGGGGATGCCTGGCCAGGAACATGGCCGCCCGGGGATGTTCGGTGAGTTTCTCCGCCAGTCCCGGGTGCTTTTCCAGAAACTGTTCAAGCCGGGGATGCTTCGCGACCCATTCGGCGAACCGCGCATCCTTCGCCACATTGTCCGGGGTGATGTCTGCTTCACTGAACCTGCCCGGCACGGCGGGCTCCGCCGGGGTCGCTCCCCCGCCAGGTGCCCCAGGATCGGCAGGGGTTGCGGGATGCGTCCCGCTCGGGGTTGACCGCGGGGGTCTCTGCTGCGCCCACGCCGCTGTCACGCCCCAGGCCGCGTGTCCTCCAACCAGAAGAGCCAAGGCCATGAAAAACCTGAACTTTCGCATTTCTCGGTTTCCTCCTCTGATGTCTCCGCCGCGATGACCACCATCCGACGGTTCATCTTGTTGGACGGCGGACCTCACGAAATGTTAAACGGCATGTCAATGCCAACCGATACGGGGGGTTATGTCGTGGTCCCAGACCCGTCTCGCTCTTCAGCCACCGGCAGGGTAACGGTGAAGGTGCTGCCTTTCCCCTCACCTTCCGATTCGACCCAGATGCGCCCCCCGTGCATCTCGACGAGGCGCCTGGTGATAACAAGACCCAGGCCCGTTCCTTCGCACTGCGCTCCTGACGACCCCTCGAGTCTCATGAAGGGCTGGAACAGCTTTGGTTGATCCTCGGGCCGGATCCCGATGCCCGTGTCCTTCACGGCGATTTCGACGAAATCGCCGTGGTGTTCATGGTTCATGGTTGATAGTTCATGGTCGACACTCGGTTCACGCTGAACCCTGAACCCTGAACCCTGAACCACTCGGGCGGAGAGTGTGATGCGCCCGCCGGGCGGTGTGAATTTCACCGCGTTGGACAACAGGTTGGTGAGGATCTGTCTGACCCGGGAGGGATCGACGTACAGAGAGGGAAGCGATTCGCCAGCGACAGACTCGACGACGAGATCGTTCTTACCGGCCTGGTCCCTGATCATCACGACGGTCTCGGCGATGAGATCGCCGATCCGTACCGGCTTCCGGTGAAGCTCAACCCGCCCCACCTCCACCTTGGAGAGGTCGAGCAGATCATCGATGATCTGGAGGAGGTGGTGGCCGGCCGTGTGGATGTTCTGCACGTGCCGCGCCTGCTTCTCCGTCAGGGGGCCAAAGTGCTGGTCCCGCAAGACCTCGGAAAAACCGATGATGGTGTTCAAGGGGGTCCGGAGTTCGTGGCTCACATTCGCCAGAAAGGATGACTTGTGACGGGAGGCCTCCTCGGCCTCCACCAGGGCCTCTTGGAGGCGGGCATTGGCGCCCTCCACTTCCCTGGTGCGCTCTTCCACCTTGCGCTCCAAGCCCTCGGCGTGGGACTTCACCTGGGTATAGAGGCGGGCGTTCTCGATGGCGGTCGCGGCATGGGCGCCGATGGCCGAGAGGAGGTTGAGGTCGTCTTGGTCGAACGGGCGGTCGGTCGGGCCGTTCAGCACCTGGATGACTCCAATCATCTTCTCACGGATCTTGAGGGGGACGCAGAGCGCGGACTTGGTGGTGAACCCGGTGAGATAGTCGACCCCCTGATAGCAGCGGCCGTCCTGTCGCACATCCGGGACGATGAGCGGACACCCGTGCTGGAAGACCCACCCGGCGATTCCCTTCCCCGCCTTCAAGCGCCGGCCCTTGAGCGCCTCCCCGTGCTCGCCCGATCCGATGCGAAAGACCAACTCATCTGTTTCGTCATCCTTCAGCAAGAGCGAGCTGGCCTCCACGCCCATCACGGTCTGGATGCGCTCCATGATGAGGCGCAGAAGCTCGTCAAGGTCCAGGGTCGCCGTGAGGAGCGCGGAGACGTCATTCAGGGCCGCGAGCTCCCGAATCCGCAGGAAGAGCGGAGTGACATCACGAATCACCAAGAGCTGGCCCGCGGCCCATCCTTCCCCGAGAAGATTGGTGATGGTGAGTTGGAGGGTGCTGTCCCGATACGCATAGACGAGCCGCTCCGTGGCCAACCCCCCCTGACGGGCCAGGGCCTTCAGGGCGAGGAGTAAGGGATCGGTGTCTCGACCATCCAAGATGGTCGGGAGCGCCACCCCCACCAGGTTCCGCTCCTGGCATTGAAAGAGCGCGGCGCCAGCGGGATTGGCGTAGAGGATGCGATGGGAGGAGTCCAGGAAGAGGATCCCTTCACCGAGATTGTGGAAGAGGGCATTGAAGTGGGCGGTGTGGGCGAGCAGCTCGGTGACGATCCTGCGGGGCTGGATCTCTCCGAGACCCCGGATCTGCTCGGCCCAGACAGGAGAAGCGGTTCCATCCTCGAACGCCCGGAGGATCGGGATCAGGTCTTGGAGGATCGCGTCGATATTGCGCTTGGCGACGTAGGCGTCGGCCCTGACGTAGCGGAGCCATTTCGAAGACTCGGGGGCTGTCCCGGTGAGCACGATGATCGGGATGGACCGGGATCTGGGATCCCCCTTGAGCTGTTGGCAGACCTCGATCCCGTCCACCTTCGGCATGACGAGATCCAAGACGAGGAAGTCGGGTGCCTCCCTGCGGACTTGATCGAGGGCCTCGATCCCATCGAATGCGGTTAAGACCTGATAGCCCCGCTCTTCGAGGGCCTCGTGCAGGAGCCCAACCAGGAGCCGGTCGTCATCGGCCACCAGAACCTTCCGCGGCACTACCGCACCCTCCCGGGCGCCAAAGGCGCAGGGCCTCCCCGGCGTCGGCAGCCAATGCACTCTTGCGAAAAGAGAGCATAGCGGCTGCGTCTATGTGGTGTAGTTAGGGATTATTTGCAAGGCGCGTGCCGGGGCGCACGAAGCGGGGCCGGTCCACGGGGCGCTCGCCCAAGAGCGTGAGAAATGGTATCTTAAGGGCCTCGATCCCGGAGGGAGAGCCGGCGAAGCTCGGCGAAGAACGCGAGCGCCTCCCGGGTGCGATAATCGGGATAGGTCCAGGGGAGGGGCTGGTACGCCCCTTGCTCGTATTTCAGATGAAGGTCCCCAAAGACCCCCTGGTCCAGATAGATCCGGTGGGCGTAATCCTTGGTGCTGGCCAGGACGATTTTCGCCGGGGTAAGATAGCCTGGGTCGACGTTGATCCGGCGCCGCAGGATCCTCTCGCCGGCGGGGCTGAACTGTCCCTCGATCTGATTGGTCCGATGCTTGATCTCCGGAAGTGTATTCTGGGCGATCAGGGTCTCGGCGGCCACGAAGCGCCGATAGAGGCCGGATCCCATTTCCGTCTCGTAATAATCGGTGAAGGAGAAGGGGAAGACCTCGCTCTTCAGGTCGAGGGGACCGAAGGCTGCACTCAGGGACGATTCGACCGCTGCGAGAAGGCTTTCCGGTGCGAGGATGGCGATGAAAAGCTTGACCTTTCGTGCCCCCGGAGCTTCTTTCACCGTCGTATCCCCCGTGATGCTCGACCGCGAACAATATATCCTGAAATGTCCCCTCATCCAAATTTTAGTTTCTTGACAGGCCCTTACATGTATGTTATTCATGCTGGACATGAAGGTTTGCCTCCGAAGAGGACGGGACCGGATGCGTAAGTTATCTGTGATCCTCGTAGGGATGACGGCGTCCCTTCTCCTCGCTCATCTCGCCTGGCCGGGGGAGATCGAGATCCTCTACGAAGGGCAAAGGAAGGTTGTAACCACCGAACTGGTGAGCGGTCGGGAGTACGTGCCCCTTGCCCAAGTGGCAAAAATCACCGGAGGAGGGGTCCTGAGGGATGGACTGCGGGTGAACGGCGTGACCTTCCGCCTGGTGGAAGGCGAGCCAGGGGTTGTCGTCGGGGATACGACCTTTCTCCTCACGGCCCCTCCGGTGAAACAGCGGGGGGCCTTCTGGGTTCCTATCGAGTTTCTCGTCCGGGCGCTCGAGGCCCGGTACGGCGAAGGACGGGTCTACTGGAATAGGTCCGGCGGCGTGGTCTGGCTGGGGAAGGAGCGGTATAACCTTCGCCTGCTGCGACACCACGCCTATCCCGACTATACCCGATTGGTGATTGAGGCGCTGACACCACTCAATTTCCGCCTGCAGGAGGACAATAAGGCTCAGCTCAGCCTCCGGATCGAAGGCGGCATCCTGTCGCCCATGCTCTCCGAGGCCGTTCGGATCAATGATGGCGTCGTCGAGATGGTGGAGCCGACGCAAGGGCAGGGGGAGGCGATCTTTCGTATTCAGCGGGATGCCTTCGGGGGCCTGACCCGGACCTTTGCCCTCAATAACCCTGAACGGATTGTCGTCGATCTCTACCGGGCCAAGGCTGCAGCCGCCCAGCCCCCGCCCGAGACTCCGCCTGCCAGCCCGTCGCCCCGCGCCCCGTCGGCAGCCCCCGCCGCGCCCCCGGTGACGGGTCTTAGGACCATCACCATCGATCCCGGTCACGGCGGGCGGGATACGGGAGCCATCGGACCCAATGGTCTGCAGGAGAAGGACGTCGTCTTAGACATTGGGCTGAAACTCCGCCGTCTGATTCAAGAGCGGTTGGGGATCCGGGTGGTCATGACCCGGACGGAGGATGTCTTTGTCCCGCTCGAAGAGCGGACCGCCATTGCCAACCGCGCCAAGGCCGATTTCTTCATCAGCATCCATGTCAACGCCGCTCATCGCAGCAAGGCTCAGGGCTTCGAAACCTACTTCTTGAGCCGAGAGCCCTCGGACAGCTCCGCTCGGGCCTCCGCCATCCGGGAGAACCTGTCGGTGAATCTCGGGGGACTCAGGCCGAAAGAGGAAGACGCCCTGAGAGCCATCCTCTGGGACATGGCCAACACCCTCTATCTGAAGGAGTCCAGCGAGCTGGCGCAGATCCTCCTCGACGAGCTCGACAAGATTCTCAAGGTCGACAATCGAGGGGTAAAGTCGGCCCCCTTCTTCGTCCTGATGGGGGCCGCCATGCCAGCAGTCCTGTTGGAGGTGGCCTTCATCTCCAACCCGAAGGAGGAAAAGAGCCTCCAAGCCGAAGGGTACAAGGACCAGGTCGCTGAGGCTCTCTATGCGGGGATCGTCCGCTTCAAGGACCGCTACGAGCGACGTCTGGGGCTCGTCCCTCCTGCACCCGGTCGGTCGGTTGAGACGGCCAAGGCCAAGAGGTAGAGGGAAATGGCGCCCCTCCCGGATCGAAGGCTTCTCCTGGGCCTGCTTTTCCTCGTCGTTGTGGTGGGGACTCTCGCGTTTCTCCTGGGTCGAGTCCTCGCCCCGCGCGCCCCGGAACCTCCAGGGTCTCCCGTTCAGGACGGAGGCGCGGTCGATGCCACCACTCGGCGCATCCGCCTGTTCTTCGCCGTCCCCAACGCGGATAGGCTTCAGGAAGAAGAGCGGACGATCCCCCGGGCCGCCTCGATAGTGGAGGAGGCAAAGCGGGCTGTGGCCGAGCTCATCAAGGGGCCCCAGACCGACCTCAACCCGACGATCCCGTCCGGCGTCGGGCTCCTGCAGCTCTATGTTGACGGCCGCGGGACCGCATACGTGGACTTCACGCGCGATCTCCAGACGAAACACCCCGGGGGGACCGGCGGGGAGCTCCTGACTATTTACTCCATCGTGGATACACTCACCGCCAATTTCGGTGAAATCGAGCGGGTCAAGCTCCTCGTGGAGGGGTCCGAAATCTTGACACTGGCCGGCCACATCGACACGCGGCGTCCCTTCAGGCCCCGCTACTCATTTGAGAGGGTGCGATAGATGCGGGCGGGCGGCCGCAGAGATGAGGAAATGCGTCCGGTCACGATCACTCGGGGGTATCTCAAGTACCCCGAGGGGTCGGCCTTGATTGAAGTCGGGGAGACCAAGGTCCTGTGCGCCGCCTCGGTGGAGGAGCGCGTTCCCCAGTTTCTCAAGGACTCGGGTCAGGGGTGGATTACCGCCGAGTACGGATTGCTCCCCCGCTCCACGACCACGCGCACTCCCAGGGAGGTTGCGGCGGGGCGCGTGAGCGGCCGCACCTCTGAGATCCAACGGCTCGTCGGCCGATCGCTCAGAGGCGTGGTTGATCTCAAGCGGCTGGGAGAGCGCACGATCGTCATCGACTGTGATGTGATCCAGGCCGATGGCGGGACGCGGGCTGCTGCGGTCACCGCCGGCTTTGTGGCCTTGGCGGATAGCGTGGCTCTGCTGAGGGACCAGGGCAAGGTCAAGGAGGACCCCCTGCTGGATTCTGTAGCAGCCATCAGCGTGGGCATCGTGGAGGGGCGCGTCCTCTTGGATCTCTGCTACGCCGAGGACGCCATCGCCGAAGTGGACATGAACGTGGTGATGACGGGAGCGGGGAGATTCGTCGAGATTCAGGGCACGGCGGAGGAATCCCCCTTCAGCAAGGAGCAGCTCGACGCCATGTTGGCCGTGGCGGCCCGTGGAGTACGACAGATCGTTCGGCTGCAGCAACGATTGCTCGCGGAGCGGCTCCAGACGGTCAAATTGCCCCTTGACAAGAGCTAACCCCGCGTCTACCATGAGAATTGTCCTGGCGACGCGGAATCCTCACAAGCTCCGGGAGATTACCGCGATCCTCGGGGACCTTGGGGTAGAGTGGGTTCCGTATTCTACCCTTGTGGATGCGCCGGTTCTGAAGGAGGAAGGCTCGAGCCTCCGGGAGAACGCCGCCGCGAAGGCCGAACGCGGAGTGGCCTTCACGGGCTGTGTTGCCCTTGCTGAGGACTCCGCCCTGGAGGTGGATGCCCTCGGTGGGGCCCCGGGGGTTCGTTCTTCTCGTTTCCTGGGGGAGGGGGCGACCGACGAAGATCGGATCCAGGAGATCCTGAAGCAGCTTCGGACCTACCCCTGGCACGGACGGACCGCCCGTTTTCGTTGTGTGGTTGCCGTGGCCCAACCAGGGAGACCGACCGAGTTTGCCGAAGGGGTCTGCGAAGGGTATATCGCGTGGGAGCGGAGGGGGACGGCCGGGTTCGGTTACGACCCCATTTTTTACGTCCCCGAATATCTTCAGACGTTGGCCGAGATCGGGCCGGCCCTGAAAAACCGAATCAGTCATCGCGCCAGGGCCCTGGAGGCGTGTCGGGAGATCTTGATACGGCTCAGGGACAAGGGGCGATCCTGAGGAGGGCATCGTCTCGGGGCGTGGTGCAGCCTGGGACCGCATCTCGCATTGGAGCGGGAGGGTCGTCCCGCAACACTCATAAGCGAAGTTCGGTCGGGGCGAGGGAGGCATCATCATCGGGGCGTGGCGCAGCCTGGTAGCGCACCTGCCTTGGGCGCAGGGGGTCGGAGGTTCAAATCCTCTCACCCCGACCAACTATACGAATTATGATGTTG
>Ga0209885_1000092_pt1 | contig 12672 bp, 10 predicted proteins | sample GWRWS3_40_50_FD_187223 | JGI IMG/M metagenome (GOLD analysis project Ga0209885, IMG submission 187223) | Riverbed sediment microbial communities from areas with vegetation nearby in Columbia River, Washington, USA - GW-RW S3_40_50 (SPAdes)... | ecosystem: Environmental > Aquatic > Freshwater >... | reverse complement strand
ACCCCGGCTCCCTTGTGCCCAGCTGCCGCTGACGCCATAATAGGGTCGTAGAAGGATTTCCCTTCATGTGAGAGGGCAGGATGGACAACCGGGAAGTCGCACGCATCCTGAACGCCATGGCCGACATGCTCGAAATCAAGGGTGACAATCCCTTCCGGATCCGGGCGTACCGCCGGGCCGCGCAAAACATCGAGGGGCTGGCAGAAGACGTGGCGACCCTCATCGTCCGACAAACGCTCGAAGAGATCCCGGGAATCGGCAAGGACCTGGCGGCCAAGATCCACGAGATCGTCACCACCGGCACGTTTCAGGAATACGAAAAGCTCAAGGCACAGGTTCCTTCGGGCTTGGTTGAGCTCCTCACGATCCCGGGGGTAGGCCCCAAGACTGCGCAGCTTTTCTATAAGACGAAGAGGATCGACAGCATCGCGAGGCTCGAGGCGGCCGCCCGCGCCGGTGAACTTCGGGGCCTTCCGGGGATCAAGGCCAAGACCGAAGAGAATATCCTTCGGGGCATCGAGATGATCAAACGCGCCTCGGGGCGCATGCCGCTCGGTCTCGCCCTCCCCCTGGCCGGGGAGATCATCGCCCGCCTCCGGCAAGTCAAGGGAGTGACGCGGATCGAATGCGCGGGTAGCGTCCGGCGGATGAAGGACACTGTCGGAGACATCGACATCCTGGCCGTCTCGGCCGCTCCGGGCAAGGTCATGGACGCCTTCATCTCCCTCCCCCTGGTGCGGGAGGTCCTCGCCCATGGGGAGACGAAGTCGAGTGTGATGACCCGGCAGGGCATCCAAGTGGATGTTCTGGTGGTCGATCCCAAGGCCTTCGGGGCGGCCTGGGCGTACTTCACCGGGTCCAAGACCCACAATATCCACCTGCGGGACATGGCAAAGAAGAAGGGGTTGAAGATCAGCGAGTACGGAGTCTTTGCGGAGCGGACCGGCAAGCGGATCGCCGGCAGAGAGGAGGAAGAGATCTATGAGGTCCTGGGCCTCCCGTACATCGCCCCGGAGCTCCGCGAGGACACCGGTGAGATCGAGGCGGCCCTGAAGGGTCAACTGCCGGACCTGATCACGGCGGACGATATCCGGGGGGATCTCCATGTCCACAGCACATGGAGCGATGGGGCCCATACCATCAAAGAGGTGGTGGACGCCGCCCGGAGGCGAGGCTATCGCTACATCGCCATCACCGATCACTCGAAGGGCTTAGGGATTGTCCGCGGCCTCGCAGCGGAGGATCTGACAAAGCAATCGGAAGAGATCGACCGGCTGAATCAGGGCCTCAGGGACATTCGGATTCTCACCGGCATCGAGGCGAATATCCGGGCCGACGGGACTCTGGATCTCCCAGATGGCGTCTTGGCGAAACTGGACTTTGTAATCGCCTCGGTCCATTCTGCCTTCCGCCAGGACCAACAGAGGATGACCGAGCGGATCGTGCGCGCCGTCAGCAACCCGTATGTGCAGGTGCTCGGCCATCCCACTGGCAGGCTCCTGGGTGAGCGCGAGCCCTACGACCTCGATTTCGATCGGCTGCTCGAGGCCGCCCGCGCGAACGGGTTGGCCCTGGAGATCAATGCCTCCCCATACCGGCTGGACCTGAACGACGCCCATGCGCGCCGGGCCAAGGAGGCCGGGATCCCCGTCGTCATCAACACCGACACCCACACCCTCGCAGAGTTCGATCACATCCATCTCGGCGTCGCCACCGCCCGTCGCGCCTGGATCGAGAAAAAAGACGTCCTGAACACCCTCCCGCTGAACCAGCTCCTGAAGCGGCTCGCCCGCTGATCCTTCGCGTATCCATCCGGAATCGAACCCGGCTTTACCGGCGCCCTGGGGGTTCGGTGTCAGAGTCCGCGAGGGCGAGGACCTGAAGCATGGCGTGATGAATCAGACCGTTGGAGGCGACGATCTCCGTCCGAAAGAGATCGAGGGGTCCTCCCCTGAAGTCGGTGACGGTGCCACCCGCCTCGCGGACCAGCAGGGCCCCAGCGGCGATATCCCACGGCTTGAGCTTGTACTCCCAAAACCCGTCGACCCGGCCGGCCGCGACATAGGCCAGGTCTATGGAAGCGACGCCGGGGCGCCGCACCGCCTGCGCCTGCATCATGAAATTCCGAAAGTGGTCCAGGTTATTTTCGGGAGATTCTTTCACGTCATACGGAAAGCCCGTGGCCAAAAGGGCCTCGGTCATCCGCTCCGTATCCGAGACGTGAATCGGCTCTTCATTCAGCCACGCTCCTCCTCCGCGAAGCGCGGTGAACCACTCCTCTCTGAGCGGATCGTACACGACCCCGCAGCGGATCTCGCCTCGCTGCTCGAGGGCGATGCTGACCGAGAAGATCGGAAAGCCGTGGGCGTAGTTCGTCGTACCATCCAGGGGATCGACGATCCAACGGGCTTCACCCTTCCCTGCGTGGCCCTGACCCTCCTCGGAGAGAATGGTGTAGTCGGGAAACTGCCGGTGAAGGAAGTCGACGATGGCGGCCTCCGAGCGGCGGTCCGCGTCGGTTACCAGATTGATCCGCCCCTTGTAGTACACCTGGGGACGGCGGCCGAACCCCTCCATCAGGATCCGGCCCGCCTCCTTCGCCGCGACCCGTGCCGCCTCACAGTGTTCCCGGTCCCCCGAGATCATTTCTCGTCCCTCGCCGGCTGACTGTACCACAGGGAGCAGGCCCCCTCAAGGATTGCCCCGGCGAGGCGCCCGGGTTGCCGCCGCAAGGGCCAAGGTGGTATCCTCGATCCATGAGTGATGTCAAGCCCCAACAGGCCGTCCAGCGGCAATTCGGCCGACAGGCCTCTTGCTATGCGGCGAGCCGCCCCCATGCGACCGGATCAAGCCTGCAGGTGATGGTGAGCTGGGCAAGGCCTGCGCCCGCCGATCGGGTCCTCGACGTGGCCACGGGAACCGGCTTCACCGCCTTTGCCTTCGCGGAAAGCGCCGGCGGCGTGGTCGCGACAGACATCACGATCAATATGCTCCACGAGGCCGAACGCCTGGCAGCCGATCGGGGAATACGAAACATTCGATTCCTTCAGGCGGCTGCTGAAGCCCTGCCATTCCGCACGGCGAGCTTCGACATTGCCACCTGTCGCATCGCCCCCCACCATTTCACGTCGGTCCCCGCCTTCCTCTGTGAGATGCGTCGCATCCTCCGGCCGTCAGGCCGCCTCGTGCTCACCGATACGTCGAGTCCCGACGACACGGACCTCTATGTCTGGCAGCACGAGGTGGAGCGGTTGCGCGACCCCTCGCATGTACGGAGCTACACGCCCTCAGAGTGGCGGCGCCTGGTCGGCGAGGCGGGGTTTATCCTGGAGGAGCTGACCACCTCCCACCGTTCTGAGCTGGTCTTCTCCGAATGGATGCGCACCGCCGGCTCCCCTCCCGAGGTCGTGGGCACGCTACGCCGCCGGTTCATCGAAGCCTCCCCTGAGATCCGCGACGCCTTCCGGTTCCGCGAGGTCGATGGCGACTTTCACTTCTCGTTGATGCTCGTCATCCTCTTGGCCCGTCCCGCTTGAAACAGCAGCCGACCGCGGACCGGGTTTATACGGTTCCTTGGGTTTCTTGGGTTGATTTCCTCAGGAACCCAACAGACCCTACAAACCGGACACCCGACACCGAACACCCAAGACCCGAAAGGTTAGGCGGGCACGGTCCGGTCCTGGGCCCACGCGCGCAGGGCCGCGACCTCTTCATGTCGGGTCACTGAGAGGGGCCGGGTCGCCTTGATCTCGTCGAGGACCAGGGGGGTATGAAGATCGGCGCCATGAGCAAAGGCGGTGTAGAGGGCAGAAACGACTGCCTGCTCGATCTCGGCGCCGCTGAACCCTTCTGAGGCGTGAGCGAGCGCGTCAAGGTCAAAAGCGGCCGGATCGCGCTTTCGCTTTTTCAGGTGGGCCGTGAAGATCTCCTTCCGCTCATCGTGCCTCGGAAGGTCAATAAAGAAGATCTCGTCAAAGCGCCCTTTCCGGATCAACTCCGGCGGCAGCGCCTCAATCTGGTTACAGGTGGCAACGACAAAGACAGAGGCCTTGCGCTCTTGGAGCCACCCCAGGAGCCGGCCGAAGATCCGTTTGGAGAGCCCGGCATCGGCCTCCGAGCTGCCCACGTAGGCGAAGCCCTTCTCGATTTCATCAATCATCAGCACACACGGGGCCATCCGCTCGGCAGTCTTCAGGGCCTTCTCGAGGTTCTTGTCCGACTCGCCGACATACTTGTCGTAGAGTCGTCCAGGCTCCATCGTGAGTAAGGGCAGTCCCCACTCCCTGGCGACGGCCTTGGCGGCCATGCTCTTGCCGCAGCCCTGGACTCCCAAGAGGATGACCCCCTTCGGCGCCGGGATGCCGAACCGCTTGGCCTCGGGGGTGAAGGCCTTCTTCCGCTTGGCCAGCCACCGCTTCAGATTCTCGAGTCCCCCGATCTCGCCCATCCCCTCTTCCGCGGGAAGGTACTCCAGGACCCCGTCCTTCTCGAGGAGCGCCCTCTTGGTTTCGAGGATGATGTCCAGGTCTTTCAGCGTCAGGGCCAGATCCTCGATGACGGCCTTGGTCAAGGCCCGCTCCGCTTCGAAAAGGGTGAGCCCCTTCATGCCTTCCACCAGCCGGTCGAACTCATCCGACGAAAGCGCCACCGTGATCTTGTGATGTTGGGAGAGGTTCTTGACGACGTTCTTGGCAAGGATCTTCAGCTCATGCTCCGTGGGCAGGTCAAGCCTGAAGAAGGCCGTGATTTTTTCCAGCTCGGGTGGAAGCGTGATTTGTGGTGCCGCGAGGACCAGGGCCCTGCGATCCCTGGCGAAGGGCCTGGCGAGGTCCTGAAGCTTGCGGACGACGTCGGCTTCCCCCAGATACCGGTGGAGGTCCTTGAAGAGGTAGATCCCCTCGTTCGGGATAGCGGCCAGATTGCCCAGGGCCTTCAGGGGATGCTGGCTGTCGTAGATCGGGTTCCCCGCCCCGACCCGCTCGAGTCCTCTGGTGACGGTCCACATGAAGAGGGGGATGCCCAGTTTGGCCGCAATGCGCTTGAGGATCTCCTCGATGCGCTCCTCTTCGTAGGTCTCGACGGCAATGATCGGATAGCGGGAGAGGACGAGGAGTTCGAGATCTTTCAGGACTTCCATGCCAGCGTGAGCCCTTCAGATACTCCGCTTCCCCAGAATAATTTCTACCGGGGGAGGGTGGTGGAGGACAGTCGGCCCGCGTCAGCCCAGGACGATGGCGAAGAGACCCACCTGGAATTTGGAAAGAACCACGATGGCATACCCGAGAAGAACACAGAGGGCGGCTGCCCCAAGCCCAACCAGAAGGGCTTCCGCATTCTCGTTCTTTCCCGCTGCCTCCAAGGCCCTCTCGATGACGCCGGCGACGGTAGAGACTGGACGTGCCCTCATCCGACTCACACCCCTTGCTCTCCTACGCCCCGGGAATACGGTCCGTCCGCCCATCACGACGCCACGTCTCGCCACACTAGCCATGGGCCTCTTCTCCTTTCCGAACCAGCAGTTCGCCGGTGCCGCTCACGGCACCCCGTATCGAACGATGGTGGAGGCAGGAATCACACGAACGCACAACAGTCCTCTTCTTGAGCCTGAATCTCTTCATATCCCGTGGGGCAGCGGGGATTCACATTGTTCCGCAGGGAATCGAGGAAACCGGCCAGGTGGTGCGGAGTGATTCCCGATTTCTCAAGCTGCCGGAGGTCTTGTTCATCGAATTCCTTGAGATCCTGCACGGCAAGCTTCGCATTGTTCCCAGTACTCGCCATCGGCTGCTCCTGTATGGTCTTCCCTCTGTACTATCGGTCGGCTCGACCACTGTCTTGTGCAAGCCGTATGCCAGACGGGCGACACACCACACCTATCCCGAATAGTGCAAAAACAGCCCTTTGCGCCGCGGAGGAGGGGACCGCTGTGCGGGGAATCCCGGGATTCTTCACGGGTGTGGGGATTCTGACCAGTGAGACTCGTGCCGTTCCAACGTGGTGAGCCCAATGTGATCGGCGTGACGTTGCTCTCACGGTCGGGGGCGTGTGTGGCAAAGGGGTTGATACAAATGGTTGGAACGGCACTAGGAAGGAGTGCGCTGCAGTTCCACAAAGGTGGGGTGATGAGAACGTTGGAACGGGCCTTGCCCGTGTTCGTAGCAATAAGCTGGAACGGCACTAGGAGTCGATGGCCTTTCCGTGCCAGAGGTAGGACCGAGGAACCCGCTTGCTAATATTGCACAACACCTCATAGGGAATCGTCCCGAGCCGCACCGCCCACGCATCAGCGAGGAGCATCTCGTCCCCCTGGCGTCCAAGGAGCACCGCCTCCTCCCCCTCCCTCACCCCGACCAGATCGGTCACATCCACCATGATCATGTCCATACACACCTGGCCGATCACCGGAGCCCGCCGTCCTCGGATGAGCACCTCTCCTCGGTTGGACAGGAGCCGATTGTAGCCGTCCGCGTATCCCACCGGGAGCGTGGCGACGAGGATATCCCGGGGGGCTTCGTAGGTACACCCGTAGCTCACGGTGCCGCCCTTCGGCACCTTCTTGATCTGGGCAATCCAGGTCTTGAAGGTCAGCGCATGCTCCCAGCCCCCATCGCGCGCACCCGACAGGGGCGGCGGATAGCCGTAGAGGGCAATCCCCGGCCGCACCATGTCCAGATGCGCCTCGCGAAGGTCCAGGACAGCCGCGCTGTTGGCGGCATGCCGTAGCGGGACTGAAACCCCTGCCGCCTCTATTTCCCGGATCGCCTCGAGAAACCACCGAAGCTGCTCGCGGGCATGGCCCTTATCGGCCGCATCGGCTGCGGCAAAATGGGTCATCACCCCTCCGAATTCCAGTGTGGGCAGCCGGGCAATCGCCTTCGCCGCAGCGGGTGCCTCGGAGGGATGAATGCCCAATCGCCCCATCCCGGTGTCGATCTTGAGATGAACCCTGACCCGGGCGCCCGAGCCTTCGGCGCTCGACGCAAGGGCACGGCCATGAAGCGTATGGTAGATGACCTGATCCAGATGGTATTCAGAGAGGATAGGACCCTGATCGGCAGGGGTGGGGCCCATCACCAGGATGGGCACCTGTAGGCCCTGCCTCCTGAGCTCAACCCCCTCCTCGGGGAGGGCCACACCCAACCACCCTGCGCCGGCCTCCACGAGCGCTCGCGCAACAGGCAAGGCGCCGTGGCCATAGGCATCGGCCTTGACCACCGCCATGATCTCTGTCTCTTTCCCCGTGCGAGCCCGGACCCGGCCAAAGTTCCGGACGATGGCATCGAGGGAGACTTCGGCGTACGTCGCTCTCTGTTTCATGGGACACCTTTTTGGGGATGATACCAGGACCGCCGCTGTCCCGCAACGGGCTATCTTGAATGGCAATTTATCGAGATAAACAAAGATTTCGTAAGAATTTCGTAGAAAAAAGAACGGATGTTTTGTTTTTGTCATTTCCATGCGAAATATTTCAGGAATCAGGCCAAGATACACCTTGCATAAGGATTGGCGGTCGATTAAGGTACAGGCTGTTAGCACTCACGTTAGTTGAGTGCTAACAGCCGCTGAGAAGGGATACCACCTCAACCGCAGAAGGAGGGGGGAAGGGATGGCCGTGAGGATTCAACCGCTGCACGATTATATCCTGGTCAGGCGTTTCGAAGAGAAGGAGGTCAAGAAGGGCGGAATCATCATTCCCGACACGGCGAAAGAGAGACCCCAGGAAGGGGAGGTGATCGCCGTCGGGCCCGGCAAGGTCACCGATGAGGGGAAGCGTGTCCCCATCGATGTAAAGGTCGGAAGCAAGATCCTCTTTGGAAAATACTCCGGCAGCGAGGTTCGCATCGACGACCAAGAATATCTCTTCGTGCGGGAAAGCGAAATCCTGGCAATTCTCAAGTGAACAGTGTCCCTGGATGACTCGGTCGGTTGAACGATTTTCACGCAGAGGTCCTAGGAGAGGAGGGAGGCATCAATGCCGGCAAAACAGATCTTGTACGATGAAGAGGCGCGACGGGCGACGATGAAAGGCATAGACAAGCTGGCCAAGGCCGTCAAGGCGACCCTGGGCCCCAAGGGGCGCAATGTCGTCCTGGATAAGAAGTGGGGCGCACCGACCATTACCAAGGACGGGGTCACGGTGGCCAAAGAGATCGAGCTGGAGGACCCCTTCGAGAACATGGGGGCCCAGATGGTGAAAGAGGTGGCCTCCAAGACCTCGGACGTGGCGGGAGATGGAACCACCACCGCCACGGTGCTCGCCGAAGCCATCTATCGGGAGGGGCACAAGAACGTGACCGCCGGGGCCAATCCGATGGCCCTGAAGCGGGGGATTGACAAGGCGGTAGAGGTGGTGGTGGCCGAACTCAAGAAGCTCAGCATCGCGACCAAGGGGAAGAAAGAGATCTCCCAGGTGGCGACCATCTCGGCCAACAACGATGCGACCATTGGCAACCTCATCGCCGAGGCCATGGAGAAGGTCGGCAAGGACGGGGTCATCACCGTCGAAGAGGCCAAGGTGATGGAGACCAACCTGGAGGTGGTCGAGGGGATGCAGTTCGATCGGGGCTACCTCAGCCCCTACTTCGTCACGGACCCCGAGCGGATGGAGTGCGTCCTCGAAAACCCCTACCTCCTGATCCATGAGAAGAAGATCTCGAACATGCGGGATCTCCTCCCGGTGCTGGAACAGATCGCCAAGCTGGGCAGACCTCTCGTGATCATCGCCGAGGACGTCGAGGGGGAGGCCCTGGCGACGTTGGTGGTGAATAAGCTGCGGGGGACGTTGAGCGCCTCGGCGGTCAAGGCCCCGGGGTTTGGCGAGCGCCGAAAGGAGATGCTCAAAGACATCGCCGTCCTGACCCGCGGCGAGTTGATCGCCGAGGAGCTCGGAATCAAGCTGGAGAACATCCGTCTGGAGGATCTCGGGCGTTGTAAGAAGGTGATCATCGACAAGGAGAACACCACCATCATCGAGGGGGCGGGCGACCCCAAGACCATCGAGGGGCGCATCAAGCAGCTCCGGACCCAGATCGAGGAGACCACCTCGGACTACGACCGCGAGAAGCTCCAGGAGCGGTTGGCCAAGCTGGCCGGCGGCGTGGCCGTCATCAAGGTGGGGGCGGCGACCGAGGTCGAAATGAAAGAGAGGAAGGCTCGGGTCGAGGATGCCCTGAATGCCACACGCGCGGCGGTCGAGGAAGGGATCGTCGCCGGTGGGGGCGTGGCCTATCTCAGAGCCCGGAAGGCCTTGGATACCCTCAAGCTGCACGGGGACGAGAAGGTTGGCGTCGACATCATCCGGCGCGCCCTCGAGGAGCCGATCCGACAGATTGCCGAGAACGCCGGGGCCGAAGGCTCCATTGTCGTCCAGAAGGTTCTCGAAAAGAGCGGCGCCTACGGCTTCAATGCGGAGACCGAGCAATACGAGGATCTCGTGGAGGCGGGGATCATCGATCCGACCAAGGTCACCAGGATTGCCCTGCAGAACGCCTCGAGCATTGCGGGGTTGATGGTGACGACGGAGGCCCTCGTCACCGAGATTCCGGAAAAGAAGGAGAAGGCGCCGATGCCCGGCCCGGGCGGCGGGATGGGTGACATGTATTAATCGGCGCGAATACCGCTCTGCCGACCCGATCCTTTTCGCCAAAAACCCCCAGGACGCCCCCTGGGGGTTTTTGCATCTCTACGGGCGGCTCTGGATGCGCGCGTGGGCCTTCCGGCGGTTTTGCCGCAGGGCCCCCAGGACCATCAGGCCCACGAGGGACCACGGGAAAAGCAGAATGCCCCACATCACCTTATAGTACAAACCTTCCATCCTTCCTTCCTCCCTCCTAACTTGCTTACGCTTGAGACCACGTAAAGGTACGTCGTCTTCTGTGGCAAGGAGCGTGCCAGGATAATGTGCCTTTGGAATCAATGCCTTATGCAGATAGAGGACCGGATGGATCACGAAGACCCCACCGAGTGACCGGAAAAACTGCACCCAAACGGAGGTGGTGAACGCCTTTCGAGGCACCCCGGAGACGAGGGCATATTTCCGTTGACAGTGAAGGGAGGACTGCTACTGTATGGTCCGAAAGGGGAAGACGTGATCCAAGAGATTCAGACACTCACGTGGCTGCCCGAGGGGGGAGTCCGGCTCCTCGACCAGACCCGCCTCCCCCGCGAAGAGATCTACGTCGAGTGCCGCGACGCAGAGGCGGTGGCGGAGGCAATCAGAAATCTCCGCATCCGAGGGGCCCCGGCGCTTGGGGTGGCCGCAGCGATGGGACTGGCCCTGGGCGCTCAGAGACTCCAGGCTACCGATGTCGCTTCCTTTCTCCGCGACCTCAAAGAGGTTGCTGCTATGCTGGCCCGGACGCGTCCGACGGCGAGAAACCTCTTCTGGGGGTTGGAGCGGATCCTGACCGTGGCCGAGAAGCACCGTGACCTCTCTCTGCCCGCCCTGAAACGGTGTCTGGTCGAGGAAGCCATCACGATGCATCAGGAGGATCTCGCCTGTAACCGCGCGATGGGGGCGCACGGCCAGCAGCTCATCAAAGACGGCGACACCATTCTCACCCACTGCAACACGGGCGCGCTGGCAACGGTCGGCTACGGGACGGCGCTCGGAGTCATCCGCGCCGCCTGGGAACGGGGGAAGCGGATTCAGGTCCTCGTCGACGAAACGCGGCCGGTGCTGCAGGGGGCCCGGCTGACCGCCTGGGAGCTCACCCGACTGGGAATCCCCTCCCGCCTCATCACCGACAGCATGGCCGGCGATTTCATGCGGCGCGGCGAGGTGCAGGCGGTGATCGTGGGGGCCGATCGGGTCGCCATGAACGGGGATGTGGCGAACAAGATCGGGACGTACACGCTGGCGGTCCTCTGCCAGTACCATCAGGTGCCATTCTACGTCGCGGCCCCCTTTTCCACCGTGGATCTCGCCTTGGCCACCGGCGACCAGATTCCTATTGAAGAGCGGGCTCCCCAGGAGATCACAACCATCGCAGGGATTCCGATTGCTCCCGAGGGCTTCCCGGCGTCGAACCTCGCCTTCGACGTCACGCCGGCAGCACTGGTGAGTGCCCTCATCACCGACCGAGGGGTGCTCTATCCCCCGCTCGCCCAGGCCATCGAGACCCTCCGCGGATCTTCTCTGCCCGGCGATAGCAGCGAGCCATGAGAAAACGGGCAACAGTGCGGGCAGGCCGCTGGAAGGTCTGCCTTGTCCTCATTGGCCTCTTCCCGGGGCCCGTGCACGCATCCACCGCCGATCTTCCACCCGGCTTCAGCCAGGCCCTGATGACCCTGGAAGCGAACGGCTGCCCTGCGGCGCTCGGGGCACTGCAAGCGATTCCGCAGCCGCCACCCGACGCGATCCGGCATCGCGTGAGCTTCATCACCGGGTTCTGCCTTCTCAAGACCCAACAACCGGCCGAGGCCCTTGCCCTGCTCGAGCAGGCAGCGGCAGAGTACGACCTCCTGGCCGACTACGCGACGTTGTACGCCGCTCAGGCGGCCCACGCCCTCCAAGACCCGGGCAAGAGCATTGCTCTCCTCTCACGCCTCCTTACCCGGTACCCGAATAGCCGCCTCGCCGAAGAGGCCCACTTCCAACTCGGCATGACCTATCTAGAGATACAGCAGCCCGAGGACGCCAGAAGAACCTTGCTCGCTTTTCTGGATCGGTATCCGGCATCGCCCATAGCCTCTCAGGCCTCCCTGCTTCTCGCCAAGCTGTTCCTGACGCTGGAGCGGCCGCAAGAGGCCGCGCCTCTCCTCAAGCGCCTGTATATCAGCTTCCCGGCCGACCCCACGACCGTCGAGACAGAGCGCCTCCTCCGGGCGAATCCGGATCTCGTGACCATCACTGCCGAAGACCGCCTGCTCCGGGCGCGGGCGTTCTTTCAAGCAGACAGGTACCGCGACGCAGTCGCGGCCCTAACCCCACTCCTCAAGAGTCACCCCGGCAACGGAGAGGCGCGTCTCCTCCTGGGGCGAAGCCAGTTCGCCCTCAAGGAGTATGCCCAGGCCATCACCACGCTCCATCCGCTCACCGAATCGACCGAACCCTCTGCCCTTCAGGCAGAGGCCCTGCTCCTGGTGGGAAGGGCTTTCTTCCGATCGGGCGACACGGTCCAGGCGATCGCCACCCTGGAGCGGATCCCCGCTCTATTTCCCGGGAGCCATCTGGCCGCTGACGCCCTTCATCTGATCGGCCTGAACTACGAAGAGCGGCGGGAGGAGGACGCGGCGCTGGAGGCTTACGCACGCCTGCTTCGTCTGTATCCCAATGAGAATCTCGGCGACACCGCACGCTGGCAGCGCGCGTGGCTGCTCTATCGCCAGGGAAAGCTCCAGCCGGCCGTTCACGAATTGTCGGACCTCCTGGGGAAATACCCCCAATCACCCCTCAAGACCCAGGCGCTCTACTGGCGCGGGCGCATGCTGGAGGAGCTTGGGGATAAGACCCTCGCCACCAAGACGTACCACCGCCTGCTCAAGGAGGCGGGCGACGACCCGTACTACCTCCAGGCCGCCCGGCAACGCCTCGCGCTGAAGCCCGCGAAATTACCTGCTGACTCTCTTCTGCCCCCCGAAAATTCCACGTCCCCGGTCGTGACCAAGGCTCGAGAGCTCTCCTTCTTGAGACTCTGGGACGAGGCCGCTCACGAGTACTGGGAGATTGCC
>Ga0209885_1000088_pt1 | contig 13101 bp, 12 predicted proteins | sample GWRWS3_40_50_FD_187223 | JGI IMG/M metagenome (GOLD analysis project Ga0209885, IMG submission 187223) | Riverbed sediment microbial communities from areas with vegetation nearby in Columbia River, Washington, USA - GW-RW S3_40_50 (SPAdes)... | ecosystem: Environmental > Aquatic > Freshwater >... | reverse complement strand
GCGATGCGCGTACCTCCGGCTCGCGTGATCTCCCCCGTGCTCACTAGTCAAACCCGTTCCCGCTGGCATGAAGGGCACGCTCAACGGCGGCGAGATTCTGCTCCACCCCCGGCATGTTGGGGTTCACCGCCAAGGCCCTTCGGAAGCAGTCCCGGGCCGTCCGGAGCTGACCCAGGACGAGGTAACACAATCCTTCCCCGCTCAAGGCCCCGAAGTGGTACGGGTTCCTGGCGATCGTGGCATCACAGTCGGCGATGGCCTGCGCATACTTGCCCATGAGGTAATAGGTGGTCGCCCGCTTGTTATATCCCTCGGCAAACTCGGGGGCCCTCTCGATCACCTGGGTGAACGTGGCAACCGCCTCTGCCCACGCCTCCCGCTTCAAGGCCTGGATCCCCTCCTGCAGCAAAGCGTCCGCCTTCCCGTCGCCGGACCGGCACCAGATCTGCCACAGCGAGTGCTCGGCGATGGTGCGCACTCCCCAGTCCTCATCCCGAAGCGCCTGAACCAACGGCTTCACGGCTGAAGCCCCACCGATCGCCCCCAAACGGTCCGCCGCCTGACGGCGGGCAGTCGGGTCCTGCTCCTGTAATTGCCTGATGGCATCCTCTTCCGACGTCACGAGTTATTCCTTAGAGCGATCAGCAGTCCGCCATCCCACGCTAGAAAGCTAGTATGCTGGAAAGCTAGAAAGCTCCCACGCATGAAGGCACCCGGCATCCCTCCCCGCCTGACCGCATTCCAGCCTTCTAGCGTTCCAGCCTCCCAGCCTGCTAGCAGCCGAGGGCTTTTCTAGTGGTGACGCAGCAACAACGAGAGGTACGCCACATGCCGGTACACCTCTTGAGCCCCGTGCGCCTTGAAGGCATCCTCTGGATATAGATGGGCCATGCCGATAGCGTAGCAGCCGAACTCCCCGGCCGCCACCATATCCTCGGGATGGCCGGAGAGGAGGAAGCTCTGGGCGGCAAAGGTCTCAACCGTGAGCCCGACCGTTTTCGGGCAGAAGGCGATCTGCTCCCGGCCCCGTGGAGCCCGCTCCGTCCCAATGACCTGCCCAAAGAGGCCCTGCAGCTCCGCCTCTTCCAGTTTGCCCTCGGCGATGCGGGACTCGGTCTCGGACAAGGCGGACAGGTGTGTCCCGCGAGCGGTGAGGATTTCTAGGAGCTCGCGGGCCCCCTCCGAAACCACCGGCCGAGATGTCGCCACTACCTCCCGAAAGGCGGCCGTCGCACGAGCCGCCTCCTCGGGTGGATGGCCGTGCTCTGCGAGGAGGCGTGCAAACTTCGCCTGGAGCGGCAACGCTTCATCGGCCTGGTAGAAACGGAGGGCCGCCTTTGCCGAGATGTGATACCGGCGCTCCAGGAACCTGCCGAACTCCCTCCGGTACTGGATGCCCGGGTTGAAGATGACCCCTTCGAGATCCACAAGCCCGAACCGAAATTCGAGGATCCGCGTCCCCATGCTCCTCACTCTATCGGTCGGGCCAGGGGCGGTCAACTGCCTTTCGCTCGATGAAAGACGAAGGGGCCCCGTGACTCCACGAGGCCCCTTCTTGGTTCAGGGTTCAGCGTTCATGGTTCAGGGAAGGATTCCGATCCGTATCCATGAACCCTGCACTATGAACTATGAACCTAGATGGCTTCCTCCCCTCGCTCCCCCGTCCGAATCCGCACCGCCTCTTCGCAAGGGATGATGAAGATCTTTCCGTCACCGATCCGTCCCGTCTTCGCCGCTGCCTGGATGGTCTCCACCACCTGCTCACACTTGCCATCCGCAACGACCACCTCGACCTTCACCTTCGGAAGAAAATCGATGGTATATTCCGCCCCCCGGTAGAGCTCGGTATGCCCCTTCTGTCGGCCGAACCCCTTCACCTCACTGATCGTGAGCCCCTGGATGCCGATCTCCGCCAGGGCATTCTTCACCTCGTCCAGCTTGAACGGCTTGATGATCGCTTCGATCTTCTTCATCATTCACTCCCCACTGTTCCCAGATCCGTCCGCCCCCCGCACCCCAGAAGACCCTCTCCGTTCGCGACCTCGCACCGGACCCGAGCAAGCCCCATGCCAATCCTCTCGTCAATCTCGATCCGTGTCAATCCAAGGAAAGTTCTTGAGAATGCGCGATCGGACATTTTCCTCTGTTTGGCTTCGCCTCCTGTTCATGCCCACAGATTAGGCAGTTCTTCATCCCTTGCCCGTTTCGTCAGCAGGATCCTCTTCTTACTTGACCGCGCCGAGCAGCGTCATCACCGCCTGCTGCACGGCGAGATCGGCCCCGTCCACCGTCAAGGTCGACGCATGGGTTACCCCGTCGCGCGCCCCCGCGCGGACCGCGGCATCAAGCATCGCCGCCTCCTCCTGCGGGGTGTGCAGGAGGCGACGACCAACGATCGATTGCAAGCACGCCACCACGCCGTACGCTCCCCAGTTGGAGATCGAGCTCACCACGAGCACGTCTGCCCGGATATCGCAGCCGATCGTTCCCCGGCAGGGACACCGGCATCGGCGTGTGCGCAGCCGCGGTCGGACCTCTGGACCGGTCAGCAACCCGAAGCCGACCTCGTTACCTCTATCACCGACCGCCGCGGTGAGGATGCCCCGTTCTCTCGCACCATCACACAGTCCCCGGACGGAGGCGTGGCTTGCCGAGACGTTCCGGCCCCGCATATCGTGAATGACCCCCTTTGGATTGGGACCGAGCTTTTCCACACTGATAACGGCCGCAGGGCGGAGCTCCTCGACCAGGCGATATCCGGCCTCTTCCCGACCACAGGGGAGGGGGAGGAGGGTGCAGGCCACTCCCCTTACCTGCAGCACCGCCCGGAGCGGTCCCAGATTCCTCTCTTCCGAGATCACAAAGGGCCGAGCCCCGAGGCCCAGATGAAGGGCCCGCGCGAGGACTGCGACCCCGAGCGGGCCATCAGTCTCGCCGGCGGGGAGCTCAGGAGGAGCCCCCGCGCCGGTCATCAGCAGGACCGCATCCCCTGACCGAACCGCCTCCGACAGCCGCAAGGCCGCCAGAGAGGTGAGGGGAGCCTTCTGGAGGCGTCGCGCCGCCCGATACAACCGCTGGACATCCCCTCCGCGAGCGTCCCGCGGGAGGAGGCAGATCCGATCCGCCTCCTCCCCGACCTTCCGAGTGCGTGTCGAGCTCCTGCTCGTCACTGCACGGTCACCCGAACCCGAAGGGAATTGCTCACGTTTCCCTTCTCATCGACCACAAAAACCTCATAGACCCGGATCCCTCCGATCCCTTGCTGCGTCTGTCCGGGGTCCGTCACCTCTCCGTAATATGCCCGCTCTTCGTAGGTCAGGGGAGCGGATCGGCGCTCGAAGCTGATCGAGATGGTCTCCTCCACCGTCCCCTCCGTCTGCCCGAAGTATTTCCCACGGCTGAGCACGACGGGCTGAAGCCCGGTGGCAAGGGTAAAGTCCGTCACCTCGCCCCTGAGCCCCAGATAGACGTCCATGATATTTGCGTCAAGATCCTGGAAATCGAACCGTAAAGTGGCCTGCTCCCCTCTCTCCACGACGGCCGGCTCGATGCGGAGATCACTGATCCGAGGGACCCCCGGGCCAGATGGAGTGGCCTCGAAACCGGAAGTGGCGCACCCGGTAAGGAGTGCGACGGTAATGGCACACCGCAGGACGGCTCGCGCCCTCTCCGCCTGTCTCGTCATCTGTGTTCCCTCCTCATGCGCGTCCCTCCGGCCTCCCGTACCCGCCTCCCCCGGGAGTTCGAATACTGATGATCTCCCCCGCACGGGCCCGGAGGTGAAACTTTGAGCCGAGGGGCCTCTCTCCACCTGGCGAGATCAGGATGCTCTCTCCCCCCTGGCCAGACTCCCCTCCCCGCAGCCCGTAGGGTCGAAAACGCCGCCGGTCCGCCAGCAGACCGACGGCGGCATCCGTCAGCAGCTCGACATCACGCCGGATCCCATCCCCCCCTCGATGTCTCCCCCTCCCCCCTGATCCGCGGCGAATCTCGTAGCGGAGAACCCGGAGGGGATAGGCGTGCTCCAAGGCCTCGATGGGCGTGTTCCGGGTGTTGGTCATGTGGGTCTGCACCGCATCCACGCCGTCCCGCGTCGGCCGCGCCCCCATCCCTCCGGCGATGGTTTCATAATAGGCGAAATGTCGTCCCCGCTCATGATCGGTGCCCCCGATGACCAGGTTGCTCATCGTCCCGGCGCTCGCCGCGGGGATCCGATCTGGCAGGGCCTGGGCTAACGCCCCCAGCAGCACGTCCACAATTCGCTGAGACGTCTCGACATTCCCGCCCGCCACGGCCGCCGGAGGTCGGGCGTTGACCACGCTCCCTTCCGGCGCAATGACGGTCAGCGGGACCATGCAGCCCGCATTGGAGGGGATGTCAAAGTCCACGAGACAACGGAAGACATAAAAGACCGCGGACAGCGTCACGGCATAGACGGCATTTACGCTCCCCGCCACCTGCGGCCTGGTGCCGGTAAAATCGACGACCGCCTGGCCTCCCTTGACGGTGACGGCCACCGCGATCCGAATAGGCTCGGCCGTCACGCCGTCATCATCTAAGTAGTCTTCAAAGCGGTAGCAGCCCTCCGGGATCCGGCGGATGGCCTCGCGGGTCATCCGCTCGGCATACGCCTTGAGTTCCTCCGTATAGCGGAGCGTGTCGTCGGCCCCGTAACGGGCGACGATCTCGAGAAGCCGCCTCCGTCCTGTCTCGTTCGCCGCCAGCTGGGCTTCGAGATCTCCCTCCCGCTCTTCCGGGGTCCGGACATTGGCCAGGAGCAGATCGAACACGTCCCGATTGAGATCTCCCCCCTTCACCAAAGTCACCGGCGGAATCCGGATGCCTTCTTGAAAAATCTCCGTGGCCACGCCCATGGAGCCGGGGGCCATCCCCCCCACGTCGGCGTGATGGGCCCGGTTCGCGACAAAGAAGAGGGGGGAGGAGGTGTCCTCGCCGAAGACAGGGGAGATGAGGGTCAGGTCCGGCAGATGAGTCCCTCCCCGGTATGGATCGTTGAGGATGATGGTATCGCCACGACTTACCCGCCTTCCCTCCATGGCAGCCTTCACCGCCAAGGGCATCGAACCGAGATGCACGGGGATGTGGGCGGCCTGCGCGATCATCTCGCCCCTCCCGTCAAAGATGGCGCACGAGTAATCGCGCCGCTCCTTGATATTGGCCGAGTGTCCGGTCCGACACAGCGCCACCCCCATCTCCTCAGCCACCGAGGCGAAAAGATTCTTGAAGACCTCCAGCTTGATGGGATCGGTGCTCGGCTTCATCGGGGGCCCCGCCTGGTGAGCACCAGATTACCCCGCCTGTCCACTGTCCCCTCCCACCCGGGGGCAAGGAACGTGGTGGCGCTCATCTCCACCACCAGGGCCGGCCCCGCACACCGGTTCCCCGCCAGCAGGGCCTCCCGGACGAAGACCGGGGCCGTGACCCACTCGTCGTCGAGAAACAGGCGCCTCTCGCCGACGCAGGCGGCTCCCGGATCCGCCGACCCCTCCTCCACACGAGCGAGGGGCGGCTTCTCGACCCCCCCCTTCACCCGAAGGCGCACGGTCACGATCTCGGTCTCGCGGGCCGGATTGGCATAGCCGTAGCTTTTCCGGTGCAGATCGTGAAACCGGGAGAGAAAGTCCTGTTCGCACGGGACGCGAAGCTCGTAGGACTGCCCGAGGTATCGCATGTCCAGCCCGGCCTCGGTGGTGATCGACTTTTCATCCAACCCCTCGTCTTTCATCTCTCCGAGGCCCTGCTCCTTCAAGACACTGACGACAGCCTGGAGCTCCTCGAAGCTGGTGCTCACGGTGCTCCGCAAGAGGGTCTTGGCGTAATCCTTGACGACATCGGCCACCAGCATCCCATAGGCCGACAGCAGCCCTGCGTGCGGCGGAATCAGCACGCGGGGAATGGACAGGGAGTGGGCCAGCGCGCACGCATGCAGGCCTCCCGCCCCGCCGAAGGAGACGAGACAGAACTCGCGGGGATCATGCCCCCGCTCCACGGAGATCACCCGGATGGCCTTTTCCATGGTGGCATTGGCGACCGTGACGACCCCCTCTGCCAGTCGCAACGGGTCCATGCCGACCTGTCGCGAGAAGGCCGCCATCACCGCCCCAACCCGCTCTGGGTCGAGTCGCATCTTCCCCCCCAGGAATCGGTCCGGGTCGAGTCGCCCCAGGGTGAGGTGGGCGTCGGTGACCGTAATCTGCTCTCCTCGACCATAGCAGACCGGTCCGGGATCGGCCCCGGCGCTCTGCGGGCCCACGCGCAGGGCTCCCCCTTCATCGGTCCACACCAACGATCCACCGCCCGATCCCACGGTGTGGATATCGAGGAGAGGAATCCGGAGCGGCAGCCCCCCGATCTCGGCCTCGGTGGTCACCCTGAGATCGCCGTCGATGAGTGCGACATCAGTGGAGGTCCCCCCCATGTCAAAGGTGATCACCTTGTCAAATCCCGCCTCGCGCGCAACAGCGGTGGCCCCCACCACGCCACCGGCGGGACCCGAGAGGATCGTCCGGACTGCCTCCTGGCGGGCGACGGCCGCGGAGATGCTCCCGCCGTTCGACTGCATGATCCTCAGCCGTCCTTTCCCGACCGCCTCCTCGAGCCGGCCGAGGTAGCGCTCCATCAAGGGCGAGACGTAGGCGTTCACCACGGTGGCGACGCACCGCTCGTACTCCCGATACTCGGGAAGGATCCGGTGCGAGGCGGAGACCGGAACCCCGAGCGGCAGGGCCCGCTTCAGGATCCGGGCCTCGTGACTCGGGTTCGCATAGCAGTGGAGCAGACAGATGGCGATCGACTCGACCCCAACCGAGGCCAGGTGGCTCAGGATAGGGGTCACGCCATCGTCCTCGAGGGGCTCAAGCACCCGTCCCCGGCAATCCACTCGTTCTCGGATTCCGAAGCGGAGGGCGCGGGGGACCAGGACTGGTGGCCGATCGACCATGAAATCATAGAGACGGGGCCGATCCTGGCGGCCGATTTCCAGTAGATCCTCGAACCCGGCGGTGGTGATCAGGGCAACGGTAGCCCCCTTCCCCTCGAGCAGGCCATTGGTCGCCACGGTCGAGCCGTGAACGATCTGATACCTCTCCTCAGCCAACGTCTCCTGCGCAAGCCCCTGAAGCACGGCCCCGGCCGGATCGAGAGGAGTCGAAAGCACCTTGTGAGCCCAGAGTCTCCCATCGGCGAGAAAGACCAGGTCGGTGAAGGTGCCCCCTACGTCCACGCCGACCGTTGTCATCCGCTTTCCCCGCGACTGGCCCAGGAGGTGTACTGCCAGAGCCCGCGTAAGAGTATACCGAGGGCTGCGGACATCGTCTAGTGCCGTTCTCTGCTTGCGAGTTTTGCTTTTTTAGGCAGCGCCCTCGGCCCCTCGCTCCGGGGCTCTCGCGGCGACCCTGTGCGGCGGCTCACGGCCCGGGTCCCTCCGTGTTCACGATCCGTGCAAAGGAAGTCTGGGACGGCTCGGGGAAAGGCCTCCGCGTCGTTGGCGAAACAGCTTGGGCGTGTCGCGCGTTCGGGGGTCTCGCACATCGCGATGGACACTCACGGTGTTATCGAAGGTCGTGCGGCGCAAGGTACCGCTCCGGTTTAGCGTATGCGTCTCGCGGTCCAACCCTATTCGACGGAGGCGCGGGTTTCACCGGCCTCCGCGGTCGACCTTCCCCCTCGCCGGAGGGGAGGAGCGGACCGTCGCGAGCCGAGGGGCCCCGCCGCTTCCGCCAATGTCGCTTGGGGCCTGCAGGCGCTGTTGCGGAGGGGGGCCCTTGCGCCCCCAACTAGCGGCCAGCAGGTTGGTCACATTCGGATGCAGCAATGGTTGTGGGCGTGTGCGGCCAAGAGGCGGGCACTGCTCCATTGCTCCAAAGCAAACGCACTTTGTGCGTTTGCTTTAGTGCCGGGGGCGGCTCACAGGAGTGGGTGGGCGAGCTCTTCGTCGCGGAGATCGGTAATGAACATGTGGCCGGGGGCATGGGTGATCATCAGCTCCGGCCTGGCATGCATGGCGACCGCCTGCGGAGTGACGCCGCACGCCCAGAAGACCGGAACTTCCCCCGGATGGATCGAGACCCGGTCACCGAAGTGGGGTCGGCTCAGATCCGCGATGCCGATCGCCTCGGGCTCGCCCACATGGACTGGGGCCCCATGGGCCAGCGGAAAGTGAGCGGTCACCTCGACCGCTCGAGGGATCAGGGGGGGCGGGATCGGGCGCATCGAGACTACGAGCGGTCCGCTCAAGGTCCCGGCCGGCCGACAGGGCCGATTGGTGATATACATCGAGACGTTCTTCCCCTCCTCCAGATGGCGGACCGGAACGCCCGCCCGCTGAAGGGCGATATCGAAGGTAAAGCTGCAACCCAAGAGAAAGCCCACCAGATCATCCCGCCAGATCTCACGGAGGTCGGTCAACTCTCGCTCTAACTTGCCGCCTCTGTATACGCGGTATCTCGGGAGATCGGTCCTGACATCGGCGCCCGGCGCAGTCGTCCTGGGTTCCGGATTCCCGGGATCGGTCACCTCCAAGACAGGACAGGGCCTGGGATTGCGATGACAGAAGAGGAGGAAATCGTAGGCCACAGCCTTTGGCAGGACCACCAGGTTGGCCTGGACATACCCGTCGCAGCAGCCGGCCGTAGGGCCCTGCCACTCACCGGTTCGGATCTTTTCCCTCATCTCTTTCGGATGAAGCCCGGATGCTTGAGGCATCGTCGCCTCCCGCGGGCCTTCGACACGCACACGCCGGGGCCCACGTGTGGTCAGTGTGACCTCTTCACGCGACTGGCGAGGCACCCCGGCTCACCCGGTGGTACCAAGAGTGGACCGGGCGCCGCTGGCGCACATGTTTTTTCGAGGAAGGAGTAACCCCTGCAGGAGAGAAAAGAGGTGACTTCGTAGAGGGATTACGGCGAGCGTTTAGGGTGTGCGGCCTGTGTTCGGGGCCGCGCCGGTTGCACCGCCGCCGCCTCCCACCAAGCAGAGATCCGCTTAGACCGTGTCACCACTGCCCGCCTGGTGTACACATCGAAGAGGCTCTGCGCACATTCGGGGCAGTAGGCGCCGCCCTCAGGAGTGTACCCGCAGGCGGGGCAGCACGGGTCCCCGCAGTGTAGACAGCCCCACTCTTCTATCAGCGACCGAATGCCTTCTCCGCATCCACACGTCCGAGCCATCGAGTCCTCCTCAGCAATCCTGCCAGAGCGTCACGAGTGCGAAACAAAAAGCCACGGGGCGCTTACCCTCTGCCCCGTGGCGAAATTCTGAGCACCCGCAGTCAAGGCGCTACGGGCCGTCCGCCGGGGGGCAGAGGCCACGTACACCTACGACGGCCATCTGAATCATTCGAGTCACTGATAATCTCCTGCTGCGTAAGGGCTTTTATACGATGCCCTTCGCTCCCTGTCAAGTACTATTTCTGTCCGTTCCGGCTCCCTGCTCTATGCACGAAGCACCCTGTGGGACATCCACCGGCTCAGGAACGCGCGCGCGAGATGGCCTTGTGCGAGTACTCCGAGGCGGCGCGGATCAGCGCCTCAAACAACTTCAGGTGGCGGAGATCACTGGCTGCCAACCGCTCGGGATGCCAGTGCACCCCCAGGACAAATGGGCGGCCCGCCATTTCGATGCCCTCGATCATGCCGTCGGGCGAGAGGGCGCTGACTCTGCAATTCTGGTCGAGCCCCTTGATCAATTGATGATGATGGCAGTTGACCGGCACGGTCTCTTCCCCGATGACCTGGTGCAGGACGGTCCCGGGCATCAGTCGTACCGATGGCGTCGCTCCACTCTGTTCCCACCCGCCGGCATGCCCTGCATCGGCCCGCTCGCAATACGACAGATCCTGATACAGGCTCCCGCCTGAAGCCACGGCGATGAGCTGCATCCCCCGGCAGATACCCAACACCGGCATCCCCCGCTCGAGGGCTCCGCGGAGGAGCGCGATCTCGAACCGGTCCCGCTGCTCGTCGATCGGGCCGCATTTCTCAAGGACACTCTCACCGTACAAGGAGGGATGGATGTCCTCTCCCCCTGAGAAGAGGAGCCCATCAGCGGAATCGAGATAGCGCTGAGTGAGATCGGGATCGGTTCCGACCGAGGGTAGAACATATGGGGTCCCACCCGCCTCCGCCACGCACCAGGCGTACGTCGTCCGGATCCTGTCGTACTGCGGCCCCGACTGCTCGCCCACGGGATACCGCTCGCTGGTGATGTAGATGCGAGGCCGCTTCACCCTTCTCACCCCGTGGCCCCCGTCGCATGCCCCAGCACCCGGCCCGCTCGAGCCCCGGTGTGCTCACCCTCCTCCACCGTGATCACGCCGTTCACCAGGACATAGCGGATCCCGTCCGGGTACTGGAGCGGCTCTTCGTAGGTCGCGCGATCCCTGACCCCATCGGGGTCAAACAGGACGAGATCGGCATGGGTGCCGGGGGCGATGAGGCCGCGACCGGTGAGTCCAAAGCGCCGGCAGGGGTCAAAGGTCATCTTCCGTATGGCGGCGGGAAGATCGAGCAGGCGCTTCTCGCGCACGTACATCCCGAGAATCCTGGGGAAGGTCCCGAACGTGCGAGGGTGGGGCCGGCCCCGGCCCAGCGGACCGACGGTGGCCCGGGTCCCGCTGTCCGAGGCCACCATGACATACGGGCGGGTCATAATCTGCTCAAGATTCTCCTCGGACATCGTGAAGAAGATCGCGTCCACCCGCGCCTCTTCCTCTCCGAGGAGATCACAGACGAAATCGACCGGGTCCTTTCGGGCCAGGGCCGCCGCCTCATGAACTCGCAACCCCTCGTACCGCCTGTTCTCCGGACGGGTCACCTCGGCGATCATCACGCGGTCCCATCGCCGGTCAACGAGCTCCCGGTCCAGCCGCTCTCGGATCGCTGCATCCCGCAATCGAGCCAGCTGCTCGACCCGGTTCCCCTCGAGCGCCCACGACGGCAGGACCGCCTGCAGTCCTGTGTTCGAGGCGGTATAGGGATAGCGGTCCGCGCTCACATCCTGGCCGCGCGAGCGTGCCTCTTCAATAAGCCCGAGCGCCTCCGGGAGCTTCCCCCAGTTTCGCTCGCCCGAGGTCTTGAGATGGGAAATCTGCAGGGGGATCTTCGCCCTATGAGCGACATCGAGAATCTCCCGAATCGCCTGGAGTAGCTCGTCCCCCTCGCTGCGCATGTGGCAGGTGAGCACGCCTCCCTCTTCCCGAGCGACCCGTGCCAACCCCACGAGCTCCTCGGCCGAGGCAAAGCAGGCCGGCGCGTAGATGAGGCCAGTGGAGAGGCCCAGGGCCCCCTCCTGCATCCCCTGCCGGACCGCCTGAAGCATCGCCGCCATCTCCACCCCGTCGGGTGGTCTTGCGGCTCCCCCCATGACGGAGCCGCGAATGGTGTTGTGGCCGAGGAGCAGACCGAAGTTGATGGAGGGCCCCTCGGCGGCCACCCGTGCGAAATACTCCTGGACCCCGTGCCATCGGGTGTCGAGACCGTACATCTCCCGGTAGGTCTCAGCCCGCTCCTCAGCCCACGCTCCCCAGATCGGCGCCGCCGAATAGCCGCAGTTGCCCCCGATCTCCGTGGTGACCCCCTGGCGCACGGCGCTCTCCGCCCTCGGATTGAGCAACAGAAAATAGTCCGAGTGAGAGTGCACATCCACAAAGCCGGGACAGGCGATGAGGCCTTGCGCCCGGATGACGCGCCGGCCTTGCGATTCGGGGACCTTTCCCACGGCGGCGATCCGATCCCCGTGAACCGCAATGTCCCCACCCAGCGGCGGGGAACCACTGCCATCCACGATGCTCGCACCCGCGACGATCAGGTCAAACATTTCGATCACCGATTACCGTTGGGGTGTTGGGTTTTGGGTTTTGGGTGTTCGGTTTTCGGAACAACCCAACACCGAATACCTAACACCCGACACCGAACCCGGAACCCATCACGAACCACTCTTCCGGGCGACGCGCCCCCGGTACTCCCACACATCCACGAGCGCGCCATCGGGGGCGCGGAGGGTCGCGGTATCCCCGTCGTTATTCCAGATCGGGCCCTCGGACTGCCAGTACAGAACGATCTGCTTGCGGGGATCGGTGAGGTCAATCCCCCGCCCACTCAACAGGAGGACCGAATACCCCGGCTTGAGCGCCAGGGCGGGGAAGGTGTATCGGTGCCCGTAACGGTCCGTCAGAACAAAGCCCCGGATTGCCACCACCTCATCGATGACATTGGCGATCCGGACGTATTCGCCAGTCGGATCGGATCGATCATCCCCCGGGGGATTGGCCTCGAGGGAGGTGATCTTCAACGGACCCGTGAGATGTCGCCAGATCCCCCGCCCGGCTGCCCGCGCCTGATGCTGCAGCTGCACAAGTCGATCGTAGTGTCTGAGGTTCGGCGGAATCACCAAGAGATGGGCGAGCCCCTCCTCGATCAATCGTGCATTGACCATCTCCCCATCGACATAGACATAGAAGAGCAGACGATGGTACCGATCCTCCAGCACCTGATCCGGCTCGAGCCTCACGCGCCTGCCCTCGGTCAGGCGTCGGTTGACGGCGGTCGCCTCGGCGAAGTAGGCTTCACCTCGTTCAGGGGCATTGATCCCGAGATACCGGATCCGCCTGCCATCTTCCAGGACGGCCGTGTCCCCATCGATCACGGAGCGGATGGTGACGACCCGCCCCTGCGGCGCGCCGGCTGCCGGGCGGAGGAGGAGCACGAGGAGCGCGAGGGCCAGCGTCCCCCTTCGCCAGCTAGAGGAGGGGAATCCGCCCACGGTATCGCTCCTCCAGTCGACGGTTGTGCTCATCCCCTCCGGGAAGATTGGCGCTCATATAGACCGGCGGGCTCAGACCCTCGCTGAGATACCGCTCTACCACGCCGGAGAAGAGGCGGTTCATCAGAAAGGCCCCGGCGACAACCGATGTCGGGCCGACCTTGCCCTCCCACCCGGCATAGGCCACGGCCGCGTCCCCCTCCCCCCCGCAATTGTCCAGGCAGAGATCGGCCACTTCGAAGAGGCGCTTGCCACTGGCGTGCCGGGCCGGGACCGCCCTCGAGTGGGTGAGCGACGTCAGGGCAACTACGAAAAGCCCCC
>Ga0209885_1000084_pt1 | contig 13307 bp, 13 predicted proteins | sample GWRWS3_40_50_FD_187223 | JGI IMG/M metagenome (GOLD analysis project Ga0209885, IMG submission 187223) | Riverbed sediment microbial communities from areas with vegetation nearby in Columbia River, Washington, USA - GW-RW S3_40_50 (SPAdes)... | ecosystem: Environmental > Aquatic > Freshwater >... | reverse complement strand
GTCGGTCACGATACACCCAGGGGCCAGGTGGGGTGCAGCGGCTCGGACCACTTCCGCGATGGCCCCGACGGGGACAGCCACCACCACGAGGTCGGCCCCCGCGACCCCGGTCGGCAGATCGCCAACCTCGTCCACCAGGCCCAGGGCAATCGCGTGATTCAGATGGATCTGATCTCTGTCCAGGCCGATAACGCGGCCGGCGAGCCGCCCCCGGCAGGCCCGAGCCAGGCTGCCGCCGATGAGCCCCACGCCGATCACCGCCATGCGCTGAAATAACAGTTCACGGACTTCGACGAGCTCAGTCGAGTCGTTCACAGTTCACCGTTCACGGTTCGATGGCCGTTGACCGACGACCGATGACCGCCACGAACTCATTGCTGGGGACCCAAACCCCAACGTGCCGGGTGCGACGTCGCACCCGGAGTGAGAATCCTCTGATGGCTAAGCGCTGCTCTCTACTGTCGTCGGTCATCGGTCGTCGGTCATCGAGCCTACAGGGTGCGCCCCACGACGGGCGCCAGGGCCCGCATCTGGTCCATCAGTGCGGCGAACCGAGCAGGGACCAGGGCTTGAGGTCCGTCGGACAAGGCCACCTCGGGTTGCGGATGGACCTCGACCATGACCCCGTCCGCCCCCACGGCAACGGCCGCCAGGGTCAGCGAGGCCACGAGATCCCATTTTCCGGCGGCGTGACTCGGATCGACGATGACCGGCAGGTGCGAGAGCTGCTTCAGCGACGGGACCGCCGAAAGGTCCAACGTATTCCGGGTGTACTCCTCGAAGGTCCGGATGCCCCGTTCGCAGAGGACAATATTGTAGTTTCCCTCGGACATGATGTATTCGGCCGACATCAGAAGCTCCTTGATCGTCGAGCTCATCCCCCGTTTGAGGAGGACCGGCTTGCGGTGGATGCCCACCTCCTTGAGGAGACGGAAGTTCTGCATGTTCCTGGCGCCGATCTGGACCATGTCGGCATACTTCATCACGAGCTCCGCATCTCGCGGGTCCATCAGCTCGGTGACGACCGGCAGCCCGGTCACTTCCCGCACTTCGGCCAGGTATCTCAACCCCTCCTCGCCGAGCCCCTGAAACGAATACGGCGATGTCCTCGGCTTAAAGGCCCCCCCTCGGAGCAGGGTGGCCCCCGCCTCCTTGACCTTGGTCGCCGTATCGAGCAGCATCTCGCGTCCTTCGACCGAGCACGGGCCGGCAATGACCGCGAGCCGCTCCCCACCGACCGTCACGCCGTTCACCTCCACGACGCTTGGCTCGGTCTTGAAGTCTCGGCTGGCGAGCTTGAAGGGCTTCAAAATGGGGACGACCTTTTCGACGGCGGGCAGGGCCTCAAAGGGGACATTCCGAAGGACCCGTTCATCCCCGATGGCCCCGATGATGGTCCGCTCCACCCCTCTGGAGATGTGGGGCTTGAGACCATGCTGGGTAATTCGCTCCACCACCTGGTCAATGTCCGCCTGGGTGGCGGTAGAGCGCATGACGATGATCATCTCTTGCTCCTCCCCCCCGCGGAACCCCCGGACCTCGCCGCCGCCCCCACCGTGCCGAGCACCTCGGCTAGGGCCTGGAGAGCCCGGCTATTCTCCTGAGGTGTTCCCACTGTCACGCGGATATACGCGGGCAGACCATACCCCTCCATGGATCGAACGATGACCCCCTTGCGCAGGAGGGCGTCCGCGACCGCCTTGCCTTCCACCACGACGTTGACCAGGATGAAGTTGGTCACGCTCGGGATGCTGACAAGTCCCAACTCGTCGAGGCGGGACTGCATGGTTCGCCGTCCGGCCTCGGTGATTCGAAGCGTCTCCTCGAGGTGGGCCGCATCGTCTAGGGCAGCCAAGCCCGCCTTCTGGGCCAACGCGTTGACGTTGAAGGGCTGCCGCACCCGGTTCAGAAGCTCCACCATCTCCGTGGAGCCGATGCCGTACCCGATCCGCAGTCCCGCGAGACCGTACGCCTTCGAAAAGGTCCTCAGGGCCAAAAGATAGCGTCCCTCCCGGACGTATCGAAGGAGATCCGGCTGAAGATACCGGGGGACATACTCCCGATATGCCTCATCCACCACCAGGATGACATCGGGTGGAAGCGCCCGCACAAAATCGTCCAGGTCGGTGGGCGAGACGCACGTCCCGGTCGGATTATTGGGGTTGCCGAGAAAGACCAGCTTGGTTCGAGCAGTCACCGCCTTGAGCATCCCGCGAAGATCGTGCGTGAAATCCTTCAGAGAGACCTCTCGGATTTGGCCCCCCACGGCCTGGCAGACACTCCGATAGACAACAAAGGCCGGATGGCCCATCACCGCCTCATCCCCCGGTCCCAGGAAGGCTCGGGTAACAAGCTCCAACAACTCATTGCTCCCGTTACCGAAACAGATCTCCTCGGGTTTCACTCCGAGGCGCCGACTGAGCCCCTGGCGCAAGGCATAACAGGCACCATCGGGGTACCGGTGCAGCCCTTGAAGCGCCTCTCGGATGGCCTGCAGGGCCAGCGGCGAGGGGCCCAGGGGATTCTCGTTGGAGGCGAGCTTGAGCACGTCATCGAGCCCGAGCTCCCGCTCTACCTCCTCCATCGGCCTTCCCGGGCTGTACGGGACCAGCTCGAGGACCTGAGGCTGCGCCAATTCTGTCAGCGTTTTCACGTCACGACTCACCGTTGTCCCTTACGCGTTATTGCTCACGTGCTCTTGCGGTATCGGGTCCCAAAACCCTCCTCAGCTCTTGGCCCGGAGCGGCTCCTTGGGGTACGAGCCCAGGACCTTCAGGAAGAGGCATTCGTCCTGGAGCCCCTCCAGGGCTGCCTTCACCGGCGCATCCTCGGCATGTCCCTCGAAATCCACATAGAAGATGTACTCCCAGACCCGGTAGCGGGAGGGTCGGGACTCGATCTTGGTTAGGTTGATCTGGTTCTTGGCGAAGGGCTCCAGCATCCGGTACAGCGCCCCCACCCGGTCCCGAATCGTGAAGAGGATCGAGGTCTTGTCCTGGCCGGTGACGGCGCACGGCGACTGCCCGATAATCAGGAAGCGCGTGAAATTATACGGGCTGTCTTCAATCCGGGACGCCACCACTTTGAGATCATAGAACCGGCTCGCCAGCTCGGACGCGATGGCCGCGGCCGCCTCATCCTGGGCGGCAAGCTCGGCTGCCGCCGCCGTGGAGTGCACCTCGCGAAGCGCGACCCCCGCCATGTTCGCCTCGAGCCACTTCCGGGATTGGGCGATGGCGTGGGGATGGGAGTAGATCGTGACGATCCGCCCCTTCTCTCCGAGCTTCGACAGGAGGTGATGAGCGACCTCCATGAGGATCTCGCCGCAGATCTTCAGGTCCGAATCGACGAACATGTCGAGGGTATGACTCACCACCCCCTCGGTCGAATTCTCCACCGGCACGACCCCGTAGTCTGCCTTCCCCTTCTCCACCTCGGCAAAGACCTCGCCGATGCCCCGGAGCGGGACGTATTCCGCCAGCAGGCCGAATCGGTTCATGCACGCCATGTGGGTGAAGGTGGCCTGGGGCCCGAGGTAGGCCACCTTCAACGGCTGCTCGAGCGAAAGACAGGCCGAGAGGATTTCCCGGTAGACTGCCTTGATCGCTCTGTCCGGGAAGGGTCCCCGGCTCTCCCGCGTGAGGCGATCGATGATCTCTCCCTCCCGCTGCGGGGAATGGTAGGCGATGTTTCCCTTGGCCTTCTCCTCCCCCACGCGCACGACGACCTCGGCCCGGCGATTCAGGAGGTCCAGGATCTGGCTATCGATGGCATCGATCTGCCGTCGAAACTCCTCGATTCCCATCTCTGCCCTCTATGGTTTCTCCGTCCACATCTCGATCTGAAGCCCGGCCATTATAGGGAGGAATCCAGGGCGGCTTCAAGGGTTTTCTCGCTTCGTCTTGACGGCGCCCTCTGCCTCCTGGCCGGCAGGCACGAGGGCCTCGAGCTCCTGAGTTGAGGGGAGATCCGTAATATCCTGGAAGCCGAAGTATTCCAGGAACGTCCGCGTGGTGCCGTAGAGAAGCGGCCGGCCCACCTCTCGCTTGCGCCCGAGGATCCGGATGAGCCCCCGTTCCATGAGGGTCTTCAGGACGGTGTCCACCAGCACGCCCCGGATCGCCTCGATCTCGGCCTTGGTGATCGGCTGTCGGTAGGCGATGATGGCCAACGTCTCGAGCGCCGGCCGGGACAGTCTGACCGGTCGCGTTTGGGCCAGTCGGCTGACCCAGGGGTGCAGCTCAGATCGGGTCGCCATGCGATAGCCGCCGGCGACCTGAAGGATCGTGAGGCCCGAACCCCTCTTTGCATACTCATCCCTCAACGAGTCCAGGCTCTCAACGATCCTTGCCTTCTCCTCGCCCAGGATCGCCTCCAGCTGCTCGATCGAGAGCGGATCAGGGGAGGCGAAGAGGACCGCCTCCAAGATCGCCGGGGCGTCCTGGCTCATGCCGCCGCCCCACCGATCACAATCTCGCCGAAGGCGACCCGTTGTCGGACCCGGACCGCTCCTTGCCGCAAGAGCTCCAGCAACGCAAGAAAGGTCGCAATCACCAACCACCGATCGGCCGTCGGAGGAAACAAGCCCTCAAAGGTGATGGACCCCTGGAGCGCCACCTGGTCGAGGATGGCGACCATCCGCTCTGCCGTCGTCACCGGTCGGGGCACCAGCGTGAGCGCCCCCTGATCGTCGACGCGCCTCAGGACGTCCCGAAAGGCCGCCAGGAGATCCAAGAGACTGACCTCGAGCGTCCCTCCGCCGGGTGGGATGTCGAGGGGCGTGGAGCGGAAGAAAAAGAGTCGCTGTCCATCCTCCCGGACCGCCAACGTCTCGGCGGCAGCCCGAAAGCGCTCGTACTCCAGAAGCATATCGATCAGGGGGGTCCGGGGATCCTCCTCGACCGCCTCTCCATCGGCAGAGGGCTCGACCGGCACCAACATCCTGGACTTAATGTACACCAACGTGGCCGCCATGACGAGAAACTCTCCGGCCACCTCGAGGTCGAGCTCGTGGAGCAGGGTGAGGTACTGGAAGTATTCATCGGTGATCCGCGCGATGGGAATGTCGTAGATATCGATCTGGTTCCCGCGGATGAGATGCAGGAGTAGGTCTAACGGCCCCTCAAAGACCGGGAGCTTCACCTGGTAGGCCATGTCTCCTCCTCCACAGTCAGATAGGGATGGATCTTTCGCAGGCGCTTCGGGCCGATCTCCTCGATCCGCTCGAGGTCCGCGAGCCGCCCATAGGGGCCATGGTCTTCCCGAAACCGGACCATTGCCTCTGCCATGGCAGGGTCCATCTCCAGACCGTTGGCCAGGCGCCCTGCATCGGCCCGATGGGGATGCACACGCGCCTCGGGTGCGGGGCGCGACACCCCACCGGGACCACGCGGGTGAACACCGACCCCCCCGGGAATGACGAAGCCCGACCCCGCTTCCAACGGCATGAGACCCCGGACGGCGACGAGGACCAGCACAGTTAAGAGGAGCAAGGCGAACGCGGCATCGGCAGGAGCGAAGACCGGCACCCTCATCACCCCCCCGTCGACTGCGCCTCCAGCCGAAAGACATCGTGCAGCACCCGGACCGCCAGCTCCGTGTACTTTTCCTCGATCACGCAGGACACCTTGATCTCTGATGTGCTGATCATCATGATGTTAATGTTCTCCGCAGCCAGAGCGGCAAACATCTTGGCAGCGACCCCGGAGTGCGTCCGCATACCGACCCCCACGATCGAGACCTTGGCGATCCGATCGTCCCCCAGGACCTGGTCCGCCCCGATCTCTCTCGCCAGCCCCTTGACGAGTTCCATCGCCTTGTGAAAATCGGTCCTCGGGACGGTGAAGGAGATATCGGTGTGCCCGTCCTGGCTCATGTTCTGCACGATCATGTCCACCACGATCCCCGCCTCCGCCACCCTCCCGAAGAGTTTGGCGGCGATCCCGGGGCGATCCACCACCCGGGTAATGGTGATCTTTGCCTCCTTCCGGTCATAGGCAATCCCCGAGACCATCACCTTTTCCATATCTGGATCCTCCTGCACCACCAAGGTCCCTCGGTTTTCGGAAAAGCTCGATCGCACGTGGACAGACACGTTGTAGTTCTTCGCATATTCGACGGCCCGTGCCTGGAGCACCTTGGCCCCCAGGCTGGCCATCTCGATCATCTCCTCGTACGAGATCCGGGGGAGCTTCCGAGCCGTGGGGACCAGACTGGGATCCGCGGTGTAGACGCCCTCCACATCCGTGTAGATCTCGCAGACGTCGGCGCTCAGCGCCGCGGCCAACGCGACGGCGGTGAGGTCCGAGCCGCCGCGACCCAAGGTTGTGACTTCCTCCTCCGCACTGACCCCTTGAAACCCGGCCACAATGGCGATCTTTCCCTCCCGCAGCGCCTGCCGGATCCGCTCGACGTCGATATTGAGAATCCGGGCCTTGGTGTGCACGTTGTCGGTGAGAATCCGCACCTGGGTCCCGGTGAAAGAGCGGGCCTTGGCGCCACAGGCCTGAATGGCCAAGGAGAGGAGCCCGATCGCCACCTGTTCTCCGGTGGCCAGGATGACATCCAGCTCCCGCTCATTGGGGGACTCGGTGATCTCGTGGGCGAGCTGGAGGAGCCGGTCGGTCTCTCCAGCCATGGCGGACATCACGACGACCACGTCATGCCCAGCCCTTTTCACCTCGACGATCCGCCTGGCAACACGCTGGATTCGCCCGACGTCTCCCACCGAGGTCCCGCCGTACTTCTGGACGACAAGGGTCACGTCACTCCCCCCTGCTCTGGACCGTCACCCCGAGACCGAGCTGCCGCCAGAACCGTGCAAAGTAGTCGATGCCCGACACCACGCTCAGGACTACCGCAACCCCGACCGCAAAGGCCCCCATGAGGGGACGAGGATCGAGGATCAGCAAGATGACCGCAATGACCTCCGCCGCCATCTTGTACTTCCCGAGCTGGGACGCGGCGATGATCAGCCCCTGGGAAGCCGCAATGCCCCTGAGCCCGGTGATGGCGATATCTCGCCCGATGATGACCGTCGCCACCCAGGCCGACACCCTCCCGATCTCCACCAGAGAGATGAGCGCCGCCGCGATCAACAGCTTGTCGGCGATGGGATCCAAGAGCTGCCCGAGGGTGGTGACCTGTCTCCGGCTTCGGGCAATGCGACCGTCCAGCCAGTCGGTGAAGACCGCCGCCAGGAAAATGGCCGCCGCCGGATAATTGCGGGTGTCAGCGCTGCCAATCAGGAAAATGACCAGGAAGGGAACCAGGAAGATTCGAACGAGGGTCAGCGTATTCGGCAAATTCACTGAAGGCCACCTGGCATCATGCGACGGAGAGGACGGAACTCAGCGAGAGGACCCCCGACTGGCATCAAGACGGTTTCGCAGGTCCCGGACCCGTACCCGGATATCCCGAAACTTCGGCATCTCGCTTTGGATGGCCAGCAGGGTTTCGAGGGCCTTCTTCCCGTTCCCGAGCGCCTCATAGGCCGTCGCGAGATCGTAGAGGATCCCCCACCGCTCTTCGGTGCCCGCCTCTGTCGCTGCAACGCCCCTGAGCAGCTCCTCGACCGCCCGCCCCGGCTCACCCTTGACCAGATAGCAGAGGCCCAGGAGGCTCGCGCATCGCACCCGATAGGCGGCATCGTTGGCCGCCAGTCGTAATTCTCCGATGGCCCTATCGTAAAGCCCCAGGTCCTTGAACGCAATAGCGAGATCGTAATGGGTCTCATAGTCGGCCGCATCGAGTTGATCACGGATCCCCCGCTGGAGCTCGTGCAGCAGCTGCTTCACCTCCGGCTCCAGATCGGACGGCAAGGACGCGTCTTCATCTTTGCTCAGCGCCTCGCTCAGCTCCCCGGCGAAATCGACATACTCTTCCTGCGGGGTCTTCGTCTCCACCACCCGGAATACGGACCGCTTCTTGCCAGCCGCTCTCGGATGCTTCTCCCGCTTTGGCCTATCCGCACCTCGCTCGATCTCCGCCAAGTGCTGCTTGGCCACCGGATGTTCCGGATCCTGACGGAGGATCCGCTGGAGACTGTCTCGAGCCTCCTGCAGCATCCCCTGCTCCAGATAAAACTGGGCCTCCTGCAGCTCCTCCGCCACCGTCTGCGACCCGACGAGCTCACCCGCCGCTGGAGATTGCTCGAGTTGCGGTGTGACCGTCTCGGAGCTCTGCAGGGGATCGAGCTCGATCGTGGCCGCCCTGATGGCCTCCTCAGATGGGCCCTCCTCCCCGACAGCGACATCCATCTCCAGCATGCCTGGAGCCACCCGCTCCTCCGCCTCTTCGGCGATTTCCTTGACCACCCCTCCTGGCGCTCCATCGAACCATCCCCCGATTTCCTCGACCGGGGCGAGGGCTTGAGGCTCTTCCCGCACCTCAGAGGGCCCCGGAAGGATCTGCAGGGAGAGAGCCTCGTCGACGAGAGTCTCCGTTCCGGCTACCGGCTCCGGGTGATTTTCCCCTCCGGGGAAAGCCGCCGCCAGCGCTTCCTCCAGCTTCGCCTCCGCCACGGAGGGGTCGAGGGAGGCAAGCCGCTCAGTCAGAAGGGTCGCCTCGGCACTCCGACGTTGCGACCTCAAGAGCTCCACCGTCTTTTGGTAAATCTGTCGGATATCGTCGGCGTGCCCCGCCGTGACGAGGCGATCCTCCAGGGTCTTGAGTTTGGCCAGGGCCTGGTCCAGCCGCCCGGCCTTCGCGAGGAGGCCCGCAACCTTGGAGAGGGTTGGCGGATGTCCCGGTTCTACCAGGATCATCTTCCCATATACCTCCAAGGCCCCGAACATATCCCCGCTCCTGACGGATTGATCGGCCAGTGTCTGGAACTGGAGCTTGGCCTCCGGGGTCAGCCCCTGCTCGGCATACATCTCGGCGCAGGCCAGGGAGGCTTCGATATGCGCGGGGTCAAGCTTGAGGACCTTCTTATAGACGGCAATCGCCCGGACGTGCAGGCCATCAAGCCGGTAGACCTCCCCGAGGCGTTTGAAGAAGCCAATGGCCTCGGCTTTGTGCCCGATCCTGACGGAGAGGTCCCCGAGGGCGTTGAGCACGTTGCAGTTATTCGGGTCAGTTCTTAGGATCGCTTGATATTCCGCGACGGCCTGGTCCAGCTTTCCCTGCTGGACGTAACCCAGGGCGGCCTGAAGCCCCTTTCGCTTCTCCATGCTGACGTCACTTCTCCGGGAAAGGCTCTAACCCCAACAAAATCATATAATTCGCGGGTTCAGCCTATCAAAGACCACCGCGACTGTCAAGGTGCAACTCACGGGCCATCCGCCCTAGAAAGGAGCACTTAGACTGCATGTTATCGGCGAAGGGTCCACTCGGTGGTTCCATACCGCTTGACCACCAGCTCCTGAACCACGCTCTCCTCTTTGGCCGTCAGTCCTCCCGGGTCCAGGGTGACTGCGGCCCCCGCCTCGAATCCCGCCCGAAGAGCCTCAACCAATTCCTCCCAGCTGGGGGAGCGCCCCAGCAGAAGCCTGAGAGCAGTCGCCCGCGCTTCAAGGTCTCGCCCCTGGGGGAAGAGCGCGTTCCATGCGGCGTGCTCTAACTCGATCAAAAGGGATCCGTGTTGAAGGAGCGCGCCGTTCAACCGTCGCTGCGCCGACCCGATCAGCTTGCGCCCGTTGACGGTGACTTCATACCGGCTCGAGGAGAGGAAACAGAGCCCCCCGGCCTCTCCCTTGGGGTGATCGCCGCGACTCAAGGTCGCCTCCACCCCCAGTCTCCGCAAGGCGAGGAGGAGGCACTGGCTGATCCATCGATAGTCGTCGAGGACACTCCGGCTTCCGCACAGGATGGGAATGGCCAGGCTATAGGTGAGCTCCCGATGGTGCAGCAGGGCCCGGCCCCCCGTGGGACGGCGCACCACAGGGATGCGTCGCTCACGGCAGGCGGTGAGGTTCACCTCTCCCTCAATGGATTGGTTGACACCCAGCGAGACCGTGGGGAGGGCCCAGCGATATACGCGAAGGGTGGGAGAACTCCACCCCCCGTCGCACCCGAGCGCCAGCGCCTCATCGACAGCCATGTTGGTGGGACCATCGCGGGGTTCGTCCACCAGCAGACGCCAGCGACTGGACTGAAACCACGTCGGGGTTCCCGCGACTTTACCCATCGATCTACTCTTTGTCGATGTCGCGATGTCGCACCCCCACCTCCCGCCCATCCCCCTGAAGCTGCTGGGCCAGAAACTCGGCGGCGCTCACCGACCGGTGCCGACCACCGGTGCAGCCCAAGGCAATCGTGAGATAGGCCCTCCCCTCCCGCAGGTAGTACGGCAGCGCGAAACGCAGAAATGTCAGAAGCTCTTCCAAGTACGATTGGGCCTCGTGGTCATCCAGAAGGAACTTGGCCACCTTGGGGTCGCGTCCGGTCAGGGGCCGCAACTCCTCCCGAAAGTGAGGATTGGGGAGACAGCGGAGATCAAAGACCAGGTCGGCATCGGGCGGAAGGCCATGCCGGTATCCAAAGGAGACAAAGCTGATCGCCGTCTTGCTGCCGGGCCGATCGTCGCGGAAGGCGGCGACCACGAGCCTGCGGAGGTCATGGATGGTGAGGTCGCTCGTATCGACCACCATGTCCGCCTCGGCCTTGAGGGAAGCCATCCGCTCCCGCTCCAGGCTGATCCCCCGGAGCACGGACCCCTGGGGGGCGAGGGGGTGCGGCCGACGGCTCTCACTGAACCGTCGGAGCAACACCTGGTCATCCGCCTCCAGGAAGAGGACGCGAATGGTGTGGCCGTGCTGCCTGAGGGTGGCCAGGACATCCTCCAGAGGACTGAGGAACTCTCCCTCCCGAACGTCGACCACGAAAGCGACGCGGTTAACACGCCGTTCCGAATGGGCGCAGAGATCCGCCACCGTCGGAATGAGGGTGGCAGGCAGGTTGTCCACACAGAAGACGCCCATGTCCTCCAGGGTCTTCATCGCCTGGCTCTTCCCGGCACCCGACATTCCTGTGACGATGATGAACTCCATATCAGTTCACTGCCGACAGTTCACAGTTCACAGAGGCGGAGAGGCAATGTCGCAAGAGACCGTCAACAGTGAACTGTGAACGAGGTCTAGGGCCCGGGCTCGATCAGACCATAGTTGCCCTCGCGGCGACGGTACAGCACATTGACCTCGTCGGTCTGGGCATTGCGGAAGACGAAAAAATCGTGACCCAGCAGGTCCATCTGCAGGATGGCCTCATCGAGGCTCATGGGCTTGATGGCAAAGCGCTTGGTCTTCACGACCCGTGGCTCTTCCTCCCGAGACACGATGGTGTCTTGCGGTCTCCCACTTCGACTGGCATGTGCCTGGATCTTCCCCTTGTATTTTTGCACCTGGCGTTCCAGCTTCTCCACGACCACGTCGATCGAGGCATAGAGGTCCTCACTGCTCTCTTCGCCGCGGATGGTCAGATCCCGCACGCGGAGGGTCACCTCGGCGACCTGACGATACTTCTCCACGGAGAGGATGATATGGGCCGACGTGATCCTTTCGAGGTACCTCTGCAGCCTCCCCACCTTCTCTTCCGCATATCGCCGCAGGGCCTCGGTGACCTCCAGATTGCGTCCGGTGAGAAAGATCTGCATGGTTGAAGCTCCTCGGGAAGGGGAACGGAGGGAGAAGTCGGAGCAGGCTAGTACCGTTCCGCCTCATTGCCCCGATCATTGGGCGAGGAAGCCAGCATGCCTGGTCCTGGCATTGCACACCTTTGTCTTGACACAGAGAAGGTGGAACGGCACAAGCAGGAGGTCCACTCAGGTGGAACGGCACTAGTATCTTCGGCGCCGGCTGGAAGAAGGGATCTTGAGCTGTCCCCGATACTTGGCGACGGTCCGACGGGCGATCTCGATCCCCTGTTGCCGTAACATCTCGACAATCTTCTGGTCCGAGAGGGGCTTCCCCGTATCTTCTGCCGTGAGCAGCCGCCGGACCAGCTCTTTGACGGTAAGCGAAGACACCGCCTCGCCATCGACGGCTTGGACCCCCCGGTGAAAGAAGTACTTGAGCTCAAAGAGACCTTGAGGGGTATGCACGTACTTGTTGGTGGTGACGCGGCTCACGGTTGACTCGTGCATGCTGATATCCTCCGCCACCTCCTTGAGGGTCAGGGGCCGCATCTCGGTAATCCCCTTGTCCAGGAACTGCCGTTGAAATTTCACGATCGAGTCAGTCACCTTGAAGAGGGTGCGCTGGCGCTGCTCGATGGAGCGGATCAGCCAGAGAGCGGACCGCATCTTCCCCTCGACGTACTCCCGCGTCTCCTTCGAATTCGTTCGCCCCTTGCTCAGCAGCCCGCGGTAGTACGAGCTGATCCGCAGGCGGGGAAGGCCATCCTCGTTGAGGACAACCAGAAAGCGATCGTCGACCTTGAGGATAGTCACGTCCGCGGTAATGTAGCGGGGCTCCTCGGTGCTGAAGGTGCGCCCTGGCTTCGGCTCAAGGGAACAGACCAGCAGGAGGGCATCCTGGACCGCCTTGATGGGGATCTTCAGCTTTTCGGCAATCCTCGTGAGATAGCGCCCCTCCAGGTCCGTCAGGTGCTCATCGATCAGCGTCCGCGCCAGAGAGACCTCTGGCCCGCCCTTCAGGCTATCGACCTGCAAGAGAAGACACTCCCGCAGGTCTCGCGCCCCCACCCCGGTGGGCTCGAAGCTCTGGACCAACCGCAGGGCGGTCTCCAACTGAGGGGGCTCGACTCCAGCCGCGGCGCCCAGGCTCTCCAGCGGATCCTTCAGGTATCCCGACTCGTCCAGATTACCGATGAGCAGCGTGCTCAGGCGCAGGATGTCGGGGTCGGAGGTGCTCAGGTGGAGCTGGAACAGCAGGTGATCCATGAGGGACCGGGGCTTGGTGAGGTGCACCTCTGCGTCGAGGCGTTCAATCTCCTCCCGCGGGATCTGGGGCCGATAGTCGGAGGCGTCCTGCAGATAGCTCTCCCAGTCGAATTCGTCGATCCGGTCCTCCCGGTCCTTCTCCGCCTGTTCGGCCTCCGACCGCTCCGCCTCCGGCCCCTCCTGCTCCTGGGAGAGCTGGGGTTCCGCCCCGTCCTCCAGCGCCTCCTCCAGGACCGGGTTCTGTTCCATCTGCTGGCGAAGCTCCTGGACGAGCTCTAGGCGCGAGAGCTGGAGCAGGCTGATGGCCTGCTGCAGCATCGGTGTCATGATCATCCGCTGCGTCTGGCGAAGGCTGAGCTTGGCCTCGAGCGCCATCCTGTCTCGTATCCCCCGGCCGCCCCCCGCCTAGAGGGTAAACCGCTCGCCCAGGTAGATCTCGCGCGCCCTCTCGTCGGCGGCCAGCTCT